>Ga0182740_1000077_pt1 | contig 170862 bp, 140 predicted proteins | sample eDN5th37CKraftBY_FD_128872 | JGI IMG/M metagenome (GOLD analysis project Ga0182740, IMG submission 128872) | Enriched backyard soil microbial communities from Emeryville, California, USA - eDNA 5th pass 37_C Kraft BY (version 2) (version 2) | ecosystem: Environmental > Terrestrial > Soil >... | reverse complement strand
GTGGCGCCGCGCTTCTGGGCGGCGGTGCTGACGGTGCCGCTGCTGACCGGCTTCTTCTGCTCGCTGGCGATCAGCGCCAGCTACTTCGAGGCCGTGCACGTGCTCGGCCTGGACAACGGCACGTTCTGGTCGGCGCTGCAGAACAGCGTGGATTTCTGGGACGACTTCGGCGTGGCGCTGCTGAAGTCCGCCGTGTTCGGCGGCACCGCCGCGCTGGTGGCGGCCTACGTGGGCTTCCACGCCGAGCCGACCATCGAGGGCACCTCCGTGGCCACCACCCGCGCGGTGGTGAACGCATCGCTGCTGGTGCTGATGTTCAATTTCGTCATGTCTGCATTGCTGTTCAGGAGCTGACCCATGTCCATCCGTGGACCCCGACTCGAATTCGCCGTCGGCGCCTTCCTGCTGCTGGCCCTGGCCTCGCTGCTGGTGCTGGCACTGGCTTCCACCAACAAGCGTTTCGGCGTGGGCGGCGGCAGCTACGAGCTGACCGCGCGCTTCTCCAACCTGGGCCAGCTGCGCAAGCAGGCGCCGGTGAAGATCGGCGGCGTGGTGATCGGCCAGGTGGCCGACATTCAGCTGGATCCGGTCAAGTTCGACTCCATCGTCACCCTGTCCATCGACAGCCGCTACAAGGACCTGCCGGCCGATACCGCCGCCGGCATCTTCACCAGCGGCCTGCTGGGCGAGAACTACATCGGCCTGTCGCCTGGCGGCGATCCCGAGCCGCTGAAGGACGGCGACGAGATCGCTTTCACCCAGCCTGCGGTGGACCTGCTGCAGCTGGCCGGCAAGTACATGTTCAGCGGCGGCGCCAACAATGCCGGCGCAGGCTCCGGGGAAACCCCGGCCAGCGGCGAGACCGCCGCGCCCCCCGTTACGGAAGGACCGACCCCATGAAGACCCTCATCAAGCCCTCCCTGCTCTCCGTCGTGCTGTCGGCCGCGCTGCTGGCGTCCGCGCCCGTCGCCGTGTTCGCCCAGGCTGCCGCGCCGGCCACCGCGGCCAAGCAGGCCACCGCCAGCCAGGTCGTGCTGGCCAGCAGCACGCGCATCCTGACGACGCTCGATCAGCGCCGCGCCGAGTTCAAGTCGAATCCCGCGGCGCTGCGCCAGTTCGTCACCGGTGAGTTCAACACGCTGTTCGACGGCGACTATGCTGCCCGCCTCGTGCTGGGCGTGCACGGTCGTGGCGCCTCCGACGCCGACGTGAAACTGTTCGGCCAGGCCCTGACCGAGCGCCTGCTGTCCGCCTACGGCGCGCGCCTGGCCGACTTCAACGCGCGCCTGAAGGTGCGGGTGAAGTCCGAGTCGCCGTTGCCCGGCGGCCGCGGCGTGAAGGTGGACACCGAGTTCGTACAGGCGGACCAGACGGTCACTCCGATCACCTTCTATGCCCGCAACGTGGGCGGCCAGTGGAAGGTGTTCGACGTGCTGCCGGAAGGCGTGTCCTTCGTTCAGACGTTCAAGACCCAGTTCGACACCCCGCTGCGGCAGAAGTCGATCGCGCAGGTGGCGGCGGACCTGAAGTCCGGCAAGCTGCAGGTCAACGGCAGTGCCGGCGGCAACTGACGCCGGCGTCCGGCGGGACGGCGACGCGCTGCTGTTCTCGGGCGCGCTGGACCGCGCCGCGGCCGCCGTGCTGTGGCCACAGGCCTCGGCGCAGTGCGCCGGGGCGCAACGCATCGTCCTGACCAACGTCACTACCGTCGACAGCGCCGGGCTGGCACTGTTGTCGGCGCTGGCCGCGCGCCTGCACGCCAGTGGTATCACCCCGCGTTTCGAAGGCCAGCCCGCTGGCCTGGCCGATCTCCAGGCCGCGTATCGCCTGACGCCGGAACTGGATTTCCCGGCATAACCCCACCCCGCCGTTTGCAGGAATCAGGATGAATCTGTTCCGCCTCAGCACCGTCGTCCTGCTGGCCGCCCTGGCGACCGCCTGTGCGTCGGCTCCCCCCTCTTCGACGGCTGCGCCGGCCGATGCGGTGGTGGTCGACAGTACCGCCACGGCGTCGGCTCCGTTGCCGCCCGTGCCACCGATCGATCCCGCCAGTATCGATGCCCCCGCACCGGCGGCCGACACCGCCACCGCGTCGGAAGGTGAGGACGACTTCGCCGCCATCTACGGCCAGGGCGCCTACGATCCGGTCGCCGATCCCACGCTGCCCGCACCGGCGCAGTCGCCGACTGCCTACGACCCGTGGGAGAAGTTCAACCGCAAGGTGCACGCCTTCAACAATGTCGTCGACCGCGCCGTCGCACGGCCGCTGGCCCGTGTCTATGTGGCGGCGGTGCCGCGCCCGGTTCGGCTGGGCGTGGGCAACTTCTTCGACAACCTGCGCCAGCCGCTGACCATGGTGAACCAGCTGCTGCAGGGTCGCCCGCGCGATGCCACACAGACGTTCGGGCGCTTCGTGGTGAATTCCACGCTGGGCATCGGCGGCCTGTTCGACCCGGCCAGCGACCTCAAGATGAAGCGCCGCAGCGAGGATTTCGGGCAGACGCTGGGCGCGTGGGGTTGGCGCCGTTCGCGCTACATCGAACTGCCGTTCTTCGGCCCGCGCACGGTCCGCGATGTGCTGGGGATGGCCGGCGACATGCCGCTCAGTCCGGTGCGCCAGATCGAGGACGACAAGACCCGCATTTTCCTGCAGGGCCTGAACCTGGTGGACACGCGCGCGCAGCTGCTCTCGCTGGACAGCCTGCGCGAGGGCGCGGTGGACGACTACGCGCTGGTCCGCGACTCGTGGCTGCAGCGCCGCAACTACCAGATCGAAAGCCACCGCACCCCGCAGCAACCGTCCGAAAGCGAGTTGCCGGAGTACCTGCAGGACGAGACCGACCCCACGGTGCCGGTCGACGCCATGCCGATGCCGGAGATCAATGGCGGCGGTTGAGGATTACCTCCCGGTCCGGACAGCGAAACGGCGCCCCAGGGCGCCGTTTCGTTTTCCTGCGGAAGCGAGCTCACTCCGCCTCGTCGCCGCCCAACAGCTTTGTGGGTTCGCCGCCGCTGGGCAGCGATTCGACCTCGCGCAGGCTGCGCTCGATGGCGCGCGTGCGCACGCCGGTCTGGTCGATCTGCTTGCTGGCCTGCTCGAGCTTGGTCTTCACCGAATCCATCACGTCGCCGAACTTGCCGAACTCGCGCTTGGCGTTCGCCAGGATGTTCCACACCTCCGCCGATCGCTTCTCGATCGCCACCGTACGGAATCCGACCTGCAGGCTGGTGAGCAGCGCCAGCAGAGTGGTCGGCCCGGCAATGGTGATGCGCTGGTCGCGCTGGATCGCTTCGAACAACCCGGGCCGGCGGAGCACTTCGGCATACAGGCCCTCGGTCGGCAGGAACATGATCGCGAATTCGGTGGTGTGGGGCACTGCGATGTACTTGCGGATCTCCTGGGCCTGCTTGCGCACGGCCCGCTCCAACGCATCGCCCGCCTGCTTGACCGACTCGGCGTCCGCACGTTCCTGCGCATCGAGCAGGCGTTCGTAGTCCTCACGCGGGAACTTGGCATCGATCGGCAGCCATACCACGGCATCGTTGGAGGAGCCGGGGAAGCGCACCGCAAACTCCACACGCTCGCCACTGCCCGGCACCGTGGCCACGTTGCCGGCGTACTGGTCGGGCGCGAACACCTGCTCCAGCAAGCCCGCCAACTGCACTTCGCCGAACACGCCGCGGCTCTTCACGTTGGTCAGCACGCGCTGCAATCCGCCGACATCGGCGGCCAGCTTGTTCATGTCGCCCAGGCCTTGGTGCACCTGCGCGAGCATGCGCGTGACGTTGCCGAAACTCTCGGTCAGGCGGGTTTCCAGCGTCGCGTGCAGCTTCTCGTCCACCGTCGCGCGCATCTGCTCCAGCTTCTGCGCGTTGTCGACCTGCAGTTCCTTCAGGCGGCCTTCCAGCGTGGCGCGCATCTCGCCGATGCGCTGCTCGTTGCGCTGGGTGAGCTCGTTGAGGCGTTGGCCGAGCGCATCGGCGAAGCGCTGCTGCGATTCCGCGGATTCCAACCGGCCCTTGCGCGCGTCTTCGCTGAGCGTGTCGCGCAGCACGTCCAGGCGCTGGTCGGTGCGGGTGCTCAGGTCGGCCAGGCTGCGCGCGAAGCCGTCGATGCGGACTTCCTGCGCGCGCGACAGGCCTTCCAACTGCTCACGCAGCTCGCTGCGCCCCTCGCGCTGTTCCTCGCGCAGCGCACGCTCCAGCAGGTCGCCGATCCGGGCTTCGGGGCGGCGCAGCACCAGCACCGCCAGCAGCACGACGGCGATGGCGACGAGAATCAACAGCAGGACGAGCAGGGTCTGGGAATCCATGCCGACAGTGTAGCCGCTGGCGTCTCACCGCCTGAGGCAGACGCAGCGCGAACCGCCTCGCACGGGAAGCGCGCGCCACGTCACGGGACGCGGATGCGCGGCTTGACCCCCGGGGGGCGGCAACGCACAGTCGCGGCGCACTGACCGCTTGGGGAAGGCCGGCATGCTGCAACGTCTCCGCACACTGATGGGCGCCGCGCCCGATCCCGCGCCTGCGCTGGCGGCCGCGCGAGACGCCGCCCTGCTGGCGGCATTGGGCGAACCCGCGCGCATCGACCGCGACGGCGACCGGCGCCATCGGGTGGACGTACACGTGTACGCCCGCGATTTCGCCGCGGATCGCGCCTCGGGCCGGGACGAGGGCTGCGTCCTGGTCACCAGCGGCATGAGCGACCGGCTGATGGCGATGCCGGAGGGTTACGACGGCGACGAGTCCGCCGCGCGGGAACTGCTGTGGTACGTGCGCGCACCGCATCCGGCCTTCATCGAACGGCTGCGCTGGCTGGCCAAGCTGCCGTTCGCCGAAGGCAGCTGGCTGGGCTACGGCCATACCGTGCCGCTGCCGGAACCTCCGCTGGCGGGCTCGCCGTTCTCCACTTTCCTGCTACTGCCACCGGTCGTGGCGGCCGACCGCCACCTGTTCGACAACCTGCACCTGCATGGCCAGGGCGTGGAGCCGCTGGCGGTGCACCTGGTATCCGACGCCGAATACGACCTGGTGCGTTCGGACGAGGGCCTGGACGTATTCCTCGACCTGCTGGACGTGCACCGCTACCCGCTGGTGTTCGACCCGGCGCGACCCTCGTATCTCTGAAGCACCCCACGTCGTGCGACGTGGTGCACCGCCGATTGCCAGCCGCGCCGCGCGCGCATAGGCTGCTGGCGGCCCCCGGGGCGGGGAGCGCCCGCGGGTCATGCCCCCTCACCTTTCCATGCCGACCTGTCGCCGGCATGCCGCCCCATTGACGCATTCGAGGAGTTCCCATGACCTGGCTACGGCGCAAATCCATCGACCGGATCACCCAGCATGAAGAAGGGCGCCGGCTGGTGCCGACGCTGAGCTGGCCGCACCTGGTCGCGCTGGGCATCGGCGCCATCGTGGGCACGGGCATCTACACACTGATCGGCGTGGGCGCGGACAAGGCCGGTCCCGCCGTGCTGCTGTCCTTCGTCATCGCCGGCGTGGTCTGCGCGTGCGCAGCACTGGCCTATGCGGAACTTTCGACGATGATGCCGGCCGCCGGCAGCGCCTATACCTACAGCTACGGCGTGCTGGGCGAGTCCATCGCCTGGATCGTCGGCTGGAGCCTGATCCTGGAGTATTCGCTGGTGGTCAGCACCGTGGCCGTGGGCTGGTCCGGCTACTTCGTCGGGTTCCTGCAATGGGTGCAGCAGAACTTCGGCTGGAACGTCACCCTGCCCGCCGCCCTTGCCGCGGGTCCGCACGCCGGCGGCGTCATCAACCTCCCGGCCATCGTCATCACGTTCATGGTCGCCGGCCTGCTGATGGCCGGCACGCGCGAGAGCGCCACGCTCAACGCGATCCTGGTGGTGTTCAAGCTGATCGCCCTGGCGGTGTTCATCGCCGTCGCGCTGCCGGCGTTCAACCCGGACAACCTGCAGCCGTTCATGCCGTTCGGCTTCCCGAAATCGCTGGATGCGGCCGGCGTCGAGCGCGGCGTGATGGCGGCCGCGGCGATCATCTTCTTCGCCTTCTACGGCTTCGACGCGATCTCCACCGCGGCGGAGGAGACCAAGAACCCCGGCCGCGACCTGTCGATCGGCATCATCGGCTCGATGATCGGCTGCACGCTGATCTACCTGCTGGTGGCGCTGGCCGCGGTGGGCGCCATGAGCTACACGGTGTTCGGCAAGAGCGCCGAACCGCTGGCGCTGATCATGCGCGAACTGGGCCACGGCACCGCCGCGCTGGTGATCGGCATCGTGGCGATCATCGCCCTGCCCACCGTGCTGCTGGCGTTCTTCTACGGACAAAGCCGCATCTTCTTCGTGATGTCGCGCGACGGCCTGCTGCCGCGCGGCCTGTCGAAGGTCAACGCGCGCACCGGCACCCCGGTGGCCATCACCGTGTTCACCGCCATCCTGGTGGCGGCGCTGGCCGGCGTGGCGCGGCTGGACGAGATCGCCGCACTCGCCAATGCGGGCACGCTTGCCGCCTTCGTCGCAGTCGGCGTCTGCCTGCTGGTGCTGCGCAGCCGCGAACCGGCGCGCCCGCGCGTGTTCCGCACGCCGCTGGCATGGATCGTCGGCCCCGTCGCCATCCTCGGCTGTCTGTACCTGTTCTGGAGCCTGCCGCAGAGGACACAGCTGTGGTTCCTGGTGTGGAACGCTGTCGGCTTCGTCGTCTACCTGGCCTACAGCCGGCGCAACAGCGTGCTGGCGAAAGGCGGCGATGCGTGATGGCAGCTCGGCATGCATGACGACAAGGCGGGCTTCGGCCCGCCTTTTCTTTGTCCACGCGCCGGCCATGGCGCCATCCCATACGCCGGCGTGTGCATGCACAGTGCTTCATTCCCGGCGCCCGCGGCACTAAGATGCCGCGCAGGCACACCATCCCCCGGGTTACGACGTTGATCATCCATCCCAAAGTCCGCGGCTTCATCTGCACCACCACCCATCCGCTCGGCTGCGAGCTCAACGTGCGTGACCAGATCGCCGCCACGCGCGCGCAGGGCGTGCGCAACGACGGACCGAAGAAGGTGCTGGTGATCGGTGCATCCAGCGGCTACGGCCTGGCGGCGCGGATCAGCGCGGCGTTCGGTTTCGGCGCGGACACGCTGGGCGTGTTCTTCGAGAAGCCCGGCAGCGAGAAGAAGGCCGGCACCGCGGGCTGGTACAACTCGGCCGCGTTCGACAAGTTCGCGAAGGAAGCCGGCCTGTACAGCAAGTCGATCAACGGCGATGCGTTCTCCGACGAGGCACGCGCCAAGGTGATCGAGCTGATCAAGACGGAAATGGGCGGCAAGGTGGACCTGGTGGTCTATTCGCTGGCCTCGCCGGTACGCAAGCTGCCCACCACCGGCGAAGTGAAGCGCTCGGCGCTGAAGCCGATCGGCGCGCCGTACACCTCCACCGCGATCGACACCAACAAGGACGCCATCGTCCAGGCCACCATCGAGCCGGCGACCGAGCAGGAGATCGAAGACACCGTCACCGTGATGGGCGGGCAGGACTGGGAGCTGTGGATCGATGCGCTGGACCAGGCCGGCGTGCTGGCCGACGGCGCGCGCACGGTGGCCTTCAGCTACATCGGCACCGACATCACCTGGCCGATCTACTGGCATGGCGCGCTGGGGCGCGCCAAGGTGGACCTGGACCAGACCGCGCAGCGCCTGGACGCGCGCCTGCAGAAGACAGGCGGCACCGCGAATGTGGCGGTGCTGAAATCGGTGGTGACGCAGGCCAGTTCGGCCATCCCGGTGATGCCGCTGTACATCAGCATCGTGTTCAAGGTGATGAAGGAACTGGGCCTGCATGAAGGCACCATCGAGCAGCTGGACCGCCTGTTCCGCGACCGCATGTACCGCACCGACGGCGCCCCGGCCGCGACCGACGACGAGAACCGCCTGCGCCTGGACGATTGGGAGCTGAAGCCCGAGGTGCAGACACAGGCCAAGGCGCTGTGGCCGCAGGTGACCAGCGAGAACCTGTTCCAGCTGACCGACTACGCGAACTACAAGCATGAGTTCCTGAAGCTGTTCGGCTTCGAGCGCGACGACGTGGACTACGATGCCGACGTGAACCCGGACGTGCAGTTCGACTGCATCGAGTTGTCGCCGGAGAGCTGATCGCCGCGCATGGCGCATGAAGAGGCGGGCTTCGGCCCGCCTTTTTCGTTTGCTCTCCTGTAGGAGCGACGTCAGTCGCGACCGCACGGCCGGACAGCAGGGACCTCATCAACAAGCGCAGGTTCGCCGGGATGCATCATCCGGCGCCATCGACATCTGTCAGCGCGCGGTCGCGACTGACGTCGCTCCTACAGTGAAGCCGGCTTGCAATCCTTCCCCAGCGCCCGGATACGCAGGCCGCGCAGGTACACGGCGTTGCCATGGTCCTGCAGCGCGAGATGGCCGCGGCGCGCCGTCGCGAAGTCCACCTTCCCGGCGAACTTGCTGCCGGCGACGCGACGTTTCCAGTCATCGCTGTCGAGGTCGTAGGTCGCCACGCGCACGCCATTGAGCCAGTGCTCCACGTGCGGCCCACAGGCGACGATGCGCGCGTGGTTGTATGCGTCGATGGGACGAAGCGCGTCCTGTCTCGGCGCGACCAGGTCGTACACCGCACCGGCGCGATGGCTCGGCACGATGCGGTCCTCGGCTTCGCGGTCGTCCAGCAGCTGGTACTCGACCGCACGTGCCCACACGGGCGAGGCATCGGCGGCGCGATAGAACACACCGCTGTTGCCGCCCGCAGGCAGGCGCCATTCGAATTCGAGTTCGAAGTCGTCATAAGCAGCGACACTGATGATGTCGCCACCCCCCGGAGCCGTCAGCGCGAGTTCTCCACCGCTGGCCTGCCAACGCGGATCCAGTGCGGACTCACCGACGCTGCGCCACTGCGCGACATCGGCGAGCGACTGCCACGATACGGCCGGTGTGGACGCGCAGCCGGCTGCCAGTGCGGCGAGCAGGATCGGAACGATCCGCGCGCCGTGCATGCTCAGTCGACCACCCGGCAGAACACCGCCTTCAGGTAGCGCGATTCCTGCACGTGCGCCATGAAGGGATGATCGGGGCCGGCGCCGGCGACCTTCAGGATCTGGATCGTGCGGCCTGAGAAATAGGCGGCGCGACGCAGCATGTCGAGGAACTGCTCCTCGCTGACCAGGCCCGTGCACGAGAACGTCGCGAACAGGCCGCCGGGCTTCACCACGCCGAGCGCCAGCTTGTTCATGTCCAGGTACTTCTTCAGCGCGGCGATCACCTGCTCGCGGTCGCGCGTCATCTTGGCCGGGTCCAGGATCACCACGTCGTACTGTTCGCCGCGGTTCGCCGCATCGCGCAGGTACGGGAAGATGTCGGCCTGCACGAACTTCGGCCGCACGTTGTTGAGCCGGGCGTTGCCCTTGGCGATCTGGATGACGTCCTGGTCGATGTCCACGCCGACGACCTCACTGGCGCCGCGTGCCGCGGCGTACACCGCGAAGCCGCCGGTGTTGCAGCACAGGTCCAGCACGGTCTTGCCGTCCACCTGGCGGCTGAGCCATTCGCGGTTCTCGCGCTGGTCGGCGAAGAAGCCGGTCTTGTGCGCGCCGGCGGGATCGGCGCGGAACTTCACGCCGTACTCGGTGATGACGGCCGCTTCGGTGGTGGTGTTGCCGTGGAAGTCGAAGCTCTCCTGCTTCTGCACGTGTTCGTCGGCGAAGCTGTGGAAGCGGCAGCCGGGGAACTGCTCGCGCAGGGCCTCGTAGATCCATTCGCGGTGGCGGAACATGCCGGCGGCGAAGAACTCCACCACGATCAGGTCGCCGTAGCGGTCCACCACCAGGCCGGACAGCCCGTCGCCCTCGCTGTGCACCACGCGCCAGGCATCGCTGACGGCATCCAGCTTCAGCACGTCCCGGCGCAGGGAGACCGCATCGGCGATCTTGCGCGAGAACCAGCCGGCATCCACCGGGATGTCGGGGTGGGTTTCCAGGACGCGCACGGCGATGCGCGAATGGCCGTTGTAGAAGCCGCGGCCGATCCACTCCCCGTCCACCCCGACCACCTCGACGAGGGTGCCGGACTTGGGCTTGGCGGCGGGCTTCTCGACCAGCTTCTGGAAGATCCACGGGTGGCTGGAACGCCAGGCGTTCTTCAGGCGTACGGTCGGGTTGGGCGTATTCATGAACGGCATTTTACCTGCCCCGTTGACCTGGCCGGGCGCCATCCGGACAATCCGCGCCAGAAGGGGAGTAGCTCCCAACGTGCCGGCCGTCATTTCGAGCAGCGATGCTCCGGTCCCACGGCAGCCCACCGGGCTGTGAGCGAGACCTTCGCCGCGATGGCGAAGGCACCCCCGGATCCCCGTTTCCCGGTTCCGAGTTGTCCGCGCCTGCGGCCGTCCTCCACTTTTTTCGGGAATCTCGATGGAAACGATTGGCAACCCCTGGTTGTGGGCCGGCTTCGGCGGCCTGGTGGTGATCGCGCTGCTGGTCGACCTGGTGCTGATGCGCCACGGCGGCGCGCACAAGGTGACGTTCAAGGAAGCGGCCTGGTGGAGCCTGGGCTGGGTCGCCCTGGCGATGATCTTCAACGGCGCCCTGTGGTGGTACGTCGGCCAGACCGCGGGTGCGGCCGAAGCCAACCGCGTGGGCCTGGAATTCCTGACCGGCTACCTGGTCGAGAAGGCGCTGGCGGTCGACAACATCTTCGTGTTCCTGATGCTGTTCACCTACTTCGCCGTGCCCGAAGAGCAGCGCCAGCGCGTGCTGGTGATCGGCATCCTGGGCGCCATCGTCCTGCGCGCCATCCTGATCTTCGTGGGCGCCGCGCTGCTGGCCAAGTTCCACTGGCTGCTGTACCTGTTCGGTGCGTTCCTGCTGCTGACCGGCATCAAGATGTGGTTCGCCGCCGGCAAGGAGCCCGACCTGGACAAGAATCCGCTGCTGCGCTGGATCACCGGCCACCTGCCGTTGATCAACCGCTACCACGGCGACGCGTTGTGGCTGGGCCGCGGCAAGCGCCGTCGTTACACGCCGCTGTTCGTGGTGCTGGTGATGATCGCGGTGACCGACGTGATCTTCGCCGTGGACAGCATCCCGGCGATCTTCGCCATCACCTCGGACCCGTTCATCGTGCTGACCTCGAACGTGTTCGCGGTGCTGGGCCTGCGCGCCATGTTCTTCCTGCTCGCCGGCATGGCCGACCGCTTCCACCTGCTGCCCTACGGCCTGGCCGTGGTGCTGGCCTTCATCGGCAGCAAGATGCTGCTGGTGGACGTGTACAAGATCCCGGTGCTGTGGTCGCTGGGCACGGTGGCGATGATCCTGGCCGTGACCGTGGCGCTGAGCCTGGCGCGGCCGCAGAAGGCCGACACGGCGGCCTGACGGCGATCCCGGCAGACCATCCCGTGCGCGGGATGGTCTGTCCAGGGTGGGCGGGCCTTGCATTCGTCTGCCCCGTCGCCAGAACTGGACCATGGACCTGCATCCCGACGATCCGGCCTTCGATCCGGAAACCCAACAGCGCCACGACCGCCGCCGCCTGTTCCGCGCCCTCAACCTGAGCCTGGCCTTCGTGCTGCTGCTGGCGATGGTGTATTCGGCGCAGGGCAGCTTCGACGTGCGGCCCTTCACCATCGCGCCGCTGTCGGCGGACGGCCTGCTCGGCATCCTCACCGCACCGCTGCTGCACGGCTCGCTGGAGCACATCGCCGCCAACGCGTCGGCACTGCTGATCCTCGGCACGCTGGCCGGTGCGGTCTATCCGCGGGCCACGCTGTGGGCGATCCCGCTGGTGTGGCTGGGGGCCGGGCTGGGGCCGTGGCTGCTGGCCGATCCCGGCACGCATACGCTGGGTGCCAGCGGCCTGACCCACGGGCTGATGTTCATGGTCTTCATGCTGGGCCTGCTGCGTCGCGACCGCGCCGCGATCGCCGCCGGCATGATCGCGTTCCTGTTCTACGGCGGCATGGTGCTGACCGTGCTGCCGCGCGAGGCCGGCGTGTCGTGGCAGGCGCACATGGGCGGCGCAGTGGCGGGCTTGGTCGCCGCGTTCCTGTTCCGGCGCCTGGACCCCGAACTGCCGAAGAAGAAATACAGCTGGGAGATCGAGGAAGAGGAAGCCGCCGCGCGTGGCGACGACGAGCTCGAACTGCCCGCGCCGCGCGAGGTGCCGCTGCTGTGGGTGCGTCCGGAGCATCCGGAAGAGGAGCCGCGTGGGGTGGTGCTGCGTTTTACCCGCCATCCGGCGGTTGAAAGCCCGCCGCGGGAGCCGCCGTCATCCTGACGCTGCCTGTGGGAGCGACGTGAGCCGCGATCCCCAGCTGCGTTGTCGACGGCAGAAAAGAAAAGGCAGACCGTTCCGGTCTGCCTTTCCTTCTTCCGGACAAGGATTCGGCGTCCTTTCGCGACTCACGTCGCTCCCACGAAGGACGCCCTGTGCATCAGAACCTCGCGCTGAATTCCACGCCCACCGTGCGCGGCTCGTTGATGAAGCCGGTCAGGTTGTTGAAGTCGATGCCGCCGACGATGCGCGTCTGGTCGGTGATGTTGCGGCCGAACAGCGCCACTTCGTAGTCTCCGTAGTTCCACGCGTAGCCGATGCGCAGGCCGCCTTCCAGCGACGACTTGCCGCGGAACTCCAGCGACTCGTACAGGAAGAAGTTCACTTCGCTGCGGTAGGCCCAGTCGGTGTAGATGTACAGCTCGGCGCCTTCGCCCATGCCGATGCCGTAGCGCGCGGTCAGGTTGTGCACCCACTTCGGCGCCTGCGGCAGCGGATTGCCGTCGATCGCGTAGCCCGTCGGCGTGAGCGGATCGGTCACGGTGCAGCCGCCGCCGCATCCCGGTACGGTCAGGTTGGCGTCCTTGATCTCGGTGTCGTTGTAGCTGCTGCCCAGGGTGACCAGCAGGCTGTCGGTCAGGTAGGCCTCCAGGTCCAGCTCGAAGCCCTGGCCCACGCTCTTGTCGGCGTTGAGCAGGGTCGCGATGTTGGAGCCGCCGCCGACGGCGATGATCTGCTGGTTGTCGACGTTGTAGCGGAACACGTTGAAACCCAGGCGCGCACGCTTGTCCCACAGGTCGGCCTTCACGCCGATCTCGTAGGAAATGACTTCTTCCGAGTCGGCCGTGGACACGCCGCCGTTGGGTGCGGTCGGTGCGGCGAACAGCAGGCGACCCTGCACCGACGGCGCGCGGAAACCCTTGGCCACGCGGCCGTAGAAGTTCACGTCGTCATTGAGCGCGTACACGGCGCTCAGGTCCCAGCTGACGTCGTTGACGTCGGTGCTGACGCGGTACGGGCCGCCGACCGGGGCGCCGAACGGCGCGGCTTCCAGCACGCTGGCGCTGAAGTCCTTCTTGTCCTGCGTATAGCGCACGCCGCCGCGCAGCTTGAGCTGTTCGGTCACGTCGTACTCGCCCGACGCGAACGCGGCCCATGCGGTGTTCTCCTGCTCCTGCACGGCATGACCGGCGCGCGGGTTGCCCGGAGACAGCGAGTCGTAGTTGAAGCTGTCGATGGTGATGTCTTCCTTGAAATAGAACACGCCCGCCTGCCAGTTGAACTTGCCGGCGTAGTCGGACTCCAGGCGGAACTCCTGGGTGATCTGCTTGTGGTCGGGCAGGCCGTCGGCCGACTCGGAGGCGAACGGGATCACGCCCGGGCCGGAATCCGGCAGGAACACGGCACCGTAGCCGCCGTCGATGTCGCCGCGATTGAGCGACTCGGCGGTCTCGTAGCCGGTGATCGAGTACAGGCTGAGGTCGCCGAAGTCCCAGCGCAGGCGCGCGCTGCCACCCCAGGTGTCCAGCCAGGAGAAGTTCTGGCCGTCGACCGACACCTCGTCCTTGTCGAAGCCGGGCACGAAGTTGTTGCTGCCCGGATCGATGATGTTGGCGCGGAACAGCCGCGCGGTGCCGTTGAGGTGGCGCTTGTGCAGGTTGAACAGTCCCTCGAACGCCTCGCCTTCGTACAGGAACTGCACGCGGGCGGCGGACTCGTCGTAGCCCTCGAAGCCGTCGCTGGTGCCGGCGGCGTAGGTGTTGGTCACCCAGTCGTCCTTGCGCTGGTACAGCGCGGACACGCGGGCCGACCAGCGCTCGCTCAGCGGGCCGCCGACCGCGCCCTCGAAGTTCCACATGTTGTCGGTGCCGTAGGCGAGCTGGGCGTAGCCGCTCAGTTCACGGGTCGGCTTGGCCGATTCGAACTTCACCACGCCCGCCGGCGTGTTGCGGCCGAACAGGGTGCCCTGCGGGCCGCGCAGCACTTCGATGCGCTCCAGGTCGAACACCGGGAAGCCCTTCAGCAGCGGGCTTTCCTGCACGACTTCGTCGTAGATCAGCGAGACCGGCTGCGACGCGTTGAGGTCGAAGTCGGTATTGCCCAGGCCGCGGATGTAGAAACGCGGAAAGGCGCGGCCATAGGAGGATTCGATGTTCAGGCTCGGCACGCGGCCGGAGAGGAAGCGCACGTCGTTGCCGCCCGAACCCAGCACGTCCAGCTTCTCGGCGCTGACGCTGGAAATCGAGACCGGCACATCCTGGATGTTCTCCACCTTGCGCTGCGCCGTGACTTCCACGGTGTCGAGGGTGGCGGCTTCCTTTTCCGCCGTCGTCGTGGCGGCATCCTGGGCGAAGGCGGTGCCGAACGGCAGCAGGGCGGCGATGGCAAAGGCAAGGCGTTGCGGCCGGACGACGGCCGGGCGGGGTCGGGACATGGCGGTGGGCTTCCGGGTGGGTGGTGGCGGGGCGCGCCGGGGCGCTAGCACGCGAATGTTGCATTACAGCAACAAGGGGGGCAATGGCCGGAAGTCCCATTCCGGCAAAGGTAATCGCCGTTGCCGTACGCCCGCGCCGGCGCCCGTACGTTCAGCCTGCCGGTGTGACGGCTGGCAGGTGACGGCGCGCCCGGTCCGCGGGCTAGACTCGGCGCCCTTCCCCACCGCCGGATCGCCGCCATGAGCCAATGGTTCTTCCATACCCCTGCCGACAACCAGCGCCATGGCCCCCTGGATGAGGCCGCCGCGCAGGCCTTCGCCCAGCGGACCCCGGGCGCGCTGGCCTGGCGCGAGGGCATGCGCGAATGGAAGCCCGTGCGCGAGTTGCCCGAACTGGCCGGCGCCGCCACGCCCCCACCGCACCTGCCGCCGCTGCCGGGCGCCGGTGGCCGCCGCGGCGCGGACGAGATCGATTTCCGCATCGTCGGCCACGAAATGCAGTTCGTCGAAGTGGAACTGGACCCCGGCGAGAGCGCCATCGCCGAAGCCGGCGCGCTGATGTTCAAGGACAGCGCCGTGCAGATGGATACGGTGTTCGGCGACGGCTCGCACAGCGGCCAGGGCGGCGGCCTGATGGACAAGCTGTTCTCGGCCGGCAAGCGCGTGCTGACCGGCGAAAGCCTGTTCACCACCATGTACACGCATACCGGCCAGGGCAAGGCCAAGGTCGCCTTCGCCGCGCCCTACCCCGGTACCGTGCTGGCGATGAAGCTGGACGAACACGGCGGACGCCTGATCTGCCAGAAGGACAGCTTCCTGGCCGGCGCGCGCGGGGTGTCGGTGGGCATCCACCTGCAGCGCAAGATCCTGACCGGCCTGTTCGGCGGCGAGGGTTTCATCATGCAGAAGCTGGAAGGCGACGGCTGGGTGTTCGTGCATGCCGGCGGCTGCGTGGTCGAGCGCGAGCTCAAGGCTGGCGAGCGCATCGATGTGGATACCGGCTGCGTGGTGGCCTACCACGCCAGCATCAACATGGAGGTGCGCCCGGTCAGCGGCATCAAGAGCATGTTCTTCGGCGGCGAAGGCGTGTTCCTGGCCACGCTGACCGGCCCGGGCAAGGTGTGGCTGCAGTCGCTGCCGTTCTCGCGCCTCGCCGGCCGCATGCTGCAGGCCGCGCCGCAGGGCGGCGGCCAGGCCCGCGGCGAGGGCTCGGTGCTCGGCGGCCTGGGCCGCATCCTGGACGGCGACAACAGCTTCTGAGGACGCGAGGCGGTTGGCGTCCATTGCGGCGGCGCACGCTATGCTCCGCCGCTGATCGCCCCCCATCCTGCCCCGCCCCATGCACCTGATCCCGCGTCCCCTGCTGCTCGCCGCCTGCGTCGCCCTGCTTGCCGCGTGCGGCGGTGACAACGTCAAGCCCACGCCATCGCCGGCGGCGGTGAAGCCGACACCCGCCGCGCCGAAAGTGAAGGTGGGCATCGCGCTGGGCGGCGGCGCGGCGAAGGGGTTCGCCCACATCGGCGTGATCAAGATGCTGGAGGCCAACGGCATCGAGCCGCAGGTCGTGTCCGGCACCAGCGCCGGCAGCGTCGTGGGCGCCCTGTACGCCAGCGGCATGGATCCGTTCCGGATGCAGACCCAGGCGTTCGCGCTGGACGAAGCGAAGATCCGCGACGTGCGCCTGTTCTCCGGCGGACTGGTGCAGGGCCAGAAGCTGCAGGATTACGTCAACGATCTGGTCGGCAAGCGCACCATCCAGCAATTGAAGAAGCCCTTCGCGGCCGTATCCACGCAGCTGGAGAACGGCGAGCGCACGGTGTTCGTGCGCGGCAACACGGGCCAGGCGGTGCGCGCGTCCAGCAGTATCCCGGGCGTGTTCGAACCGGTGGTGATCGGCAAGGCCAGCTACGTCGACGGCGGCGTGGTCAGTCCGGTGCCGGTGGACGCGGCGCGCCAGCTGGGCGCGGACTTCGTCATCGCCGTGGACATCTCCACCAAGGCGCCGGGCACCAAGCCCGGCAGCATGCTGGGCATCGTCAACCAGTCCATCAGCATCATGGGCCAGCGCCTGGGCGAACAGGAACTGGCGCGCGCCGACATCGTCATCCGGCCCAAGGTCAACGACATCGGCCCGGCCGATTTCGAACAGAAGAACACCGCCATCCTGGAAGGCGAACGTGCCGCGCTGGCGGCGATGCCGCAGATCAAGGCCAGGCTCGCCGAACTGCAGCGCACCCGCAACGCCGCACACGCGGCGCGCCACGCGCCGCCGAAGCCCGACCCGCGCTGCCTGGAAGAGCCCTCGCGACTGGGCCGCCTGTTCGGCCGTGACGTGAAATGCGACGCCGCCGGTCAGCCCGTGAAACAGTAGCGCGGCGCTTGCTCCGCTGCTTCTGCCCCCCACGCTTCGCGATGCCTGACATCGTGGTGGAGCCGGGCAAGCCCGGCGCTACGCTTCGGTAACGCGGCGCAGGTTGTCGCGCGCCCTCGCCTCCAGCCTGTCGTGGAAATGCGGCGTGCTGTAGATCGCGGGCCGGTCGAGGAAACCCTTGAGGATCTCGCGGCGCTTGCGGCGGAACAGGAAGCCGGGCACGTACGCATATTCCCTGCGGATCTGCTGCTCGTACTCGTCGAAGCGGGCCCGCTCTGCACCCAGGATGGACAGGTCGATGTCGACCAGCAGCCGTTCGTCCTGTCCCGACGGCACCGCGGTGTGCCTTGTCGCCATCACCAGGTCATGCACGCGCTGCGCCGATCCGGTGTCGACACCGGCATCGCGAAGCGCATCGCGCGCCCAGTCCGCGCTGCGCTGCTCGTTGTCGTGGCCCTTGATGGCGTAGACCGCGTCATGGAGCCACAGCGCGATTTCGACTTCGGCGGGGTGCTCGGCCAACGCACACGCGCCGTCGAATGCCGACAGGCATTCGCCGAGGTGTTGCTGCGTGTGGTAGTGGCGCTGCGGCTCGGCGTAGGCCGCCATCAGCCGCGCGAACAGTGCACCGCCCTCGCCTGCCGCGCCGATGCCGGCCCAGGCGCGTTGCCAGGAGAAAAGAAAGCTGTCCATGGATGTCGGCAGGACCAAGAGGGCTCCCATTCTAGGAGCGACGTGAGTCGCGACCGCACGGCGTGGGCGCCATGACGCGCAAAGAGGGGCCGCGCGGTATCACTTCGGGATCGTTGCTCTTCATGACATGCCGACCAAGTGGGCATGCGGTCGCGACTCGCGTCGCTCCTACATGGGCAATGACAACCCCTGCCCACCCACCGGCACCGTTTCGATGTGGCGGTCGAAGCCCGCGATCAGCGGCCGCGCCTTCGCGATCGCCTGCTGCACCGCCGGCAGCGAGAGCGAGGCGGTGTGGCTGGCCGCATCGGTCCAGACTTCGGTGATCCAGATCGCGTCCGCCTCGGCGGGATCCTGCGCGATGACGTAACTCAGGCAGCCGGGCATGGCCTCGGTGCCTTCCAGCAGGATCGCGAGCAACGCCTCGCGCTGGCCGGGCGTGGCGCGCATCTTGCCGATCAGTCCGTACATGGCATGTCCTCATGGAAACTGCGCGCGTTGTAGCACGCGTCGCGGACAGGCGATGTCCTCGTCAGGCGCCGGGCAGCGGCAGTCCGCCGTCGGTCTTCACCGCGCGCAGGACGAAGCTGGAGTTCACGTCGGCCACGCCACTGGCGTTGAGCAGGTTGTCGAGCAGGAAGCGGGAGAAGTGCTCCAGGTCCTGCACCACCACATGCAGCAGGTAATCCATGTCGCCGGTGAGCGCATAGCAGGCGACCACCTCGTCCCAGGCCTGCACGCGGTCGCCGAACTGCTGGACGCTGGCCGGGTCGTGCCGTTCCAGCTGCACGCGCACGAAAGCCTGCAGGCCCAGCCCCACCGCCTTGGGGTCGACGCGGGCCGCGTAGCCGGCGATCACCCCGGTGGCCTCCAGCCGCTGGATGCGGCGCAGGCAGGCCGAGGGCGACAGGTTCACCTGGGCGGCGATGTCGGCATTGGTCGCCCGGCCGTTGCGCTGCAGCAGGGCCAGCAGGCGCAGGTCGGTACGGTCGAGAACGGACGATTCGGTCATTTGATGCAAAGGATAGCCTGTTCACGCTGGATCATTGCGCCACAGGTCGGATGAGGCGCAACTTTGCAAGCCTGTTGCGCGACTCTGCCGCTAGCATCGTCCCATCACCCGCCGATCGAAGGGAATCGCCATGAACGAGCCGCGCCGCGTCGAGCACCAGCAGACCGACAAGGGCTACGTGCCGGTCTACACGACCGCCATCGTGGACCAGCCGGCGGACTACCCCGCCGACGACCATGCCACCTGGGGCGCGCTGTACGAGCGCCAGCGGGCGCTGCTGGTGGGACGCGCGTGCGACGAGTTCCTGCAGGCCCAGGACGCCATGGGCATGACGCCGGACCGCATCCCGCGCTTCGATGAATTGAACGACGTCCTGCGTGCCACCACCGGCTGGCAGCTGGTCGGCGTGGAAGGCCTGCTGCCGGAGCTGGAGTTCTTCGACCATCTGGCCAACCGCCGCTTCCCGGTGACCTGGTGGATCCGCCGCCCGGACCAGATCGACTACATCGCCGAACCCGACCTGTTCCACGATCTGTTCGGCCATGTGCCGCTGCTGATGAACCCCGTGTTCGCCGACTACATGGAGGCGTACGGCAAGGGCGGCGTGAAGGCGCATGGGATCGGCCCGGATGCGCTGCAGCACCTGACCCGGCTGTACTGGTACACGGTGGAGTTCGGCCTGATCGATACGAAGGACGGCCTGCGCATCTACGGCGCGGGCATCGTGTCGTCGAAGGGCGAGTCGCTGTATTCGCTGGAATCGGATGCGCCCAACCGCATCGGCTTCGATCTGGAGCGGATCATGCGCACGCGCTACCGCATCGATACGTTCCAGAAGACCTACTTCGTCATCGACAGCTTCGAGCAGCTGATGAACGCCACCGCACCGGACTTCACCCCGATCTACGCGCGGCTGGAGGCGCAGGACGCGATCCCGGCCGGCGACGTGCGCGACGGCGACCGCGTGTTCCATCGCGGCACGGGCGAAGGCTGGGCGGACGGCGGCGACGTCTGACCCTCACCGTACAATCGCGGGCATCCCCCTCCGGTCCGGATGCCCCATGCTGCGACGCCTGTTCCCGCTGATCGTCCTCTGCGCGCTGTGGTGCGCCTCCAGCGCCGCGTTCGCGCGCAACTGCGCGATCACGGTGGAAGCCACGGACATGATGACCTTCAACCTGAAGACCCTCCGCGTGCCCGGCGACTGCACCCAGCTGCGGGTCACGCTGAAGCACGTGGGCCGCATGCCGGCGCAGGCGATGGGGCACAACTGGGTGCTGACGGAAACGCGCCACCACCGCGACGTGGGCCTGGCGGGTGGCCGCATGAAGCTCGCCGACGACTACCTGCCGCGCAACGACGCGCGGGTGATCGCGCATACGCCGGTGATCGGCGGCGGCCAGTCCACCGAGGTGGTGTTCCCCACCTCGCGGTTGCGCAGGGGTGGGGCGTACACGTTCTTCTGCTCGTTTCCGGGTCACTGGAACATGATGAAGGGCACGCTGGTCTTCGGATGAGGTAAGCGGGCCGCCTCGGGGCGCCGTGCCGCTCCGCCGCCATTGGTATGATGCGCGCCGGTTCCGTGACGGAGTTCTCACGATGGCCTCTGCCGAAGCTTTGTGGCGCTGGCTGCGCCAATGGCGGCGCGAACACCTGCAGGTCGATCGGGCCGCGGTGTTGCGCAACGTCGACGAGGGAGGACAGCTGGGGCCGCGCTATGCCTTCATGACCGTGATGGCGTGCGGCATCGCCACGCTGGGCCTGCTGCAGAATTCGGTCGCGGTCATCATCGGCGCGATGCTGATCTCCCCGCTGATGGGTCCGATCGTCGAACTGGGCATGTCCCTGGCCACCTTCGACTTCCGCAGCCTGCGCGAGTCGCTCAAGACGCTGGCGGTCGGCACCGCGGTGGCACTGACCACGGCCACCGCGATCGTCCTGGTTTCCCCCCTGCAGGAAGCGACGCCGGAAATCCTGGTCCGCACCGAACCCACGCTGTTCGACCTTCTGGTGGCCGTGTTTTCCGGCCTGGCCGGCGCCTACGCCACCATTACCCGCAAGGGCGAGACCATCGTCGGCGTCGCCATCGCGACCGCCTTGATGCCGCCGCTGGCCGTGGTGGGCTTCGGCATTGCGACGTTGAACGCGGGCATCGCCGGCGGTGCGCTGTTCCTGTTCATGACCAACCTGCTGGCGATCGCACTGTCGGTCACCATCATGGCCCGCTGGTACCAGTTCGGCGGGGACGATACGCCCAAGCAGACCGCGTGGCAGGCCACCATGATCGTCGGCACGTTCCTGCTGCTGTCGATCCCGCTGGGGCTGGCCCTGCGCGATATCGCGGCGCGCGGCTTGGCCGACCGCACCATCCGCAACGTGATGGACGAAACCGCGCGCAGCAATGGCGGGCAGGTCACCTCCCTGCGCGTGGACCGCAACGGCAACACGCTGAACATCGATGCGGTGATGCTGCTTCCCCGGCACAAGCCACAGCTGGATCGCGAGATCGAGCACCGACTGGAGTCGGCGCTGTCGCGGCCGGTGGTGGTGTCGCTGCGCGAACTGCTGACAGCGGACGAACAGGCACAGGCCAGCGAACAGGCATCGCTGGCGCAGCTGCGCGAGAGCGTGCTGCGCCTGCAGAACGTGGCCGAGCGGGATGCGCAGGCGCGGTCCGCCGGCACCCGGGCCGCGGAAGCCCTGCACCAGCGTGTGCTGGCGCACTTCGGCCAGCTGGACATGCTGGAAGGCGGCCAGCAGGCCCGGTGGCGGCTCAATGGCCGGTCCGGCCTGGACATCGCCGCGGCCCGCCGGCTCGAACAGTCGCTCTCCACGAACGGAGAGGGGTTGAAGGTGCAGGTGGTACCGGCCATGCAGGCCTTGCCGGCGATCGCGTTCGGCGACGACGATGCCACGCTGACGGAAGACCAGGCATCCCGCCTGGAGACCATGGCGTGGGCGCTGCAGCGATGGGACGTGGAACGCGTGCAGGTGGACGGATATGCCGGCAACGATACGGAATTGGCCCAGGCACGCGCCCAGGCGGTCGCCGATGCGTTGGCACGCTACGGTATCCGCGACATCACGGCCCATGCCGTAGACGGTGCGGCCGCACGGGCGACGGCAACCGCCGAGGGCGGGCCCGTGCTTCGCGAAGCGCGCGTGCGGTTCGCCAGCCCGTGAGCGCGACGGCCGGCGCAGGTTGATGATGTCCGTCAACGCATCGCCGGTTTCTTTCCGACGACAGGCTGTCGTCTCCCGTCGATAACGTGCCCCTCCGGTAGCATAGGGAAACGCGCCCGGCCCGCGCCGCGCGCGCTTCGTTCACAGCAGACGGCACGCCATGAATACCGAATTCCGCACCTCGCTCCCGGGCACCGCGCTCGACTATTTCGACGCGCGCGCCGCGGTCGATGCCCTGCAGCCCGGCGCCTGGGCCACGCTGCCGTACACCGCGCGCGTGCATGCCGAGAACATCGTGCGCCGTGCCGATCCCGCACGCCGCGACGGCTACCTGCGGCAGCTGGTCGAACGCCGTCGCGACCTGGATTTCCCGTGGTTTCCCGTGCGCGTGGTCTGCCATGACATCCTGGGCCAGACCGCGCTGGTGGACCTGGCCGGACTGCGCGATGCGATCGCCGACATGGGCGGCGACCCGGCGCAGGTGAACCCGGTGGTGCCGGTGCAGCTGATCGTCGACCACTCGCTGGCGGTGGAATGCGGCGGCTACGATCCGGATGCGTTCGCGAAGAACCGCGCCATCGAGGACCGCCGCAACGAGGACCGCTTCCACTTCATCGACTGGACGAAGCAGGCGTTCAAGAACGTCGACGTGATCCCGCCGGGCAACGGGATCATGCACCAGATCAACCTGGAGAAGATGTCGCCGGTCGTCTATGTCCAGGACGGCGTCGCGTTTCCCGACACCTGCGTGGGCACCGACAGCCACACGCCGCATGTCGATGCGCTGGGCGTGATCGCCATCGGCGTGGGCGGACTGGAAGCGGAGAACGTCATGCTCGGCCGCGCCTCGTGGATGCGCACGCCGGACATCGTCGGCGTCGAACTGCAGGGCAGGCCGGCGCCTGGCATCACCGCGACCGACGTGGTGCTGGCGCTGACCGAATTCCTGCGCAAGGAAAAGGTCGTCGGCGCCTACCTGGAGTTCCGGGGCGAAGGCGCCGCGGCGCTGACCATCGGCGACCGCGCGACGATTTCCAACATGGCGCCCGAGTACGGCGCGACCGCCGCGATGTTCTTCATCGACGACAACACGCTGGACTACCTGCGCCTGACCGGCCGCAGCGACGGACAGGTGGCACTGGTCGAGACCTACGCGAAGACGGCAGGCCTGTGGGCCGACGACCTGAAGACCGCCCAGTACGAACGCACGCTGCACTTCGGCCTGTCCACCGTCGTGCGCAACATGGCCGGCCCGTCCAACCCGCACAGGCGCCTGCCGACCAGCGCGCTGGCCGAGCGCGGCATCGCCGACGAGGGCAAGCTGCAGGCGGGCAGGGCAGAGGAGGCGCAGGGCCTGATGCCCGATGGCGCGGTCATCATCGCCGCCATCACCTCGTGCACCAACACCTCCAATCCGCGCAACGTCATCGCGGCGGCGCTGCTGGCGCGCAATGCCAACGCGAAGGGACTGGTGCGCAAGCCCTGGGTGAAGAGTTCGCTGGCACCCGGCTCCAAGGCCGTGCAGCTTTACCTGGAGGAATCCGGCCTGCTGCCCGACCTCGAGAAACTCGGCTTCGGCATCGTCGCCTTCGCCTGCACCACCTGCAACGGCATGAGCGGCGCGCTGGATCCGAAGATCCAGCAGGAAATCATCGACCGCGACCTGTACGCCACCGCCGTGCTGTCGGGCAACCGCAATTTCGACGGGCGCATCCATCCCTACGCCAAGCAGGCCTTCCTCGCCTCGCCGCCGCTGGTGATCGCCTATGCCATCGCCGGCACCGTTCGCTTCGACATCGAGAAGGACGCGCTGGGCTTCGACGCCGACGGCAACCCGATCATGCTGAAGGACATCTGGCCCAGCGATGCGGAGATAGACGCGGTGGTGAAGGCCAGCGTGAAGCCGGACCAGTTCCGCAAGGTCTACGAGCCGATGTTCAACGTGCGCGTCGAGCACGGCGGCCGGGTCGAGCCGCTCTACGCCTGGCGCCCGCAGAGCACCTACATCCGCCGTCCGCCGTATTGGGAGGGCGCGCTGGCCGGCGAACGCACGCTGCGCGGCATGCGCCCGCTGGCGGTGCTGGGCGACAACATCACCACCGACCACCTGTCGCCGTCGAACGCGATCCTCGCCTCGAGTGCGGCGGGCGAGTACCTGGCGAAGATGGGCTTGCCGGAAGAAGACTTCAATTCCTACGCCACGCATCGCGGCGACCACCTCACCGCGCAGCGCGCGACTTTCGCCAACCCGCAGCTGGTCAACGAGATGGCGGTGGTCGATGGCGAGGTGAAGAAGGGCTCGCTGGCACGCATCGAACCGGACGGGCAGGTGGTGCGCATGTGGGAAGCCATCGAAACCTACATGGGCCGCAAGCAGCCGCTGGTCATCATCGCCGGCGCCGACTACGGCCAGGGCAGCTCGCGCGACTGGGCGGCGAAAGGCGTGCGCCTGGCGGGCGTGGAAGCGATCGTGGCCGAGGGCTTCGAGCGCATCCACCGCACCAACCTGATCGGCATGGGCGTGCTGCCGCTGGAGTTCCAACCGGGCCAGACGCGCAAGACCTGGGGCATCGACGGCACTGAAACGTTCGATGTGGTGGGCGAGCGCCGGCCGCGCGCGACGTTGACGCTGGTGATCCACCGCGCGAACGGCGAGACCGTGCAGGTGCCGGTGACCTGCCGGCTGGACTCGGACGAGGAAGTCTCGATCTACGAAGCGGGTGGGGTACTGCAACGGTTCGCCCAGGATTTCCTGGACGCGTCGAAAGCGGCCTGACCCGTTCGTCGTATCGGTACACCCACCGCACAGGAGTCCGATCATGTCCGACAACGCCACCCCCGGTACCGTCCGCCTGCACCGCGTGCTGCGCGCGCCGCCGTCGCGCGTCTACCGCGCCTTCCTCGATCCGGACGCGATGGTGAAGTGGCTGCCGCCACACGGTTTCACCGGCAAGGTCCATGCGATGGACGCCCGCGTGGGAGGCGGCTACACGATGTCGTTCACCAACTTCGGTACCGGTTCCCGCCATTCGTTTAGCGGCAGCTACGTGGAGCTGGTCGAGAACGAGTTGCTGCGCTACACCGACCAGTTCGACAACCCCGGCCTGCCGGGCCAGATGCAGGTCACGGTGACGCTGAAGAAGAGCATCGCCGGCACCGAGCTCAACGTCGTGCAGGAAGGCATTCCCGCCGCGATCCCGGTCGATTTCTGCTACCAGGGCTGGCAGGAATCGCTGGAGATGCTGGCGAAGCTGGTCGAACCCGAGATTCCCGACGGCGCGTGAGCCGTCACCATAACGGATACCCTTTCCATGGCCCACGTTCCCCAGATCCGAATCCCCGCCACCTACATGCGCGGGGGCACGTCGAAAGGCGTGTTCTTCCGCCTGAAGGACCTGCCCGAACGGGCGCAGGTGCCGGGACCGGCGCGTGACGCGTTGCTGTGCCGCGTGATCGGTTCGCCCGATCCGTATGGCAAGCACACCGACGGCATGGGCGGGGCCACGTCGAGCACCAGCAAGGTGGTGATCATTTCGCCGAGCACGCAGCCCGGGCATGACGTGGATTACCTGTACGGACAGGTCCCGATCGAAGGCGCCTTCATCGACTGGAGCGGCAACTGCGGCAACCTGTCGTCGGCGGTGGGACCCTTCGCCATCGCGAACGGAATGATCGACCCGGCACGCGTGCCGCGCGATGGCCTGTGCACCGTGCGGATCTGGCAGGCCAACATCCAGAAGACCATCGTCGCGCATGTGCAGGTGACGGATGGCGAGGTGCAGGAGACGGGCGCCTTCGAACTGGATGGTGTGACGTTCCCGGCCGCGGAAGTGCAACTGGAGTTCATCGACCCCGCGGATGAGGGCGATGGCGACGGCGGTGGCGCGATGTTTCCCACCGGCCACCTTGTCGACGACCTGGACGTGCCCGGCGTGGGCATGTTCAAGGCCACCATGATCAACGCCGGCGTGCCGATGGTGTTCGTCGAAGCTGCCGCACTGGGCTACGACGGCACCGAACTGCAGGGTGCGATCAACGAGGACAAGGACGCCCTGGCGAAGCTCGAGGCGATACGCGCGCAGGGCGCGGTGCGCATGGGCCTGGTGGCCGACATCGCCGCGGCAGCGAAGCGTCCACTGACACCGAAGGTGGCCTTCGTTGCACCGCCAAAGGACTACGTGTCGTCCAGCGGCAAGCTGGTAAAGGCCGCCGACATCGACCTGCTGGCGCGCGCGATGTCCATGGGCAAGCTGCACCACGCGATGATGGGCACGGCCTCGGTCGCCATCGCCACCGCGGCCGCCGTGCCGGGCACGGTGGTGAATGCGGTGGCCGGCGGCGGCACGCGCGAGGTGCTGGTGTTCGGCCATCCGTCGGGCACGCTGCGCGTCGGTGCCGATGTCAAACAGGTGGACGGCGCGTGGGTGGTGGCGAAGGCGGTGATGAGCCGCAGCGCGCGCGTGCTGATGGAAGGCACGGTACGCGTGCCGGGCGACGCGTTCTGACGGGTCGACGCTGACCTGCCGGAAGTCACCACTTGCGGCGGGGCCATTGCCCCGGCGCGAGGCAGGCGACAGCATGGGCGCATGTGGACCGCCCTGACCCGATTTCGCGAACCCATGACCCTGGCCGGCGTGTTCACGCTGGCGGCCGTGTCGTTGGGCCTGCGCTTCCTGCCGGCGGAGGTGCTGCCAGCCGCGGCCGCCGCGCTGGCGGCTTACGCGCTGGGATTCCTCCTGTTCGCCCTCGCACCGGACACCTGGGAACGGCCGCGCGGGGTCGCCCTGGTGGCGATGGCCTGCCTGGCGCTGCTGCTGGCCTGGCTGACGCCGCGCGTGGGCACCGCGCAGGTGCTGCTGGTGGTCTGGGTGGCGTGCGCGGTGAACGTGCTGTCGCCACGCGGGGTCGTGGGCGCCGCGCTGGTGTTGAACGTGGCGTTCTACCTGCTGATGGTGCACCACCGGTTCGGCGCGCCCCTGACGATGACGCTGATCAACATCGGCTTCCAGGCGCTTGCCGGCCTGTGTGTGCACTACGCCCGCCGCGCAGAGGATTCCCGCGACCAGTTGGCGTTGGTGAATGCGGACCTGCTGGCCACGCGTGCCCTGCTGGCCGACAGCGCGCGCGATGCCGAACGCCTGCGCGTGGCGCGTGAGCTGCATGATGTCGCCGGCCACAAACTCACCGCGATGAAGCTCAACCTGCGCGCGCTCGCCAGCGACCCCGTGTTCGCCGCGCGCGACGAGGTCCGCATCGCGCAGCAGCTGTCCACCGAACTGCTGGACGACATCCGCAGCGTGGTGCAGGCCCTGCGCGATGCGCGCGGGCTGGACCTGCAGACGGCGATCCGTGCGCTGGCGGCCCCACTGCCCCGACCTTCGCTGCGGCTGGTCATCGCCGACGGCGTGAAGGTCGACGACCCCGCGGTGGCCGAATCGCTGCTGCGCATCGTGCAGGAGTGCCTGACCAATGCCGCCCGCCACGCGAACGCGGACACGCTGACGGTTTCACTCAAGAACGAGGACGCGGGTATGCACCTGCACATCGAAGACGACGGTACGCTCAAGGGCCGCATACACGAGGGCAATGGCCTGTCGGGGATCCGTGAACGTGTCGCCGCACTCGGCGGCGAGATGCAGCTGGGGAGCAGCGCGAGCGGTGGCCTGCGCCTGGACGTGAGGCTGCCCGCATGAGCGTACGGGTGGCGCTGGCCGACGATCAGGCCCTGGTGCGCGCCGGGCTGCGTGCCCTGCTGAAGGCGCAGCAGGTGGAGGTGGTGTTCGAAGCCGAAGACGGCGCCGACCTGCTGGCGAAGCTGGAAACGCAGCCCGTCGACGTGGTGCTGAGCGACATCCGCATGCCGGGCGTGGACGGCATCGAGGCCTTGATCAAGCTGCGCGAACGCGGCGACCGCACGCCGGTGCTGCTGCTCACCACCTTCGACGACAGCGACCTGCTGCTGCGCGCGACCGATGCCGGTGCACAGGGCTTCCTGCTGAAGGACGCCGCACCGGAGGACCTGCACGATGCCATCCGCCGCGTGGCGGGCGGCGAGACGCTGCTGCAGCCGGTCAGCACCGATCCGGTGCGCGCGCGCTTCCGATTCCGCGACGAGGTCCCACCCAGCGACACCTTCAGCGAGCGCGAGGTCGCGATCCTGCGCCTGCTGGCCGGCGGCTATTCCAACAAGGAAATCGCGCGCACGCTGTTCCTCGCCGAGGGCACGGTGAAGAACTACGTGTCCACCATCCTCGACAAGCTGGGCACCCGCGACCGCACCCGCGCCGTGTTGAAGGCGATCACGCTGCGGATCATTTGAGTCTGGGTCCCTCTGTAGGAGCGACGTGAGTCGCGACCGTATGCTTCGCCCGTACGTACTCCGTGCCACGCGATTGATCCATCTGCGTGAGTCTTCAGGCGCAAGGGCATGTTGATTCCGTGGTCGCGACTCACGTCGCTCCTACAGAAGAGCCGCTTCAGAACACCACCACCATCACCGCCCCCGCCGCCAGCGCCGCCATCAGCCCCGCCGAGACGCGCAGACCATAGGCCGCCCCCCCACTGACCCACGCGATCACCGATTTCGCGATCAGGCTGGCCGCCAGCAGCGCCAGCATCCACCCGCGCGCCTCGGTGGCCTCCAGGCCGCCCCGTGCGAACTGGTTGGCCAGCGTGGCCACGGCCGCGTGCAGTTCGGCCACGGCCGACAGCGCGGCGGCGGCCATCGCACCGCGCGGGCCGATCCAGGCGGCCAGTGCGGCGGCGACGAAGGTCAATGCCGCGACCAGCAATGCGAAGCCCAGCGCCTGCCCGAAGCGGAACATGCGGCTCTCCGACGTCGGCGGTTTCACCGCATCGTCCTCGCCGCGATGCAGGCCCAGCAGGCCGCCGGCCAGCAGGACCGCACCGATGACGCCCAGCTCCGGCAGCAGGCCGCGCACCAGCGGCGGCGACACGGCCCACAGGATGGGCACGCACAGGCTCAGCGACGCGAGGTTGGACAGCAGCGCGGCAGCCACCGCGGAGCGCAGCAGCGACGGGGTTTCCTTCGCCCGCTGGCCGAAGCCGATGGTCGCCGCGGTGGACGACACGTAGCCGGCGAAGAAGCCCGCCGCCGCCAGGCCCCAGCGATTGCCGATCACGCGCAGGACCACGTGGCCCAGCGCGCTCACCGCCATCACCAACACCACCAGCTTCCAGATGGTGGCCAGGTTGATCGCCTGGTAGGGACCGATGGGTCGGTCCGGCAGGATCGGCAGTATGACCAGGGCGGACGCCAGCAGCAGCAGGCCATCGAACACCTCGCGCTCGCTGAAGGTCTCGCGGGTCAGCTCGTGCAGCGGCTCCTTGGCGTACAGCAGCACCGCCACCACCACCGCCAGGCCCGTGGCCAGCGCGGGCGTGCGCATGGCCATGGCGCCCAGCAGGAAGGTCAGCACCAGCGTCACCTCGCTGGTCAGGCCCGGGTCGTCCGCCGACGTGGCGCGATAGCCCATGGCGGCGAGCAGGCCGGTCAGGGCCAGCGCCACCAGCAGGACCGGAACCCCGAGCGACATGGCGACCGCGGCGGCCAGGGCCACCAGCGCATGCGTGCGCAGGCCGGCGATGGCATGCGCGCGCCCCGGGCGGCGCTCGCGCACCAGCCCGATCAGCAGGCCCAGGCCCAGCGCCGAGGACAGCGCCAGCCAGGTTTCCGGAGTTGTTTCGTCCATCGCGTCGTTCCTGTCGCCGACCGTGAGCATAGCGAATGGTCTTGCATTGGTCTCTTCAACCCGGACAATGCGCGCACCTTCGCCCTGGACTCCATCATGCCCGCTTCCGCTTCGTCCGCCGTCTCGCTGAGCCGTTACCTGATCGAAGAACAGCGCGCGGGCCGCATCAGCGCCGACCTGCGCCAGCTGATCGCGGTGGTGGCCCGCGCCTGCACCAGCATCTCCATCGCGGTCAGCAAGGGCGCGCTGGGCGGCGTGCTGGGCGATGCCGGCACCGGCAACGTGCAGGGCGAGGCGCAGAAGAAGCTCGACGTGCTGAGCAACGACATCCTGCTGGAGGCCAATGCCTGGGGCGGCCACCTGGCCGCGTGCGCCTCGGAGGAAATGGACCACAGCCAGCCGATCCCGGACGCCTACCCGCGCGGGGGCTTCCTGCTGCTGTTCGACCCGCTGGACGGCAGCTCGAACATCGACGTCAACGTCTCGGTCGGCACCATCTTCTCGGTGCTGCGCTGCCCGGACGGCGTGACCACGCCGGGCGACGAGCATTTCCTGCAGCCGGGTCGGGAACAGGTGGCCGCCGGCTACTGCATCTACGGCCCGAGCACGATGCTGGTGCTGACCACCGGCAACGGCACGCACGCCTTCACCCTGGACCGCGAGCAGGGCGCGTTCGTGATGACCCAGCGCGACATGCGCATCCCGGAGGAGACCAAGGAGTTCGCCATCAACATGTCGAACCAGCGCCACTGGGAAGCGCCGATGCAGGCCTACGTCACCGACCTGCTCGCCGGTCGCGAAGGCCCACGCGGCAAGGACTTCAACATGCGCTGGATCGCCAGCATGGTCGCCGACGTGCACCGCATCCTGACCCGCGGCGGCATCTTCATCTATCCCTGGGACCGCAAGGACCCGGGCAAGGCCGGCAAACTGCGCCTGATGTATGAGGCCAATCCAATGGGCCTGCTGGTGGAGCAGGCCGGCGGCGCCGCCAGCACCGGGCGCGAGGACATCCTGTCGCTGCGCCCGACCCAGCTGCACCAGCGCGTGCCGGTGTTCCTCGGATCGAAGAAGGAAGTCGAGGCGGCCGTCGGTTATCACCGGGCCCACGACACCGCCGCCGCCTGACCGCGACACGGGCGGCTAGAATCCGGCCATGACGCCGCATCCGCATCCTGCCGACTTCATCGAGGTCTACCACGACGCACTGGACGCGGCGACCTGCCGCGCCATCGTGGCGCGTTTCGACGCCAGCCGGCAGGATCGGCCGGGACAGGTCGGGGGTGGCCACCATCCGGAGCTCAAGCACAGCCGCGACATCAGCATCAGCGGGCAGGCCGACTGGCGCGACGTGGAACAGCGACTCAACCTGGCCGTGCTCGCCGGGCTGAAGCAGTACCTGCGCACCTATCCCTTCAGCCTGATCGCACCGCTGATGCTGCAGCAGCCGGGCGAGGACGGGCAGTTGCGCCGCCTCGGTTACGAGGACGTCGCCGGCATGGACGACGATGCGCTGATGCGGCTGATCATGGCGGTGTTCGTGCCGGGCCGGATCAACCTGCAGCGTTATCCGGCCGGCGAAGGCGGTTATCCCTACTGGCATTGCGAGCTGTTCCCCAAGGGCGCCGATGCGGAGCCGCTGCACCGCCACGTGCTGTGGACGCTCTACCTCAACGATGGCTTCGAGGCGGGCGAAACCGAATTCTTCCACCAGCAGCGCAAGATCGCGCCGCGCACCGGCAGCCTGCTGATCGCCCCGACCGCGTTCACCCACACGCACCGCGGCAACCGCCCCGTGGGCGGCGACAAGTACATCGCGACCAGCTGGATCCTGTTCAAGCGTGCCGAACGGCTGTACGGCGGCCGCTGACGCGGCTCAGGCGACCCTGTGCCGGGCGTCCAGGTCGCGACGCAGGCGCTGCAATGCCGCTTCGGCATCGCCCACCACCATCACGCAGGGCACGGCGAGCATCAGGTTGAGCGGCAGGCCGAACTCCTCCAGCTGCCAGCCCTGCATGTCGTTGCCGGCGTCTTCGCCCAGGTATTCCGGGCAGCGCCGACGGATACGCTCTGCCAGGCTGCCGCCTTCGGGCACGTAACCGTAGACCGGCTTGCCGCGGGCGATCGCGTAACCCACTTCGAAGCAGGTGCCACTGTCCGGTTCGGCACCGCGGAAGAAATCCAGGTTCGCCAGCACCGCATCGGCCGCGTCGAGCAGGCCGATGTCGGCACGGTAGATCCAGCGCGCGGTCTCCAGCGGATCGCCGGTGGCGTGGCCGGCCACCTGGGCGTCCAGCGGGAACAGGCCCTCGAAACCATGGCGCGCGCACAACGCCTTGAGCTGCTCGCCGCGCGCGGCGGCATCGGGGCGGAAGATGTCGGGGCCGGCAAGGTAGAGCGACTGGATCATCGGCAGGAGGCGCAGGGCGGGGAGAGTGGATTGTCCCTGCCCGTCGGCGGGCCGGCGCGTGACCGATCGTCGCAGCCGATCCATGCCGTGCGTCAGAACAACTCGCCCTGTGGCGATGCGGCACGGGGCGGCACGAAGCGGGTGCAGTCGAATGGAGGATGGCGCCGTCCTTCGAAGCCGAAGCGCTTCAACGCCAACGCGAACCGCCGCGCCAGCAGGTCGGCGTACACGCCCTCGCCGCGCAGGCGGGTGCCGAAGCGGCTGTCGTAATCCCGGCCGCTGCGCAGCTGCTGCACGGTGCTCATCACGTGCGCGGCGCGATCGGGCAGGTGGGTCTGCAGCCAGTCGCGGAACAGCGGCGCGACTTCGTGCGGCAGGCGCAGCAGCACGTAGCCCGCCGCCTTGGCGCCGGCATCGCGCGACGCCTCGAGTACGGCTTCCAGTTCGTGGTCGTTCACCCAGGGAATCACCGGGGCGAACATCACGCCCACCGGCACGCCCGCCTCGCTGAGCCGCGCCACCGTCTTCAAGCGGCTGTGCGGCGCGGACGCACGCGGCTCCAGCCGCGAGGACAGGCCATTGTCGAGCGTGGTGATCGAGAGGTAGACGTGCACGAGGTTCTCCCGTGCCATCGGCGCCAGCAGGTCCAGGTCGCGTTCGATCAACGCATTCTTGGTGATCAGCGAAACCGGATGCTTCGTCTCCGCCAGCACTTCCAGGATACGGCGGGTCAGTTGCAGCTTGCGTTCGGTCGGCTGATAGGCATCGGTATTGATGCCCAGCGAGATCGGGCGGGGCCGGTAGCCCCGCTTCGACAGCTCCTGGCGCAGGATCTGGGGCGCGTTGGTCTTGGCGAAGATCCGGGTTTCGAAATCCAGGCCGGGCGACAGGTCGAGATAGGCATGCGACGGACGCGCGAAGCAGTAGCTGCACCCGTGCTCGCAGCCCCGGTAGGGGTTGAGCGACTGCTCGAACGGGATGTCGGGCGACGAGTTGCGGGTGATGACGCTGCGCGCGACTTCCTCGTGCAGCACGGTATGCGGAGACGATGACGGGTCGCCCTCGGTGTCGGCGTCGTGCCAGCCATCGTCGACCGCGTCCGCCGTGGTCACGGAGAAGCGGCCCGGCAGGTAGCCGGTGGAACCCCGTCCCTTGATGCCCGGTCGAGTGCGCGTCGTCATCGGCGCAGCTTACGCCGCCCGCGTCGCAAGCCCGGCGACCGCATAGAATCGGCGTATGCACGATGCCCTCGGTACCCTCCGCGACGTCCTCGGTTCGCTGCCGCACCTGCAGTGGTGGATCACCGGCGCGTGGCTGCTCTACCTGGTGCCGCTGTGCGCCTGGATCGTCCTGCAGAAGCGTGAGCCGGTGGCCACCCTCAGCTGGCTGCTGTCGCTGGCCCTGCTGCCGTACATCGGCTACCTGATCTACTTCCTGCTCGGCCCCCAGCGCATCAAGCGTCACCAGCTGCGTCGCACGCGCGCTCGAGCGGGCCTGGACCGCTACGAGGTGTTTGCGCCCACCGACGGCAACAGTGCCGAGCTGCCGATGCTCGCGCAGAAGATCACCGGTCTTCCACCCTCGTCGGCGACGTCGGTGCAGCAGCTGGTGGACGGCTGTGCGACGTATCAGGCCATCCTGGACGCGATCGCGGCGGCCGAGAACCACATCCACCTGGAGTACTACATCTTCAACGGGGACAGGACGGGCCAGCGCGTGCTGGAGGCGCTGGTGGCGAAGGCGCGTGAAGGCGTGAAGGTGCGCCTCCTGCTCGACGCGGTGGGCTCCAACCGGTTGAAGAAACGCGCCCTGCGGCCGCTGGTGGACGCCGGCGGCGAGTACGCCTGGTTCCATCCGACCCGGTTCCGGCCCTTCACCCGGCCCTGGCTCAACCTGCGCACGCACCGGAAGATCGTCGTGGTCGATGGCCGCATCGCCTTCACCGGCGGCATCAACGTGACCGACGACGAGGACGAGTCCCTGCGCGGGGACGCCTACCGCGACCTGCACCTGCGGCTGGAGGGCGAGATCGTCCGCAGCATCCAGCAGGTGTTCGTGGAGGACTGGGTGTACGCCACCGGGCAGCAGCGCAAGGACTTCCAGGGCACACGGCTGTGGAGTGCGGCCGACGCCAACATCCGCGGAGGCATCGCCGCCCAGGCACTGGTGTCGGGGCCGGATTCGGCGTGGGAGCCGATCCACCGGATGAAGGTGGCGGCCATCCACGAGGCGAAACAGCGCGTATGGCTGGTCACGCCCTATTTCGTGCCGGGCGAAGCCGCACGCATGGCGCTGACGTCGGCGGCACTGGGCGGGCTGGACGTGCGCCTGGTGGTCCCGAAGGTGAGCGATTCGCGCCTGGTGACGCTGGCGGCGCGTTCGTATTTCGACGAGCTCATCGCCGCGGGCGTGAAAGTGTACGAGTACGGCCCGCGCATGATGCACAGCAAGGCGATGCTCTGCGACGACGGGCTGGCCATCATCGGCAGCGCCAACTTCGACCACCGCAGCTTCCGCCTCAACTTCGAGATCTCCATGATGTTCCGCGACCGCGGGGTGGCGGGCACGCTGGCGCAATGGCTGGAGGGCGAGATCGCCACGTGCGAGCCGGTGGAGGTGCAGCGCGACCGCTCGCTGTGGCGGCACCGCCTGCCCGAGGCATTGGCCCGCCTGCTGTCGCCGTTGCTGTGAAGCACGGCGGTTTTTGGCCTGCGGCCGAGGCGTTAAGATGCCGCCAGCAACCCGGGGGTGGATGATGCACTGGCTCTTCCTGTTGATGGCGGTGGGCGCGCTGTATGTCGGTTTCACGGTCACCTCGACGTCGGTGATGGTGGTCGCCCTGCTGGCGTCGCTGGTGTTGTTCGTGGTGTGGATCATGGGCTGGTATGCGCGTCGCGCCGGCGAGGGCAGCCAGGATCCTTCGATGATGATCGACCCGGCGGAACTGCGCCGGCTGCGCGAGATCGCCGAGGCACGGCGCGCGAGCGCGGCGCCTCCCGCCGAGCCTCCCGCGTCATGACCCAGCTCAGCGTCAACGTCAACAAGATCGCGGTACTGCGCAATTCCCGTGGCGGCAACGAGCCGGATGTCGTGCGCGCGGCGCGGGCCTGCCTGGAGGCCGGCGCACATGGCATCACCGTTCATCCGCGTCCGGACCAACGGCACATCCGCAGCGCCGACGTGCATGCGCTGTCGGCACTGACGCGCGAGCGCGGCGTGGAGTTGAACGTGGAGGGCAACCCCTTCGCGCCGCCGCGTGCGGGGTATCCCGGCTTCCTTGCACTGTGCGAGGCAGTACGCCCTGCGCAGGCGACCCTGGTACCGGATGGCGACGGGCAGATCACATCGGACCATGGTTTCGATTTCGCGCGCGACGGCGCGCGCCTGCAGCCGCTCGTGGCCCAGCTGAAGGCCATGGGCTGCCGGGTCAGCCTGTTCGTCGACGCCGGCTGCGAAGGCCTGGAGCAGGCGGCACGGATGGGCGCTGACCGGATCGAGCTTTATACCGGCCCCTTTGCCGAAGCCGCCGCCCGCGGCGACGCGGCCACCGAGCTGGCCCGCTGTGCCGCGACCGCACGCCAGGCGCAGGCCCTGGGATTGGGCGTCAACGCGGGGCACGACCTCAGCCAGGACAACCTGGGCATGTTCGTGGCCAACGTCCCGGGGGTACTTGAAGTGTCCATCGGCCACGCCCTGATCGGCGAAGCGCTGTACGCCGGACTCGATGCGACCGTGAAGGCCTACCTGCAGATCCTGCGCGGGACGCAGGCGGGCGGTGGCCGCGGCTGAGTATCTCCCGCGGCCGATGCCGGTCAGTCCCTCATCACGATGTGCCCGATGCCGCTGGCGTGCGCCTGTGCCAGTGCGCTGACCAGTTGCTGGTAGTCGGCGCCGGCGGAGGCCTCCACCTGCAGGACCGTCTCCGGATCGGCGATGCGTGCGTCTTCCAGACGAACGCGCAGTTCGGCCAGCGAGACGGGGCGGTCGTCCAGCGTGTAGTCGCCGGCCAGCCCGAGCTTGAGGACCAGGTCGTTCGGGGGTACGCGCTGTGCATCCGGGACAGGTTGTGGCAGCTGCGCGTCGATGGGGCGGGACAGCAGCGGCGCGGTGACCATGAAGATCACCAGCAGGACCAGCATCACGTCCACCAGGGGCGTGATGTTGATCTCGGCCAGTTCACGACGGCTTGCGGGAGCGGAGAACCCCATGGCACACCTCCTCTGTCGGACCGTACCCCCGACGCTACGCCCGTCCCCGCACCGCCGCAATAGGGGTGGGGCGGCCCAATAAAAAAACGCCGCCCAGGTGGGCGGCGTTCAAAGGTAAGTTGCGCGTCAGGCTTACTGCACGAAACCGATCTTCATCATCTGCGCGTTCTTGGCGGCGGCCAGGACCTTGGCCATCACTTCGTAATGCGCTTCCGAGTTCGCTTCGATGCGCAGCTCCGGCTGGTTGGTCGGATCGCGCTGCACTTCGTCTTCCATCTTCCGCTGGAGGTCGGCCACGTTCACGGGGCTGTTGTTCCAGTACACGGTACCGTCCGCGTTGATCCGCAGGTCGATCGGCGGCGGCGGCTCGCGCACCTGCGGCGGCGGGTTGATCACGCGCTGCGGCAGGGCCACTTCGATCGGGTACGTCATGATCGGAGCGGTCACGATGAAGATGATCAGGAGCACCAGCATCACGTCCACCAGGGGCGTGACGTTGATGTCGGCCATGGGACCCTTGCTTCCACCACTGCTGAATGCCATGGCTTACTGCCCCTTCTCTTTCGTGGCCACGTAGCCGATGTCCAGCATGCCCTGGCTCTGGGCAATCTTGGTGACCTCGGCGATGGTGCCCATCTTGGTCGTCTTGTCGCCGCGCAGGTTCAGCTTCGGCTGCGGTTGCAGCTGGGCCGCACTGGACAGGCGCGATTCCAGGATTTCCTTGCTGACCGGCTCGTCGCCCCAGAACAGGTCGCCATTCTCCTTCACGGAGATGGTGATCGGCGGGGTCTTGGGCGCTTCCTTGTCCTTGTCCTGGACCAGGTTCGCCTCGGGCAGTTCGATCTTCACCTTGTGCGACATCAGCGGCGCCGTGATGATGAAGATGATCAGCAGCACCAACATCACGTCCACGAGGGGCGTGACGTTGATCTCGGCCATCGGGCCACCGCTATTACCACTACTGAAAGCCATGACGGGCTCCGTCTAAACGTTGCGTTGACTGCTTGTACCGCCGGCTCAGCGAACGCGCGAGCCGGTGGCGAAGAAGTCGTGCAGGTCGTGCGCGAACGTATCGAACTTGGCGATGACGGCCGCGTTCGTCTTGCTGAAGAAGTTGTAGGCGAACACGGCCGGGATGGCGACGAACAGACCGATGGCGGTCATGATCAGCGCTTCACCCACCGGGCCGGCGACGGCGTCGATCGAGGCCTGGCCGGTCGCACCGATGCGGATCAGGGCGCCGTAGATGCCCCACACCGTACCCAGCAGACCCACGAACGGCGCGGTCGCACCGACGGTGGCCAGCAGCGTCATGCCGCCCTGCAGGTTGGTGCTCTCGCGGGTCACGGCCTGGCGCAGCGCGCGGTCCACGAACTCCGAGCGGCTCAGGGCTTCACCCATGCCCTGGCCCGAACCTTCGGCGCGCTGGTGGTGCGCGGCGGCCTGGGCGGCGTCGAGGGCGATCTTGGAGAACGGCTCGTTCTTCGGCTGTTCTTCCATCAGGCGGATGGCGTCCTGCGCGTTCGGGGTTTCCCAGAAGGCGCTGGTCACGCGGTCGGCCTGGCCCTTGAGGCGGGTGCTGCGCAGCACGTTGATGACGGTCCAGTACCAGGACATCGCGGACATGATCACCAGGGTCAACAGCACGACCCAGGAGACGATGAATTCGCCGGGCTTGTTGATCATTTCGCTGATCATGTGCTCGAAGCCCATCTGCGACAGGGCATTCGCGGCGTTGGTGCCCCCGGCGGCGGCGGCGAAAAGGGTTTCCTGCAGCATGACGCTTACCTTTATATAAGTGTTGATTGAGAGTGTTGCGGGTTACGAACTAAACGGGAAGAGGGCGGAAGCCGCACTCACCCCATGTTGAAATCGACCGGCACGCGGACCCGGCCTGCGGCCTTCTGCCCGTTGACCACCGACGGATTGAAGCGCCACTTGCGGGCGGCTTCCATCGCGGCGCGGTCCAGATCGCGGTTGCGGCTGGACTTTTCCACCGCCACGTTGGTCACGTTGCCGTTGGCATCCACGTCGATGATGAGGATGACCGTGCCTTCGATACCGGCGCGCGCGGCGGCGGGCGGGTAACGCGGCGGGTTCATGTTCTTCGACGAGATGTCCACCGTGGCGGCGACGTCGGCGATCGGCGCCGGCGGAGCCGGGGGCGAGGGCGGCGTCACGATGTCGGTGGGACGCGGTTCGGCGACGTCGACCGGCGGTGCTTCCGGCGGCGGCGGCAGCGGCGTGGTCTTGGGCGGCGCCAGGTTCTTGACCGGCGGCGGCGGCGTGTCCTGCTTCGGCGGCGGCGGGGGCGGCGGGGGCGGCGGCGGCGGCGCATCGACGATGACGACCGAAGTGCGGCGCTCCTGCTCCTTTTCCGCCGGGGGAGCGACGGCCGGGATCAACAGCGCAAGCAGGGCGGCTGCATGCAACGCGATCACGAAGGCAATACCGATGATACGGGGCCAGTTGAGGCTGGTGTCCTCTTCTTCTTCCCGGTACCTGTTGATGACCAGTTGTTCAGCCATGCGCCAATTAACTCAAGGTTGATACGGGCGCCTAGACGCCTCGTTGATTCTGGGCCCTGCCGGTGAGGTTTTCACCGGCGGAACCCTCAGCTTATACCAATCCGACGCTCCGGTGCCATCATCCGTACGGATTTTTGGCCTTCGGTGTCACGGAATCCCGTTACGGCAACGCGATGATCTTCTTGGCGTCGTCGGGCTTCTTCAGACCCTTGTCCAGCGCGGCGCGGGCAGCCACCTTGGCTTCCGGGATGCGGTCTTCCTGCCACAGGACGCGGGCGAGGTTGAGGTAGGTTTCGCCGTCCTTGGACAGCGGCGCCGCCTTCTGCCAGGCCTCGATCGCCTGCGGGATCTGCTCGGAGTAGTAGTACGCCTGCGCCAGGGCCAGGTAGGTCTGGTAGTCCGGCTTCACGACGCCCTTCTGCAGGCCCTCGTTGATCACGGCGATCACGTCCTTCTCCTTGCCGTCCATGTTGGCGTAGGTCAGGTAGAGCTGGCGGTAGTCCTTCTCTTCCGTCATCAGGCCGGCGGCGCGCAGCTTCTCCAGCACGGCGGCCGCCTTGGCCTCCTGCTCGGCGTTGAGATAGATGCTGGCCAGGTTCATCTGCGCGCGCTTGTCGTTGGGCGACTTGGCGGCCAGCTGTTCGGCCACCTTGACCGCTTCGGCCAGCTGTCCGGCTTCCTGGTAGCAGACCATGAGGATCTGCGTCCAGTTGTCGACCTTGTCTTCGGGATTGGTCGAGGTCTCGATCGCCTGCTTCAACGGCGGGATGCACTCGGCGAAACGGTCGGCCTGGTAGAGGTACTGGCCCTTGAAGGCGAAATCGGCCGGGCGCTTGCTCTTGGATTCGGCCAGGTACTTGTCCAGCGTGGCGAAACCGTTGGTGTAGTCGTCCTTCTGCAGCTGCAGCTGGGCCAGCTGCAGCATCAGCTGGAAGTGCTGGTTGTTGCCCAGGGCGTTGGCATCGACGGCCTGCTTGAGGTAGCCCTCGGCAGCGGCTTCATCGTCGGTGTTCAGCGCGGCCTGGGAGGCGATCTGGGCGGCGAGCGCCTTGTCGTAAGCGTTCGCCGACCCGTTGGCGATGATCTCGTCCGCCAGCGTGCGGGCGGTGGTGTAGCCGGCGGTGGCCTTGGCTTCGTCTTCCTGGTCGAGCGCCTTGTTGTAGGCCTCGATCAGCTTGTTGAGCTTGGTCTGGACCTTGGGCGAGCCCTTGGCTTCGGGTTCCTGTCGCGTGGCGTCCGGGTAGAGGACTTCTTCCTTCTTTTGCTCGCCGCGGCGGGCCGCGTTCGCATCGAGGACGGCGCCACCGCAGAACGCGGCCATCAGGGCCAGGCTGAGCAGGGTGGTCTTGGAATTACGGAGCTTCATGTCTAAACCTCATGGGGCCATGCGGGAGATGACAAGGCATCCCGCCGACGTGCGGGGCCGGCAAAGCTAACAGAAACCGAGGATGGGCGGATACCGTTTCGAGTGCTGCTTAGCAGCAATACTGACCCGTGTGTCAGCCGCATTTCGGCACGTTTCCGGCCTTCCTGGCCGCCTCGTACGTGGGCACGAGGGAGGGAGCATCGCGTTCCAGCTCGCGGATCCGGTTGGCGGGATCCGGATGCGTGGACAACCACTGCGGCGGCCGATTCGCGCTGGCGGCCATCATGTTCTGCCAGAGTCCGACGGCCTGGCGGGGATCGAAGCCCGCCTGCGCCATCAGCCGCTGGCCGACGACATCGGCCTCGCTTTCCTGCGTACGCGAGCCCGGCAGCAGGAAGGCGGCCTGCGCGGTCATTCCGCCCAGCTGGTTGACCGTGTTGGCCGCACCTTCGCCATAGCGCGCACCGGCCAGCGCACCCAGTACGCCAAGACCTGCCTGCGCACCCATCTGGCGGGTGATGCGTTCTTCGTGATGCCGTGCGATCACGTGGCCGATTTCATGGCCCAGGACGGCGGCCAGCTGGTCCTGGTTCTTGGCGACCGTGAAGATCCCCGTGTTGACACCGACCTTGCCGCCCGGCAACGCGAACGCATTGGGCTCGTTGTCGGCGAAGACGGCGGTTTCCCAGGCGACGCGGCGCTGTTCGGGCGGCAGCTGGCGCACCAGCGCGTTCACCACGCAGGTGACGTAGCCGTTCTGGCGTGCATCGCGGTTGAGGGTTTCCTTCGCCTTGGTTTCGGCGAACGCCTGCGCGCCCAGCTGATCCAGTTGCGCCTGGGAGACGCCGCCGACCATCTGCGTGCGGCCGGTGGGCGAGGTGGTGGTGGCGCACGCGGTCAGCGCCAGCGCCATGGCCGTTCCGAGGATCCGGTGTTTCATGCTCGCCCCCTGCGATATTGCGTGGGACCAGAGTCTGGGCAAGCGTGTCTTAAACTTTCGTCAATCACATTAGACCGGCGCACTGCCGTAAACCTGCAGGACAGCCAGCGCTATCGCATTGTTCAGGGTGTGGGCCGCAATCGGTGCCCAGAGGGTTCCCGTACGGCGGTACACCCAGGCGAAGATCGCCCCCATGCCGGCGTAGACGAGGATCAGGAAGGCCGTGCTGCCGGCCGGCTTGCCGTTGAGCCCCGGCATTTCGTGGACCAGCGCGAAGATCACGCTGCTCAGCGCCATGCCCAGTACCGGCCATCCCGCATGCCATAGCCGTCCGAACAGGACGCGCCGGAACAGCAGCTCTTCGTACAGCGGCGCCAGCACCACGGCGAACAGCGCCAGGAACACGGGGAATCGGGCGAAGCCTTCGCGGATCAGGTCCAGGTTGCTGGCCTGCAGGTCCAGTCCGAGCGCGCGACCACCGGCGCTCATGAGCGAACTGAAGAGGAAGGTCGCCAGTCCCGCACCTGCCGCCCAAAGCCAGGTGGCAGGCCGGCGCAGCCGCTCGGCGGATCCACGCCGTTCGGCCGCTGTCGCGCGGCGGCGCCACAGGTACAGCACCAGGGCAGTGCCCCCCGTGCTGAGCAGCGTCATCACGATCAGGAACAGTACCGGCGGCGCGCCCAGCGTGGACTGCAGCGCGGTCGCACCCGGCGCGCCCTCCGCGGCTTGCGCCAGCTGGATGCCACGCCATGCCGCCCATCCGAACAGGCCCGCCATCATGATGGACACCGACAGCGCCATGGCGATGCCGACGTCCAGGCCGAACGCCGGCAGTACGCTGCGCAGCGGCAGCGGCACCGTCGCGGCCTCCGGTGTGCGGACCTGGCTCATGGCGGCGTCAGACGTCGAGGTTGGATACCTTCAGCGCGTTGTCCTCGATGAACTCGCGTCGCGGCTCGACCACATCGCCCATCAGGGTGCTGAAGATCTGGTCGGCGGCCACCGCGTCCTCGATGCGGACCTGCAGCAGGCGGCGCGTGTCCGGGTTCACCGTGGTATCCCACAGCTGCTCGGGATTCATTTCGCCCAGGCCCTTGAAGCGCTGGATGCTTCGGCCCTTCTTGGCTTCTTCCATCAACCAGGCCTGCGCTTCGGCGAAGGTGGCCACTGGCTGCGCCTTGTTGCCGCGCACGACCTGCGCACCTTCGCGCACCAGCCCGTGCAGCAGCGCGGCGGCTTCGCGCAGCGGACGCAGTTCGCCGCTCTCGAACGCCGACAGCGACAGCACCTGCACCAGCTCCTCGCCCATGTGGCGGCGCGTGGCGAGCAGCGCGGCAGGGCGCTGCTCGGTGGCCGACTGCAGCGTCAGCGAATAGCGCGCACTGCCCAGGCTGCCACGGTTGAGCTTGGCTTCGAGAGCATCGAGTTCATGCCGCTCATCGATGTTCTGCTGCAGGTGTTCGGCATCGAGCGGAGTGAAATCGATCAACGACTCCAGCAGCACCGGATCGTAGCGGTGCGCGTTGCGTGCAATGGCGTCGCGCGCGGTCGTGAAGACGAGCAGCAGCTTCTCCAGCGCTTCGCCTGAGATCGGCGGCTCGCCGTCGGCGGGAATCAACGACGCACCTTCCACCGCGTTGTTCGCCAGGTAGACGTTGAGCGCCGCGTCGTCCTTCAGGTACAGCTCCTGCTTGCCCTGCTTGAGCTTGTACAGCGGCGGCAGCCCGATGTAGACGTGGCCGCGCTCGATCAGCTCCGGCATCTGCCGGTAGAAGAAGGTCAGCAGCAGCGTGCGGATGTGCGAGCCGTCGACGTCGGCGTCGGTCATGATGATGATGCGGTGGTAGCGCAGCTTGTCCGGGTTGTATTCGTCCTTGCCGATGCCGGTGCCGAGCGCGGTGATGAGCGTGCCGACTTCGGCCGAGGCGAGCATGCGGTCGAAGCGCGCGCGTTCCACGTTGAGGATTTTTCCTCTCAGCGGCAGCACCGCCTGGTTCTTGCGGTTGCGGCCCTGCTTGGCGGAACCACCGGCCGAGTCGCCCTCGACGATGAAGAGTTCGGACAGCGCCGGATCCTTCTCCTGGCAGTCGGCCAGCTTGCCGGGCAGGCCGGCGATATCCAGCGCGCCCTTGCGGCGGGTCAGGTCACGGGCCTTGCGGGCGGCCTCGCGGGCGCGGGCGGCGTCGACGATCTTGCCGGCGATGGCGCGGGCCTCGTGGGGGTGTTCCTGCAGGAACTCCTCCAAACGTGCACCGAACGTGCTTTCAACGACCGGACGAACGTCGGAACTGACCAGTTTCTCCTTGGTCTGCGACGAGAAGCTCGGATCCGGGACCTTCACCGACAACACGGCGATCATGCCTTCACGCATGTCGTCGCCGGACAGATTGACCTTGGCCTGCTTGGCGATCCCGTTCTGTTCGATGTAGTTGGTCAGCGTGCGCGTCAGCGCGGCACGGAAGCCGATCAGGTGGGTACCGCCATCCTTCTGCGGGATGTTGTTGGTGAAGCAGAACATCGTTTCCTGGTAGGCGTCGGTCCACTGCAGGGCCACTTCCACCGTGATGCCGTTCTGCTCACCGCTGACCGCGATGACGTTGGGGTGCAGCGGCGTCTTGAGGTGCGCCAGATGCTCCACGAAGCTGCGGATGCCGCCTTCGTAGTGGAAATCGTCATGACGACCCTCGCCACGCTCGTCGACCAGCACGATCTTGACGCCGGAATTGAGGAACGACAGTTCGCGCAGGCGGCGGGCCAGGATGTCGTAATGGAATTCGACGTTGCCGTGGAACGCCGTCACCGACGGCCAGAAGCGCAGGGTGGTACCGCGCCTGGTGGTGCTTTCGACCTGGCTCAACGGCCCCAGCGCGGCGCCGTTGCTGTATTCCTGTCGGTAGTGGAACCCGCCCTGGAAGATGTCCAGCTGCAGCTTCTCGGAGAGCGCGTTGACCACGCTGACGCCGACGCCGTGCAGGCCGCCGGAAACCTTGTAACTGTTGTCGTCGAACTTGCCGCCGGCATGCAGGACCGTCATGACGACTTCGGCCGCAGACACCTCGCGCCCCAGCTTGGCGCTCATCTGCGCATGCTTGCCGACCGGAATGCCGCGGCCATTGTCGGATACCGACACCGAGCCATCGGCGTGGATCGTCACGGCGACGTGGTCGGCATGGCCCGCCAGGGCTTCGTCGATGGAGTTGTCGACGACTTCGAACACCATGTGGTGCAGGCCCGTGCCGTCGTGCACGTCGCCGATGTACATGCCGGGGCGCTTGCGGACCGCTTCCAGACCTTCCAGTGCGGTGATGCTGTTGGCGTCGTACGTATTGCCGTTCGGTGCAGAAGAGGTCGTTTCGTCGGTCATTCGCTTCGTGTCGGCTGCAAGGCGGGCGTCGCGTCACCGGGTCGGTGGGCGCGCTACGCAGGCCAAGGGATCAAAGCGGAATTATAGCACCGGTGCGCACTTAGCCCCGGCGACCGGGTTACCCGAGACGCTGCACAGCGCCGTGTTCCACGTGGAACAGCGTTGGTGCGACCCCGGTGCCGGCCAACCCTGCCGGCGGTTCCGTCCCGGTGATGAAAACCTGGGCGCCGCTCGCCAGCAGGCGCTCCAGGGTGCGCCGCTGGTGGTGGCGGTCCAGCTCCGAGGCCAGGTCATCCAGGGCCACGATCGGCCACTCGCCGCGCCGACGGGCGAAATCCTGGGCCTGCGCCAGCAGGCAAGCCAGCGCCGTCAGCTTGGCCTGGCCACGCGACAGCGTTTCACGCTGGGGCAGGGCGGAATAGTCGATCCGCCAATCGGCCCGGTGCGGACCCACCGTGGTGTAGCCGGCCGCACGGTCACGGTCACGGGCCAGCAGCAGGGCGTCCCCCAGCGCCAGTTCATGGCGCCGCCAGCCCGGCTGGAAGGCCAGGGTAGCCGCACCCAATGAGGGCGCCAGATCGGACACGACAGCGGTGAGGTCCTGCTGCAAGGCCTCCAGGTAGCGCTGGCGATGGTCGGTAAGCGGTTCACCGGCGTCAGCCAGTTCGTGGTCCCAGGCATCGAGTTGCCCGCCGCCGATGCCGGCCTTCAGCAGGGCGTTGCGCTGCTTCAGCGCACGCGCATAGCGTCGCCAGAGAGGCAGGAAGCCCGCCTCCCGCCCCTGTTCCACGTGGAACAAACCCCAATCCACGAAGCGGCGGCGCGGTTCCCCGCCGCCAGTCACCAGGGCATGGCTGCCGGGCTCGAAGCTCACGACCGCCAGGGCCGCGCAAAGATCGCCAAGCTGGGCCACCTTCTCGCCATCCAGCCGCCCGGTCCAGGCCTGTCCCGTATGCCGGAGGCCGCCACGGCGAGGCCGGAGTTGGCCGCCTTCGCACCATTCCACGAAGACTTCGACGGCCTCGGACTGCGTCCTGACGAGACCATCGCGCACCCGCCCGCGAAAGCTGCGGCCGTACGCCATCAGGTGCAATGCCTCCAGCAGGCTGGTCTTGCCCGCACCGTTGTCGCCGGTGATCAGGTTGAGTCCGGGTTCCGGTGCCAGCGCCACCCGTTCGAAACGCCTGAGGCCGCTGGCCTCCAGTCGGGTTACCTGCACAGACCCGCCCCGTCATGCATGGCCACCCGGCTCTCCTCGCGCAGGCGCGGAACATGTGTCGTCGGGGAGTGGAGAAGCGCGGGCATGATGGATTGTAGCGTGCGGGGCCGGGACGGCCGCGAGGGGCAGGGTACGCGGACGGAGGGCAGACCCGACGCCTCACTCCGGGCCAAATCCCGGATGCGCCGCAAGCGGATCGCCTCTTGCGACCCCCTAAAGCGCATCGCCCGGCACAAGGCCGGGCGATCTGACGTGTTTCACGTGGAACAGGGACGTCAGAGGCGCAGCGGCATCACCACATGGCGTGACTTCTCGCTGCTGGCCTCGCGCACCAGGGCAGAGGAATTGGCGTCCCGCAGCTGCAGCACGACATGTTCGTCGCGCAGGGCCGAAAGGGCATCCAGCAGGTAATTGACGTTGAAGCCGATGGCCAGGCCATCCACCTTGGTGTCGGCCTCGATTTCTTCCTGCGCTTCTTCCTGCTCGGGATTGTGGGCGCTGATTTTCAGCTGCCCGGGCGACACCTCGACGCGAACGCCCCGGTACTTTTCGTTGGACAGGATGGCGGCACGCTGCAGGGCAGCCCGCAATACTTCCCGGTCCAGCAACACCTCGCGGTCCGCACCGATCGGGATCACCGCGGCGTAATCGGGGAAGCGGCCGTCGATCAGCTTGGAGGTGAAGGTCACATCGTCGCGCTTCACGCGAATGTGGCTGCGGCCGACTTCCAGCTCGAGGCTGCGATCACCGCCTTCCAGCAGGCGCTGCAGCTCGGTCACGCCCTTGCGCGGGACGATGATCTGGCGCTTGCCCACCGGCGCGCCTTCCAGCTGCGACTCGCACATGGCCAGCCGGTGACCATCGGTCGCCACACAACGCAGCGTCCGTTCGCTCAGGTCGAAGAGCAGGCCGTTGAGGTAGTAGCGCACGTCCTGCTGGGCCATGGCGAACGAGGTGCGTTCGATCAGTTCCTTCAGCGTCGCTTCCGGCACTTCGATCCGCTCGGTCGCCTCGACCTCGTCCACCGACGGGAAATCGTTGGCCGGCAGCGTCGCCAGGGTGAACCGGCTGCGGCCCGCCTGCACGGTGACCTTGTCCCCGGATTGGCTGACGGTCACCTTGCTGCCATCGGGAAGGGCGCGAATGATGTCGAACAGCTTGCGCGCGGGAATCGTGGTTTCGCCGTCCTGCGCGTCGTCGACGGCGCTGCGCGAAATCATCTCCACTTCCAGATCGGTACCGGTCAGCGACAGCTGGCCGTTCTGTACCTGAACCAGGAAGTTCGCCAGTACCGGCAGCGTCTGCCGGCGTTCGACCACGTTGACCACCTGGGCCAAGGGCTTGAGGAAAGCTTCGCGCTGCAGACTGAAACGCATGAGTGTTGGAGCCCCTTCGCTTTGGATTTTGAAGACTAAAAGCTTAAAAGCTGGTGGTGATGGTAGGCCCCGAAATCCGGGAAAACCCACATAACCTTATGAATTTTTTCGATTTATTCTTTCTGCAACCCGGTGGACAGGGTCGGGTGTGCCTATGCAGAAACCTGTGGACAACTTTCCGGCCCGATTCCACGCACATCTTATCCACAGAAGGCAGGCCTGCTTGTCCCCGATGTTATGCGTTGCCGCGGTTCACCGGCTTGCCTACAGTGTCGCCACGGGTGCGGTGGCGGACTGAGGCAACAATCTCGAAGAGGAAAACGACACGTCAGGCGACGTAGAGGACCACTCGACCCGCGCGCACGGAACACCCCCTCACTTGCCGGATAACGTGAAGCGCTGGCCCGGATACCGCGTGAACGCGAAGGTCGCCTCAGGACGACCCGCGCTTACTCGCTGAGTTTCCGGATCAGCTTGTCCCAGTCCTCCCGCAGCTTGCCGTCCGCCTCCATCAGGGTGCGGATCTGCCGGCAGGCGTGCAGCACGGTCGTATGGTCGCGACCGGCGAACGCGTCGCCGATTTCCGGCAGGCTGTGTTCGGTCAGTTCCTTGGCCAAGGCCATCGCCACCTGCCGCGGGCGCGCCAACGAGCGCGTGCGCCGCTTGGACAGCAGGTCCTTGACTTGCAGACCGTAGTAGTCTGCCACGGTCTTCTGGATATTGGGGATGCTGATGGCCTGCTGCTGCGCGCGCAGCAGGTCGCGCAGGGTTTCCTGGGCGAACTCGGTGGTGATGGCGCGCCCGGTGAAGTTGGCGCGGGCCGCCAGCGTATTGAGCGCACCCTCCAGATCGCGCACGTTGCTGCGCATCTTCTTGGCCAGCAGGAAGGCCACGTCGTCGGGAATCTGCGCGCCGCGCTCGTGGGCCTTGGCCAGCACGATCGCCGCACGCGTCTCGAAGTCCGGCGGGTCGATCGCCACGCTCAGGCCCCACGCCAGCCGCGACTTCAGGCGCGGTTCCAGGCCTTCCACTTCGCGCGGGTAGCGGTCGCAGGTCAGGATGATCTGCTGGCGGCCGTCGAACAGCGCATTGAAGGTATGGAAGAACTCTTCCTGCGTGCGGTCCTTGCCGGCGAAGAACTGGATGTCGTCGATCAGCAGCGCGTCCACCTGCTGGAAGCGGCGCTTGAACTGGTCCATCGACTTTTCGATCAGCGCCTTGGTCATGGCGCTGAAGAACTGCTCGCTGCGCAGGTACAGCACGCGGGCATTCGGGTTCTGCCGCCGCATCTCGTTGCCGGCGGCGAACATCAGGTGCGTCTTGCCCAGGCCAGTGCCGCCGTACAGCAGCAGCGGGTTGTGCGCACGGTCGCCGGGTTTCTGCGCGGCCTGCCACGCCGCGGCGCGGCCGAGCTGGTTGCTGCGACCCTCGACGAAGTTGTCGAAGGTGTAGTGCAGGTCCATGTTGCCGGCGAACGGCTCCGCAGGTGCGGCCGTGCCCGCGCCCGCAGGGGCCGCGGCGCTGGTCGACGGCTCCGCCGCCCTGCTGCGCGAGCCGATCTCGAGGGACACGTCATCGTGGCCGGCGAAGTAATCCAGCAGCTCGCGGATGCGGCCCAGGTAGCGCTCGCGCACCTGTTCGACGATGAACGCATTGGGTGCGTACAGCACCATCGCGTCGCTGCGCTGCTCGGCCTGCAGCGGCTTCAGCCAAGTGTGTACATCCTCGGCCGGCAATTCGGCTTCCAGGCGTTCGAGGCAACGGGGCCAGGCATCCATCAGGTGGAACAACTCGCAAGTGGGGGCGGAACGGGGGCATCCCGCATTGCCGGGGGCAGCGCGGGGCGGAATCCATGGGGTCGGCCAGACTACCACCGGCGCCGGGACCCGCCAACGATCCTGTGTATAAGATGTGGATGAAAGGACGAATGGCGGTGCGCCCACCGTCGCTGGGCGGCATATCCATCGAAAGCACGGAGGGAGTTGACCGTAACCCGGCGGTTCCTATAGAATTTCCGGTTCTTTCCACCCGAACACGCACGAGGGCCCCATGGCCACCAAGCGCACTTACCAACCCAGCAACCTCAAGCGCAAGCGCGACCATGGTTTCCGTGCCCGTATGGCCACGGCCGATGGCCGCAAGATCCTGGCCCGTCGCCGTGCCAAGGGCCGCAAGCGCCTGACCGCCTGATGGCTCGGCCGTCGTTCGACGGCCAGCATCCATGCGTTCCCCGTATCAAAAGGAGCCCGCCCGTTCACGAGCGGGCTTCTTGCTGAGATGAGCACGGCTTTTCCGCGCAGCGCACGGGTACGCGCGAGCGCCGACTATGCGCGCGTGTTCGAGCAGGCCCGCCGCACGTCCGATCCCTTGATGAGCCTGCACTGGTTGCCGGGCGATGGCGCCGCGCGCCTCGGCCTGGCGGTGTCGCGCAAGGTGGATACGCGCGCCCTGGGCCGCAACCGCATCAAACGCCAGTTGCGCGAGCATTTCCGTCGCCTCCGTGCCGCGCTGCCGGGCGGCGACTACGTCGTCGTCGCGCGTCCGCCGGCGGCGAAAGCCGATCCGGGCCAGCTGCGTGCGACGTTCGAACGCGTCCTGGCGCGCGCCGGCGCATTGCCGGCATCCGCACCGGGCGGCACAATGCCGCCGGGCTTGAATTGCCCCGCGCCGCCTCCCACTCCTTCTTATCCGACCAAACCGGTTTCCGACGCCGGTTGAGACTGCCTGCCTGATGAACCAGACCCGTGTATTCCTGATCTTCGCCTGGCTGATGGTGGCGACCCTGCTGTGGTTCGAATGGAGCCGGGACAAGGCGGCGCCCGCCCAGCCGGCGGTCGCGGCGCAGACCGCAACGGCACCGGCCGGGAGCACCGTACCCACCGCCACCGATGCAGCGCCCGCCACGGGCACGGTACCGGCGGCACCGGTGGCCACGCCGGGCATCACGCAGGCTCCCCGCGCTGCGGCGGCGCCGCGGGTGACGGTGAACACCGACGTGCTGCGCCTGGTGCTAGACGGCGGCAGCGTGCTGCAGGCCGACCTGCTGCACTATCCCCAGAGCAAGACGCCGGGCAGTGGTCCGGTCCGCCTTTTCAGCGAGGATCCGCAGCACTTCTATACGGCGGAAAGCGGTTGGGTGAGCAATGGGTCGAAGGCGCCCGACCATCACGCCTTCGTGCCCGAGAACGGGGCGGGCGAAGTCGCGTTGGCCAAGGGCAGCGACAGCATCAGCGTGCCGTTCGTGTGGCAGGGCCCGGAGGGCGTGACCATCCGCCGGACCTACACCTTCAAGCGTGCCAGCTACGAGATCGAAGTCCGCGACCAGGTCGTCAATGCCGGCCCCGGCACGTGGCAGGGTACGGTCTACCGTCAGTTGCTGCGCACGCCGCCGCAGGTCAAGAGCGGCATGACCAATCCCGAGTCCTTCAGCTTCAACGGCGCCACGTGGTGGGATGGCAGCTACCAGCGCCGCAAGTTCAACGAGGACTACCTGGAGGACGGCCGCGTCAACGCGCAGGTGAAGGGCGGCTGGATCGCGATTCCGCAGCACCACTTCTTCAGTGCGTGGATCCCCAGTGCCGACGACACCACCACCATCTCCCTGGACACCCCGGACAACGGCGCACGCGCGCTGATCCGCGAGATGGGCCCCGGGGTCAACGTCGGCCCCGGCCAGCAGGCCACCACCACCGCGCGCCTGTGGGTGGGCCCGAAGCTGGTCGACAAGATCCACGCCATCAATGCACCCGGCATCGACCGCGTGGTGGACTACAGCCAGTTCGCAATCCTCGCGCTGCTGGGCCAGGGCCTGTTCTGGGTGCTGAACTTCCTGCACGGCTTCATCGGCAACTGGGGCTGGTCGATCATCGGCCTGGTGATCCTGGTGAAGCTGGCGCTGTATCCGCTGTCCGCCGCGCAGTACAAGAGCTTCGCCAAGATGCGCAAGTTCCAGCCGCGCATCCAGCAGCTGAAGGAACGCTACGGCGACGACAAGCAGAAATTCCAGGTCGCCATGATGGAGCTGTACAAGAAGGAGAAGATCAACCCGATGGGCGGCTGCCTGCCGATCCTCGTGCAGATGCCAGTGTTCCTGGCGCTGTACTGGGTGCTGGTGGAAACCGTCGAGCTGCGCCAGGCGCCCTGGTTCGGGTGGATCCAGGACCTGACCGCGCGCGACCCGTACTTCATCCTGCCGGTGCTCAACATGCTGGTGATGTGGCTGACGCAGAAGCTGACGCCAGCGCCTGGCATGGATCCGATGCAGCAGAAGATGATGCAGTTCATGCCGCTGGTGTTCGGCGTGATGATGGCCTTCTTCCCGTCGGGTCTGGTGCTGTACTGGGTCACCAACGGCGCGCTGGGCCTGCTGCAGCAGTGGTGGATGACCAAGCGCCACGGCGAGTCGGCCACGCCGCCGAAGACCGCCATCGCGAAGTGACCGCGCGCCATCGCGAGATGACGAAGCCCGCCCTCCGGCGGGCTTCGTTTTTCCGTTACGCTGAAACCTCTTCGTCGAACCCAGGCACATGACTCCAGCGCAGGACACCATCGCGGCCATCGCCACGGCTCCCGGTGCGGGAGGCGTCGGCATCGTGCGCCTGTCCGGGCCCCGCGCGCAGGCGATCGCGAAGACGGTCTGCGCGCGCGCGCTGTCGCCGCGCCGTGCGCACCACGTAAAGTTCCTGGATGCCGACGGCGGCACGATCGACGATGGCATCGCGCTGTCGTTTCCCGGCCCGGCGAGTTTCACCGGGGAGGACGTGGTGGAACTGCAGGCGCACGGCAGTCCCGTCGTGCTGCAGCAGCTGGTGGCGCGCGCCTGCGCGCTCGGTGCGCGAATGGCACGGCCGGGGGAGTTCTCCGAACGCGCCTTCCTCAACGGCAAGCTCGATCTTGCCCAGGCCGAAGCCATCGCCGATCTGATCGCGGCCGCCGATGCACGCGCCGCACGCGCCGCGCGGCGCGCGCTGGAGGGCGTGTTCTCCGCGCGCGTCGACGGCATCGGCCAGTCGCTGCTGGCGTTGCGCGTGCATGTGGAAGCCGCCATCGACTTCGCCGACGAATCCATCGACACGCTCGGCGGCGAGCAGGTCCGCCTGCGCCTGGCCGAAGCGCGGCAGCAGCTGGACGCGCTGATCGCCGATGCCGAACGCGGGCGCAAGCTGCGCGACGGCGTGCATGCGGTGATCGTCGGCCCGCCCAACGCCGGCAAGAGCTCGCTGCTCAACGCGCTGGCCGGCAGCGACCGCGCCATCGTCACCGATGTCGCCGGTACCACCCGCGATACCTTGCGCGAAACCATCCGCCTGGACGGACTGGAACTGCACCTGGTGGACACCGCCGGCCTGCGCGATGGCGGCGATGCCATCGAGCGCGAAGGCATGCGCCGCGCCCGGGCCGAATTGCAGCGCGCCGACGTGGCCCTGGCGGTGGTCGATGCGCGCGACCCCGAGGCGGGCCGGGCAGCCGTCGCCGACGACATCGTGGGCGTGCCCGCAGTGCTGTGGATCCACAACAAGGTCGATCTGCTGGTGCAGGCACCGCCGGATCCGCCGGACCCGCCCGACCACATCCACGTCTCGGCGGCGCGCGGCCTCGGCCTCGACCGCCTGCACGCCCGTCTGCGCTCGCTCGCGGGCGGGGCGGCCGGCGACGGCGGCGAGGGCGAGTTCTCCGCGCGTGCCCGTCACGTGGACGCGCTGCAGCGCGCCGCCGTGTACGCCGGTGCCGCCGCCGACCAGCTGCAGCACGAACACCTTGAACTGGCGGCCGCAGAGCTGCGCCTGGCCCACGACGCGCTGGGCGAGATCACCGGCCGCCTCAGCGCCGACGACATGCTGGGCCACATCTTTTCCACCTTCTGCATCGGCAAGTGATGCAGACAGGGCGGAGCCCATCAAAACTGTGACGCACGTCAAGTGTTGGCAGCAAGGCGGCGACGTACCCTGAACACCGGGTAGGGGTACCCGGAAGGCATCGTGCCGCTTCGCACCGGGCCCATGGCCGTCGTGCGGCGACGCGCCTGCGCTGACCATCCATGTCCGGACCCGCGCTGCGTGGGCCGGGACCGTGTCGCCAACATTAGAAAATGCACCTGGGGGAGTTGAAACCGATGTCCTTGACCAACACGACCGGACGCCTGCGTTACGTCGCGCCATTGCTGCTGATCGTCGCCGTGGCGGCGTGCTCCAAGCAGGACGAAGCCGCGCCCGCCACCACGCCTGCGGCCGCCACGCCCGCCGCGCCGCCGCCGCCCGCGGTATCGGCCGAAGTCCAGGCGATGGATGCCGACGCCCTGCGCGAAGCCGCCACCAAGGCGCTGCGCGAGAACCGCATCTACGCGCCCGGCGGCGACAACGCCATGGAGTACTACCTGGCGCTGCGCGACAAGCTGCCCAACGACCCGGGCGTGACCAGCGCGTTGACCGACCTGATGCCGTACACGCTGATCGCCGCCGAACAGAGCATCGCGCGGGAAGAATTCACCGAGGCCCAGCGCCTGTCGGCCATCATCGAGAAGGCCGATCCGAAGGCACCGGCGCTGCCGCGCCTGCAGCAGAGCATCGCCGCCGCCCAGCAGGCCGTCGCCCAGCGCGCGGTGACCGACGACGCCAAGAGCAAGGCCGATGAAGAGGCGCGCCTGAAGGAGCAGCAGCGCCTGGCCCAGCAGGCCGAGCAGCAGCGTGCCGCCGAGGCCGCGGCCGCCCAGCAGCTGGCCCAGCAGCAGGAAGCCGCGCGTCAGGAGGCGGCCCGCCAGGAAGCCGAACGCCAGGCCGCCGCACAGCGCGAAGCGGCCGAACGCCAGGCCGCCGCGGCGCGTGCCGCCGTTCCCGCCGCCGCGCCGGCGCAGACGCTGCGTGCCGTCAGCACCCCGGCCCCGCGCTACCCGCCCGAAGCCCTGCGTTCGGGTACCCAGGGCGAGGTGCTGGTGGAAATCACCGTCGGCACCGACGGCTCGGTCACCAACGCGCGCGTCGTCCGCGCCACGCCGGCCCGCGTGTTCGATCGCGAGGCGCTGAACGCCGTACGCCGCTGGCGCTTCGAGCCGCTGGATGCGCCGGTCACCACCCGCCGCACGATCGGGTTCAATCCGGGCAGCTGATCCGCCCGGCGCTCCGGACCAGGACAGACGCCGGCCTCGTGCCGGCGTTTCTCTTTCCCGGCGTCGGAAAGCGAACGGCCACCTCGCGGTGGCCGTTGCTTCAAGGCGTTCCTGGGCGGACTTCAGCCGGCGATCGCCAGCTTCTCCTGGTGGTAGCGCCGCACCGCGGCATACCACAGCAACGCCGCCACACCGAACGCGGCCGCCACGTAGATGCCCCAGGTCTGCGCGCTGATGTACTCGTTGCGGATCACCTTCAGCAGCAGCTGGTTCTGCGCCAGGAACGGCACCGCGAACTGCCAGGGCTGGCTCTTCAGCGGGTTCGCCATCAGCGCGAACGTCGGGATCATCGGCAGCAGCATCAGCCAGGTCATGTGGCTCTGCGCCTCCTTCATGCTCTTGGCCGACGCGGCGAGATACGTCAGCAGCGACGTACCGATGAACAGCATCGGCACCAGGATCAGCAGCATCTTGCCGATGGCCAGGAACGACACGTTCAACTGCCGTCCCAGCGTGCCCGCGAACTGCGCGCTGAACTTGAAGGCCAGCAGGGTGAGCAGCAGCGTGGCCAGGCCGATCATGCAGGCTGCGGCGATCTTGCCGCTGACCACGGCACTGCGCGGTGCGGGAGTCGCCAGCAGCGGTTCCAGCGACTGGCGCTCGCGCTCGCCCGCCGTCGCATCCAGGATCAGGTAGGCGCCGCCGATGAACGAGGTCAGGATCAGCAGGTAGGGCAGCAGTACCGACAACAGCATGCCCTGCTTGGCTTCCGGCGTGGCCATGTCCTGCAGACCGATGTTGACCGGTCGCGCGACGGAGGCATCGATGCCGCGCGCGAGCAGGCGCAACGCGCCGACCTGCTGACTGTACGCGTTCAACGCGGCCTGCAGGCGCTGCGTGGGGATGTCCGCATCGCGACGCGTGCTGTCGCGGATGATCTCCACCAGCGCGGGACGGCCGTTGCGCCAGTCTTCGGCGTAGTCCGGGCTGATGCGCAGCGCCGCGTCGATTTCCTGCGAGCGGATCGCGGTGTCCAGGTTGGCAGGGGCGGGTGCGGCGGTGATGCCGTTGGTGGCGAGGAACTTCACCAGGTTGGGCGCGTGCTCGGCACCCACCATGGGAATCTCCAGGGTCTTGTCCACCTGCGTGCGGATGCGGTTCTCGGTCAGGTAGCCCATGCCCAGCATCAGCGCCGGGTAGAGCAATGGTCCCAGGAACAGGGCCAGCGCCAGCGTGCGGCGGTCGCGGGAGAGGTCGCGCAGTTCCTTGCGCATCACGGTAAAGACGGTACGGAACATGTTCATGCCAGCAGGCCCTCCTCCGAACCGATCACCTTGACGAAGGCTTCCTCCAGGTTGTCCTCGCCCGCCTGTTCGCGCAGCTCGTCGGCGGTGCCGGCGGCGACCACCGTGCCCTTGGCGATGATGACGATGCGGTCGCAGAGCGCGGCCACCTCCTGCATGATGTGGCTGGAGAAGATCACGCAGCGGCCCTCCTCGCGCAGCTGGCGCAGGAAGCCGCGCATCGCGCGCGTGGTCATCACGTCTAGGCCGTTGGTGGGCTCGTCGAGGATGACGTTGCGCGGGTCGTGCACCAGCGCACGGGCGATCGCCGTCTTGGTGCGCTGGCCCTGACTGAAGCCTTCGGTCTGGCGGTCCAGGATGTCGCCCATGTCCAGCGCATCGGAGAGCGCCTTGGTGCGTTCGGCGATCTGCTTCGACGACAGGCCGTGCAGTTCGCCGAAGTAGGCGATGTTCTCGCGCGCGGTCAGGCGCTTGTACACGCCGCGCGCATCGGGCAGCACGCCCAGCGCACGCCGCACGGCGACCGGGTCGCGCGCGGCGTCGATGCCATCGACGGTGACGTTGCCGCGGTCCGGTGTCATCAGCGTGTACAGCATGCGCATGGTGGTGGTCTTGCCGGCGCCGTTGGGCCCCAGCAGCCCGGTGATCTGGCCATCGCGGGCGGTGAAGCTGACGCCGTCCACGGCGGTGACCTTCCCGGTCTTGGTCTTGAAGGATTTGTGCAGGTCGTTGGCGATGATCATTCGGTCATGTCCCTTGAAGGTGGCGGGCGCGCGGTGCGCGGCTCACGGTTCCCAGCCGTTGAAGCTGGTGAAGGGCGGCACGTAGTCCAGGCTGTCCAGGCACTTGGCGTCCAGACCCTTGGCATCGGCCGTCTCCAGGAAGCGGCCCAGCAGTTTGGGCATGCAGCCCACGGCGAACGTCCCGTGGCCCTGTCCCTTCAGCACCAGGTGGCGACCGTTGGACAGCGTGCGCAGCACCTGCTCGCCATAGCGCGGCGGCGTGACCGGATCCAGCTCGCCGGAGGTCAGCAGCGTGGGGATGTCCGACGTCCATGCGGTGTGGAAATCCGCCGGCCGCTTGCCGGTGGGCCATGCCGCGCACTGCGCCTTCAGCGTGTCGCCCATCGCACTGCCCAGCACGGTGTCGCCGTCGGCCGGGTCGGTCTTGAAGAGATCGGCGTCCTCGGCGCAGATCACCGACAGCTGCATCCCGTGCATGAACTGGTCGCCCACCTGCGCTTCCAGCAGCTTGGACAGCGACATCAGCGAGCCGTAGCGGCCCTGCTGGGCTTCGTTGAGGACCAACGGCAGCAGCGCGGCCCCCTGCGGGTAGTACGAATACATGCGGGTGATGCCGGCCACCGTGCCGGCGTTGACCTCGCCGGTGAGCAGTTCGCCGGTGGAGGGATCGCGGTACTCGGTGTTCGCCGGCGCGGCCGCCAGGCGCGTCATCAAGGTGCGCAGCTGCCCGCGCAGGTCGTCGCCGAAGCGGCCCTTGCAGGTGTCGTTCGCCTGGCAACGCTGGAACTGCAGCGCCAGCGCCGCGTCCAGATTGCGCGCATGCTCGCTGCCCAGCACCAGCTCGTTCGGCACCACGCCGTCGATCACCACGGCGCGCGTGCTGTCGGGATGGCGCATGGCGTACTGCTGCGCCACGCGCGTGCCGTACGAGCCACCGACCAGGTTGATCTTCGCCGCGCCCAGCGCCTTGCGCACGCTGTCCAGGTCGCGCACGGCATCGGTGGTGGTGTAGAAGCGGGGATCGGCCTTCAGCGAGGCGGCGCAATCGCGCGCAAAGGCGGCCGCCGCAGCCTCGCTGAGGTCATCCGGATCGCTGTAGGCGTTGCGGCCTTCCGTGTCCCTGCAGGCGAGCGGATTCGACTTGCCGGTGCCGCGCTGGTCGACCAGCACGATGTGGCGCGACTTGCGCACCTCGCGGAACGCGCCGTCGATGGCCGGCCAGACCTGCACGGCCGACTGGCCCGGGCCGCCGGCGAGGAAGAACACGGGATCGTCCGTGGCCGCTCCTTCGTTGGTCGCGGGCAGCCAGGCGATGTTCAACGCCACCTTACGGCCTTCGGGTCTGGCCGGATCCTCGGCCACCTCGTAGGTCGTGCATTGCGCCTCGACGTTGGTGGTCAGGTAGGGCGCCGTCAGCGTGCAGGGCGTGAAGGCGAGCTCGCCGTAATGGCGGACGGCCTGCTGGTCGGGCCCCGGGGCGGCGCCGTTGCAGCCGGCGAGCGCCAGGGCGCCCAGGGTGGTCGCGAGTGTTCGACGAAGCTGGTGTTCCATGCATCTGTCCCGTTTGAGCTGGTTCCAGCATGCCATGACGGCGCAGCGGGACGGATGTGACCGGCGGTCGGCGTGGCCGCCGCTATTTGCTGCTCACGTATTTTTCCCGGCGGATCTGGGGTACCGGCAGCCCGTGTTCCTTCAGGGCTTCGAAGCAGGCATCCACCATGTCGGGGTTGCCGCACAGGTAGGCGATGTCGCGCGCGGCATCGGGCGCGAACTCGCCCAGGTGCTGCTGCACGTAGCCGTGGCGCACGTCGGGGTGGGGATCCGGCGGAAGCTCGCGCGACAGGCAGGGCACGTAACGGAATCCCGGATGCGCGTCGGCGAAGGCGCGGAACTCGTCGCCGTACAGCAGCTCGGCCGGCGTGCGGGCGCCCTGCAGCAGCACGACCTCCACGCCGCGCTCCGCCATCAGCGACCGCAACTGCGGGAGCATCGACCGGTAGGGCGTCACGCCGGTCCCGGTGGCGATCAGCAGGTAGCGTGCATTGCGGTCGCCCGGCATCAGGCAGAAGCGGCCGAACGGGCCGCTCGCTTCCACATGCCCACCTTCCGGCAGGCCTTCGAACAGCGCGGTCGCCGCGCCACCGGGCACGTAGCTGACCGCGATCTCCACCGCTTCGCCCGGGCCCAGCGCATGGTCGTGGATCGTCGCCAGCGAATAGCTGCGCTTGGCCGGCGTGCCGTCGGCGTAGCGGAAATGCACCTGGATGAACTGGCCGGGGACGAAGTCCAGCGGCTGCCCGTCGTCGCGGACGAACTGGTAGTGGCCCACGCTGGGCGCCAGCATGCGGCGGCCGATGAGCTTCAACGGGAAATGCACGATCGCCAAGGCGTCTGGAACACTGTGTGGCCCGGGGCGGCCCCGGCGGGACGCCTATAATAAGCGTTCGATTCCCCCGGGCGCCGTCGTGGCGCCACAAGGTACCCCATGGCGTCTGCGACAACGGCTTCCGCGGCGGCGCCCGCGCTGGCCATCTCCGACCTGCGCAAGGTCTACGACAACGGCGTGCAGGCCCTGAAGGGCGTATCGCTGCAGGTCGAACCCGGCGACTTTTTCGCCCTGCTCGGCCCCAACGGCGCCGGCAAGTCCACGCTCATCGGCATCGTCAGCTCGCTGGTCAACAAGAGCAGCGGCCAGGTCGGCGTGTTCGGCGTGGACATCGACCGCGACCGCGACGGCGCCATGCGCCTGCTGGGCCTGGTGCCGCAGGAGATCAACTTCAACATGTTCGAGAAGCCGCTGGACATCTGCGTGAACTACGCGGGTTTCTACGGCATCCCGCGCGCCGAGGCGCTGGTGCGCGCCGAAGAGGAACTCAAGCGCGCGCAGTTGTGGGAAAAGGCCCACGTGATGAGCCGCACGCTCTCCGGCGGCATGAAGCGCCGGCTGATGATCGCCCGCGCCATGATGACCCGGCCGAAGCTGCTGATCCTGGACGAGCCCACCGCGGGCGTGGACATCGAGATCCGCCGTGGCATGTGGAAGACGCTGAAGGACATCAACGAGTCCGGCACCACCATCATCCTGACCACGCATTACCTGGAAGAGGCCGAGAGCCTCTGCCGCAACCTGGCCATCATCGACCGTGGCGTGATCGTCGAGCAGGGACCGATGCGCGCCCTGCTGGCCAAGCTGGACGTGGAAGGCTTCCTGTTCGACATCGACGGCGACCTGCCGGCGCAGCTGCCGGTGATCGAAGGCACCACGCTGTCCGCCACCGACAGCCATACCCTGGACCTGGACATGCCACGTGCGATGGACCTCAACCGCGTGTTCGCCGCGCTCAACGACGCCGGCATCCGCGTGCGCTCCATGCGCACCAAGAGCAACCGGCTGGAGGAGCTGTTCGTGCGCCTGACCGGCGATGAAGCCGCCGCCAAGCGGGAGCAGGCCGCATGAGCGCCGCCCATCCGCAGGAGACCGCCATGACCACGCCGCTGAAGAAGAACCTGGTCGCGCTGGGCACCATCGTGCGACGCGAAGTGAACCGCATCCTGCGCATCTGGGGCCAGACCCTGGTGCCGCCGGCCATCACCATGACGCTGTACTTCCTGATCTTCGGCGGGTTGATCGGCAGCCGCATCGGCGACATGGGCGGCTACACCTACATGGAGTTCATCGTGCCGGGCCTGGTGATGATGAGCATCATCCAGAACAGCTACGGCAACATCAGCTCCAGTTTCTTCGGCGCCAAGTTCGGCCGCCACGTGGAGGAACTGCTGGTCAGCCCGATGCCGAACTGGGTGATCCTGCTGGGCTACGTGGCCGGCGCCGTGCTGCGCGGCCTGATGGTGGGCGCCATCGTGCTGGTCATCGCGATGTTCTTCACCAAGGTGCGCGTGCCGCATCCTTTCGTCACCATCACCACGGTGCTGCTGGGTGCCACGATCTTCTCGCTGGCCGGTTTCGTCAACGCGGCCTATGCGAAGAAGTTCGACGACATCGCCATCGTGCCGACCTTCATCCTCACCCCCCTGACCTACCTGGGCGGCGTGTTCTATTCGGTGAAGCTGCTGCCGCCGTGGGCCGAGGCGCTGACCCACGCCAACCCGATCTTCTACATGGTCAACGCATTCCGCTACGGCCTGCTGGGCACCAGCGACGTCCCGCTGTGGATCGCCTACGTGTTGATGCTGGCGTTCGTGTTCGGGCTGAGTGCGCTGGGCCTGTGGCTGCTGAAGAAAGGCGTGGGGCTGCGCAGCTGATGACGGGTTTCAGCGACTACATCGTGTTCGTCGACGAAAGCGGCGATCACGGAATGTCCAGCATCGACCCGGCGTTCCCATTGTTCGTACTGTCGTGTTGTTTAATCAGCAAACGGGACTATGCCGACGTCATCGTTCCCGCGATGCAACGTATAAAGTTCGCGACATTCGGTCATGACACGACGGTGCTCCATGAGCGCGAGATCCGTCGTGATCTTGGTCCGTTCTCTGTGTTGCGCGATCCGGAGAAGAAGCAGGCATTCCTTGAGGTGCTCACAGACGCGCTTGCTATCTCCCCAATGAAGATCTTCGCGGCGGTCATCGACAAGCGGCGTCTGCTGGATCGTGAAAGGGGCGAGAATCCTTACGAGGTCTCGTTGAGGTTCTGCCTTGAAAGGATCTACTACACCTTGCGAAGGCAAGGCCAGGTCGCACAGGGGCATGCAGCGCTGATCACCCATGTCGTGTGCGAATCGCGTGGTCGAAACGAGGATCAATCTCTGGAGTTGGCGTTTCGGAGGATCTGCTCGGGAGATAACTATCCACGCGCAGAAATGCCTTTCGAGCCGGTGATTTGCGACAAGAAGAACAACTCCATCGGTCTGCAGTTGGCAGACTTGGTTGCGCGTCCCATCGGTCTGAGCCAGCTGCATCCAGGGCAGCCCAACCGAGCCTGGGACGTCATCAGGGAGAAATTGGATCACGATGCCGATGGCCGCTACATAGGCTATGGCTTGAAGTGCTTCCCCTGAAAAACAAAAGGCCCCGGCGTTTCCGCCAGAGCCTCATGCCGACCGAGAATCCCCGATCCGGGTCCGATTATAGCAATCTCTCCCGCCCAAGCCAACAGTGACCCTTAACAGGCCAACCATGCGACTGATGATTCTTGGCGCCGGCGGCACCGGCGGATATTTCGGTGGCCGTCTCGCTCAGGCCGGTGTCGACGTCAGCTTCCTGGTGCGTCCCGCACGCGCCACCCTGTTGCGGGAACGCGGCCTGCGCATCCGCAGTCCGCTGGGCGATGCGGATGTTCCGGCACAGGTCGTCACCGCGGACGAACTCCGCGATGCCGCACCGTTCGAACTCGTCCTGCTGAGTTGCAAGGCCTGCGACCTGGACAGCGCGATGGACGCCATCGCGCCTGCCGTGGAAGCCGGCGCGCGCGTGCTGCCGCTGCTCAACGGCCTGCGCCACTACGAAGCGCTCGACGCGCGCTTCGGTTTCACCAATGTGCTCGGCGGGCTTTGCTTCATCAGCGCCACGCTGGGTGCCGACGGCGAGATCCTGCACCTCGGCAAGCCGGCATCGGTCACGTTCGGTGAACGCGACGGCCAGCCCGCCGACGTGCGCCTGCAGTCGCTCGCCGCCGCCTGCACGCAGGCCGGCATCGACCACGTGCACACACCGGACATCGCGCAGGCGCAGTGGGTGAAGTACAGCTTCCTCACGGCGCTCGCGGCGGGCACGTGCCTGATGCGCGCACCGATCGGCACGATCGTGGCGGGCGAGGGCGGCGCGGACTTCATGGCGGCGCTGTACGGGGAATGCCTGGCCGTTGCGGCGGCAACCGGTCAGTCGATACCGGATGCAGCGCAGGCTTCGGCACGCGACACGCTGACGACCGCCGGTTCGCCGATGAAGGCGTCGATGCTGCGTGACCTGCAGGCGGGCCAGCGTGTCGAGGCGGCGCATATCGTCGGCGACATGGTGCATCGCGCGGCGACGCATGGCATCGCCACGCCCCACCTGCAGGCCGCGTGGGTGCACCTGCAGGCGTACGAGGCGCAGCGACCGGCCTGAGCGAGGGGCTTCACGCCGCCCTGACGGCGGCTGCCTCCATGCTGCGCCACCTTTCCGGGGGCGCCGCCATGAAGCACCTGCACAGACTCTTCCTCGCCGGCCACCTGGCCATCATCGCCCTGTTCTTTGCTGCGGCCGTCTCACTCGTCATCCTGGCCGCCAGCGAGCTGTGGCAGGGCGCGATCATGGCGGGCACCGACGCCGGCCTGCGTGGTCGTTTCGACAACATCCTCGAAAGCATCGGCATGCTGACCATCGGGCTGGTCGCGCTGGAACTGGCGCAGACGGTGTTCGAAGAGGAAGTGCAGCGCGACGTGAAAGTCAGCGGTCCCACCCGCGTGCGGCGCTACCTGTCGCGTTTCCTGGTGGTCATCGTCATCGCGTTGTCGATCGAAACGCTGGTGGCCACGTTCGAGCTGATGCACGAGGACCCGCGCCAACTGCCGTACGTCATCGCGATCGGCGGCTCGGCGGCGCTGCTGCTGGTGGCGTGGGGCGTATTCGTCCGTCTCAACCGCAGCGCCGAGGAACTCGAACCCGAGGCCATGCAGCAGGCCAAGTCCGAGGACGACAAGGTCGAGTGACGCGATTCTGGCTCAGCGGCCGACAGGCAAGCCGAAGAACGCGCGCGCCGTTGCCGTCGTCGCTGCGGCTGTGACCTCGACCTCCTCGCCGCGGTCGCGCGCCAGCTCCGCGACGATGTGGGCCAGGTACATCGGCTCGTTGCGGCGATGCGAGGGCTGCGGCTTCACGGTGCGCGGCAGCAGGTAGGGCGCGTCGGTCTCGATCATCAGCCGGTTCGCCGGGATGTTCTTCACCAGCTCGCGCAGGTGCAGGCCGCGGCGTTCGTCGCAGAGCCAGCCGGTGATGCCGATGTGCCAGTCCTGATCCAGGCAGTCGAACAGCTCCTTCCTGGTGCCGGTGAAGCAGTGCACGACGGCCGGGCCGAGCTGGCCGTCGAAGTTCTTCATCATCGCCACGAAGTCGTCGTGCGCGTCGCGCTGGTGCAGGAACAGGGGCTTGCCGGTGTCCGTGGCGATCTGCAGTTGCCGCTCGAACGCCCGGCGCTGCGCCGGCCGTGGCGAGAAATCGCGGAAGTAGTCCAGCCCGCATTCGCCCACCGCGACGACCTCCGGATGCGCATGCAGCGCACGCATTTCGGCGTCGCATTCGTCGGTGTATTCGGTGGCGTGGTGCGGGTGCACGCCTGCCGTCGCGAACAGCTCGCCCGGGTGCGCCTGCGCCAGACGCAGGGCCATGGGCGAATGCTCGCGGCTGGCGCCCGTGATCACCTGCTGCACCACGCCGGCTTCGCGCGCGCGCTGGAGCACCGCGTTGCGGTCGTGGTCGAAGCTTTCGTGGGTGAGGTTGGCGCCGATGTCGATGAGATCCATGGCCACATTTTATGCCCTCGTGCCTGCCGTTGTAGGAGCGACGTGAGTCGCGACCGCGAGAATCAAGAAGTCCCTATCCATAGGAAGTCTCCCGAACCTACCGTTGCGCAAGCCGTGCGGTCGCGACTCACGTCGCTCCTACAGAGGCCGCAGGCCTTATCCTTCGCACCGCATGCCATCGCCCACGTTCCCCATCACCCCGCTGCTGCCGGACATCGTCCGCAGCCTGTCCGACCATCCGCGCCTGGTGCTGGAGGCCCCGCCCGGTGCCGGCAAGACCACCCAGGTGCCGCTGGCGCTGGTGGACGAGCCGTGGCTGCAGGGCCGCAAGATCGTGATGCTGGAGCCGCGCCGCGTGGCGGCGCGCGCGGCGGCCGGCTTCATGGCCAGGCAGCGGGGCGAAGCGGTCGGCGGCACGGTCGGCTACCGCATCCGTTTCGAGAACAAAGTCGGGCCGGACACGCGGATCGAAGTGGTCACCGAAGGCATCCTGACCCGGATGATCCAGGACGATCCGATGCTGGAGGGGGTCGGGGCGATCCTGTTCGACGAATTCCACGAGCGCCACCTGGCGGGCGATCTCGGCCTGGCATTGGCGCTGGACGTGCAGGCGCAGCTGCGCGAGGACCTGCGCATCGTCGTGATGTCCGCCACGCTGGACGGCGAGAAGCTGGCGCGGTTCCTCGATGCGCCGCGGCTGAGCAGCGAAGGCCGTGGCTTCCCGGTGCAAGTGGCGCATTTTCCCGCGCGCCGGGACGAGGCGATCGAAGTACAGGCGCGCCGCGCCATCGAACACGCCGTGCTCACGCACCCCGGCGATGTGCTGGTGTTCCTGCCGGGCCAGCGCGAGATCGCGCGGGTGGAGGCGATGCTGGCGGACGCCTTGCCGCAGGACATCGTCGTCCTCGCCCTGCACGGCGAACTGCCGGTGGAAAGACAGTCCGAAGCCCTGCAGCCCGATCCACAGGGCCGCCGCCGCGTGGTACTGGCGACCAACGTGGCCGAGTCGTCGGTGACGCTGCCCGGCGTGCGCGTGGTGGTCGACAGCGGACTGGCGCGGGAACCTTCGTACGACCCGAACAGCGGCTTCTCGCGCCTGGAGGTGACGAACATCTCGCAGGCGTCCGCCGACCAGCGGGCCGGCCGCGCGGGTCGCGTGGCCGAAGGCTGGGCGTATCGCCTGTGGCCGCAATCGCAGCGGCTCGATCCGCAGCGACGGCCTGAGATCGCGCTGATCGAACTCGGCGCCCTGGCTTTAGAGTTGGCTGCGTGGGGCAGCGACGACCTGCGCTTCGTCGATGCGCCGCCGCCCGGGGCGATGAATGCCGCGCGCGACCTGCTGCGCCGGCTCGGTGCGCTGACGGCATCGAACGCCATCACGCCGCTGGGCAAGCGCATGCTCGCGCTCGGCACCCATCCGCGACTGGCCGCGATGCTGCTGTCGGCGGAGGAGGGCGAAGACCGCGCGCTGGCGTGCGACCTCGCCGCGCTGGTGGAAGCACGCGATCCGCTGCGCATGGGCGGGGACGCGCTGGCCGCGCGCTGGCGTGCCCTGGCGGCATTCCGCAACGGCCGCGCGCCCCAGGACGCGAACCGTTCGGGTCTGGCCGCGATCGACGTCGCCGCGAAGCAGGGGCGACGCCGCGTCCGCGAGACCACCGCGCCGCCGTCCTCGGTGGAGGCGCACCGCCTGGGCGACGTGCTGATGCATGCGTTCCCGGACCGCATCGGCTTCCAGCATCCACAGGACGCGCGTCGCTACCTGCTGGCGAATGGACGCAGCGCGCGGCTGTTCGACGACAGCGCCCTGGTCGGTGAGCCATGGATCGTCGTCAGTGAGCTGCGCCACGAAGCACGCGATGCGCTGGTGCAACGCGCGGCACCGGTGGACGAACGGTGCCTGCGGCGCGACTTCGCCGACCGCTTCGTCACCGAGGACACCGTGCGCTGGGATGCATCGCGCCGTGCGCTGTCGGCGCAGCGCGAATCACGCTTCGACCAGATCGTGTTCGACGCGCGACCCGCCGGGCGCGTCGATCCAGCGCTCGCCGCGGCGGCGCTGACCGACGCGGTGCGCGACCTGGGCCTGGACGCCTTGCGGTGGCCCGAATCGCTGCAGCAATGGCGCGAGCGCGTACGCTGCCTGCGCGACTGGATGCCCGACCTCGGCCTGCCGGACCTGTCCGACGACGCGCTGATGGCGACGCTGGATGACTGGCTGCAGCCCGCCTTCGCCGGCAAGACGCGCCTGGATGCGCTGGGCGAAGACGACCTGGCGAACGCGCTGAAGTCCGGCCTCGACTGGTCGCTGCGCCAGCGCATCGATGTGCTCGCGCCGACGCGGATCACCGTGCCGTCGGGCATGGAGCGCCGCATCGAATACGCGCATGGCCAGCCACCCGTGCTGGCAGTGAAACTGCAGGAGCTGTTCGGCTTGGCCGATACGCCGCGCGTGGCCGACGGTCGCGTGCCGGTGCTGCTGCACCTGCTCTCTCCGGGCGGCAAGCCACTGCAGGTGACCTCCGACCTGCGCAACTTCTGGAACTCGACCTATGCCGAGGTGAAGAAGGAGATGAAGGGGCGGTATCCGAAGCATCCGTGGCCAGACGATCCCTGGAGTGCCCAGGCCACCCATCGGGCGAAGCCGCGCGGTACATAGCGCGTCGTTGCGCAAGATCCGGGTCCGTTCAGCCCCCGGCCAGCGCCGGGGCACCGAACTAACACCGCGTAAACATCCCCGGTCGGACACTGGCTGCCTACCCATTCTTTCAGGGAAGACCCCATGAGCAAGCTGACCACCATCACCGGCCGCGCACTGGAACTGGCCAGCCAGGCCGGAACCAGCCTCAAGCATGCCGTTCCCAGCGCCGACAAGCTGCTGCAGACCGGCGCCGCGCTGGGCGTGGCGAAGACCGGCGGAAAGTTGGCGGTGAACTTCGTCCGCCGCAACCCGGCGGTCGCCGTGGCCACCGGCATCGGCGTGGGCCTGCTGGCGCTGGTCGCCTACCGCAAGCGCAAGCAGGACCAGGCCAACGGCCCGATCGAAGGCAAGTCGCGCCGCGTGGAAGCACGCAAGGTCAATGGCACCAGCCGCACGTCCACCGCGCGCAAGACCGGCACGCCGCGCAAGCCGCGCAGCACGACGCGTTCTGCCGAAAGCTGATGTCGCAGGGCGCCCGCGTCAGAGCGGGCGCCATTCGCCGGGCGCGAGTTCGCCCAGGCGGGCATCGCCCATCGCCATGCGTACAAGCCGCAACGTAGGCAGGCCTACCGCGGCCGTCATGCGCCGGACCTGGCGGTTGCGGCCTTCGGTGATCGTCATCGACAACCACGCATCCGGCACCGTCTTGCGGAAACGGACCGGCGGATCGCGTGACTATCGTTCAGCAATGGGGTATCGATCCGACCGTATTCGATGGTCCCTATTTCCAGCGTGTGGTAGGCAGGGCCATCCTGACGCGTGCCGTGGATGCGGCCATTCCGGCGCAGAAGTGGTATCCAGGGTCGATTGTCCGACCGCTGACGAGCTATACCTTGGCGCTCATGAGTTCAAGGATGCGCACAGCAGGCTTGCAACCTGCGTTCGATGTGATATGGCGAACGCAGCGTGCGCCGGATATCTTCATGCACGAAGCGATGCGTGTCGCGGAGCTAGTTCTGCCGCTTCTGATGGATATTCCGGAAGCGCAGGTCCGCAATCGCTTGGTTACGGAATGGGTCAAGCGCGAGGCCTGCTGGTTGCGAGTGGAAGAAAGCAAGATAAAGTTGGCGTCGGATTTCTTGGCTGCGGGCACGGTTGCCGAGGATCGAGCCGGGGGAAAGCCCCTCCAATGGAGGGACCGCGCGCAACTGCTATGGCGCGATGGTGTATGGAAGCGACTCCACGCATGGGAACAAGAGGAACAAAAGCTGACCCAAGGTGAGAGGGACATCGTCGAATGGGCAGCGATTGCGTCGGAGTTCAGTCCGAAGGGATTTCGTCTGGACAAGCTTGAAGAAGCCATGAAGCATGCGATTGATGAGGGCTTTGTCTAGTTGTCGACCGACCTGCCGTTGCAGGCTTACGGTCCACAGCCGGCGAGCCGCAGTCCATCAACTCTCCGCGCTGAAAAAGGAGCGGCTGCAGCCCCCAAGCTTCGGGTCAATATGGCCGCTGTCGCCCAGAAGCAGACATTCATCCACTACGACGGCTTTGGATTGCCTTTCGATCAGCGTGCCAGTCGGAATCGGGATGCCGTCGGGTCCAGCATAGACCCGGCAGGTGATCAAAGAAGATGCTCTCGATGTGGTTGCGCTCGTCGCGCTTAACATGGGCGAGCGTGGCCTTGGCGTTCATTCTGAACCTCCTTCATCCAGCCTTTCGTCATCGGCGCTCCCGATGAACAGCAGTGCTTCCCTGGCTGCATCGTCCTGGAATCGAATCTTCCATCGCGATTCCAGGAACTTCAACAACCGCGTGCCTCGTTCACGAATACTATCCGGCCCCCAGTCCTCGCTGCGTGAGACCTCAATCTCTGAATGCGATCCGTCTGCGTACCCGTTGCGGAGCTTGCTGCCGTCAGCGGAGAACTTGGGCTTCTTCTTCTCAACGAAGGCATCGTTCTGCAGCGAGGAATTGATGGCAGAGGACAGTAGCAGCAGGTTACCCAGGCTGTTGCGGTAGGCCTCCCGATGCTTCTTGCGGACACCTTTGAAGGCCAGAGCCCACTCCTTGGTCTCGGTTTGCGGATACACATGCTCGATGGAGATGTGTTCCTTCGGTGTCTTGAGCAGATCCGCCCAGTCGAGCTTCTTCTGCCGACTGCCGGACAGCAGGCTCAACTCGTACTCGTACAGGAAATAGCGCAACCCGGACCAGCCGTAGTAGCCTTGGCCATCGTCGAACTTCCTTTGCATCAGTAGGCGAAATTCGTCGATGTTGAACTCGCCGCTATCCGTGAACGTATAGCTCATCCGGTTGCGCAGGCGTTGTTTCAACTCTCCAAGATCCATTTCGCCACGATCGACCGCGCGGACGGCGTTGCTGAACTCGGAACTGCGATAGTTCGAGCGCGCTTGCGTCATCCGAAACAGGACGAAGATGAATCGTTCGATCTCCTTGAAAATGCCGATGCACTCCTCCGGCTTCCTGAAGTTCTTCAGGATCGCCATCAGCAGCGGACGGAAGTAAGCCATGCCCAGACGGTTCAGGCGCTGGAGCCATTCCACTTCACCGGGCGTGATGTCGCTGGAGAGTTCCGGGTAGAACGTGTTGAACCAGTGGGCCGCAGACGACTGCAGGCTCGTGACGTAGTCGCGGATCTCGTGCGGCCGCAGTTCGGCCACCCGCTTCGGTTCAACTGCCTCGGATTCTTCAAAGCCCGTATCGGAATCGGCTTCCAGGTCCGCGTCCGACGTCTGCTCCTCGGCTTCCTCCAGCTCGATTTCCTGCACGACCTTGCGGTGAATGCGCTTGGGGTTGAACTGCTCGTCCAGCAGGAAACGGATGTAGTCCTTGCCAGTCTGTCGCGAAAACTTGAAGTACATCATCCAGTGCGCGCGCAGGAAGTCGTCGTCGTTCAGCGGGCGGGTCTTGTTGCGCCCCAACTGGAAATAGACTTCCTTCCAAGCGATGTTGATCAGATCACGCAGGTCCTGGCGTTCGGCGCGGTCAAGTTCCTCATCGGTGTACAGGGTGGTGAGGTAGATCAGGCGGTTCTTGAGCAGCTCCAGGTCGGACAGCGACTTGCCGCGGTTGTTCATGGTCTCGAAGGCCACGAACACGTCGAACTCATCCTTGATGATGTATTCGTTGAACAGGAAGCGCTTGGTCAGCGTGCGGTACAGCTGTTGCAGACCTGTAGTGCCTTCCTGCTGATGCCAGCCGCGCAGCTGTTCCTTGAAGTAATGCTTTCCGTTGCCGAGGTTGAGCGTGTAGAAGGTCTCGGCCACCGTACCGCCGCCGTCTTCGCCCAGTATCCGGTAGCGCATGTAATCGTAGCTGGGGTTGTCGGTGGTGTAGCCGAACTTGTAGGTTCGGAAGGGATTGCCGGCCGGCTTAACCTTGAACAGGAAGCGGCTTTCCACGGCGGCAATGCTGAGCGTGTCATTGAGGTAGATGGCATCGTCGGGCCGACCCGCGTTCTCGGGTAGTTCGCGCACCAACTCGATAAGCGCCTGCAGGAACAGGACGAAGGTGGTTAGCCGCTGCTGGCCGTCCACGATGTGGTAGAGCCGATAGGAGTGATCATCGACCAACCAGAACTCGCGGGCTTCTTGCGCCACTTGGCTGGCCGGGATCTCCTTGAGTGTCAGCACACCGGTGTAGTGCGAGCGGCCCTCGGGCAGGTTGATTAGGTCTTCCCAGAAGTCTTCCAATTGCTCGCGACGCCAGGCATAGCCGCGTTGGTAATCAGGAATTCGGAGCAGCTTTTCCTTGAACAAGCTGTCCAGAGATCGGGGTTCATCCATGTGCGGCAGCCTTAGCTTGTTGCAGCGATGGCGTGACGCGGACCATGCAGGTTCGCAGGTCTCGCATCAAGGTGGTCTTGATGAATTTGAACTTGAATTGCATTTCTTGGGACCGATTCACATCTTCCTCTGACTTCAACAAAACCTTCGCGATCTTGACCTTCTCGTCAGGACCGCTCGGATGCGCAATCCGGTAGAAACTAGGACCGCGTGTGGGCGGCTCGGTAAGGAGAGTGCCGACGCCGTGTCAACTAGCGTAGCTGGATGGACCCTCTCTTAGGACTTCGGGACCGGACCTCGTGTCCAAGGCTCCGATCAAGTAGAGGTCAATCGCGCAGTATTGAGGTACCGGCGGAGCTTCGCACGCCCATAGAGACCACGCACGAGCTAGATCTGTCTCACCCGCTACGTCTTCAGTGTTCTATCCAAGCTTGACCTGAGCCTCCTACACTTGAAACTTCATCGGGTCGCGGGAGCAAATCGAAATCCAGCCGACTTTGCGGCTATTACCGCTTTGCTACTGCTTACGCATTGCTTCGCTGAACGCTGAGGCGAGTATGCCTGTCGGCATTGCAATGAGACCAATTCCAGATATAGCGACCAAGCCTGCAACAAACTTGCCGGGGGCTGTGATGGGGTAAACATCGCCGTAGCCGATCGTTGTGAGGGTAATGACGGCCCACCATAGCGCCCGCGGAATGCTTCCGAATTTGTCGGGCTGAATATCACCTTCAATCCAGTAGAGCGCCGACGCACCAAAGATCAGCAGGGTGCTGGCTAGTCCAAGAGTAACCATTAGTTCGTACTTTCTAGATGAAACTACGCCATAAAGGAGCCTCAGGGCACTCGACATTCGGCCCAGTTTGGCAAGGCGAAAGATCCGCAGTAGCCGAACCAGACGCAATGCCATGACGTTGATGGCGAAGAGCGGCACCAGCGTGATGACGATAATGGCTAAGTCCAGCAGGGCGCTGGGCCCTAGCGCGAAGCGAAGCCGCTCAACGGCAGGACTAACACCGGGCGTCCTGCGCTCCACTACGCTCCATAGGCGGGCGATGTACTCGACCGCGAAGACAATCCCGAGGCCGAGCTCAAGTGCACTGAAGGTTCCGGCGAACCTCCTCACCACGGTGGGTTCGGTTCCAACGATTGCACTCGCCGTGGCCAATAGGATCGCGCCCACCAGGATGATGTTAGTAGGTGACAGGCCTCGCCCGCGCCAAGCCTTCGGATCCAACTGGACGTGGACCCGCTCTCTGAGAGTCTGCCCAGACATATCAGTCCCATTCCTCATCATCTTCTGCGTAAGCCACCGTCAAGCTCATGGCCTGGTCACGCCCGCTGAAGGGAGCGTCTTGCGCCTCTCTCGGGGTAAAAGACCCAGACCATTCCGCTCATCCTTGAGAACCCAGGGACAGACTCCCTGCTCGTAGATCGAGACGTCCCTTTGATGCCAGTGCCTCGGCCCGTGCAACTAAGGCTGACTTGAGTTGTGCGCTGGTGGTGCGGTACCCGAGTTTCCTGGAGACATGCAGCGCGACCTCATCGAGCGTGGCGCCGAGGTTCTCTTTGACCAAGCTCAGGATCGCCGCATCAATCTCCATCGGGGGCAACAGCTCCGGTCTGCGGAGAGTGTTGGACCCAGCTCCGCTACGATCCCTGGGAACAGCTTCTCTGCCTGGCCATAGCAGGAAGTCACCCTCGCGTACGACGAGGCCATCTCGTACAGCTTGCGCGATGCCGTCATCAACCGCGGCTTGAATTCTCCCGCCCGTTCGCTGCAGATCCCATAGAGAGCGGATTCTTACAGCTACTTCAGAGCAGTGGACCGGGCCCTCTACTTGAACAACGTCTCGAACGATGGTCGCCATGCGCCCGGGTGGGACCAGGTGGAGTTCGTACTGGTGCTTAGGAACTGAGAACGAGGCCTCCACATAGGCTGGCGCCGCAGGTGTCTCCAGCGCAACCAATCCGACTTCGACGTAGTCCTCGTGCTCAACGGTCTCAAAGTTGACCGGCACAGCACGAGAGCGCGGCGATTGCTCGGTAGCCAGAGGATCGGGCTCCAGCTTCGCTGCCTCGATGATGGCCACAAGTTCATCGAGCTGTGCCTTCGGGCGACGGAACCACTCAGAGCTCCAAATTCTGTGGACGTTCCAGCCTTTGTCGCGAAGCGCTTGCTCGCGCAAACGATCACGATCGCGCGCGCTTTTGGCCTCCCTGTACGAGTCGCCGTCGCATTCAATGCCGAGAATGTATCTGCCCGGTTTAGCCGGATCATAGATGGCGATATCAACGAAGATGCCAGCTTCACCTACATTGGTGTGAAAATCGTAACCACGAGAACGGAGAGCGGCCGCGACCTCCTGCTCAAACACGCCGCCCTTGTGTTCCTCAGCGCTCCTGTCGATGTGCATGCGGCCCGTGCGCGCATAGTGCATAAACAGCTTCAGCGCCGCGGTACCCTTGCCCCTACCGCGCTCGAGGTCGATATCCTCGTCGGTGATCGAAGAGAAGACCTCGCAGCGTGACTTTGCCCGACTGATCAAGACGTTTAGGCGGCGCTCGCCACCTTCGTTGCTCACAGGGCCAAAGTTCATGCTGACGTTGCCGTGCGCATCACGGCCGTAACCGATCGAGATCAGGATCACATCGCGCTCATCGCCTTGGATGTTCTCCAAACTCTTTACGAAGAATGGTTCGTGCGCATGGGCCCCGAAGAAACCTTCAGTCTCAGGGTGCTGGCGCCGGAGAAGCTCAATCTCGTCAAACACCGCGCGTCGTTGCTGAGTTGAGAAGGCGGCAACACCGAGGGTCAGGTTGGGTGTGGTTAACGCGTGCGCGATGACAGCCTGCGCTATCGCTTTTGCTTCCTTCGGATTGGTGCGCGTGTTGCCCCGGTCGTAGATCGCGTCGGTGAGATGATGAAAACGAAGACCAACACCGGCTTCGCCTGTATAGGGGCTGGGCACGATAATCAGCTTATTGTCATAGAACTCTTGGTTGGAAACGGCGATCAGAGACTGATGGCGACTGCGGTAATGCCATCGCAGCATGCGCTCAGGCAGGCCCCTGGCCCTGCAAAGTCCCAGAATACTCTCGACGTCAGCTGGCTGGGCGCCGTCGCTATCTGCGCTATCGTTGCCATCGCCCAGTGTTTTGGAGAAGAACCGCGTAGGCGGCAATTGGCGCTCATCACCCACAACCACAATCTGCTTGGCACGTGCGATGGCCCCCAGCGCATCGATTGGCTGGACCTGGCTAGCTTCGTCGACCACGAGCAGATCAAACTCGATCTTGCCGGGCGGCAGGAACTGTGCGACCGACAGAGGACTCATCATGAAGACGGGCTTGAGTGCTTGGATCGCTGGCGCCGCGCGCTCCATCAGACCGCGGATCGGCAGGTGACCTCGCTTTCTCGCCATCTCGCCCATCAGCACCGCCGTAGGGCCAGCCGCGCCCCCCCGCTGGGGGATGTTCGCGCGATGGACCTGACTGACCTGGCGGCGTGCCAGATCGATGCGATCGCGATCTAATGAGGCGAAACTTTCTACGAGCGCCGTTTGTCGCTTGCCGTCGAACTGACCTAGCTCGCGATCTCGAGCGATCATCGCGGCCAACAAGGACTCCATGTAGGCTAGGTCAAAGGTGCCTCGCGTGCGGTCTGCCTCGAGGTTTCCGCTCTGAAGCTCTTTGATGATGGAGCTCAGCCCTTGTCGCTGAGCGCGCTTGGCTTGAGCCAGATAGCCAACCCATTGCGGCAGCCCTTCTGGGTCAGACTCCCAGGCGTTGAGTTGTTTGATCGCCTCAGCAACAGAGGCCTTAGCAGGATCCGCACTCAGCAGCTTTGTTCCGGAAAAGGCGAGCGTCGCGAAAAGACCCATAAGCTCGCCTTCCAGGCCCTCACCCGCGGCAAGCAGGTCAAGGCCCTGGGCGCGCTTTGCGGCGGGGTCTCGAATGGCGGCGGCCAGATCACGCAGTTCACCATTCTGATGCATCCACGACAACGCAGTGCTCAGCGCCGCAGCATCGGACTCGATGTCCAGCCATAGGGGCCCGAATGCAGACCGACCGGTCGGTGCCTTCTCAGCAAGTTGCTTGCGCGCGGCTTGGTCCTGCTCTAGTAGACCAAGGCGCTCAGCCACCTGGGAGATTGTCAGCTCGTTGCGATCAGCCAAGTGTTGGACGTCATCGAACGACGATGCGAAAGGAGCAAGCCGTTTGGTGACCACTGACAGCGGCAGCGCCACGAGTGATGTTTCCTCACCCCACAGCGTCTTCTCACCCGCCAGTAGAGCTTCGTGCACCGGCGTTAGTGACTTCTGGGCGCGCTCCAAGAGAGGACGAATGCGGGTAGCAAGTTCGACCGCCAAACGCCTGTCGGAGACGTCTGCAAGCTGTTCACGAACACCGGTGCCAAGAGGACGCAGAGTGCGCATCCAGACGACCACGCCACGCATATACGCGGGGTTGGAGCGATCCCGTTCCCAACTGGATCCAAACGCCTCAAGACCCTGGGCATCGCTGTCCTGGACACGCTGCAGCGCGGCCTGGCCATCCAGCAACTGATCGAGCGCGGCCAGCATCTGGTCCGAAGGCAGCTTGGGATTGGCAAGCTGCGCGCGAACAGATCGATTCGCGTCGCGCCATTGGCCGCTAAGGAACCTCAGCCAGCTCCCGCTCCGGCTCGCCAACTCTTCCCGTGCTGTTTCAAAATCCTTCGACCATGCACTGTCACGGAATACACCGGAGACTTGCTTACGGGCGCTCTGCACACGCTCGACGGACTCGACGACCCCTTCAACCGTATCAACCCCACGTTCCCAGATACGGGCCACCAAGGCGTCTCGATCAAGCTCTGGGATCGTGGCCGCGCGCTCGCCGATGGCGACGAGCCTGCTCGCGCTGGCAAACGTGGGCTCGGAGCGCTCCGATAGGAGCTGGCCCAGGCGCGTCAGGTCGGGGGCGACGGACGTCAGGTCACGATACGCACCGGCTAGGCCCTGAAACTCCGATCCAACAACGAAAGACGGCAGCAAATCGTCAAGGCTGGCCCTCGCTCCAGACCAGTCCAAGTCGCGGGCTTCGTTCGCGACCAGAGACTGAGTGCTGTCTCTGAGCGCTTGGGCAAGATTCAGTGCTTTCAGAGCCTCCTCGACGGCGGCAATGTTCTCCCAGGCCACGCTTGAGAAAGCCGCGGCATCAAGAGGTGGTGCGGTAAGTAGCAAGTCGCAGCGAGCGACGGCCTGCGTGCAGGAACCTAATTGATCAGGTAAGGGCAACGCCAGTTCGTCGTGAAGGCGCATGGCGGACTCCCGCCATGACGCCAAGCGTTGCTTCAAGGCTCCGATCTCTTTTCCTAAACGCTCAACATCGTTGGGCAGAAGCACGTCGTTGTCCACGCCGGACCAAGTATGGTGGGCGGGCACACCCATGATCTTGATGCGATCACAGATATCTGCCAACAGCTTACGTCGTGCATCGACTTCGTGAGGTGCCCACTTCAGCGGGTCAGACAGCGGGAAATGCTCTGTCGTGAATCCCTCTCTGCGCAGCCTGACGAGCTCGCCAAACACGGCGTAGGGTGTCATCGCAGCAGGCAGTAGAACTTGGTGCAGCCGCTGTGCGTGCGCGTTCAGATCCGCTTGGCGCTCAGCAAGCTGCTCCACAATAGCGCCACCAGGGTCCTTCGGCATCTGTGCCAGCTGCCACGTAAGTCGAAGGTCCTCGAGCAGAGTCCGCTTGTTGGCCTTGTTACTGTGAAGCTCAAGACATGCATTGCCGATCCTGACTTGGTCGAGCCTGCGCTTGACCACTTCCAGAGCAGCCAACTTCTCGGCTACGAACAGTACCCGCTTACCGGCAGCCACAGCACCGGCGATGACATTCGCGATCGTTTGGGACTTACCAGTGCCTGGCGGTCCTTGCACCACCATGCTGTGTCCATTCAATGCGTCATAGACGACTAGCGATTGCGAACTATCTGAGTCGACGACATGCCGCATGCGATCGGGCGTAATCTCCTTATCGATGTCGAAGTTATCCCCCGAAAGCGCCGCTCCCGGAAAACCATCCGATACGACGCTCCGAAGCATGGGAATGGACTCCATACCTCCAAACTGGGTCCAAATAGCAGGATCGAGGTCGCGATACATCATGAACTTGGCGAACGAGAACAGGCCGAGCACTGCGTCGTTCGGGAGAACCTCCCAATCCGGAGTGTCCTCCACCAACTTTGCGACCGAGGCCAAGTAGGCATCGATGTCGAGAGACTCAAAATCCTCGATGTCCGGCAGCTTCATGCCGAACTGCCGCTGTAGGAACAACTGGAGCGAGAGGTTGGCTTGGATTTCATCTCCCTGCCAGCGAAGATGAAACTTCTCGCCCGCGTTGCTTCGCTCAAGAGCTACAGGGACCAGAACGAGTGGCGCGTATCGGTCCACTTTGGGGGCGCCTGGTCCACGCCACTTCAGATAGCCGATGGCTAGGTAAAGAACGTTGATACCTTGCTCTTCCTGGAGCGTGCGCGCGTCGATGTAGAGATCAAGAAGACGCTTCTGCAAGCCGGTAGGCGTGAACCGTGTAGTGAGATGAGCATCCCACTGGCTAACGACGCGACCATGCTCGTCCAGTTCAAGATCCGGTTGGGCCAGGAGTTCAGGGTCTTCCGGTGTTTCATAGAGGCCGGACAGCGGCTCCCCGTCGAGCGTCAACTCTATCGGTAGCCCGGGCAGCTCTTCGTCCGCCTGCGTCGGTTCGGCCCGACCCGCGACAAACGTGAACCGCTTACCGTCGACGACCAAGGTCTGATACATCACCTTGGCTAGCTCATTGATGACCTCGACGGTCTTAGCTCGTCCACTGCGCGGCGTATTGAGTAGGCGATTGCGCGTGGAGAGGTCCAACAACTCCAGCCGGGCCCGGTTGACCTTGTCTACCAATGGGCCTGCTTCTCTTAGGACCGAGCCACTCTCGGGGGCGGGCGTGCCCGCCTCTTCTTCAAGTCGTTCCATCGCACCTTTCCCCTGCCGCCCCCCGGCGGCCGACATGGCGCTATAGTGCTCCCAAATGAGACCGCCATCCACTATTGGAAGGCCCGGGGAGGGACGCCATGGAGGGGCTTAAATCAAGCGAGATCCATTGGGTAGTCAACAACTACATTGGTGTATCGGGTGGGTATCTGGGCGACTTTAGTTACGCCTCCCATCGCGAGTTCTACGCGAACTACTGCGACCTTGACGTGGATGTCGATGCTTTCGCCGAGACCACAACCCGCAAAAAATTCATCGCCATTCTCGCGGCGGCTGAGCCGCGCGCCCAGGCCGCGATTCTGATGGGTGTAGCCCGACGATTCCCAGTCGGCTCTGAGATGCAGCGTAGCCAGTCCGCTCGTCAGACCCTATTGGCATTGGCCAAGCGCTGCGAGCAGGTAGCGGTGGTAGAAGGTGCGGAACCGACGATCACGAGTGACATTGTTCAGCGTGCGCTTGCGGAAGCGACCACTCTACTTAAAACTCACGGTCCCGCTAGCGCGATCGATCGTTTACATACAGCGCTGCATGGCTATCTGAGGACGGCTTGTCGTTCTGCCAATCTCGATCTTTCAGATGCGCCAAGCGAACCCCGAATCGTCAACTACTTCAAGGCGCTTCGGCAGCAGCATCCCGGGTTTCAAGTGCCGATGGCGCAGCAAGAGGCTATGACAAACATCCTTAAAAGTGCCGCAAATCTGCTTGATCAGTTGGACCCGATCCGTAACCGCGCTACGCTGGCTCACGCGAATGAGCAGCTAATCTCTCACGACGAAGCACTCCTGGTAATCAACTTGGTCAGGAGTCTGATGCAGTACTTCGACGCCAAGTTGCGAACGTAAGAGTAGCCATCTCGATCGACTCAATCGTGAGATCCCTCGTCATGACGGAATAGTCGTTTCCGCCGCGTTTCCGAAGGATCATGTCCTGATTTCGTGGTCTGCTATCGGCCAGAAGCGGACATCTCCTCATTTGATCGGGCATCCCGCCTTTACTCGGAGGGGGGGACGGATATGCCAGCATCAGTCTGCGCGACAGGCTTCATGCTTCCGTCGACGTGGTAACGGAGATGCTCAACGGTCACTGCACGCCGACCGATGGCGCCATTCTGGTCGCCGATGGCGAGGGCGGCGTTGTGCAGGAACAAATACCAGGCGCCTTTGAACTCGACGATGCCGGGATGGATGGTGAAACTGTACTTCCCCGAACCCGTCAGTTCGCCGCGATAGGTCCATGGGCCCTCTAGCGAGGGCGCAGTTGCATACGACACCTTCTCATCGCGGTGGCTGGCGCGGTCGAGCGATGCGTAGGTGAGGTAGTAGAGATCGCCGCGTTTGTGCAGCCACGGGCCTTCCTCGAAATGCGGCGGCGTGATCTCGGTGATCGGCCCGTCGATCTCGATCATGTTGGGCTTGAGCCGGGCGATATAGCACTGGCGATTGCCCCACGCGATCCACGTGGTGCCGTCGTTGTCGGTGAATACCGTGGGGTCGATGTCCTCCCAGCTGTGCGTGCCCTTGGGTGTCATCGCGTTGGTGATGAGGGCCGACCCCTTGGCATCACGGAACGGGCCGGTCGGGCTGTCCGCTACGGCGACGGCGATCGCCTTGCCGGGCTGCGTGCTGTTGTGCTCCACGGCGGCATAGAACCAGAACCGGCCGTCCTTCTCGATCGCCTGCGAGGCCCAGGCATCGGCTTTCGCCCAGGCGAAGTCGGCGACCTTCATGATCAGGCCGTGGTCGACCCAGGTCGCCATGTCGGTGGTCGAATACACCAGCCACTCGCGCATGTTGAACATCTCGTCGCGCTGCGCCTGGTCGTGCCCCACGTACAGATACAGCCGGTCACCCACCACCAGCGGCGCCGGATCGGCGGTGAACTTGTCGCGGATCAGCGGGTTCGACCGCGGTGCGGGGGGCGACGGTTCCTGTGCTTTCACCTCGCGTGCCCATGGCAGCGTGAGCAGGGCGGCAAAGCATGCGGCGAACACGACGCGGTACGGTGTCATGGTGCCTGCTCCTTCGTGGGGGTGCGGTTCCCCTTCCCGCTCTGTTCCAGCCAGCCGTGCATCTTCATCCATGCAACGAAGGCATCGAACCAGCCCGTGCTCGTGGTCGGCTTGGCGTACATGCCGAAACCGTGCCCGCCCTGCTCGTACAGATGGAATTCGACAGGCCGGCGCGCCGCACGCCAGCGTTCGATCAAGCCGAATCCGCCATCGGCGAACAGGCCATCGTCGGCGGCGATCGCGACGAACAGCGGTGGCGCGTCGGCCGGCACATCGAGCCGCGCCAAGGGTCCATAGATATTCCCGACGAAGGCCGGCCTGGCGTCTTCGCCGGCGAGCACGGTGGCCAGCGTCAACATGGCCCCCGCAGAGAAGCCGACCATGCCAATGCGCTGCGGGTCCACGCCCCATTCCGTCGCGCGGCGGCGCACCAGCGCGAACGCGGCGCGCGCATCGGCGATCTGCGGGCCAAGCTGCGCGACCGAGGCAGCCGGATCAAGACGATGCGCGGGGACCGGGACGGAAAGCATTCCGCGCATGGAGCGGGCGAAATCGTCCAGGTCGGCAGGCGTCGGTTCCAACCGGTACTTCAGCACAAAGGCGGCCACGCCGCGGTCGGCCAGCGCACGCGCCACATCCCAGCCCTCGTTCTGCATCGAGAGCGAACGGAAGCCTCCGCCGGGTGCGACGATCACGGCCGTGCCAGTGGCCTTGGCCGGATCCGGCAGGAATGGGGTCAGCGTGGCCACGCTGACGTTGCGTGCGAACACGCTCCCGTACTGGCGATGCCAGGCTTCGGCTGGCGATGCCGTCGGCACGGACCCGCTGTGCAGCATGATCGCCGTCGGCTGATCCGGCGTGGCGATGGCGGTCATCGCATCGTCCTGCGCGTGGACCGGTGCAACACACATCACCGACAGGGCCACCAGGGCGATGCGTTGAAGGGAAGTCATGCGGGTGCGACCGGGGCGCATCGTGGTTCTCCAGCAATCAGGAAACAGCGTGGTCGTCTTCCTGCGACTCGTCGTCCGAGGACCATGCCAATTCGAAGGCGAGGCGGAGGCGCTGCCCCGGCTGCAACACGCGCGGCGCAAGCGTGAACGCGTCGGGTGGACCGGTCTGCGGTTCGACGCAGGTCGCATGGGCAGCGGCGTCGTACACCACCCAATGATCGGTATCGGCCTGCAAGCGGACACGCTGACCAGCGCGTGCGAGTGCGATCTCGCCCCCCGCGACGAAACAGTCGTCCCAGGGACCGGGCACCGGCGACACGCGCGGCAGCGTGGCGATGCCTTCCGCATCCCGCGGATACATCGCCGCGGGCGAGAAGGTCAGGCGGTCGGGCTTGCGGAACCACGGATGCCAGCCCAGCACCACCGGCATCGCGCGGTCGCCGGCCTGCACGTCCAGCTCGAGCTGCAGGCGATCTTCCAGCAGCCGCACCGATTGCGTCGTGGTGCCACCGAACGGCCAGTAGTCGTCGTGCGGAAGCGCCAGCGAGAGGGCGGCGCTGTCGGCCTCCAGCGCGTCGATCCGCCAGGGCCGCGAGAAGCCGATGCCATGGATGGCGTGCCCACCGAAGTTCACCGGCAATGCATACGCACGCCCCTCCAGACCGAAACGTCCGCCGCGCACGCGTCCTGCCCAGGGCACCATCGGATAGCAGCCCCAGGCGATGGTGGCGGGAGGGACGTCGTCGGGCCCCACCAGCCAGTCCATGTCGTCGTAACGGATCTGTGCGATGCGCCCACCGGCCTCCGGCGCCAGCGCGACCTCCAGCCGTCCCGCACGCAACCAGTGAAGCGCGCCAGCGGGCATCGGCGCCAGCGCATCGTTCCAGGCGGCGCGAAGCGCATCAGCCGCCATAGGGATCGATCGTACGGATGCGTCCGTCCGCCTCATGGTGCAGCACCGTGCACTTGATGGTGCGCAGATGCGTGACGCCGCCGGAATGCAGGGCATCGTGGTAGAAGAGATACCACTGACCGTCGAACGCGCAGATCGAATGATGGGTGGTCCAGCCAACCACCGGCTTCAGGATCACGCCGCCATACGTGAACGGTCCGTACGGACTGTCGCTCACCGCATAGCACAGCAGGTGCGTGTTGCCGGTGGAATAGGACAGGTAATAGCGGCCAGCGTACTTGTGCAGCCACGGCCCCTCGAAGAATCGTCGCGCATGGTCGTCGGCGCGGAGCGGCTGCCCCTGCTCGTCGAAGATCACCACTTCGCGCGCAGGTTCGGCCAGCGTGGTCATGCCGGCATCCAGCCGCGCCACGCGCGGGCCGAGCGCGGGGGCGTCGCCGGTCGGTTCCTCGTGCGAGGCGTGGTAGCGGTTGTCGCGATACTTCTGCAACTGCCCGCCCCAGATGCCGCCGAAGTACAGGTAGTGCGCGCCATCGTCGTCTCCGAACACGGCCGGATCGATGGAATAAGCGCCAGCGATCGGCTCAGGTTCGGCCTTGAAAGGACCTTCCGGACGGTCGCCGACGGCCACGCCGATGCGGAACATGTCGCCGCCATCCTTGGCGGGGAAGTAGAGGTAGTAGCGACCATCCCGCGAGGCGGCGTCGGGGGCCCACATCTGGCGCTTGGCCCACGGCACGTCGCGCACGTGCAGCGCGACGCCGCAGTCGGTCACATCGCCGTCCGGCGTCTCCATCCGCAGTACGTGGTAGTCCTCCATGCCGAAATGCCCGCCGTCGTCGTCGAATGGCGTGCCGGCATCGATGTCGTGCGAGGGATAGATGTATAGCCGCCCTTCGAACACGTGCGCCGACGGATCGGCAGTGTAAATGTGGGTCACCAGGGGTCTAGAGATGGCGCGCGCAGCGAGGCGGTCCAGGTGCGTGTCGTGCATGGAGGTATCGTCGTGAGTAAGCGTATCGGTCATTAATGGGCGCCTCGGATCACGTTGCCGTGTCGGCGACGCGGCGACGCTGGTCGAGTTCGTGCTCGATGCGCGTCTCCATGCGCTTGTCGATTTCGTAGATGAAGAGCATGGCGACCGCGACCAAGAACGGGATGGAGCAGTAGAGGCTCATCGTCATGCGGATGCCGTCGACGACGGCCGCGGGTTGCTGGTCGGCACCGGCTTGGTAGCCGTAATGCGCCAGGATGCCGGCGACCAGTGCGCCGCCGACGCTCAGGCCGATCTTCAGACCGCACAGCATGGCGGAGAAGATGATGGCGGTGGCGCGGCGGTTGTTCTTCCACTCCGAGTAATCCGCCACGTCGGCGATCATCGCCCACAGCAGGGGGATGGTGATGCCGTAGCAGAACCCATGCAGCATGAAGGCGCCGAACACCATCGGCACCGCGGTCGGCGGGAACACGTAGAACGCCAGCAGGAACAGCGTGGAGACGAACAGCGCGCCGCCGAACACATCGCGCTTGCCGAACCGGTCCGCCAGCCGGCGCGACACGCCGATCCCCAGGATCATGCAGACGATGCCGCTGCCGTTGAACAGGCTGAAAGCCGAAGTGGCCGGATCCTCCGGCCACTGGAACCCCGCCAGGCCTGCGCTGGTCAGCGCGGCGTTGAGGCCGGCGATGAAGGCGTTGAATCCCGACGCCTGCAGGAACGACGCCAGCGCCGCCTCGCTCATGTAGTACTGGAAATAGTAGATGTACGTACCGCCCTTCAGGGCGAGGTTCACGAAAACCAGCACCGTCAGCACCAGCATCACCTGCCAGGGCCGGTTGCGCATCAGATCGCCCAGGTCCTGCAGGACGCCGGAAGACTGCTCCTTCGTCGGCACCACGCGCTCGCGCGTCGTCAGGAAGGTGATGAGGAAGAACACCGTGCCGACGATCGCGAACACGGTCATGACCCGTTCGAAACCCACCACGCGGTCGCCATCGCCCAGGATGAGCACCAGCGGCATCAGCAGCACCTGTATGATGAATTGCGCGATCATCACCGCGACGAACCGGTACGCCGACAGGCTGTTGCGCTGGGCCATACTGCCGGTGAGCACGCCGCTCAGCGCGGAGTACGGCAGGTTGTTGGCCGCGTACACCAGCACCAGCAGACTGTAGGTCGCGAGCGCGTAGGCGATCTTTCCGCGTTCGCCGAAGTCCGGCGTGCTGAATGCCAGCAACGACAGCACGCCGAACGGGATCGCCGTCCACAGGATCCACGGCCGGAACTTGCCCCAGCGCGTCGCCGTACGGTCGGCCACGATGCCGATCAGCGGCGTGAAGACGAACGCCCCCAGCAGCCCCACCACGAAGATGATCGTCGCCGCCGTCGCCGGCGGCAGCCGGTAGACATCCGTGTAGAAGAACGCCAGGTAGGTGATCAGCGTCTGGAAGATCAGGTTCGCGGCGAGGTCGCCCAGGCTGTAGCCCAGCTTTTCGCGGATCGAGAGGCGGTGGTCAGCGCTGGCCATGCGGCGGTGTTCCCGGGGTTGGAGAAGATGGCGGGTCAAGCTTACGGATGTGCGAGGGATCACTCACGGCGCGCTTCCACCTCGAAGGTGGCGCGGGCACGCACGTCGGCGCTCGAGGCCCCGATGCGCAGTTCGTAACGCCCGGGCTTCACCCCATAGCCACCGGATGCCTCGTCATAGCGGCGCAGGGCGCTGGCCGGCACAAGGTCGAACGACAGGGTGCGCCGTTCGCCGGGCGCGAGATGGACGCGCTGGAAGCCACGCAAGTCCTGCTGCGCATCGCCCGCGCCGGCCTGCAATGGACGCACGTAGACCTGCACCACCTCCTCGCCCGCACGCCGGCCGGTGTTGGCCACCTCCACCTCGACGCGCAGGCGGCCGTCGGCGGCGACCGTGCGCGCATCGGTGCGCAATCCGCGATAGTCGAAGCGCGTATACGAAAGACCATGCCCGAACGGATACAGCGGCGTGCCGCGGAAGTACCGGTAGGTGCGCCCTTCCATCGTGTAGTCGTCGAAGGCCGGCATCGCCTGGTCGGCTTTGTAGAACGTCACCGGCAGGCGGCCGGCCGGGTTGGTGTCGCCGAACAAGGCTTCACCCACCGCCGTGCCACCGCGCTGCCCCGGGTACCAGCTCATCAGGATGGCGGGCAGGTTCGCATCGGCCCAGTCCACCGCCAGCGCGGAGCCGCCGGTCAACACCAGCACCACCGGCTTGCCGGTGGCGTGCAGCGCTTCGAGCAGGGCGCGCTGCGTCGCGGGCAGGCGCAGGTCGGTGCGGTCGCCACCGGCAAAGCCCGGGTAGTTGACCGTCATCTCCTCGCCTTCGACATCGCCGGTCAGGCCTCCGACGAAGACCACCGCATCGGCGGTACGCGCGATCTCCAGCGCTTCCTCGAACGGCGGCTTCGCACCGGGCATGCGCCAGGCCAGGCGGACCGCCGCATCGCGCTGGGCATCGTAGTACTCCAGGCGCAGGTCGTAGGCGCGCCCGGCCTGCAGGTCGAGCTCAACGCCATCGCTGCGCAGGCGGTCGCTGCCGGTCCAGTGGTCGAGCACGCGCTTGCCGTCCACGTACAGGCGGAAGCCATCGTCCGCGGCCGCTTCGATCCGGTAGCGGCCGGAGACGGGCGGCAGCAGCTGTCCGCTCCAGCGGATGCTGAAGCCGTCGTTCGGCACGCCTTGTCCGGGCCCTGCCTCGCCGCGCGCCTGCAGGTTGTCGGTCGGCGAACCGCGGTCCCAGCGGAACCCGATCTGCGCATCGGTGCGGACCAACGCAGGCGATCCGGACAGATCCTGCGTGCGGAAGTACTCGCCGCGCAGGCCGCGCTCGGGCGAGTCGGCCGAGGGCCGCAGGTAGGCGGCTTCGATCAGCGGCGTCGCCGCGGGATCGTCGCGGCCTTCCACCAGGTCCACGCCGCGGGCGTAAGCGACCTCGACGCCCTTGGCGGCATCGCGGATGCCCTGGAGGATGGTCACCGGTGCCGCCGGTGTGCCGTAGTAGTTGCCCAGCAGCGCCATGGTGTCGTCGGCGGTGGGGCCGATCACCGCGATGCGCTTCAGCTCGCGCGACAGCGGTAGGATGCCGTCGTTCTTCAACAGTACCAGCGACGAACGCGCGGCCTTCAGTGCAAGCGCATCGTGCGCCGGCGCCTGGTTGACCGTGTACGGAATGCGCGCCCAGCGCACGCGCTCGGGCGGATCGAACATACCCAGCCTCATGCGTGCGGTGAACAGGCGGGTGACGGCATCGTCGATTTCGGCTTCGCTGATCAGGCCCTTGCGCACGGCCGCGGGCAGCGTGGAATACTCTTCGCCGCATTCCAGTTCGGTGCCGTTCTTCACCGCCAGCGCGGCCGCCTCTTCGCGGGTGGCGACGATCTTGTGGTTCTTCCAGATGTCGACGATGGCCCAGCAGTCGGAAACCACGTAGCCGGTGAAGCCCCAGTCGCGACGCAGCACGTCGCGCAGCAGGAACTTGCTGGCGCTGGCCGATTCGCCGTACACGCGGTTGTAGGCACCCATCACCGCGTCCACGTCGCCTTCCTTCACCAGCGCCTCGAATGCCGGTAGGTAGGTGTCGTACAGGTCGCGCTTGCTTGGCTTCGCGTCGAAGTGGTGGCGGTCGGCCTCGGGACCGCTGTGCACGGCCAGGTGCTTGGCGGTGGCATCCAGCTTGCGGTACACCGGGTCGTCGCCCTGCAGGCCGCGGACGAAGGCCACGCCCATGCGCGCGGTGAGGTACGGATCCTCGCCATAGGTTTCCTGACCACGGCCCCAGCGCGGATCGCGGAAGATGTTGATGTTCGGCGACCAGAACGTCAGGCCCTGGTAGCGGCCGTGCTGGCCGTCGCGGACGAATTGGTGGTGCTTGGCGCGCGCCTCGTCGCTGATCGTGGTGGCCACCTCGCCCATCAACGGGACATCGAAGGTCGCCGCCAGACCGATCGCCTGCGGGAACACCGTCGCCTGCCCCGCGCGCGCCACGCCGTGCAGCGCCTCGTTCCACCAGTCGTAGGCCGGCACGCCCAGCCGCACGATGGCGGGGGCGGCGTTCTGCATCTGCGCCGCCTTCTCTTCCAGCGTCATCTCCGCGACGAGCGAAGCGGCGCGCGCCTCGAAGCTGCGCGACGTGTCGAGCCACGGCTTCTCTTCGGCCGCGTGCGCAACGGTGGCCATCGCCGAGAGCGCCAGGGCGCCGGCCAGCATGCGCACGCTCGGAACCCAACGACGGTTGATAGAAACGGAAGGCATAGGGGTCTTCATCATTCGCTCCTGGAACTACGTTCATCGCGCGCGAAGGGGCCGAGCAGCGCACCGACGAAACCACCCGCACGATCGGTGCTCAGCACGGTGCCATCGACCTTGCTGGCAACGCTCTGCCAGCCGCGGCCGTCGCCGACGTCGATGGAGAATCCATACTCGCCCTCGTCGCCATCGATCTTCATACGCAGCGTGTCGGCGGCCGCGAGCTCGCGCGTGGCCAGCGTCCGCGTGGATCCGCTGCCGTCGCGGGCTTCGAGGAAGACCGCCATCCGGCCGCCATCGATGCGCCGCACGCCGAGGAAATACCAGTAGGCTTCGCTCTGGAATGCCGCCAGTCCTGCCGCCACGCCGGGCGCAGGCAGGGTCATCGACGTGCTGGCTTCGAAGCGCAGATGCTGCTGGCGGCGGCCGAGGAACGCCGGGTTGCGCAAGGTCTCCAGGCCTTCGGCGAGCGGATGCACCGCCAGCGCCCCGGGCCGCGTGGCCAGGTCGGCCCATGCAGTCTTGGGCACACGCACGCGCAGCCATTCCAACGCCAGCGCCGCTCCGTCGAACTCGTCGCGATGCACGAAGTTGCCGGTGGACGGTGCCTGTGCGGCCTCGCCACGCATCCACGATGGCGCCTTCACGACGTAGGGGATGGTCTTTCCCGCCGGCAGGATCTCGGGCCAGCCGTCGCGCCACTGCACCGGCAGCAGGTAGGTTTCGCGCCCGGTGTTGTAATGCCGCAGCTGGTAGTTGCGGCTGGCGAGGAACACCGCCCACCACGTGCCGTCCGGCCCCTCCACCAGGTCGGCGTGGCCGGCATTGGTGATCGGCAGCGGCCGGTCCCCCGGCAGGTCGCGCTGGGTCAGGATGGGATTGCCCGCGTATGGCACGTACGGACCCCAGACCTCGCGGCTGCGCAACACCACCTGCGAATGCTGGGGCCCGGTGCCGCCCTCCGCATCGGAGAGGTAGTACCAACCCTCGCGCTTGTAGATGTGCGGGCCTTCGATCCAGATCGGGTTCTTCTCCGGTTCCACGCCGCCGTCGATCAGCACCTTGCGCGGACCGACCGGCTGGAAGCGGGCCAGGTCGATCTCCTGCATCCAGATGGCGCGGTGGCCGTCGTAGCGGGCCGGTCCCGGCGGCTCGTCGTTGTTGAGCAGGTAGACCTTGCCGTCGTCGTCGAAGAACAGCGAAGGATCGATGCCGCCGATGGTCGGCAGCCAGTGCGGATCGGACCACGGCCCGGCCGGATCGCGGGCCGTGCTGATGAAGTTGCCGCCACTGTCGGTCGCGGTGGTCACCAGGTAGAAGGTGCCATCGTGGAACTCGATGGTCGGCGCGAAGATGCCGCGCGATACGCTCAGGCCGTCGAAGTCCAGTTGCGTGGGCCGGTCGATGACGTTGCCGATCTGCTTCCAGTGCACCAGGTCCGTGCTTTCGAACACGGGAATGCCCGGGAAATAGGTGAAGCTGGAGTTGACCAGATAGAACTTGCCGTTCGCCGCGACGATGCTGGGGTCGGCGTGGAAGCCGGCGAGCACCGGGTTGCGGTAATGCCCGGCGGGCAGCGGCGTCTCGAAGGCGGCATCGCGACCGCTGTATTGGAACCAGTCGAAATAGACCGGCGGCGCGGCGGGCGCGGCGGCGGCCGGCAGCAGCGCGGCCGCCAGCACAGTGCCCGCGATGCCGGCGAGCGCTTTGCGGCGACAGGCATGGAGACGTTGCAGCAACGGATTCATCGGGGCACCTCGGCAGGGGTGAGAAGGAGTTCGAAGGGACCGGCGGGCAGTCCCGCGGTATCGCGCAGCGTGCACACCGGGCCATCAGCCCAGCAGTAGCGCACCCGGTCGGCGCGACCGTCGTGGTCGCCACGCAGGACGACGGCGTGTCCATCGATGACGGCATCGGCATACATGCAATGACGCTCGGTGTCGCAAAGTTCGAAGCCGATCGGACCGTTCGCTCCGGTGGTCACCAGCGCGCCGGTGACGTCGTCGAAGACGACCTTCACGCCCTCCGACGCGCGCGATGCGGTACGCGCGACCGGGCCGGACGGCGACAATGTCCGCTCGCCATAGACGACATGGCGCGCGGCACGCGCCAGGCGGCGGCCGAGTTCCTGTTTGTTGGGCGGATGGATGTCGTAGGCATCGCCGATGTCGATGGCGACCACGAGACCGGAGCGCGCATCTTCCCCTACCACGCGCCGCTGGGCCTCGCGCAGCGTCGCCCAGCCGCTTTCGACAGGGGCCGTGGGCGGCATGCCATAGCCCGCCAACTGGACCACCAGCATCGGCAGATCGCGTCCGAAGCGCTCGCGCCAGTCGCTGCGCAACGCGCGCAGGCGCGCGACATAGGCCTCGCCCTCACCCGTGTTGGATTCGCCCTGGTACCACAGCATGCCGCGCAGGCCATAGCGGCCCAGCGGCGCGATCATGCCGTTGTAGAGCGTCGACAGACCGGTGGCTGCCTGCCAGGGCGCGCGGGGCGGTTCGCCGGCGTCGCGCGCAGGACGGTACTGCCATGCAGCGTCCAGCATCACGCGTGTTCCGTCGTCGAAACGCAGCGCCTGTGCGTCGACGGGCCCGGCCAGGCCACCATCGCGATAGGTATCGATTACGTTGACCACCACAGTGTTGGCGCCGGCCTTGAGCAGTCCGGCCGGCAGCGCGTAGCGCCGCCCTTCGCCCGCACCGTATCCGCTGCCCACGACCGTCCCGTTCACCCAGGTCATGTCCATCTCGTCGGCCGCGCCGAGCTCCAGCGTGGCGGCGCGCGCGGCCTGCGCCGCCGTCAGCGTCACCTCGGTGCGGTACCACATCATGCCGTTGTAGTCGGCCAGGTCCGGTACGCCCCAACGCTCCCACGCGCCCAGCGCGGGTGGCGCTGCGCGCCACCCGGCGCCAGGCGCATCGGCGCGCCACGGCCTGTCGTCAGGGACGGCGCCGGGGCGGCGCGCCCACCACTGCTCCCAATGGCGTCCCCAGCGCGCGACGGATGCGGACGTATCGGTGGCGTGGAGCGACAGCACGTCGAGGGCTTCATCCAGGTCGCCGCCGGACCGCAGCGCGGCGGCGCTCGTCCACGCCTCGATGCGTGAACCACCCCACGCCGCCTGGATCAGTCCCATCGGCACGTCCACGGTCTTGCGCAGTTCGCGCGCGAAGTACAGGCACGCCGCCGAGAAAACGCGCGCGCTATCGGGCGAGGCAGTCTGCCAGCGCACCTCCCCGGCGAAGCGCGGTTGCGGTGTCACCGCGCTGGCTTGCGGAACGACGAACAGGCGGATGGCCGCATCCGCGGCGGAGGCGATCTCGTTGCTGGCATCGAGCGCACGCCAGACGGGCAGTTCCATGTTGGACTGTCCGGAGCACAGCCACACGTCGCCCACCTGGACATCCTGCACCACCTGGGTGGCGTGGCCGGCCTCCACCACCAGCGTATGCGGACCACCGGCGGGCCTCGCAGGCAGGACGATCTCCCACCGCCCATCCGTACCGGCGCGCGCGTTGGCGGTCTTGTCTGCGAACGTCACCGACACAGGGCTGCCCGGCAGCGCCTGACCCCATAGCCGAATGGGCGCGCCGCGCTGCAACACCGCGTGGTCCTGGAACAACGGATGCAGCAGGGGTGCCTGCGTGGCTTCCTGCGCCTGCGCCCTGCCTGCGACGAGCAGCCACAGCGCAACGCCCGCCCAGCGCGTGATCGGTGCTCTCATCGACCGTCCCCCGGCGCGTACGGAAACTGCAGCGATTGGTAGTACGCCAGCGGATGTGGCGGCGGTGCTTCGCCCGCCGGCAGCGGCAGGCCGTTGATCGACTGGAAGTACGCCACGCTCGCATCGCGCCACCAATGCGCCTCGTCGCGCTGGATGCGCAGGAACGCCGCGACGTGTGCGTGGCGTGGTGCGTCGATCTTCCCGCGCAGCCCTTCCCACGTCGCCTGCATGCGCTCCACGTAGGCCACGCCACGGGTGTAACGGTGCACCAGTTCGCCCCACAGCGGACGGCCGGAATGCAGGCGGTGTTGCCATGGCACGTGGTGGAACCAGAGCAGCAACGTGTCCGGCACCTGTGCGAGGTCATCGAGCGTGCGGGCTACCGCGGGCGCGTATTGGGACACCGCATCGCTGCCGCGCGTGCCGCGGTCGAAGCCGATGCCATCGCGGTCGGCCCGGTGGTAGTAGACCGAGGTCCAGTCCGCGCGGGGTCCGCCGACGACCCAGGGCCCGGGCCCGTAGTGGTGGCCGCGCGCCATCAGGTGATGCAATCCGAGGGGTGTCATGTAGTCCACCGCGGCCTCGCGCGAGCCCATCATCATCGCGACGATGGGCGCCACCACGTCGGGCGCAGGGGAGAACGTCATCGCCACCCAGTCGACGGCGATGTCGCGAGCGGACTGGTTCGGGTTCCAGGCCAGGCGGCCGAACGCGTACCAGTTGGCCTGATCGAAATGGGAGCCGCTCCACGTGCGGTCGTCGCCGATGTTCGCCACGCCGGCGATGCCGCTGAGCGCGTGGGATTCCAGCGAGCCGTCGACTACGCGCGCCACCGTGGAGCCGGGGCCGCGCGCGTGCGTGTCCGCGCGCAGGACCTCTTCGTACAGCGGCCCGAGGTAGACCAGATGGGTCGCGAAACCCAGGTACTCCTTCGTGATCTGGAACTCCATCATCAGCGGCGTGCGCGGCATCGCGCCGAACAGCGGATGGAAGGGCTCGCGCGGCTGGAAGTCGATCGGGCCATTCTTGACCTGGACTACGACGTTGTCGCGGAAGGCGCCATCCAGCCCCACGAACTCGTTGTAGGCCTGCTTGGCCCGGTCCTCCGGCACGTCGTGCGCATACACGAAGGCCCGCCACATCACCACGCCACCGTGAGGCGCCAATGCGTCGGCAAGCAGGTTCGCGCCGTCGGCGTGCGTGCGGCCGTAGTCCTGGGGACCGGGTTGTCCCTCCGAGTTCGCCTTCACCAGGAAGCCGCCGAAATCCGGGATCAGCGCGTAGATCTCTTCGGCCTTGGTGCGCCACCACTGCCTGACGTCGGGATTCAGCGGATCCGCGGTGTCCAGTCCGCCCAGTTCCATCGGCGCGCTGAAGCGCGCGCTCAGGTAGACGCGGATTCCGTACGGCCGGAAGACGTCCGCCAGCGCCGCCGCCTTGCGCAGGTACGCGGGCGAGAGGCTGAGCGCGTTCGCGTTGACGTTGTTGAGAACGGCCCCGTTGATGCCCAGTGACGCATTCGCGCGGGCGTAGTCTGTGTAACGGGGGGCCCGCCAATCGGGCAGCGTATGCCAGTCCCACAGCGAGCCACCTGCGTATCCGCGCTCGACGTAACCGTCCAGATTGTCCCAGTGATTGAGCAACCGCAGTTTGATGCGCGGCACCTCGCTGACGTCGAGTCCATCGAGCGAGACGCCAGCCTGCACCAGGCGCAGCAGGTGGAACACGCCGTACAGCACGCCGATGTCGCGATGGGCCGCGATCACCAGCGCGTCGTGCCCATCAAGACGCGTCCGACGGAGGAGATAGCCCTCCTCGCCCACTCCCTCCAGCTCTTGCCGCAACGGCGCCAGCCACGGCGATGATGCCGGCGTACCGAGAACCAATGCCGCATCGCCGGCGGGCGAAGCGCGAAACCTCGGCTCGCTTCCCAGCAGACCCGCCAAGCCCCGCCGCAGTTCTTCACGGACAACGCGTTGGGTGGGTGTCCGGTCGGGCGCGACGACATTGCCCAGCGCGGAACGATAACCCTCGACCTTCGAAGAGCCGACCGGCGCATAGCGCAACCAGAGGTCGTAGCCGTCCTCAGCCTCGGCCGGTGACATACAGCAGAGCAGCGCCAGCATGCCTGCCAGGAACGCCCACCCACCGTCGCCTCGACGCCGGGTTAGCGTTAACATCGTCTCGCCCAACCGACGCGGGGCCCGAAGGAGTCGCATCACCAGCCCTCATCCCCACGTCGCGTCGGATGGTCGCCTTGTGGTGTGGCCACAGAGGAACAAGGGAACGCGTGTTGGACAAGCCTAGAAAATCGATTCGACGCAAGACCAGCGGGGTGACGATCGATGAGGTGGCCGCCCGGGCCGGCGTATCGCCGATGACGGTTTCGCGGGTCATCAATGGTCAGGGCAAGGTCCGCGATGCTACCCGCGAGCGCGTCATGCGCGCAGTGCGCGAGCTGGACTACACGCCCAACCTTGCCGCCAGTTCGCTCGCGGCGGCGCACCACACGCGCATTGCCTTGATCTATACCAACCCAAGCGGCGCCTATCTCCGAGAGCTTCTTGTGGGACTTCTGCGCGTCGCCTCGCGTGCTGCCGTGCAGCTGACCATCGACTATTGGGAGGACCTGGATGCCGAATCCGAGCGCAAGGCGGCGCGGGCACTTGGAAGCCGGGTCGACGGGGTGATCCTGCCGCCACCCCTGTGCGAATCGCGCGCGGCGGTGACCGAACTGATCAAAGCCGGCATCCCGGTGGTCGCCATCGCGTCCGGGCGCTTCAGCGACGACATCTCCTGCGTCCGTATCGACGACTTCCGCGCCGGCAAGGAGATGGCCGAACACCTGATCCAGCAAGGTCATACCCGGATCGGATTCATCCGCGGCCGCAAGGATCTCAGCGCCAGCGCACGACGCTACGACGGCTTCGTCACCGCGCTGCATGAGGCCGGACTTCGCGTGGAGAGCGAACTCGTCCAGCAGGGCGACTACACCTACCGCTCCGGACTGGAGGCCGCAGAAAAGCTGCTGGCGCTGCGCAAGCCGCCCAGCGCGATCTTTGCCAGCAATGACGACATGGGCGCGGCAGCGATCTCGGTCGCGCATCGCCGAGGGCTCGACGTGCCGCGCGATCTGTCGGTGGTCGGCTTCGACGACACTTCGGCCGCGACGACCGTGTGGCCGGAGCTGACGACCATCCACCAGCCCATCGCGTCCATGGCCGACGCCGCCATCGACATCCTGCTGCGCGGCATCCGCCGCAAGAACGACGGCGCCCGCGTGCTGATGGACCATGTGGTGCCGCACCGGCTGGTCACCCGCGACTCCGTAGCCACCCCGCCCAAGCGACGCTAGCGCCGCGCCCGGGGTCGCGATAAGGACGGGACGGGTACCGGTCATCGCGCTCACCCTTCCATCTGCTCCAGTTCCTTGCCGCGCGTCTCGTGGACGAACCCGAGCACGAAGAAGACCGAGATGACGGCCGCGAGCGTATACAAACCATAGGTCGCCGCCAGGCCGATGCCGGCCAGCAGCATCGGGAAGGTCATGGTGACGAGGAAATTGGCGGCCCACTGGAACAGGCCGGCCACCGCCAGCCCCGAGCCGCGGATCTGGTTGGGGAACATTTCACCCAACATGACCCACATCACAGGACCCCACGAGATGTTGAAGAACACCACGTAGACGTTGGCTGCCACGAGTGCCAGCACGCCCATGGCACCGGACAACTGCAGCTTGCCCGCGGCATCCAGCGAACCGCTGGCGAACGCCACCACCACGGCGGCCAGCGAAACCGCCATGCCCGCCGAGCCCATCCACAACAGCGGCTTGCGGCCGATACGGTCGATCAGCAGCACGGTCACGAGGCAGGCACCGATGCTGAGCGCACCGGACAACACATTGATAAGCAGGGCGTCGTTCTCCGAGAAGCCCACCGCCTGCCACAACACCGCGCCGTAATAGAACACCACGTTGATGCCGACCAGCTGCTGGAACGTCGCCAGGCCGATGCCCACCCACACGATGGGGCGCACCTTGCGCGTCGTGCTGTTGAGCAGGTCCGACAGGCGGGGACGATGGTGGTCGGCAGCCAGGCTGGCCTGGATTTCCAACAGCTTCCGCCGGCCCTCGTCATCGCCGTAGAGCCGCTGCAGTACCGTCGACGCACGTTCGTGGCGCCCCTTCGCCACCAAGTAGCGCGGGCTCTCCGGAATGAAGAACAGGGCGATCAGGAACAGGGCGGCCGGCGCGATCTCCATCCAGAACATCCAGCGCCAGGCTTCATACCCCAACCAGTACGGACTCACCGACCCACCGGCCACCTTGGCGAGCAAGTAGTTGCTCAGGAACGCGGCGAACAGTCCGCCGATGATTGCGATCTGCTGCACCGTGGCCAACCGCCCGCGATAGCGCGCGGATGAAACCTCGCTGATGTACGCCGGCGACATCACGCTGGCCGCGCCTACCGCGAACCCGCCCAACACACGGTAGATCACGAACTCCAGCGATCCGGTGGCGATACCTGACCCCCAGGCGGAAACGATGAAGAACACGGCAGCCACGATCAGTACGTTGCGCCGCCCGTAGTGATCGGCAAGCCAGCCGGCGAAGAATGCCCCGCTCGCACAGCCCAGCAGCATCGAGGCGACGTTGAAGCCCGTGCCCACGGAGTCCGAATCGAACGCAGCCTGCAGCCCATCGACGGTGCCGTTGATGACCCCGCTGTCGAAGCCGAACAGGAAGCCGCCGATGGTGGCCACGCAGCTGATCAGGATGATGAAACGGGTGTTCTCGCCACGGGCGATGCTGCCGCCTTCAAGCGTGGTGCTGTTCATTCGTTGCGCCCCTCCAGGCTCCGAATCGACCTGCTGCCGGTGCTCCCGCCCGCCACAGCGGGCGGAAGCCGTCCTCACGCGCTCAGCGCATCAGGTACTGGTTGAGCAGGTTCTCGTAGCGCTCCTGCTTGCCGCTGGTCTGCCTGGGTTCGCCCTGCGCGGCGGCGAGCGACGCCAGATCGGCCAAGCCCAACGCACCGTTCTCGAAGTCCTTGCCCTGGCCACTTTCGAAGCTGGCGTAGCGCTCCCTGCGCCACTGCTCCCACGGCGAGTCGGTCAGCAGCGCGTGCGCCACTTCCAGGCCGCGCGCGAACGCATCCATGCCACCGATGTGGGCGATGAACAGGTCTTCCAGGTCGGTGGACTCGCGGCGCACCTTGGCATCGAAGTTCAGGCCACCCTCCAGCCCGCCCTGGCGCAGCACCACCAGCATCGCGCCGACGGTGTCGTACAGGTCGGTGGGGAACTGATCGGTATCCCAGCCGTTCTGCGCATTGCCGCGGTTGGCGTCGATGCTGCCGAGCAGGCCGTGATCGGACGCGACCTGCAGGTCGTGTTCGAACGTGTGGCCGGAGAGCGTGGCGTGGTTGGCTTCGATGTTGAGCTTGAAGTCCTTCTCCAGCCCATGCTCCTTCAGGAAGCCGGCGACGGTGGCGCTGTCGAAGTCGTACTGGTGCTTCATCGGCTCCATCGGCTTGGGCTCGATCAGGAAGTTGCCCGTCAGCCCGATGCTGCGCCCGTAGTCGCGCGCCATCGTCAGGAAGCGGGCGAAGTGCGCGACCTCGCGCTTCATGTCGGTGTTGACCAGCGAGGCGTAGCCTTCGCGGCCGCCCCAGAACACGTAGTGCTCGCCGCCCAGTTCGACGGTCGCGTCCAGCGCGGCCTTCACCTGCACGGCCGCGCGGGCGACGACGGCGAAATCGGGATTGGTCGACGCACCGTTCATGTAGCGCGGATGGGAGAACAGGTTGGCCGTGCCCCACAGCAGTTTGATGCCGGTGGCGTCCTGGCGCGCCTTGGCCAGGCCGACCATGTGCTTGAGGTTCTTCTCGTACTGGCCGATGTCCTCGGCATCCGGCGCCAGGTCGATGTCGTGGAAGCACCAGTACGGCACGCCGAGCTTGGTGAAGAACTCGAACGCCGCATCGACCTTGGCCTCGGCCGTGGCCATCGGCGCGCCCGCCTCCCACGGGAAGTGGCGCGTGCCCGGGCCGAACGGATCGTGGCCGGCATTGCAGAAGGTGTGCCAGTAGCAGACGGCGAAGCGCAGGTGTTCCTGCATGGTCTTGCCGCCGATCGTCTTCTGCGCGTCGTAGACCTTGAACGCCAGCGGGTTGTCCGAGCCGCGACCCTCGAACGGGATGCGGCCGATGCCGGGGAAGTATTCCTTGGCGCCGATGAAGGGCTGCGTGCTCATGGTGCGGTGTTCCTGTGGTTGTGCGAGGTGTCGCGTGGGGGACGTCAGCCGCGTTGCAGCGGGGTGACGGCATCGAGGTACTGGAGGAAGCGGCGGTAGGCCGTCGCGTAGGCCGGCGCGCGGGACGCATCGGGCGTGGCGGACAACGAGGGATCGACCGCGACGTGGGTGCGGGCGACCTCGGCGATGGACGCTTCACTGCCCTGCGTCTTGTCCAATGCCCACAGCGCCTGCAGGGCTGCACCGAAGGCTGCGCCTTCGGCTTGCGCCGGCACATCGACCGGCAGGCCGAACACATCGGCGACCAATTGCCGCCACGCCGCGCTGTTGCTGCCGCCACCGGTCAGCACGATGCGCTCGAAACGCATGCCGGCGCGGACGAAGGCATCGAAGCCGTACTTCAGGCTGTACGTCGCGCCTTCCATCGCCGCGCGATACAGATGCGCGGGCGAGAAGTTCGTCGCGTCCAGTCCGGCCAGCACCCCTTTGCCCACGGGTAGGTCCGGTGTGCGCTCGCCAGTGAGGAAGGGCAGCATCACCAGGCCGTCTGCGCCGGGCGGCGTCGCCTGCAGGTGCACGTCGCCGTCGCGCGTGCTGAAACCGAACACCTTCGCCACCTGCTCGGTCGCTACCGTGCAGTTCATCGTGCAGATCAGCGGCAGCCAGCCGCCGGTGGAGGAGCAGAATGCCGCCCACGCACCGCCCGGATCGACCACCGGCGTATCGGAGTACGCGAACAGCGTGCCCGAGGTACCCAGGCTCATCGCCAGGCGCCCCTCTTCCACGCAGCCGGTGCCGATGGCCGCCATCATGTTGTCGCCGCCGCCGACGGCGACCCTCGTCGTGGTCGGCACACCCAGTCGCGCCGCCATAGCGGGATCGATGTCGAACAGCGCGTCGGGCGCCGCGATCGGTGGCAGGCACGCGGCCAGGTCGCGATCCGCATCGGTCGCGCGCAAGAGCTCCGTCGACCAGGTGCGCGTGCGCACATCGAGCCAGCCCGTACCAGAGGCATCGCCCCACTCGCAGAAGCGTTGGCCGGTCAGCACGAAGTTGAGGTAGTCGTGCGGCAGCAGGATCGTCGCCAGCTGCGCGTAGGCCTCCGGGCGATGCGTCTTCGTCCAGGGCAGCTTGGAGGCGGTGTAGCCGGCGAGGATGGGATTGCCGGCCAGCGCGATGGTGCGCGCCGCGCCGCCCACGGCGTCCATGATCTGCCCGCACTCGGCGGTGGTACTGGTGTCGCACCACAGCTTGGCCGGAGCCAGCACCTCGCCGGCGGCATCGACCGGTACGAAACCGTGCTGCTGCCCGGACACCGCCAGCGCCGCGATGCGCGAGCGCACAGCCGGGTCGATGCGATCGAAACACGCCTGCATCGCGGCGACCCAGTCGGCGGCGTGTTGCTCGCGGTGGCCGTCGTCACCGCTGATCAGGTCGAGCGGCGCACTGGCCGTGGCCACGAGGTTGCGCGTGGCCGGGTCGTAGACCACCACTTTCAGGCTCTGCGTACCCGCGTCGATGCCGGCGGTAAAAGCCATTGATCCGATGCCTCCCACACGAAAAGTTAGCGCTACCATTTCTCCCGGTAAAAAAAGGCGAACCCCTGAATCGCCTCTCCACCGACACGATCGGGGTGCCCCGATCCGATGCCGAGACACTCTAACCAGCACCAAAGAAAAAAGCGTGCTGCACCGCAGAATCCCATTGAAAACAGCAACTTGACCGCCGTTTGGACCCGCTGTTCCGACGGGTTGCGGCATCGTCCTTCAGTGCACGACGTCGATGAAGGCGTTGATGGACAACCGACCGGTGGCGGGGTCGGCCGAGAGTGCCCGAGCATTCTCGATCCGCCCCGAATGCAGCGAGTTCCGGCGGTACACAATCAGTCGATTGAACACGCCTTCGACGCTTGCCACGCGCTCGAACATCGACGTATCGCCGTTGATGTACCCCGCGTGCGTTTCTTCTTCGAGACGACGCTCCTGCGCGAGGCACTCGAAGTACGTGCCATGACGCTGCTCATCGACGTACTCGAATCCGCTGCGCCGGTGGCGGTAGAAATCCGTACCGCCCCACCCGCCGCGGAAAAGGTAATGCACCGTCGCCAGTCCGTTCCTGCTGACCGAATCGATATGCGGAATGCGCTGGAGGAAATGCAGACGCGCCGCGGGCTGCGTGACCAGCGAGAAGTGGCACATCGGGAACACGAAGCGGCCCGGCTCCATATCAAAGCACTCGCGCAGCAGGGGAGAGAGCGTCGCCTGCAGGAAGGTTTCATAGGAAGGGGGCGCCGGTGCGCGAATGCCGGGGAACATCGTGGCCATCTTGACGTATTGCCGCGTCGCGGCCTTGCGCACCATGCGCTCCGGATCCGCCAGCAGATTGTCGATGACTAGCAGCGGCACACCCTCGCGCCCGATCGCCTGCCGCGCGATCCGGATATCAGGATGTTTGTGCATCAGCATGGGGCGATCCCGTCCACCGGATCACCGCGGCACAGGACGGTTTCCCCAAACTTCGGGTCCAGCCTTGCAATAGCGATCGATGAACGCTTGTTGCGACGGCATCGTCGCGACCGCGCTCTCGATGGGGCGGCGGATGGAAGCCAGGAGCGTACGCAGGTCGTCGTCGGCCAACGCGCGCGCCAAAGGATGGGGCGGCCCGGGCTGGACGCCCTGGCCCAACAGCACGTGCGTCCAGGAATCGACCCGGAAAAGCTCGTCCGGGTCCTGCCAGGCATGGGCGCGCTCGCGCCACGCGCGCAAGCGTATCTCCAGCGATTCGGGCAGCGCCATTTCGCGGCACGCCTTCCACATGGGCTCGTCCCGTTGCGTGGCGTGGTAGTGCAGGATGATGAAGTCGCGCACATGCTCCATCTCGGCGCGGCTGACCTCGTTGTACAGCTCGACCAGCGACGACGCGATGCCGTCGAACGGGAACAGCTGCACCAGGCGCACCACGGCGCTGATGGTCAGATGGATGCTGGTCGACTCCAGGGGTTCGATGAATCCGCTGGCCAGTCCCAGTGCTACTACGTTCTTGTTCCAGGCCTTAAGCCGGCGCCCGGTGCGGAAGGGCACCAGCCACGGGTCGCGGATCGCGGGCGCACCGACATCCCGCAACAGCTTGGCGCGTGCTTCATCATCGGACATGTAGCGGCTGGAGAACACCAGCCCGCAACCCACGCGGTGCTGCAGTGGGATGTGCCAGCGCCAGCCGGCCTCGTGCGCGATCGCGCGCGTGTACGGCACCGGCGGCCCGACGGATTCGGTCTGTACCGCCACGGCACGGTCGCTGGGCAGCCACTCGTTCCAGTCCTCATAGCCCGTCCGCAGTGTCTGCTCGATCAGCAAGCCGCGGAAGCCGGTGCAATCGATGAACAGATCGCCTTCGATGATCTGGCCGTCCTCGAGCACGAGCGAGGCGACCGACCCCTCGTGCGCATGCTGCGTGACTTCGCGGATCTTGCCTTCCACGCGCCGCAATCCATAGCCCTCGGCGATGCGTCGGAGGAACTTCGCGTACAACCCCGCGTCGAAGTGGTACGCGTAGTTGACCTGCGGTTGCATCTGCAGGGAGAACTGGTCGCCGCGCGAGGCGACCGTCTCCAGGCAGAAATCGCCGAGTTCCGAAGGTATGCCGCGGCGCAGGCTGTCCAGCCAGAAGTGATGGAAGGCCGCTGCCCAGGTGCCCTGCCCGGTGATCCCGAACGGGTGGATGTAACGCTCGCCCGGCCGCCGCCAGCTCTCGAACGAGATGGAGAGCTTGAACGTGCCCGCCACCGCCCGCAGGAATTCCTGCTCGTCGATCTGGAGGAAACGATGGAACGTGCGGATCGGCGGTACCGTCGATTCGCCGACACCCACGGTGCCGATCTGTTCCGACTCCACCAGCGTGATCCGCAGCCGGTCACGGAACTGGTGCGACAGCGCGCAGGCCGCTAGCCAACCGGCGGTGCCGCCGCCGGCGATCACCACGTTGCGGATATGTCCTTCTGGCGCGTCTGGAGAATGCACTGCGGTCACTCCCGTGATCAGCGGTTGAGGCGGTTGATGAGCATGGCGCGGATGCGCCTGGCTCGTGTCTCGTCGATGGGGCCCAGCAGGTCGCGGCCAGGCTCCGGCAGATGCTCGCCCGCGCGCGCGGCTGGGCCGAACACGTAATAGTCGAAGATCTCCGCCCAGGCGCGCTTTTCGCGTTCGGGCAGATCGCGCAACGTCCACAACGCGTGGTGCAGCGCCGGCAGCGGCGACGACAGGAATGCGGGGGACCGGCGCCACCAGTAGTTCACCAGCACGTTGAACGGCTCGAGGCTGCGCACGTGGTGCCACCACATGCTGGGGATGAAGATCGCATCGCCCGGTTCCAGCGTCGCGGTCTGCGCCGTGGCAAGCGCATCGCGGAACCGGGGATGGCGCTCGAAGTCCGGCCGGTCGAAATCGACCACGCTGACCACCTGTCCGCCCGGCGTCGGCTCGAGCGGACCGGGATACAGGTTGCCGATCTGATCCGGCGGGAACAGGGTGAACTGGCGCCGGCCGACGGCGCAGCATGCGAGGTTGTTCGGGGCGTCGAAATGGCAGGAGGCGACGACGCGGTTGCCGATCCAGATGCTCGGCGACGCGTCGATGCCGTAGCGTGCCAGCGGCAGTCCGTTCGCCGCCGTGAACCCCGGCAACGAACGCTCGATCAACAGTGAGGCCACGTAGTACGTCGGCGGATGCGGATCGTCGAGGTGGGCCGCGATGCCCTCCAGCACCTCGGCAAGGCGCCCCCGCCGCACGTCGAAATTCAACTGTGTGAAGTCTTGGTTGTAAAACGGACGCCCGTGGATGTCCGCGTCGCCGAATGAGTACTGGACCGGGGCGCCCGCATCCAGGACCCGTAGGTATGCCATAGCATTGTCGACGGAGCGCAGGCCTGCCTGGACCAGGCCCCAGTCGCGCGCGATCCCCTTCAGTACGACGGGTTGGCCGGCGTCGAGCAGCGCGTCCAACGGCAGCGCATCGACACTGATATCGTGCAGCGCACGCATTGCCTGGCCGTCCACCATCGCGTCAATGCCCGCCGGATGTCGGAGATTCCTGGGCGCGCAAGCGACGCTGCTTCTCGGCCATCAGGCGACGCACGTTGTGCAGCGAAGCGAGCATCAGGTAGGCGCCTTCGAGGTAGCCGGCCCGGTGGAGCGCATGCAGCGTCGACGCGTCGAGCGCACCCAGCCGCTCCCGGTCGATGCCGTGCAGGCCATTGACCGCAACCCGGTGCTGGCCATCCAGTTGAACGTCGAGGCTGACCGGTTGGATCAGACCGGCAGCATCCAGAGCCGCGAACATCTCATTACCGAACACGCTGCCATCGCGGATGCCCCGTAGCACATCTGCTACGTGATCGAGATACGGCGTGTTGCCGCCCTGTGGCAGGAACACCGGCTCTCCCACCGCGAAGTTCACGCGTGGATGCTCGACATCGACATGCATCACGGCTTCCTGGCGCAGTTCGCCGTCGATCCGCTGCTCCTGGAAACCGATCAGGAAGGGACCCTTCGCGGCGGCGCCGGGGAGATAGCTCGCATTCCAGTGGCCGTCGCGCAGGAAGAGATTTTCACGCTGCTCGAAGCCCAGCAACGCGACCGACTGCCACGTCCCGTCGGCGGGGTCCTTGCGAAGGAAGATCGGGTACTCCCGCTGCAACTCGGCGAATTCGCTGGGAAACGCCGGCACCATCCCGACATCGTCGCCGAACTCGGGCCCGAAGCCGGTGGCGATACGGAGGTCCTTGTGCGACACATTATTGAGAAGTTCGTAACGGGCCATCGTCTACCTGTATCGGGAGTCGTGAGTCGTCAGGCAATACTAACGCCGGCCGCTGACATCCGCGCCAGTCCGCCGCATGCGTTGGTCTCGTGAAAAAGGACCGCTGCTCCCGCAGCGGTCCCGCTCGGCGACATCCAGAGAGGGTGGTTATCGCCTAACTCAGAACTTGTAGCGCATGCCGAGCATGAACCTCGGATCTTGGTCGGCCAGCTTCACGATCATCTGGTCGGTGCGCGCGCGCCAACGGACATCCTCGCCCGTCAGGTTGATCGCTTCGAGGCCGAAGGACCAGTGGTCATCGAGCGTGTAGTTGACGCTGAGGTCCCACTGCTCGTACTCCTCCACGTAGTAGGGATTGCGGCTCGCCCCCTGGTTGGCGAGGATCAGGTATTCATCGCGCCAGTTCCACGCCAGGCGCACCGACCACCCGTATTTTTCGTACATGAGCATGGCGTTGGCCGTATCGCTCAGGCCCGTCAGCGCGAACTGGTCGATGGCCGGATCACCGCCATCGTCGTAGCCCACGTCGCCGCGCACGACGGTGTAGTTGGCCAGGATGCCGAAGCCCGTGTCACCGAAGAAGTACTGCCCACCCAGTTCCCACCCGTGCAGCTTGGACTGGTTCTGGTTGATCGGCCGGTTGACGTTGAATTGATACAGCGGATCGTCGGCTTCACCATAGAGGTTGTACGCCGCCTCCGTCGCCAGTATCTGCGCGCCGGTGCCGTTGAACGCCGCCAGGCCGGCCGGATCGTTGCGCAGCAACGCCAGTGCCGTGAACAGCGAGGTGTCGTTCGCCGAACATGCCGCCGCGTTGGCCGCACCGACCTGGGCGACGCACGCTGCGCTGGTCAGGAACGCCAATGCCGTCTGGGCATCCGGTCCGGACGTGGGATCCCGCAGACCGTACAGGGACTCCTGGCCCACCGTGTTGCCGATGAAGTTGTCGACCGACTTGTTCCAGTACGTCAATGACACATAGCTCGCATCGGCGAAGTACCACTCAAGCGCGAGGTCCAGATTGTCCGATTCCAGCGGCTTCAGGCTGGGGTTCTGCGCGTTGCCACTCGCGCGCACGGACGGGTCGAGCAGGACGGAACCGAAGGGCTGCTGAGCGCCCGGGCCGGCATAGAGGTTGCCATACGGGGCGCGGGCGATAGTCTTGCCGAACGACGCACGACCCTTCAGCTCATCGGTGAAATCGATGCTGAAGTCGAGGTTGGGCAGGATGTAGCTATAGCTGGCCTTCTCGCTGAAGGGCTGCTGCTCGTCCGACAGCACGATGCGGAAGTCGTTGTTGGCCTGCCACTCGATGGCTTCGGGGATCGCAATCACGGAGGTAGATACGACATCCGTCGTCTCGTACCTGACGCCCAGCCGGGTGTTGGTACGCATGCCGCCCAACTCGCCATCGAGTTCGATCTGGAAGTAGGCCGAGTTGGTCTTCTCCTCCACGCGGTTGTCGGCCGCACGCTGCGGGCTGACACCCAGCCCCACGCCATATTGGCCCGCGGCCCACTGGGCGAGTTCGGCAGCATTGCCACGCCAAGCCGGCCAGCTGACCGCGCTGTAGTCGTCGAACATACCGACGATGTTCACAGGACGCAGCAGATCCACCAGACCGGCCGCCGTGTCCGAATCGACGTTGGCCACGCCCCAGTCGCCCAGCGTGGAATACGCTTCTGCCGCTTGGATGCGATGGGTAGTGGACTTGTTGGTGTCCACGCCGAACTGGAAGCGACCCTGGTCGAAACTCCATTCACCGTCGATGCGGGCCTGTTTGATCTCGCTGACCTGTGTCTGCGCATTGATGCGAAGCACTTGGGAGCCGATCTCGCCTTCCACGAATCCGGGGTTGACAACGCCGTTGGTTCCCGCGATCGCATCGCCATCGGTGGGGTACCAGGTCTGCGTACCGACCGGCAGGCCATTATTGAACGCCAGCTCCTGCACCCAGGTGCCGCCGCAGTGCGGTCCGGTCGTGCAGTTGTTGGTGCCGGCGATGCTCATGAAGATCGAGCCACCGCCGGTCAGCGGATCGTTCGGCCGGCTCTCATTCTTCGAATTGTGGGCGTCGAAGGTGAGGCGGAAGTTGTCGTTCACGTCCCAGGCCGCGTTGAAGCCCAGCGAACCCAGCTTGTACTTCTGCATGCTGCGCTGCTGTTCCAGGCCGAAATCCTTGGTGCCGGCGATTTCGCGGATGTACACCGGCACAGCGACCGCGCCGCTGGTATCGAACTCGATATCGGTGTAGTTGCTGTTCTGCAGCCACATCGCCTGCTCACCGCGGTTCTCGGTGATCTCGTTTGTCGAATAGGTGTAGTCCAGCGTCAGGGTCAGGCTGTCGGTCGGCGCGAATTGCACCACGGCCTGGCCGTTTACACGCTCGCGTTCGAATTCCGAGAACGCATAGCGGAGATCGTTCGGGCGCGCATACAGGTCACCGACCGCAGGCGCATTGACCACGTTGGGATTGCCCGGCATGGTTCCGGTCCAGGGCTGCACGTTCCAGTAGTTCTCGGTCGCCTGCACCGAGCCGCCCTTGCGCTTCTGCTGACTCGCACTCAGGCTGACACCGAACGTCTTGTCCGGATTGGTGTAGCTGAAGATGCCCGACAACTCCGGTGTGATGCTGTTGTCGAACGGCTCGCTCTGGTCGGATACGGCTTTAACGCCCGCATTCGCGACAGTGCCGTCGTAGTTGAACGGCCTCGCGGTTAGGATATTGATGGTCGCGCCGATGCCGCCGCTGGGCACCTGCGCCTGCCCGGTCTTGTAGACCTCGATACCGTTGATCGCCTCGGCGGCGAGCTGCGCGAAGTTGAAGGCGCGGGTACCGCCATCCACGCCGCCGATCGCGACCTGGCCGGATGCGCCGAACGCATCGGCACCCGGCATCTGGCGGCCGTTGAGGGTCACCATGTTGAACTGCGGGCCGAAGCCACGCGCCGTCACCTGTGCACCTTCGCCGTCACGCCGCTCGATCGAGATACCGGTGATCCGCTGGAGCGATTCGGCGAGGTTCGTGTCGGGGAACTTGCCGATGTCCTCCGCACTGATCGCATCGACGACACCCGCAGAATCACGCTTGATGTCCATCGCCTGGCTCAGGCTGCCCCGGATGCCGGTCACCACGACGGCGTCGAGGTTGGTGGCGTCGGTGCTGGTAGCCTGCGCCTGCTGGGTAGTCGGTGCGGGCTGCGATTGCGCCTCCTGACCGAAAGCGGGATTGATGACCAGTACGCCCCCGACGAAGGTGAACATGGCCTTCGATTTGAATCTTGCCAACTTCCGGCTCATGAACTTGCCCTCAGGTCTGGAGTTCTACGGAAACTGCACGCACTCATGGATGTCCCCTCTCGCTACGATCAGTTGGATGTACCGCCCCCCCCGGGGCGCCCACGGGCATGGCCCGCCTTCCAGCCCCGACACTGCAAGCCCTAACCGGGCTCGCCACCTATGCCGGACTTCTCACGTATTCAGACGACGACGCGGCGGGCTAGCGTTCCCAGAAATCCGGTTAGCTCTTGAATAGTGGTAGCGCTACCATCGCGTTGGAGCGCAGACTAATCACGCACATTCCCGGTTGTCACCATGCAGCGCAGCAAAGTCCCAGCAGATCAATGCGTGAGGGCGGTCTTACCAACCACCCGGCAGCCCGAGAAAACGGTTTCAGCTCCGGGCGTGCGCAAGTAACCCCAATTTCAGCCCGGCAGGACCCATCGAGGGCACCGAGAGTGAACAAGACATCGAAAGCCGTTCGCCGCAAAGGGCGGGCTGTCACCATCGACGAGGTCGCACAGCACGCCGGCGTGTCCCCCATGACGGTCTCGCGAGTCATCAATGGTCACACGGGCGTGCGCGAAGCCAATCGCGAGCGCGTGCGACGTAGTGTGAAGGAGCTCGGCTACCGCCCCAATGCTGCGGCGAGCGCGCTTGCCGCAGCGCAGAGCACCTCTATCGCGCTCATCTATACGAACCCAAGTTCGAACTACCTGCGCGAGCTCCTCGTCGGCGCATTGCGTGGCTCCGCTCGTGCCGCTGCACAGTTGACGATCGCCGCCTGGGATGGGCTAGATCCGCGGGGCCGTCGCGATGCCGCACGCCAGCTGGCAAACAGTGTTTCTGGCGTGATACTGCCTCCGCCCTTGTGCGAGTCAAAAGTGATCGTTTCCGAGTTCGTGAAAGTCGGAGTACCCGTAGTCGCGATCGCATCGGGTGAATTCAGCAGCACTATCTCCTGTGTGCGTATCGACGACCATAGAGCGAGTCATGACATGGTCGCCCACCTGATCGCGCACGGGCACTCGAGAATTGGGTATATCAAGGGCGATCCAAACCAGACCGCCAGCGCGTACCGGTGGCAGGGTTACAGGGACGCGTTGACTGAAGCGGGCATCACCTATGACGACAAGCTGGTCCAGCCCGGACATTTCACCTATCGATCGGGACTGGAGGCAGCTGAGCGACTCTTAGCGTTGCGGAATCCTCCAACCGCTATTTTCGCGAGCAATGACGACATGGCATCGGCGGTGGTATCGGTCGCGCACCGGCGAGGCCTCGACGTGCCCCGAGATCTTTCGGTGGTCGGGTTTGACGACACTTCGGCCTCAACAATGGTGTGGCCAGAGCTGACTACGATCCATCAACCTATCGCCGCAATGGCAGACGCGGCCATTGATATTCTGCTTCGCCAGCTGCGAAACGCGCCTCGATCAACGCGTGTGGTGGTCAATCACGTGGTTCCGCATCAGCTCGTAAAGCGTGATTCTGTCGCCAACGCCGAGAATGTCTCGGGGGCGAGTGGCATACGTCCAAGCTCTAGGACAACGAGCAGTCAGAAATGAACGCTACTGCCACGACTTCGTGATCTGGCATTGCAGCTTCAGTCGACCGCAGGACTCACATGATTCGACCCTTCCGGTCATGTCCGCTTTGGGTCGTTAGCTGACAAGGTGCTGGCTAGTAGTTGTGCTTCTTGGCTTTGATGACCTTAAGGCGTTTCGTGAGCGCCTCCATGACGATCTCGTGAGGGATGGATGGCCGAGGATCAGCTCTCGCCGCTCTAATCTTTGTCAGTAACCATTCGTCATAGTGGGGATCGTATGAGGTAGCGCTGCCCACATCGCCATCGAAGCTGTAGTTCTCCACGATCCAAGCCGATCGAAGTGCCATAGCGTCCACGAGAGCATGGTGCCGAAGCGCTCTCTGGTTGGGGTTGAGCTCAAAATAGCGCTCAACGCTCGGCATCAGATTCCCTTCGCGAGCAAGCCTCGTGCGGAATGGCGGTTCGGGCGGTGTCTGGTCACGTCCGTTCCATACTCGGCTGAGCATCGAGAAGTCCAGCGGCGCGTCTGCGAAGATCTCGCAATCATCCAGGGGCTCCAAGAAGCTACGCAACGCGTGCGTCATGGCGCTGTCCGTCATCGCCGCATCCCCGCGCTCGAGAAGTGGGTACACAGTCTTGCTTACGAAGCTGGAAGGCATACCAGGTAGCGGATCTCGCTCCGCGTAGAAGACATGCTCGCCGTCCTCACTGACTAGCGCCAGGCTGACGAGTTCACGCAGCGCGTCGTTGGCCCATTCGGAGTCGAGGAAGAGTCGGATCATCTAAGGCTGGGCCTTGTGGCGAAGCATGGTCGTCGCCCAAGGCGGCGTAGAAACACGCCCCGTAACGACCAGCCAGGCCATGCGCAGGGCCTCTGCATCAATAAGTGCGTGATGACGCCGAGCCGCAGCATGGGGGTGACCTGCGAAATAGTCCTCAATCAACATGCCCATGGCACCTTCCTTGAGCATTCTCGTCATCACGGCCCGAGGGATTGGTCCACATGCCGCAGCCTGATCGTCTGGGAGATCGAAGCCCGCTACCACGTACTGCAGAAGTGCCAGGTCGTTGGGGTAGTCAGCCACTACGATGGGGTTGGCAAAAGCTGCCAAGAAGGCTCGTACTCCCGTTGTCATCGCTCGGTCGGTCATGCACCACCGACCCCGCTCCAGGAGCGGATAGACCACCGACCGCACAAAGTCGGTTGCCATATCCGGCAGGGGATCACGCTCGGCGTAGAACCTATGGATTCCGTCCTCGCTGACGAGCGCCAAGCTCACCAGCTCGGAACCCGTCGGGTCCGCCCATTCGGTGTCTAGGAAGAGATAGGTCATTAGGTCACCTTGAGCGACCCCATGTTGAGGTGTGGTGCCCCTGGCCGGACTCGAACCGGCACAAGCCGCTTATCAGGCGCTGACGGGTTATAAAACCGCTGCTCTAACCATTGAGCCACAGGGGCGCGACAGGTACGCGAGCCCCGGTATTCGAAAGCTATGGCGTTGCAGGTACGTCATTTCCCTGTTCCAGACCCAGCAGGTTGCTCAGAGATCCTAAGCACGTCGAAAAATACCGTCTCGACGAGATGCACGGATAGCTGCTTAAGCAAACTATCCCTCAAGGCAGCGGGGCCGAGCGAAGCGGCAGAGTCGTCCAAAGTAAAGTCAGCGACGGCTGTCAGGCACTCCGACTTCACCGCGTTCTGCGGCCGGGTAACCATCCAGCTTAAGGTGACTTCGATCATTTACTCGGCCAATGTTGTTTGGATACGCGACTTGAGAAGCACATGCCCTGAAACATCTCGCAGCTTGTTGCGCCAGCCTAGGCCCCTTGGTCAACGCTATGGCTGGTAGCACTGGGGCGCCAGCGAGTCACTCGAGGGGGAGCCCACTAAGCACAGATGCTACCGTAAATACTGTAGACCGAAAATGCTGCAGAACCGACGCTTCACGCCATGACAGGCGGCAGCGTCCAATCCAAGTTTGGGAAAGCCGTCAGGGAGGCGCGGACTCAACTGGGCTACTCCCAAGAGTCCTTGGCTGCCGAGCTGGGTATGCACAGAACTCAAATCGGGCACATCGAGCAGGGCTTAAAGGACTGTCGCCTTTCGACAATCGTGAGGATCTCTTCCGTATTGGGGATGTCAGTCAGTCAGCTCCTCTATCAGGTTGATAGTAAAGAAAAAAAGAAGGCCTAGCCTTTGCCAATGGACCCCTGAAAGCCGGGTCGCACCTAGCTGGCCGGCAGCAGTTACGAGATCCGCCAATGCCCTGGGGCGAGATCCCCAATGGACCATTTCCCGATCCGCGTGCGGACCAGTCGCAGTGTTGGTAGCCCGACAGCGGCGGTCATGCGCCGGACCTGGCGATTGCGACCTTCGGTGATCGTCACCGACAACCATGCGTCGGGCACGGTCTTGCGGAACCGTACCGGCGGATCGCGAGGCCATAGCGTCGGGGCAGGATCGAGGCGTTCGACCTGCGCGGGCTTCGTAGGACCATCTCCCAGCATCAGCCCGTCCCTGAGAGCCTTCAAGCGTTCTTCATCGGGTACCCCCTCTACCTGAACCCAGTAGGTTTTGGCTTCCTTATTGCGGGGATCCGTGAGTTTGTGGGCAAGAGGCCCATCATCAGTGAGCAGGAGCAGCCCCTCGCTATCGAAATCCAAGCGTCCTGCAGCGTAGACGCCCGGAGGCAGTCCAAACTCAGACAAAGTTCTCCGAGGAACGGCAGACCTATCTGTGAACTGGGACAGGACCCCATACGGCTTGTTCAACAGGACAATCACCTGGGTCCCCTAGGAAAACTTTGATCTAAGTATGTGCGGTTGAACAAAACGTTGAACGGCTTGTTGAAGGCGATCAGCACACGGAGTTTTCCGGAGAGACGACAGCGCGCATTGCAACGTCATCGGCGCGCCGCGTCCAGCGCGCGATCGCCCTCATGCTTCCTGTCGCGCTTCCGGATCCGGGTCGGCCGTGGTCGCCGTCCTGGATCGTCCACGCGCCATCGCCTCGAACACGCCATCCCGGCGCACCCAGGCGTGATGCAGCGCGGCGGCCATGTGCAGCAGGATCAGCGCGAACAGCGCATAGCCCATCCATCCGTGCGCCTGCCGCAGCAGGCTGTACAGCGCCGGGTCGGGCGACAGGATCGGCGGCAGCGCGAACGACGAGGTCATGCGCACGGGATACCCGCCCGCCGACAGCATCGCCCAGCCCAGCAGCGGCATCGCCAGCATGGCGGCGTACAGCGCCACATGCGATGCCTTGGCGGCGAGCGCCTGCGCGCGCGGCAGCGAGGCGGGCAGCGGCGGCGGCGGATGACGCCAGCGGTACAGCAGGCGGATCACGGCCAGCAGCAGCAACGCGATGCCCAGCGGCCGGTGCAGGTCGATCAGCACCGGACGCAGCGACAGCGACGCCACCATGCCCACGCCGACGAACAGCATCGCCAGGATCAGCACCGCCATGCCCCAGTGCAGCACGCGCGCGAAAAGGTCGAAATGGTCGCCGCGATTCATCGGGTCGCCTCCGTGCCGTGGGTGGGCGCGGGCCTGGCGATATCGCCACGTGCGGTTTCGCGCTCGCGCCTGTTGAACGAGATGCTGTAGGCGGCTGCACGCGCGGCCAGGATGGGATCGTCGGACAGCGCCACGCCATCGGGTACCACGGTGGGGTCGTAGTTGACGTCCCGGCAGGCGCCGGTCGCCTGCGGTTCGCTGCGCTCCAGCACCAGCGTACCGGCCACATGCGTCGGGCGCGACGCCGGCCAGGGCTGCGAAGGATCGTCGACCGGATCGCCGGCCGCTGCTTCGGTGACCACCAGGTCCCAGCGCAGCGGGCCCTGCGCCAGCCGCTGCGCCAGTTCGCGCTGGAGATAGTCCGCCTCGGCGTCCTGGCGCGTGGTGGCGGCCAGCGCTTCGAACGCGGCCTGCGGCTGCATCGACCAGCGCACGAAGCGCGATCGCCCCTGTGCATCGATGAAGCGGAAGGCATTCACGCCGTTGTATTCGGTATTCGCCCAGCTGCTCGACCATGGCGCGGATTTGGCCCAGGCCTGGAAGCGGGCGGCTTCCGGATACCGTTCGAGGAACGCGGCCATCTTCGCCGGATCGGGCTTGCCGGTGGCCGGGTCGGGTCGCGAAGCCAGCAGCTGCGCGTGGAAGCCCGCCGGCGTGGCGACGGCGAAGAACGGAAAGCTGTTCATCGCCATCCGCCACTCCTGCCCGTCATCGGTCCGCAGCGACAACGCCAGGCTGCGCACGCGCGCCTGTGCTTCGGCACCGAAGGGATCGCCGCCACCGATCGACAGGCGACCCTGCACCGGCGTGCGTGGTTGCCGGAACACCCGTGCACGCGACAGCGTGGCCGCCTCTGCGCTCGGTTCGAAGTAGCCGGCCACGCAGACGCCCCGGCTGTGCGCGCGCCGGAAGCCGGGGAAGGGCTTGCCGTTCTCGATGTCGTCCACCAGACGCGGTGCGGTGAGTCGTCCGGCCGGCCCGATCCATCCCGCCACCCAGGCGAAGGCCAACGACAGGCCGAGCACCAGGCCGGCGATGGCGGCCCAGGGACCCCAGGGGCGGGATGGCGGCGAGGGCGGTGATGGATCGTCTGGGAGGGGCGGCATGAGGGGCTCCTGTTCGTGGAATGTCGGTGGGACGCGTGGGTGCCGGATTTATTCCCGCGCCGGGCGTGTGCATCTGGATGCATACGCGGACGGGAATAATCCGGATATTGGTGCGTCCTACCCTCATTCCCGCCCTGACCGGCCCATGCCCGCCCGACCGCCTCCCCTGGACGACGAGACCCTGCACGCGCTGATCCCGCGGCTGCGCCGGTTCGCGCGCTCGCTGGCATCCGACGCCGCGGCCGCCGACGATCTGGTCCAGGCCACGCTGGAGCGCGCGCTGACGCGCGGCGCCGACATGCGCGACCCGTCAGCGCTGCAGGCCTGGCTGTTCTCGGTGCTGTACCGCATCTTCGTCGACGAGCATCGGCGTGCGGCACGCTGGAAGCGCATCGCACGGTTGTTCTCCGCCGAGGACGACACCACGTCACCCACGCCCGAGCAGGTGTTCGACGCACGCAGTTCACTGGCCGGCTTCGCCCGCCTGGCGCCCGAGCAGCGCGCGCTGCTGATGCTGGTGAGCGTGGAAGGGCTGGCCTACCGCGAGGCCGCCGAGGCGCTGGGCATCCCGGTGGGCACGGTGATGTCGAGATTGTCGCGCGCGCGCCAGGCACTGCGCGCGATGCAGGAGGAAACGCCGCCCACGTCCACCCTGAAGGCCTTGCGATGATCATCAAGACCCTGCACGACGCACCCACGGACGACGAACTGCACGCCTACGTCGACGGCCGGCTCGATCCCGCGCGCCGTGCGGTCGTCGCCGCCTGGCTGGAGGCGCATCCGGAGCGCGCGGCCCACGTGGAAGGCTGGAAGCGCGATGCCGAACGCCTGCGCGCGCTGGCCGCGAATCCCGAACGCTGGCCCGCGAATGCATCGCTGACGCCCGCACAGGTCAGGCGCGGCCTGCAGGCGCGGCGCCGCCGGCGCGTGGGCATCGCCGCCTCATGGGTGTTTGCGTTCGTCATCGGCGGTGGCGTGGGCTGGCAGATGCGCGAGCTACGCCCGTCGCCTTCGAACCTGCCCATGGCGGATGCGGTGGCCGCGTACCGCCAGTTCGCCGAAGCCGATGCGCCGCCGATGGAATTCGATACGGCTCGCTCCGATGATCTGCAGCGCTGGCTGCTGCGTCACTTCGGCGAGGCCGGGCGTGTGCCCGATCTCAGCCAGGCCGGTTACCGGCTGATGGGTGGTCGTCTGCTCTCCACCGAACAGGGCGCCGCCGCGATGCTGGTCTACCAGGACGGATCGGGCGCGCGGGTCGGCTTCTATCTGCGGCCGCGTGGCCGGCTGGCCGGCGATGGACAACGCCGCGATGGCGACCTGCTGGCGCAGTACTGGTCCCGCCGCGACACCAGCTTCGCGCTGGTCAGCGATGCCGCCGATGCCGCCGCGCGCGCATTGCCGCGCCTGCTGGAGAACGGCTGACCGTCGGTGCGGCCCCGGACGGGCCGCACCGGGCGCGACTCAACGCGGTTTCACGAACCGCAGCGTCATGCGGTCGCTCTCGCCGATGGCCTGGTACTTGGCGCGGTCGGCTTCCGGGTGGTTGTTGGACGGTGGCAGGGTCCACACGCCGTTCGGGTGGTCCTTGGTGTCCTTCGGGTTGGCGTTGACCTCGCTCTTCGCGTCGAGGCGGAAGCCGGCGGCTTCGGCCAGCGCGATCACCTGCGCCTCGCTGACATAGCCGGAGTCGTCATCCGCGGCCACGTCCTGGTTCGCCCGGTGCTCCACCACGCCCAGCACGCCGCCCGGCTTCAGCACGGCGAAGAAGCCCTTGAACATGCCCTCGGCCTGGTTGGCGCTGCGCCAGTTGTGCACGTTGCGGAAAGTCAGCACCACGTCGGCGGAGCCTGCGGTGCCGAACACCGGCGCGGCCGGGTCGTACTTCACCACGGCGGTCTTGTCGAACTGCGCCGGACCGTCGGCGAACTTCTTCTGCAGCCCGTCCAGGCTGCGCTGATAGTAGTTGCGGCTCTTCTCGGACGCCTTCGCCGGGTCCACGACGGCGGCGACGTAGTGGCCCTTCGCCTTCAGGTAAGGCGCCAGCACCTCGGAGTACCAGCCGCCGCCGGGCGTGATCTCCACGACGGTCTGCGTGGGCGTCACGCCGAAGAACGACAGGGTTTCCCGCGGATGGCGGTACGCGTCGCGCGCCACGTTCTTCGGGTCGCGCCACGCGCCCTTCAGTGCCGCATCCAGTGCGGCCGCGTCGGCGGCGGGCAGCGCCTGCGCGGCGCCCGCGGGCTTGGCCGGCGATGCGGCGAACGACGCTTGCGATGCGGCCAGTGCGGCCACCAGCGCCAGGGACAGCGGAACAATGCGGATCGTCATGTGTCAGCCCTCCAGAAAGGTGCGCGGAGCCTAGCACGCGTTCCGTTCAGCGGGCATCGCGGCCATCGCAGCATGGGCACGCTTCACCGCACGCGGACGCGGCATCGCTAGACTGCCTGTCCTGGCTGCTCCGGAGATCGCTCATGACCGCCCACGACGCCACGCAGAACGTCCGCATCGTGCTGGCCGCACGTCCGCGCGGCGAGCCGACCGCCGCCGACTTCCGTGTGGAACACGTGCCGCTGCCGGTGCCCGGCGAGGGCCAGGTGCTGCTGCGCAACCGCTACCTCTCGCTGGACCCGTACATGCGCGGCCGCATGAATGCCGGCCGTTCCTACGCCAAGCCGGTCGAGATCGGCGAGGTGATGGACGGCGGCACGGTGTCGGAAGTGATCGATTCGCGCCATCCCGACTTCCGCACCGGCGACATGGTGCTGGCGCACGGCGGCTGGCAGACGCATGCCGTCGCCGATGGCCGCTTGCTGAAGCGCAGGCTGGATGCGCGTGCCGCGCCGCTGACCACCGCACTGGGCGTGTACGGCATGCCCGGTTTCACCGCCTATGCGGGACTGCACGAGATCGGCAAACCGCAACCGGGCGAAACCGTCGTGGTCGCCGCGGCCAGCGGCCCGGTCGGCGCGACGGTGGGACAGATCGCGAAACTGCAGGGCGCCCGGGCCATCGGCATCGCTGGCGGCGAGGCCAAGCGTGCCTACCTGCGCGACGCACTCGGTTTCGACGTGGCGCTGGACCACCGTGCGCCGGACTTCGCCGACCAACTGCGTGCCGCCTGTCCCGACGGCATCGACGTGTACTTCGAGAACGTCGGCGGCGCGGTCTTCGATGCGGTCGTGCCGCTGCTCAACGACTTCGCCCGCATCCCGGTGTGCGGCCTGGTGGCGCACTACAACGACACCACGCTGCCGCCCGGCCCGGACCGCATGCCGTGGCTGATGAGCCAGATCCTGACCCGCCACCTGACCGTGCGCGGCTTCATCCAGCACGACTTCATCGCACTGTATCCGCAGTTCCTGCGCGAGATGGGCGGATGGCTCGCCGACGGGAAGATCCGCTACCGCGAGGACATCGTGGAAGGCCTGGAGAACGCCCCGCGCGCGCTGATCGGCCTGCTGCGCGGGGAGAACTTCGGCAAGGTGGTGGTGAAGCTATAGGCGGCGAACCTATGCGCCCGCCAATACCGGCAGGCTGACGTTCATCAGCGTGGGATCGTCGGGATCCAGCTTCACGGTGAAGCCCAGGCTTTCGCACATCGCCAGCATGGTGCGGTTCTCGCGCAGCACCTGGCCCTCGATGACCTTCAGGCCCAGCCATCGCGCGTACTCGATCATGATCTGCATCAGCTTCCAGCCGATGCCGTGGCCCTTCAGGTCCGAGCGCACCAGGATGCCGTACTCGCCCTTCTCGTAGTTCGCGTCCGCGTGCAGGCGCACCGCGCCCAGCATCTCGTGCGTCTGCGGATGGATCGCCACCAGCGCGATCGAGCGCGCATAGTCGAGCTGGGTCAGGCGCGCGATGAATTCGTGGCTGAAGTGGCGCACCGACTGGAAGAAGCGCAGGCGCAGATCTTCGTCGGTCACGTGGGTGAAGAATTGGCGGAACATCGCATCGTCCTCCGGCCGCACCGGGCGCACCAGCGCCGGCTGGCCATCGGCGAGCTCGATGGTGCGTTCCCATTCCTTCGGATACGGGAAGATGGCGAAGCGCGGATGGCCGCGGCCCTTGTGCAGCGCACGCCCGCGTGCCACCGCGATGCGGGCATCGACGGCCACCACGCCCTCGCGGTCGGCCAGCAGCGGGTTGATGTCGAGCTGCTGGATCTCGGGGATGTCGGCCGCCAGCTGCGCCAGCTTCACCAGCACCAGTGCGACGGCGCGCTCGTCGGCGGCCGGCACGTCGCGGTAGGCCTTCAGCACACGCGACACGCGGGTGCGCGCGATCAGCTCGTGCGCCAGGCGCAGGTCCAGCGGTGGCAGGGCGACGGCCTGGTCGTTGATCACTTCCACGGCGGTGCCGCCCCGGCCGAAGGCGATCACCGGTCCGAACACGGGGTCGTCGGCGATACCGGCGATCAGCTCGCGCGCCTTCGGCCGCAACACCGTCGGCTGCACCAGTACGCCTTCGATGCGTGCCTCGGGCCGGCGTTCGCGAGCGCGCTGCAGGATGCCGGCTGCCGCCTCGCGCACGGCGTTGGCATTCGCCAGGTTGAGGCGGACGCCGTCCACGTCGGACTTGTGGGGGATGTCGGGCGACAGGATCTTCACCGCCACCGTCGCGCCCTCGGCCAGCAGCGGCGCCGCGATGCGGGCGGCGGCGTCGGCGTCGTCGGCGCGCCACAGCGGTGCCATCGGGATGCCGTACGCGGCGAGCAGCTGTGTGGTGGCCAGCGGATCCAGCCAGGTCTGGCCGGCATCCAGCGCGCTGTCCACCAGCGTGCGCGCCAGCGCCACGTCGGGACTGAAGTCTTCCGGCAGGCTGGGTGGCGTCTCCATCAACGCGGCCTGCACCTCGCGGTGGCGCACCAGGTGCATGAAGCCGGCGACGGCGTCCGACTCGTTCGGATAGCGCGGCACCTGGGCGGCGTCGAGCAGGGCTTCGGCCTGCGGGTCGTTGCCCAGCCAGACGGTGAAGACCGGCTTCTGCGTGCCGTGGCCCGGCCGTTGCGACAGCACGCGGGTGACGGCGTGGGCCGCTTCCGATGACGACGACAACACCGTGGGCACGTTGACGGCGAGCAAGGCGTCGTTGCCGGGGTCGGCCAGCAGCGCCTCGATCGTCGCGGCGTAGCGGTCGGCATCGATGTCGGTCAGCAGGTCCACCGGATTCGTGCGCGACCAGCCCACGGGCAGGATGCGGTCCAGCGCATCGCGCGTGGTCTCGGACAACGTGGCCAGCGAGCCGCCCTGTTCGTACAGGTGGTCGACCGAGAGCGCACCGACGCCGCCGCCGTTGGTGAGGATGGCGAGCCGCCGGCCCTGGAACGGGCGGACCTGGCCCAGCGTGCGCGCCGCGGCGAACAGCTCGTGCAGCGAGCGAACGCGCAACAGCCCCGCCCGTCGGAAGGCGGCGCCGTAGACCGCGTTGGGTCGCGCCAGGTTCTGCGTATGCGTGCTGCCGGCCGGCGTGACCTGCGGACTCCCGCCATGGCCGGACTTCACCACCACCACCGGCTTGGTGCGCGCCGCCGCGCGCGCGGCCGACATGAACTTGCGCGCATCGCGGATGGCTTCCACGTACAGCAGGATGGCGCGCGTGCGGCTGTCGGTGGCGAAGTAGTCCAGCAGGTCGGCGAAATCCACGTCCAGCGCATCGCCCAGCGACACCACGGCGGAGAAGCCGACCGGCTGGCTCATGCTCCATTCCACCAGCCCGCCGGAGATGGCGCCGGACTGGGAAATCAGCGCCAGGTCGCCCGCCTTCGGGAAGCGGCTGGCGAGGCTGGCGTTGAGGCGCGCATGCGGCGCGATCACGCCCAGGCAATTCGGGCCGAGCACGCGCAGGCCCTTCTCGCGCGTCAGCGCCTCCAACTGCGCGGCCGGCGAACCCGGGCCGCTGCCCATCGCGGCGGTCAGTACGACCACCGCGGCGGCGCCCTTCTCGGCCGCCTCGGCGGCGAGCTGCGGCACGGTCGCCGCCGGCGTGGCGATCACCACCAGGTCCGGCGTCCACGGCAGCTCATGCAGGTGGCGCACGGTCGCCACGCCGTCCATCGGCGAGGGATGCTTGTTGACCAGGCCGATGGGGCCGCTGAAGCCGGAGGCAAGCAGATTCTCCACCACCGCGCGGCCCACCGAACGCGGGCGCGACTGGCTGCCGACCACGGCCACGGCGCGCGGGCGGAAGATCGAGTCGAGGCGGTAGGTGCTCATGGCGGGAAGGCGGTCTCCTCGGTGCGGCTAGGGTAACGCGCCGCCTGTTGCGCGGACTTGCGCGCCGTCACGCCAGCCTGAGCGTATCCGGATAGGGAGGAGTATCGGGATAGTCGCCGGCGGCGAGGTGCGACTGAAGGTCGCGCCACCAGGCCGGACGGAACAGGTCGCCGTGCGCGGCCTTCAAGGCCTTCGCCTGCGTCTCGGGCAGGCCGAGGAACTGCGGGAACCGCTCCGGGAACACATCGCCCGCATCCACGTGGAACCACGGCGCATCGGCCATCTGCTCTTCGTAGGTCGTGGCCTGCGGCCAGTCGCGGAAGCGGCAGTCGGTGACCAGCCGCAGCTCGTCGTAGTCGTAGAACACCACGCGTCCGTGCCGGGAGACGCCGAAGTTCTTCAGCAGCATGTCGCCGGGAAAGATGTTGTTGCGCGCCATGTCCTTGATGGCCTGGCCGTAGTCGAGCGCGGCCGCGCGCGCGGCCTCGGCCTTCTGCTCGCGCAGGTACAGGTTCAAGGGCCGCAGCCTGCGCTGCACGTAGCACAGGTGGACGATCAGGTCGTCGCCATCCTCGCTCAGGCTGTGCCCGCAGCTTTCGCGCAGTTCATCGAGCAGGGCGGGCGCGAAGCGTGCACGCGGGAAGCGCAGGTAGCGGAACGTCTGCGTGTCCAGCAGGCGACCGACGCGGTCCAGATGGAAGACCAGGTCGTACTTGTCCTCCACATCCTGCCGGCTCATCGCCTTGGGATAGGCGAAGCGGTCGCGGATCACCTTGAACACCAGCGGATAGTTGGGCAGGGTGAACACCGCCATCACCATGCCGCGCGTGCCTTCGGCATGCACCAGCTGTTCGTCCGGCTGCGCGGCGAAATGGTGGAAGAAGGTGCGGTAGCGTTCGGTCTTGCCCTGCTTGGCACGACCCAGCACGGTGTAGATCTCGTCGATCGGCTTGCCCGGTAGCAGCGAGCGCAGGAACACCACCGCGTCGCCGACCGTTGCCAGGTCGGCATGGAAGTAGCTGCGCGAGGTGCCGAACAGGTGCGCCACGTCGGCCCGGCGGGTCAGTACGGCTTCCGCCTTCAGCTGGCCGCCGTCGTTGACCAGTGCGATCACGCAGGGCGAGAACCGGTGTTCGCCGAACACGCGGCCCACCAGGTAGGCGCGGCGCTCGCGGTAGAACACGGTATCCAGCAGTTCGATGGCGCGCACCGGCTGGGCGCCCCAGTGCGCCAGGTCGTCCTGCAGCCGCACCGCGATCGCCGCCGCGCAGCGCGTGCGGTGCGCGTAGGGCACGTCGAAGCCGTAGTCCGCCAGCACCCGCGCGAAGGTTTCGGTCGGCCGCTGCTCCGACACCGCATAGCTGTGGCGCGCGACCGGATGGGTGATCGCATCGGTGGGCTCGACGTCGAGCGCGACGAACTCCAGGGCCGGGTCCACGCCGCGGATGCGGAAGAAGCGCCGGCTGAGCGTGTTGTAGAAGGTCTTGTAGAGCTCACGGTCGATCTGTCCGGCGACCAGCGCCTCGAACGCAGCACGCGCGGCCATCCACAGCGACCGGTCGTGGGCCTGCCCCAGCAGGACCGACTGCAGCCGCAGCGCGCATTCGGCGATGCACTGGTCGTACAGTTCGATGCGTTCGACGGCATCGGCACGCGCAGCGGCCCAGTCCTGCGTCTCGAACCGCGTCTTCGCCCGGCGGGTGATCTCGGCGAACCGCGCGTGGTAGTCCGCGAAAGCATCGTGGATCAGGCGGGCGATGGCGTCGGCGGGAACCATGCGCGTGATGTTAGCGGGGCCGTGCTGGAGTCATCGCTCCACCGCCACGCCGGCCTGCTCCAGCAGCCAGGCGCGCACCTTGCGGAAGCCGGGATGGCCCAGGCTGCGTTCCGGATACACCAGGTAGTGGGCGAAGTCGGCCTGCAGGCGCTTCTTCGTCAGCGTCACCAGCCGTCCGGCCTTCACCAGCGGCTCGGCCAGCGTCCAGCGCGCCAGCGCCACGCCCACGCCCTGCGCAGCGGCCTGGTGCAGCGTCTCGGTGTCGTCGAATTGCGCCACGTAGCGCGCCGGCGGCTGCCCGCCGAAATGCTCGAACCAGTCCTTCCAGCGGTTGGCCGGATCGCCCAGCAGCGGCAGCCTGGCCATCTGGTCCGGCGCCGGCCGGCCGTGCTGCTTCAGAAGGGCCGGACTGGCGACCGGCGTGATCCATTCGGGAAACAGGAATTCCGCGTGCACGTTCGCCCAGCGTCCGCCGCCGAGCCGCAGGGCCAGGTCGACCGGCTCGCGCTCGAAGTCGACCACATGCGTACTCGACTGCAGGTTGAGGCCCAGCTCGGGATGCGTGGCGAGGAACGCCGGCAGGCGCGGCACCAGCCAGGCCGTGGCCATGGAGGGAATGAGGCTGAGCGTCACCGTGTGGTCGTTGCGCAGCGTGGCGCGCCGCAGGGCATGCTCGATGGTGTCGAGCGGCCCGGAGATCGCATCGAACAGGCGCTGCCCGTCGGGTGTCAGTTCCACGCCGCGGGGTCCGCGTGCGAGCAGCTTGTGGCCCAGCCGCTGTTCCAGCAGGCGCATGCGGTGGCTCAACGCGCTCACGGTGAGATGCATGGCCTCGGCGGCGCGGGTCAGGTTGCGCAGGCGCGCGGCCGTGACGAAGGCGTCCACCTGGTCCAGGGGAAGTCGGCTCATCTTGAATCCACCTCAAGGCTGGCTTGCGGAGCTTTCGCTTTTTCGCGGCCGATCATGCGCCTACCTTGGGAGTCCTTCAAGCCGGACACCGGCGCCACGGAGCAGTCCCATGCAAACCGGAACCAGGAAGCAGTGGTGGCAGCAGCTGGGCGGAATGAGCCAGGGCATGCTGTTCCTGCAGGGCCATATTGCCCACTCGGACAGCCCGCTGCCGGAACCCGCGCCCCGGCACCACGTCCACGACGCGGCAGGCCAGGCACGCCATCGTGAAGCGGTACAGCGGCTGGGCGCACGCCGCCTGCGCGCGATGACCTCGTTGTCGCTGTTCCGCTGATCCGTGCCATGGGACAGAAGCCTCTGTAGGAGCGACGTGAGTCGCGACCGCACAGCCGGACGCGCGGGAGACTACGAGGGCAGCGGATCTACGGTCGCGACTCACGTCGCTCCTACAGACAACTCGCAACGAATTCCGCTGCCATGCGGACGTCGGCATCACCCGGCCCAGTTGCGGGGTCTCCCTCACTGAAAATGCAGGCGCGGAAACACAACGCCCGGCACAGGGCCGGGCGTTGGATCAAGCGGAGGAAGCGATAGACCTCAGGCCGACAGCGTCGCCAGCGCCTCGTTGAACGTCCTGCTGGGGCGCATCGCGGCGGCGGTCCTGGCGAGGTCGGGGTGGTAGTAGCCCCCGATGTCGATCGCCTTGCCCTGCGCGCCGTTCAACTCGGCGAGGATGGTCGCTTCGTTGTCGGCCAGCGTTTTCGCCAGTTGCGCGAACTTCGCCTTCAGTTCGGCGTTCTCGTCCTGCGCGGCCAGCGCCTGCGCCCAGTACAGGGCCAGGTAGAAGTGGCTGCCACGGTTGTCGAGCTCGCCGACCTTGCGCGCGGGTGAGCGGTTCTCGTCCAGGATGCGGCCGTTGGCCACGTCCAGTGCGTTGGCCAGCACCTTCGCCGGCGTGTTGAGGTAACGCTGGCCCAGGTGTTCCAGCGACGCCGCCAGTGCGAGGAATTCGCCCAGCGAATCCCAGCGCAGGTAGTCCTCTTCCAGGAACTGCTGCACGTGCTTCGGCGCGGAACCACCGGCGCCGGTCTCGAACAGGCCGCCGCCGGCCATCAGCGGCACGATCGACAGCATCTTGGCGCTGGTGCCCAGCTCCATGATCGGGAACAGGTCGGTCAGATAGTCGCGCAGCACGTTGCCGGTCACCGAGATGGTGTCCTGGCCCTTGCGGATGCGCTCCAGCGACACCTTCATCGCCTCGACCGGCGGCAGGATGCGGATGTCGAGATTGTCGGTGGTGTAGTCCTTGAGGTAGCGCTCGACCTTGGCGATCACCTGCGCGTCGTGCGCACGGTCCTTGTCCAGCCAGAAGATCGCCGGCGTCCTGCTCAGGCGCGCGCGGCCCACGGCCAGCTTCACCCAGTCCTGGATCGGCGCGTCCTTGGCCTGGCACATGCGCCAGATGTCGCCCGCTTCCACCTTCTGTTCGAACACCACCTGGCCGGCATCGTCGGTGACGCGCACGGTGCCATCGGCGGGGATCTGGAAGGTCTTGTCGTGGCTGCCGTACTCCTCCGCCTTCTGCGCCATCAGGCCGACATTGGGCACGCTGCCCATCGTGGCCGGATCGAACGCGCCGTTCGCCTTGCAGTCCTCGATCACCGCCTGGTAGATGCCGGCGTAGCAGCGGTCGGGGATGACGGCCTTGGCGTCCTGCAGCTTGCCTTCGGCGTTCCACATCTTGCCGGAGTCGCGGATCATCGCCGGCATGGAGGCATCGACGATCACGTCGCTGGGTACGTGCAGGTTGGTGATGCCCTTGTCGGAGTTCACCATCGCCAGGGCGGGGCTGTCCGCATACACGGCCTGCAGGTCGGCCTTGATCGCCTCCTGCTGGTCGGCCGGCAGCGCGCCCAGGCGCGCGTACAGGTCGCCGATGCCGTTGTTGGCGTCGAAGCCGATCTGCTCCAGCACCGCGGCGTGCTTGGACAGCGCCGTCTTGTAGAACTCGGTGACCACCACGCCGAACATGATGGGGTCGGAGACCTTCATCATCGTGGCCTTGAGGTGCAGCGAGAACAGCACGCCCTGCGCCTTCGCATCGGCGATCTGTTCGGCCACGAAGGCGGCCAGCGCCTTGCGGCTCATCGCCGACGCATCGACGATCTCGCCCGCCTTCACCTTCACCTTGTCCTTCAGCACGGTGACTGTGCCGTCGGCGGCGACCAGTTCGATCTTCAGCGCGCCATCGGCGGCCAGGGTGGCCGACTGTTCGCTGCCGAAGAAGTCGCCGGCGGCCATGTGGGCGACGTGCGACTTCGAATCGCTGCTCCAGGCACCCATGCGGTGCGGATGCTTGCGGGCGAAGTTCTTGACCGACAGTGGTGCGCGGCGGTCGGAATTGCCTTCGCGCAGCACCGGGTTCACCGCGCTGCCCTTGACCTTGTCGTAGCGCGCCTTGGCGTCCTTTTCCTTGTCGTCCTTCGGCTCGTCGGGGTAGTCCGGCAGCGGGTAGCCCTGGGACTGCAGCTCCTTGATGGCGGCCTTCAGCTGCGGCACCGAGGCGCTAATGTTGGGCAGCTTGATGATGTTGGCTTCCGGCTGCGTCGCCAGCTGGCCCAGCTCGGCCAGGTCGTCGCTGATCTTCTGCGCGTCGCTCAGGTATTCGGGGAACTGCGACAGGATGCGGCCGGCCAGCGAGATGTCGCGGGTCTCCACGGCGATGCCGGCCGGCGCGGTGAACGCCTCGACGATCGGCAGCAGCGACTGGGTGGCGAGGAACGGGGCTTCATCGGTGAGGGTGTAGATGATGCGGGGCGTATCCGACATGGGGACAAGGGCTCTCGACAAGGGGCGACGGGGAACTCAGCGCGCCATTGTCGCGCGCCACCGCACGCAGGGCAAAACGAGGGGGTATGGACGGGGCCGGACTGTCCGGGGCAATGGGTCATGCCGGGAAGGTTGCGGGTGGAACCTTCCGAAGCCGGTATCCGCGGACAAAAAAAGCGGGCGTGGATTCCTCCACGCCCGAGCTTGCCCCACACACGTGGGAGAGAGACTTGCCTTGCGGATTACTTGACTTCGATTTCCTGGGTCATGCCGACGGGCTGGCCGTTCAAGGTCACGTCGACCTTGTACTTGCCGGCGGGCCAATCAGTGGCCTTGGTGAATTCAATGTTGGTGGTGCCCGCGTCCTCGGCCTTGACGGTCGCAGACTGCTTGGCGGCTTCCTGGCCGTCCTGGAAGGTCAGCTTGGCCTCGATGGTGGCGTCGGCCGGCGTGGCGGCATCGGTCTTGACCGACACGATGATCTTGTCCTTCACGCCGAACATGCCAACGGCGGCGACGGATTTGTCCGCTGCAATCGTGTTGCCCACGGTAACGCTGGTCGCGCTGATGGGCATGGGGGCAGGTGCGGGTTCGGCGGGTGCAGGCGCCGGTTCAACGGCGGCCGGCGGCGCGGCGACGGGTTCTTCCTTCTTCTTGCAGCCGACCAGAGCGACGGTGCCGACCAGCGCGGCGGCCAGGGCGTAGGAGATGCGGTTCTGCTTCATGGGTTCGATCCTTCTGAAAAGTGGTGACAATCAGGCATCAGCGGGTTTGGGCGGCAGCTTGATCACCTGCCCGGGGAAGATGCGGTCCGGATCGTCGATGGTGTCGCGATTGGCTTCGAAGATCTGCTTCCACGCATTGGCGTTGCCGAAGTGCTGCTTTGCGATCTTCGAAAGCGTGTCGCCCTTCTCGATCGTATAGGTCTGCTGACCCACGATCTCCTCGGTGCTCTCGACGCGCGCAGTGACATCGGAGAAATCCGCTTTCTCGACGATCTGCTCGGTTGACGTCACCTTCGCGCTGACGTCCGAGAAATCGGCCTTCTTGTCTGTGCTCATTGCAACCACCCCTTCCTGACGGGCTGTTGGGATGAGCAAGCGTTGCACGCGCACTGTTAAGAAACCATAGCGCGCGCGTGAAATTGCCTCAATTGTTAGTCGAGCAACATTACTGCCGCACGTCGCGCTTCATCGGGGGGACGCTCATGTCGGCCGTGGCGCGCCACGGATTGATGTCCAGACCGCCGCGACGTGTGTAGCGTGCTTCGACGGACAGCGACGCCGGCCGGCAGTGCGCCATGACATCGTGAAAGATCCGTTCGACACACTGCTCGTGAAACTCCGCGTGGTCGCGGAAGCTCACGAGGTAACGCAGCAGTTCGACGCGGTCGATGCGCGGACCGCGATAGTGGATCACCACCGTGGCCCAGTCGGGCTGGCCGGTCACCGGGCAGTTCGACTTCAGCAGCTCCGACGAGAGCGTCTCGTCGACCTGTACTTCAGGATCGGCCGCCAGGAACTCGGCGCGCGGGGGGCCGTAGTGGTCGATCTCCACGTCCAGGCCATCGATCGATTCGCCCTCTGGCGCTCCGGCCATGGGCGGCAGGCCGAATGCCACACCCACGTCCGCGCCGGCACGGGCCGACAGGTCGGTGGCGATGCGCTCCAGCACGGCGGCGTCGCTGTTGAAGCGCGTGCCGTTGAGCGAGTTGAGGTAGAGCTTGAGCGACTTGGATTCGATCAGGCACGGCGATGCGCACGGTACCGTCAGGGTGGCGGTGGCCACGCGCGGCTTGCCGCGGGCATCCAGCCAGCTCAGTTCGTAGGCATGCCAGCGGTCGTGGCCGACGAACGGCAGGGCATCGGCGGCGATGCCGATCTCGTCGCGCGCGCCCTGGCGCGGAATGGGGAACAGCAGGGTGGGGTCGTAATGCGCGGGATACGCGACCTCGCGACCCAGCGAGGAATCCTGGGGGGTGTTGTTCATGCCGCCATTCTACGGACGGGGCCTAAAGCGGCGGTGTATAACCACCCGGTCTCCAGCGAGGACGCGACGATGAAGGCATGGTGGGTGATCGGGTTGTGCGTGCTGCTGTCGGCCTGCGCCAGCGGACCGGCGACGGGCGGCGGACCACCAGCCGACACGTTGCCGGACGACGGCATCGTCCGCCCCGAGGGCACGGCGCCGGTGGCGATGCGCGTCGGTCAGGTGCTGGAGATCGCCCTGATGTCCAACGCCAGCACCGGCTACCAATGGGAATTCACCGCAGACGGGGCTCCCGTACTGGCGCGCACCCCGGGCCCGGCCACGCCGCCGCCGATGGATACGCAGCCGCCGATGCCCGGCGCTTCGTCGATCGCGCGTTGGTGGTTCCGGGCGGAAAAGGCCGGCGAGACGACCGTGCGTCTGGAATACCGGCGGCCCTGGGAGACGCTGCCGCCGGTGGAGGTGGTGGAGTACCGGATCGAGGTCCGCTGACGGCACTGCAGGGTCGCAATCGCGCTCCGCACAGGGCAAAGTGGCGCCTCCCCCCAGAAGGCCAGGGAGGCCGAGATGAGGTCCAACGCGACCGTCCTGCTGCTGTCGATGGCGATGATGGTTCCCGCCATCGCGCAGACACTGCCTGCATCCGGCCCGACGCCACCGCGTCCACTGCCTGTCACCCCGGCGCCTGACGCGGCGGCGTCAACGCCCGCACCGGATCCGGTGTTCACCACCTGCATGACCAGCCTGCGCGGCGTCGCCGAGAAGCAGGGCGTCACGACGGCCAGCTTCGATACGTACACCCAGGGCCTGGCCGCCGACATGAGCGTGCTGGACCTGCTGGACGCGCAGCCCGAGTTCACCACGCCGCTGTGGGACTATCTGGCGGCCCTGGTCGACGAGCAGCGCGTAAGCGATGGACAGGCCATGTTGGCTACGCACGCCGAACTGCTGGGCCGGGTATCGCAGGCCTATGGCGTGGATCCCGCCACCGTCGTCGCGGTGTGGGGCGTGGAGAGCGACTACGGCCGCGTGTTCGGCAAGCGGCCGCTGCTGGTGTCGCTGTCGACGCTCTCGTGCTTCGGCCGGCGACAGGCGTTCTTCCGCGGCGAATTCCTCACCACGCTGAAGCTGCTGCAGGCCGGCGACATCCGTGCCGACGGGCTGACCGGATCGTGGGCCGGGGCGTTCGGCCACACCCAGTTCATGCCCAGCACGTACGAACGCATCGCGGTCGACTTCGATGGCGATGGGCGACGCAACCTGATCGACAGCATTCCCGACGCGCTGGCCTCGACCGCGAACTACCTGGTGAAATCCGGCTGGCGCACCGGCGAGCCGTGGGGCTACGAAGTGCAGTTGCCTGCAGGCTTCGATGTCGCGCAGGCCGGCCGCACCAACCGCGAGCCATTGACGCAGTGGGTCGCGCAGGGGGTCGCCCGCGTCGACGGGCAGCCGTTGCCCGCGGATGACCGCGCAGCAGCGGTGCTGGTGCCGACCGGCGTGGCGGGGCCGGCGTTCCTCGTGTTCAAGAACTACGACGCGATCTATTCGTACAACGCGGCCGAAAGCTATGCGTTGGCCATCGCGCTGCTGGCCGACCGCCTGCGCGGCGGCAAGGGGTTGCTGACGGCGTGGCCCACGGACGATCCGGGCCTTGGCCGTCCGCAGCGCCGAGAACTGCAGACGCTGCTGCTGGCGCGCGGGCATGCGATCGGTACCGCGGACGGCATGATCGGCACGCAGACGCGGCGCGCGATCGTCCTTGAGCAGCAGCGCCTGGGCCTGCAGCCCGCCGATGGCCGCGCCGGCGCGAAGATCCTCGCCGCGCTGAAGGCGGAAGGGCCGCCCGTCGCGCCACCGGAGCCGCCAACGCCATGAGTGCGCTCCCCGATGGCGTCACCCGCGAGGTCTGGCACGACATCGACGTAGTCCGCATCGAGACGCCGTCGTCCACCGCCCGCATCAGCCTGCATGGCGGACAGGTGCTTTCGTTCGCGCCCGCCGGGTTCGACGATCTGCTGTGGCTGTCGCCGACCACGGCGATGCCGCCGAAGGCGATCCGCGGTGGCGTGCCGGTGTGCTGGCCCTACTTCGGCCGACAGGGACAGCCGGACGATGCGCCCCAGCATGGCCACGCGCGTGTCTCGCGCTGGCCATTGACGGAGGTGAAGCGCGAAGCCGACGGCGGCGTCGTGCTCAAGCTGACGCTGCCGCTGCGCGAGGGCCTGCCGCTGGAGTTGGTCCAGACCGTGCGGGTCGGACGCGAGCTCCGCCAAAGCCTGGACACGGTGCACCGCGGCGAATCCACGGTGATGCTGACCCAGGCGCTGCACACGTACTTCCGTGTCGCCGACGCGATGCAGGTGGCAGTCACCGGCCTGGACGGCCTTCGCTACGCGGACAAGTACGACGGCGATACGCACGTGCAGTCCGGCGACTGGTCGCTGCACGACGTGCGCGATCCTGGCCGCAGCGACCGGATCTACGCCGGCACCGGTCATCGGTTCGAACTGATCGATCCAGCGGGCGGTCGGCGCATCCGGCTGGACACCTTCGGCAGCCGTTCGCTGGTGGTGTGGAATCCGGGCGAGGCCGGCGCATGCGCGATCGCCGACATGCCCAATGACGGCTGGCGGACCTTCGTCTGCCTGGAGGCCGCGAATGCCGGCGAGGACGCCATCGAACTGGAGCCGGGACAGCGGCACCGGCTGAGCCATGTGGTGTCGGTGAGCTCACTGTAGGAGCGACGTGAGTCGCGACCGCACGTTCTACGCGTCACGTCCTTTGGTCAGCGCGGTTTTTCGGACCCGACGGCTTTTTGCGGCGTGCGGGCTTTGCCGTCGCGACTGACGTCGCTCCCACAGCGGACCACAAGGCGCGGCATGCCCTACACTTGCGCACCTTTTCGCCGGTCCCGCTCCGTGAACGCCGAAGCTCCCGCACCCGCCGGCCGCCGCGCCGCCCTGGTCTTCATCTTCATCACCGTGCTGATCGACATCCTGTCCTTCGGCGTGATCATTCCCGTCCTGCCCGGCCTGGTCCGCCAGTTCACCGGTGGCGATTTCGCGCAGGCGGCGTGGTGGGTGGGCACCTTCGGCATGCTGTTCGCCGCCATCCAGTTCGTCTGCACGCCGATCCAGGGCGCGCTGTCGGACCGCTTCGGCCGCCGCCCCGTCATCCTGCTGTCCTGCCTGGGCCTGGGCATCGACTTCGTGCTGATGGCGCTGGCCCAGTCGCTGCCGTGGCTGCTGGTGGCGCGCATCTTCTCGGGCGTGTTCTCGGCCAGCTTCACCACGGCCAACGCCTACATCGCCGACATCACCGCCCCGGAGAAACGGGCACAGGCCTTCGGCATGATCGGTGCGGCCTTCGGCGTGGGCTTCATCATCGGCCCGATCATCGGCGGCCAGCTGGGCGCCATCGACCTGCGCCTGCCGTTCTGGTTCGCGGCCGGATTGGCGCTGCTGAACTTCCTGTATGGCGTGTTCGTGCTGCCGGAGTCGCTGCCGAAGGAGCGCCGCACCGCGACGTTCGACTGGTCGCACGCCAATCCGGTCGGGTCGATGGTGTTGCTGAAGCGCTATCCCCAGGTGTTCGGCCTGGCGGCGGTGGTGCTGATCGCGAACCTGGCGCACTACGTCTATCCCAGCGTGTTCGTATTGTTCGCCGAGTACCAGTACCGCTGGAACGAACAACAGGTTGCGTGGGTGCTCGCCGCCGTCGGCGTGTGCAGCGTGATCGTGCAGGCGGGTCTTGTGGGTCGCGTCGTGCCGAAGTTCGGCGAACGCCGCACGCTGCTGTTCGGGCTGGCATGCGGCGTGGTCGGCTTCTGCATCTATGGCATGGCGGACCTGGGCTGGATGTTCCTGATCGGTCTGCCGATCAGCGCGCTGTGGGGCCTGGCGGGCCCGGCCACGCAGGCGTTGATCACCCAGCAGGTCGGGGCCGAGGTGCAGGGCCGCGTGCAGGGCGCGCTGATGAGTCTGGTCAGCCTGGCCGGCATCGTGGGGCCGATGATGTTCGCCGGCACGTTCGCGCTGTTCATCGGCAAGGCAGCGCCCGCGCACCTGCCGGGCGCACCGTGGCTGCTGGCGGCGCTGCTGCTCGCCATCGGCTGGCTGGTGGGCTGGCGCTTCGCCCGGCCGCCGTCAGCGGCAGCGCATTGATGCGAAGAAGGCCGCCCAAGGGCGGCCTTCTCCGTTACGCGGCCTGCGCGATGATCAATCGTTCTCGACGTGGATGATCTCGCCGGTGTTGGCGGCCAGGTGGATCTCGACGTCATTGCCGTCGGCACGTTCGGCCTCGGCCTTCCAGACGCCATCGTCGAAGTCGACGTCGTGGATCTTGGAATAGCCGGCGGCCGTCAGCTTGGCCTTCACGTCGTTCTCGCTGAGATCGGACACCAGCTTCTCGGCCATCACGTCGCCGCTCGCCGGATTGATGCGCACGTCCACCCGGTCGCCGTTGGCGCTGGTGGCGTCGGTTTCCCACATGCCGTCCTCGAAATCGAGGTCGTCGATGTTCGTGTAGCCCTTCTCGGTGAGCAGGGCGCGCACCTGCGGTTCCTTCAGCGCATCCTTGCCGGCCGTGGGCGCAGGCGGCTGGGCGACGGCGGCAGCGGACAGTGCAGCCAGGGCGGCAAGGGTCAGCAAGCGATGGCGGTTGCGAACAGTCATGGAAATCTCCGGTGGAGGGGTGGACCGATCCTGCCCACCCGATCGTCACCCACAGGTGAACCCACCCCCTCCAAACTGAACACTCCACGCGGTGTTCACCTGCATGAGCCGCGTGCGAACGCGGGCTACGTGCGTCGCAGCACCAACAACGTCACCACGCCGGCCAGCAGGCCCCAGAACGCCGAGCCGATGCCTGCAAGCGACAGGCCCGAGGCCGTCACGAGGAACGTCACCAGCGCCGGCTCGCGCTCCGCTTCGTCGCGCAATGCCGCCGCCAGACTGTTGCCGATAGTGCCCAGCAACGCGATGCCGGCGATCGCGAGGATCAGCTCCTTCGGGAACGCGGCGAACAGCGCTGCCACCGTGGCGCCGAACAGGCCGACGACGACATAGAACACGCCGGCCGCGATGGCCGCCACGTAGCGTCGTGCCGCATCCTCGTGCGCTTCGCGTCCCATGCAGATCGCGGCGGTGATCGCGGCGAGATTCAGCGCGAACGCGCCGAAAGGCGCCAGCAGCAGGTTGACCAGGCCGGTCCAGCCGACGACGGGCGAGATCGGGATCGCATACCCCGACGCGCGGATCACCGCCACGCCGGGGACGTTCTGCGACGCCATCGTCACGATGAAGAGCGGCAAGGCGATGCCCACGATGGCGGCGAGCGAGAACGTCGGCGTGGTGAACACCGGCTTCGCCAGCTGCAGGGACAGGCCGTCCACGCGCAGCAGCCCAAGTCCGGCAGCGAAGGCGATGCCGACCAGCAGGGTCAGGATCACCGCGTAACGCGGCAGCAGGCGGCGCGCGAGCAGGTAGACCGCGAACATCGTCAGCACCATGCCCAGCTGCGTTTCCATCGCGGCGAACGCGTCGATGCCGAAGCGCAGCAGCACGCCGGCCAGCATGCCGGACGCCAGCGACACCGGGATGCGGCTGATCATCCGTTCGAAGAGACCCGAGAAGCCCGACGCCGCGATCAGCAACGCCGACATCAGGAACGCACCGATCGCATCCGACAGCGGCAGCCCGGCGACGCTGCCGATCAGCATGGCCGCGCCGGGCGTGGACCACGCGGTCACCACCGGCATGCGGTAGCGCAACGACAGGCCGATGCAGGTCAGCCCCATGCCCAGGCCGAGCGCCCACATCCACGAGGAGATTTCTTCCGGCGTGGCACCCAGCGACTGCGCCGCCTGGAACACGATCACCGCCGAGCTGGCGAAGCCGACCAGGACAGTGACGAAGCCGGCCGCGATGGCGGACAGGGACAGGTCTTTCAGCAGATGGCGGGGTGGGGAACTCATTGCTGCTGCGGCACCTGTAGGAGCGACGTGAGTCGCGACCGAAATGACTGAACTATCTCGTCCTGCCGATGGGTGTGGTTCGGGTCCGAAGGCAGTCCGGGCGTGCGGTCGCGACTCACGTCGCTCCTACAAGAATCCCACGCTTGTTCACCGCCTCGCACCAGCGCTTGGCCACCGCCAGCGACGTGGTGCACACCGCTTCATCGGTCACCGTGGTCACCGCGCGCTCGAGCAGCTGGATGTCCGCCTCGTGCTGCCGCGCGACGTGCGGATCCTCGAAGAAGATCACCCGCTGGCAACGGTGCTCCAGCACGCGGTCGGCGATCTGCGCGTCGCCGCCGAGCGGGCCACTCTGGAAGCGTTCCACCCACGGCGTGTCCTGCGGCCAGCCGCGGCTCCAGGCCAGTTCGTTGAGGCGCAGGCCCGTGGTGCCGGTCGCCATGCGGTGGGCGAAGCGGGACAGCACGTCGAAGTGCGCGTCGGCGAAGGCGAGCATCTGTGGCTTCATCGCATCGTGCGCGATCAGCGCCAGGGTCTGGGATTCCAGCGCGTGGAAGCGGTCCGCGTTCGGGTCGGGCGCCAGGCCCGCATGGATGCGTTCCATCTCCACCCAGTCGCGCGCCGAGGCGACCGTCGACAGGAACGGCTTGCCATGGATCACGCACTGGCGCTTCAGCGCGGTGGCCTCGGGGAAGATCGAAGACGGATCGACCGGATCGATGAAGTAGATCGCGCCGTCGAGGCTGCGCTCCGCGCCTTCCAGGCCGACGACCTCCGCCACCAGCTTCATCAGTCCGCCGTCGCGCCCGTAGGGATAGCGCTTGAGCCCGTCGTAGCCGCGCAGCATGCCGGCGGCGGCGATCGCATCATGTGTGCGGCCGACCGCATGCAGTGCCAGCCGCAGGTCGCGGATGCCGGGTTCGCAGGCGCGCAGCCAGCGGAACAGCGCCGCGTCTTCGGTATGGTGATGCAGGCGGTTGGCGGCCAGACCCAGGCGCATGATCGATGAGGAAGAGGGAGGAGCCGCGAGTCTAGCGTAGGGCGGGCTGAATCCCGCCACGGTGGTCGCCCCGCACGACGAAGCCGTGCGCGGCTTCGCGGCAAGGTGGGCATGAGCCCACCCTACGCGAGCAGCAGCGTCGCGATGCTGCCGGCCGCATCACGCCCTTCGGCCACGGCGGTGACCACCAGGTCCGCACCGCGCACGGCGTCGCCGCCAGCGAACAGCTTCGGGTGCGTGGTCTGGAACGGCAGACGGTCGCCGCCACCGGCGACGATGCGGCCGTTCGGGGTGCCTTCCACGCCGACCTCGGCCAGCCACGCCGGCACCGTCGGCGAGAAGCCGAACGCGATGATCACCACGTCCGCTTCCAGCACCGACTCGCTGCCTTCGATCGGCACGGCGCTCTGGCGGCCGCGTTCGTCCGGTTCGCCCAGCTTCGTCTCGACCACCTGCACGCCCGCGACCTTGCCGTCCACGCCGGCCACGATGGCCAGCGGCTGGCGGTTGAACAGGAAGCGCACGCCTTCCTCGCGCGCGTTGGCGACTTCGCGTGCGGAACCGGGCATGTTCGCCTCGTCGCGGCGGTAGGCGCAGGTGACTTTGGCCGCGCCCAGGCGGATCGCGCTGCGTACGCAGTCCATGCCGGTATCGCCGCCGCCGAGCACGACCACGCGCTTGCCGTGCAGGTCGGGCAGCTGCAACTGGTCTTCCCAGCCGGCGATGGGCCGGCCCCAGGGATCGTTGCCGCTGACGATGCGGCCGTTCTGCACCAGGAAGGGCAGGGCCGGCAGCACGCCCTCCAGGTCCTGGCCGGGCAGGCCGCCATCGGTGTAGCGGTAGGCGCCGGTGCCCAGGAACACGGCGTCGTAGTCGTCCAGCAGTTGTGCCAGGGTGATGTCGCGGCCGACTTCCACGCCCAGGCGGAACTCCACGCCCATGCCCTCCAGCACCTCGCGGCGCTGCGCGATGACGCCCTTGTCCAGCTTGAAACTGGGGATGCCGAACTGCAGCAGGCCGCCGATCTGTTCGTAGCGGTCGTAGACCACGGCCTGGATGCCGGCCCGCGCCAGGCGATCCGCGCAGCCCAGGCCCGCGGGCCCGGCACCGATGACGGCGACGCGCTTGCCGGTGGGCTGCACGGCGCTCAGGTCGGGGCGCCAGCCCTGGGCCAGGGCGGTATCGACGATGTATTTCTCCACCGCGCCGATGGTGACCGCGCCGAATTCCTCCAGCGTGCAGCTGCCCTCGCACAGGCGGTCCTGCGGACAGACGCGGCCGCAGACTTCCGGCAGCGGGTTGGTCGAATGGCAGAGCGCCGCGGCTTCCTCGATGCGGTTCTCCTGCACCAGCTGCAGCCACTGCGGGATCGCGTTGTGCACCGGGCACTTCCAGCTGCAGTAAGGATTGCCGCAATCCAGGCAGCGGCCGGCCTGGTACTGCGCCTCCTCCTTGCCGAACCTGCCGTACAGCTCGCCCCAGTCGCCGGACGTGCGAAGTTCCAGCGGAATGCGCTGCGGCATCGTCCGCGGCAGGTCGAGGAACTGGAATACCTGCTTCTTGCTCATGAGGACAGTACCTGATTCCCCTCTCCCTTGATGGGAGAGGGTGGCCGAAGGCCGGGAGAGGGTGAGCCGGAGCCGGTTGCGGCGAAGCGCCACGTCATCGCATCGAGTGCACGGAAGCAACGGCACGCGTCGCTGCGCTTGCGCCCCCTCTCCTGCCCTGCGGGCATCCTCCCCCGCGAGGGGGGAGGAGAAAGGCGGCGCACGCTCATGCTGCGCGCCTCAAGGTCTCATTGAGCGAATCGATGCTCGCGGCCTTCGGCTTCACCAGCCAGAACTTGCCCACGTAGTCGCGGAACTCGTCGAGGATCTGCTGCGCCCAGATGCTGCCGGTCAGTTCGCGGTGGCGGGTGACCAGCGTGTGCAGGTGCTGCCGGTGGCTCTCGAAGCCTTCCGGACTGATGCGGTGGATGTCGATCAGCTCGTGGTTGTAGCGGTCGACGAAGTCGCGGTCCAGGTCGAGCACATAGGCCAGTCCGCCGGTGAACCCGGCGCCGAAGTTCAGGCCCACCCTGCCCAGCACCAGCACGATGCCGTCGGTCATGTACTCGCAGCAGTGGTCGCCGGCGCCTTCGATGACCGCCAGTGCGCCGGAGTTGCGCACCGCGAAGCGTTCGCCTGCCCGACCCGCGGCGAACAGTTCGCCGCCCGTCGCGCCGTACAGGCACGTGTTGCCGATGATCGGCGTGTTGCGCGCCTCGAAGCGCGCGCCCCGCGGCGGACGCACGACCAGCCGGCCGCCTGCCATGCCCTTGCCCACGTAGTCGTTGGCTTCGCCCTCCAGCTCCATCAACAGGCCACCGGCGTTGAAGGCGCCGAAGCTCTGGCCGGCGCTGCCGCGGAAGCGCAGGTTCAACGGCGCGTCGGTCATGCCATGGTTGCCATGCGCGCGTGCGATGGCACCGGACAGGCGGGTGCCGATGCTGCGGTCGGTGTTGTGGATCAGGAAGCGGTGGTCGCCGCCGCTCTTGTTGCGGATCGGTTCGGCGAGCAAACCATCGAGCTGGGTGGCCAGGCTGTCCGGCGACTCGTACAGGCGCTGCGCCGCGCAGCTGCTGCTGTCGACCTGTGCGCCTTTCAGCAGGCGCGACAGATCGACGCGCACGCCTTCTCGCGGCGATACGTCGAGCTGCTGCAGCAGGTCGGTGCGGCCGACGATCTCGTCGAGGGAACGCGCGCCCAGGTACGACAGCCACTGCCGCACTTCCTCGGACAGCAGGCGGAAGAAGTTCTCCACGCGCTCGGGCAGGCCGGTGAAGTACTGCGTGCGCAGTCGCTCGTCCTGCGTGGCCACGCCGGTGGCGCAGTTGTTGAGGTGGCAGATGCGCAGGTACTTGCAGCCCAGCACGATCATCGGGCCGGTACCGAAGCCGAAGCTGTCGGCGCCCAGCAATGCCGCCTTCACCACGTCCAGGCCGGTCTTCAGGCCGCCGTCGGTCTGCAGCACGGTGCGGTCGCGCAGCTGGTTCACGACCAGGGCGTGATGCGCCTCCGCCACGCCGAGTTCCCACGGCACGCCGGCATAGCGGATCGAACTGACCGGGCTGGCACCGGTGCCGCCGTCGTGGCCGGAGATGGTGATCAGGTCCGCGCCGGCCTTCACCACGCCCGCCGCGATGGTGCCCACGCCGGCATGGCTGACCAGCTTCACCGACACCAGTGCGGTCGGATTGACCTGCTTGAGGTCGTAGATCAGCTGGGCGAGGTCTTCGATCGAATAGATGTCGTGATGCGGAGGCGGCGAGATCAGGCCGATACCGGGCTTGGCGTAGCGCAGGCGCGCGATCAGCTCGTTGACCTTGTGGCCCGGCAGCTGGCCGCCTTCGCCGGGCTTGGCGCCCTGCGCGACCTTGATCTGCAGCACTTCCGCGTTGACCAGGTATTCCGGCGTCACGCCGAAGCGGCCGGACGCGACCTGCTTGATCTTGCTGCGCTTCTCGGTGCCGTAGCGCGCGGGGTCTTCTCCGCCTTCACCGGAATTGCTGCGGCCGCCGAGCCGGTTCATCGCGATGGCGAGGGCTTCGTGCGCTTCCGGCGACAGCGCGCCCAGCGAGATCGCCGCAGTGTCGAAGCGACGCAGCAGGTCCGACGCGTCGGCCACCTCGTCCAGCGGCATCGGCGTATCGGCCTTCTTCAACTGCAACAAGTCGCGCAGCGCCGACGGCGGCCGCGAGTTCACCGCGTCCGCGTACGCCTGCCAGTCGCGGGCGTCGCCGGTGCGCGTCGCACGCTGCAGCGTCATCACCACGTCCGGGTTGTACATGTGGTACTCGCCGCCGTGCACGTACTTCAGCAGGCCGCCGACGTCCGGCGACTCGCGCTCGTTCCAGGCGCGCGCGTCCAGCTGGCGGGCTTCCAGATCGAGCCGTTCGAAGCCGACGCCGCCGATCCGCGACGGCGTTTCGGCGAAGCACAGGTCGACGACCTCCGGATCCAGCCCGACGATCTCGAACAGCTGCGCGCCGCGGTAGCTGCTGATGGTGCAGATGCCCATCTTCGAGATGATCTTCGACAGGCCCTTGTAGATGCCCTTGCGGTAGCTGCGGCCGATCTGCGTCTGCTCGCCGCCCTTCTTGATCTGCAGGATGCCGCGCCGGCCCAGGTCGAACAGCGTCTGGTAGGCCAGGTACGGGTACACCGCGGTGGCGCCCACGCCGATCAGGCAGGCGATATGGTGCGGGTCGCGCGCGGTGCCGGTCTCGACGATCAGGTTGACGTCGCAGCGCAGGCCTTCGCGGCACAGATGGTGGTGCACCGCGCCGGTGGCGAGCAGGGCATGCACCATCGGCCGGCCCTGCTGCGGGCGCCGGTCGCTCAGCACCACCATCACCATGCCCTCGCGCGCGGCCTGCGCCACCTCGGCGCTGATGCGCTCGATGGCGGCCTTCATGCCTTCCGCGGGGTGGTACGACAGGTCGATGTAACGGTGCTTCTGGTCGTACGGCGCCATCTTCACGATCTGCCTCAGCTTGCGCTGGGACAGCACCGGCGAGTTGAGGATGATGTGGTTCACCGTCTCAGGCCCGGCGTGGAAGATGTTGGTCTCCCGGCCCAATTGGGTGGTCAGCGACATCACGCAGTCTTCGCGCAGCGGATCGATCGGCGGGTTGGTGACCTGCGCGAACGCCTGGCGGAAGTAGTCGTACAGCGGCCGCGTCTGCCGGCTCAGCACGGCCATGGGCGTGTCGTCGCCCATCGAGCCGGTGGCCTCCTGCTCGGTCTCCGCGAGCGGACGCAGCACCTGCTCCACCTCTTCGGTCGTGAGCTGGAACAGCTTGTGGTAGCCGCGCAACGTCTTCTCGTCGAACGGCGCATCGGTCAGCGACGGATCGATCAGCTCGGTCTGCAGGTAGGTGACGCCCTGGTGCAGCCATTGCTTGTACGGCGCGCGGCCGCGGTTGATGCGGTCCACCGCTTCGCTGTCGAGCAGGTCGCCGCGCTTGAGGTCGATCGCCATCATCTCGCCCGGGCCCAGCTTGCCCTTGCGGGTGACGCGTTCGGCAGGCACTTCCCATACGCCGGCTTCACTGGCGACGATGAAGTGGCGGTCGCTGGTCAGCATCCAGCGCGCGGGGCGCAGGCCGTTGCGGTCCAGCGTGCACGCGGCGTAGCGCGCATCCATCGAGACGATGCCGGCCGGCCCGTCCCACGGCTCGGTGTTCAACCCGTAGAACTCGTAGAACGCGGCGAGGTCGGCGTCCTTGAACTCCAGCGACTGCGTGGCCGGCGGCACCAGGATGCGCAGCGCCTGGATCAGCTCCATGCCGCCGGCGACCAGCAGCTCCAGCATGTTGTCCAGGCTCTGCGAATCCGAGCCGTGCATCGAGATGACCGGGTCGAACTCGCCGATGTCGAAGCGGGGCGTCTTCCACACCTTGCTGCGCGCCTGCGCCCAGCGGCGGTTGCCCTCGATGGTGTTGATCTCGCCGTTGTGCGCCAGCAGGCGGAACGGATGCGCCAGCGGCCAGCGCGGCAGCGTGTTGGTGGAGAAGCGCTGGTGGAACACCACCGCGCTGCTGGCCAGTTCGGCGCGCTGCAGGTCGGGGTAGAACGTCGCCAGCTTGTCCGGCAGCACCATGCCCTTGTAGCCGATGGCGTGCGGCGACAGCGTCACCACATAGAAATCCGGCACGGAGGTGCGCAGCTGCTGTTCGCTGCGGCGGCGGGCGAGGAACAGCGCCAGCGTGAAGGCGTCGCCGCTCTGCTCGGCGCCCGCTTCCACGAACAACTGCTCGATGCGCGGCAGGGTGTCCTTGGCCAGCTGTCCGCATACCGTGTCGTCGGTCGGTGGCACGCGCCAACCCTTCACCGCCACGCCGGCGCGGAACAGTTCGGCTTCCAGGGTGGCGCGGCACTGCGCGGCAAGCGCGTCGTCGTGCGGGAGGAAGACCAGGCCGGCGGCGAAGCGCACGCCGGGGTCGATGCCGGATTCGGCGGCGAGCGCGCGGAGGAAGGCGTCCGGTTTGCGGATCAGCAGGCCGCAGCCGTCGCCGGTCAGCCCGTCGGCGGCGACGCCGCCGCGATGGGTCATGCGCGAGAGCGCGGCAATGGCGGTGTCGACGAGCGCGCGCGAAGGCTGGTCGTCGAGCTGCGCGATCATGCCGAAACCGCAGGCGTCGCGTTCGTCGTTCGGGTCGTAGAGACCGGGGTCAAAGCCGCCTTGGCGATGGCGAGGGGCCATGTCTTGCCTCAAACCGGAGTGACGGCGACACCGTGCCCTGCCCGCGCAGCGGCACTTCGAAATGTCACCGGAAATCCGACTAGACCATAGATGTTGCGACGCCGCAACAACACCTCTGACGCACCACTTGTTGGTTGCAGAAGCAACTTTTTTCGCGACAGAAACGTGCGCACCGGACAACGAAAAACCGCCCGCGTCGCCGCGAGCGGTTCAAGGTCCCGCGAGGCTGTCGCGAGGCGTCAGCCGCAGTTGACCGAGGCGACCGCACCCTTCTCGTCCAGGATGATGTTCAGGCGGTTCGGGTTGAAATCCATCGTCGCGGCGTCACCCGGTTTCAGGCTGCGCACGGCGTCGGACTTGCTGTCGCTCTTCGCCTGTTCGATGTCCTTCTCCGTCGGCGTCTTGCCGATGATCCACTGCGCCTGGGTGTCGTCGCAGCTGCCGGCGAGTTCGGCCGGTGCGGGCTCGGCGGCGGGCGGCGTGGCCGCTTCGCTGGCCGCGGCCTGGGACTGTTCGGCGGCGGCGGTCTGTTCGTCGGTCTCGGGCGAGGAGCAGGCGGCCAGCGAGAGGGTCAGCAGCAGGGCAGGGATCGCCGTTCGGATCATGCGGAACTCCGGAAAGGTGAGATGGGCGACAGGATTGCGCACGGCGCATTCGGGAGTCGTTAACCGGGTGCGGATCGCCTGCGCTCCAGCCACCACAGCAGCGCACTCGCGGCGAGCCAGGCCAGGAACCAGGGCCAGGCGGGTCCGCGTGCACCTTCCGAGACGGACTGCGTCGCGGCGGCCTCCGCCCTGGCGGCACGCTGCAGGGTCTGCGAACGGACGGCGGCGCGATGCAGTGAAGGCGCATCGTCGCGGGCGCGGACGAAGAACGGGGTCGCAGCGTCCCCGACCTTCAGCTGATGCCAGCCTGCATCCCGTGGCCAGAAACCCGCGCAGCGCGCGCTGCCGGTCGCGGGATCGCGCAGCATCCGTGTCGTAGTGCCGTCGGGCGCGACGATCCGGGCCTCGTCGGCGATGCCGCACAGCGCTGCGCGTTCGCCTGCGCGCGCCTCGTCCGGGATCGCGGCGATGGCCGGCGCGCCTGCGCGCGCCAGCGTGGCGAACGCCTGCGACCACAGCGCGGCGTGCACGTCGGCATGGCCCGCCAGCACCAGGGTGTAGGTATCGGCCGGCGTCCACACGCCGACCCGGCCGCGCCCCATCGCATGCCACCAGGCGAGCGGTGCGCCGGTGGCGTCGCGGAGCAGCGCCACATCGTCGCCCACCGGCATCCGGGCCGTGCGGCGCGTGAGCACGGGCAATCCCGCCGGTACCGCATCGGCATCCACCGGCAGGTCGGCCGTGCCGGCGCCGCGCCGCGCACGCCAGGCATCGTCGTCCGGCGCCGGACGCGGAAGGTGGAATTCCACCTCCTCGCTGCCCACGGCAGGGATGCCCAACAGGCGCTGCACGGGTGCGGGGATCGGTCCGTCGGCGCGTACCAGCACGCCAAGCCCGTCGCGCACAGCCGCGCCGAGCGCCGCACGTTGCGCTTCGCCGAGTCCCGCGGCACTGCGCGCATCCAGCACCAGCAGGTCGAAGCGGCGCAGCGTCTCGGCGTTCATCGGCAGTGGTGCATCGCCGAGCTGGATGCCGCCACCCAGGCTGACCTGCAGGTGGAGCGGAATGCCCACGTCCGTCGCCCAGCGGCGGAGGTACTTACCTTCGGCATTGGGCGCACCGGCGAGCACCCACACGCGGGGCGGCGGCGAGGGCTGCGTCCAGACCGGCAGCGACGCGGCATCGGCCACGCGACCGCCCGCTTCCCGCACCTCCACCCGGAACAGCGCCGGGCCGGGCAGGCGGGCGACACCGGTCAGGCGGAAACGGCCCTGCGCATCCACGGGGCCTGCATCGATGCGCTGGCCCGCGGGGTCGAACAGCACCACCGTCGCCTTCCGCACGTCGTTCACGCGACCGCTGGCGATGAACGTATCGCCCGGCGCCACGACCCCCACCGGCGCGAGCTCGACGACACCGCGCGGCAAGGCGGCGGGCGAGAACACGATGCGCCGGTCGCCGAGCGCATCGCGGTCGCGGGCTTCCAGTCCATCGCCGACGACATGCAGCGTGCCTGCGTCGGGGTGCCGGCGCAGCGCGGTGCCCAGGTCCGGCACGCGCTCGCTGCTGTCGGTGGCCGTGGCCTCCGGCAGGGCGACGCGGGGCTGGCCCTGCAGCTCCGCGGGCAGGGCGACCTGTCCGGCGTTCGCGGTCATCACCACCAGCGTGCCGGGGGTCGATGCCTGCCGCGGCGGTAGCAGGGTGAAGTAGAGCAGCAGCGCGCAGACCGGCTGGAGTGCGCACAGCAGCAGGAAGCGGGTGCGGGAGCCGCGCACTTCCGTGGACGCACCACGACGCCGCGTAATCAGGCGCGCCCACGCGAGCAGCACGCCGAGCGCGAGCAGGCCGGCCAGCAGCCAGGGCGGGAGCACGGGCAGGGTCATCGTGCGGGCTCCTGCTGCAGGGCATCGAGGTAGCGGCGGCCGACGTCGTCCGGCGCGGCCCGGCGCGGCGCCTGTGCGTGAGGTTGCGGCGACGCCGACCACAGCAGCGCCCGCAGGCGTGCACGGCAGGGCGCGCAGGCCGGATCGCTGCGCACTTCATCGATGGCCGCGAACAGGTCCAGCGCATCCGGCACGCGTGCCTCGTTCGTGCGCAGCCAGGTGTGCAGTGCGTCCAGATCCGCGCCATCTGCCGGGGCGCGATCATTGGCCAGGGCGCGCCATGCGCGGGCGGGCGCCGCATCGCCGTCGTCGGGCATCGGGGTGAGCGGACCGAGCGCGCGGGAGGCGATGCCCGTGCGATCGCCGCCCATCCGGCGCGTCTCGTCGATCGGCGGCAGTTCCGGTCCTACGCGCGCCAGGTAGATGCGCGTGGCCTGTTGCACCTGCTTGATGTACTCCAGCGCCTTGTACGCGAACGGCAGTGCGCGGTCCGGCTGCCCCTGGCGCAGGTGCAGTTCCGATTGCCACATCTGGTCCAGCGCCTTCTTCAGCGTGGCGCGCGTCTCGGGGTCGAGCAGGGTGGCGGCCTCGGCGTGGTCGTGGGTGTGGCCGTAGGCTTCCAGCACGTCGGCTTCGCGGCCGAAGCTCGTGCCGGTCGCCGACGTCGCATGGTCGTGATCGTCCTGCACGGCGGTCGGGGCTTCGGCATGGTCGTGTCCGTCGTCATCCGCGTGATCGTCGTCGGCGTCGCTGGTCGGCGGCGGTTGCGGTTCGCCTTCGGCTTCCTCGCCGAGGAACTGGCCGTAGCGCAGGCGCAGGATGCGCTGGTCCACGCCGATCGCGTCCGAGCGCGTGACGAAGGTGTCCGTCGCCAGGCTGCGCTTCTGCTTCTGCAGGGCTTCGGCGTCGATGATGATCTGGCGCTGGCTGCGGAAGTAGGCCGGCATCACCTTCTTCACCAGTCCTTCCAGGCCCGTGCTTTCCTGGCCCAGGTCCGCCGGCCAACGCAGGATCAGGCCGGGGCTCTGCGCGGACTGCGACGTCGGCGCACGCGTGTCGCGCACGGTGAGCTGCGCGATCAGGTCATCGCCCACGGCCATGCCGAGCGCCGCGAGGTCGAGCGACGCGGTGAAGCGGCGTGAGGTCGCCGGACCGGTACCGTGCAGCGTCATCGCCTGTTCCTTGAACGCGATGTTCTCGCCGCTGCCCTGCGCGAGCGTCAGCTTCAAGGTGGCGGTCGCGGCCACGCCGTAGTCGTCGCGGGCTTCGAAGGCGAGCGCCCAGCGCGTCTGTCCGATCGCCACCAGGCTGAGGCCACGGTCGGGCGTCAACACCTTCACCTGCGGCGCGCGATCGGGAATGGCATCCAGCCGCCGGAGTTTCGACGGCGGCTGCGCCTCCGTGCCGGCGGCCACCACACGGTACAGCGTGGATTTCGCGAGGGTGTGTGTCGCCCGCCAGGTGTCGCCGTCGCGCTGCAGGGCGATGCGCTGGCCGTCGTGGAAGACGAGATCGGCGCGGGTGGGTTGCGGTTCGAAGCGCAGCGTCCAGGCGAGTCGCGAGCCGACGGGGGCTTTCGCATCGAGCGTGGCTTCATCGCGCGCCGGCTGGCCTGTGTAGGACGGGGGCGCGATGTGCAAGCGCTGGCCGACCAGGCGCGGGACGCCGGGAATGACCGGTGTTTCTTCGTCCGCAGGCGCGAGCGTGCTGGCCATCGGTGCGCGCGCCGGCCACCACGCCGACACGGCGATCACCACGCCGGCCACCAGCCACATCGCCGCGATGCGCGGCCACGGCCACGGCGTGCGCAGATCCGGTGCCGGCTGGCTGCGCAGCCGTTCGCGGACGCGCGCCTGCTGCAGCTGTTGCAGTGGCGTCAGCGAGGCGGGCGGCGCCAGCAGAAGATCGCTGCTGTCGTCGAGGTCCTTGCGGCGTGCATCCAGCTGGCGCACCAGCCAGGCGGTGTCGAACGCGCGTGTCCGCCGCCAGGCCAGCGCGGCGAGCACCGCGATCCCGGCCAGCGCGACGGACACGGCTACTGCGGGCGACGCGAAGCGCCACACCACACCGGCGAGCGCGACGGGCATCGGCACTCCCAGCACCAGCTGGCCGAGCGCCGCATGGCGACGGACCTGGGCGAGACGGTCGAAGGCCGACAACGTCATGGCGCCACGCTCCGCGTGCGTCGCGTGGCCATCCAGCGTTCCACCAGCACCAACACCGCGATCAGCAGCGCGAGCCAGGGCTTCAGGTCGCGTGGCGCGACCGGATAGGTCGCGCCATCGCGCGTCGGCGCGTAATCCCTCGCCAGCACGCGCGTGGGCGCGTCGACGGCACCGTCGAACAGGGCGCGCAGGCGGTGCGGGAAATCGGCATCGAGCAGCGCCGGCATCGCGTCGGGCCGCAGCGCGCGGGTGAAGCGCATCACCCGGCCCTGTCCGAGCGGCGCGCCTTCGACCAGTGGCGCACCTTCGGCGTCGCGCCACGGCATCGACGACAGGGCAATGCCGTCCACCGTCGCTTCATGGGCCAGCAATGCGACACCGCCGGCCGAGATCCATTGCATGACCGGCGCGGGCACCGGTCCCGGTGCCAGCCACACCAGCGACTGCGACGGCGGAGGCATTGGCGCGTCGGTGGTCCCGATCTGCACGGCCGGCGCGCTGTTCGGCTGCCACGCCCGTGCGGCGGCATGCAGGTAGCGCAGCGCATGCTCGTCGCCCGCCGGGTGGCGGATCGCCAGTGAAGGCGTCGGCGATGCTTTTGCCGACGATGGCGGCATCGCGCCGTCGACAACCTGCCAGGTCACCGCACGTGACAGTGCAGGCCGCTCCGCATCCGCGCCCTGCAACGTTGCAGGCACGATCACGGTCAACGCGACGCCGGTTGGCAGTTCGGCATCGAGTTGCCGCAGCAGACTGCCGACGGCGGGCGTGCCGGCGGGCGCCGGCGCATCCAGCGACGGGAAGTCCGGCGCCAGCCAATGCAGGCGTGTGCGCGCATCGGAATTCGCACGTGCGAGGCCTGCATCCACGCCGGGCACGGCGACTGTCCATGGCCGCGTGTCGTCCAGGCCCGACAGCACCGGCCGGGCCAGCCACAGTGAGAGCAATGCGAGCAGCAGCAAGCGCAGCAACAGCAGCGGCCATTCGTCGAAGCGGATACGGTGGCGCGGTTTAGGCTTCTGCCGCAGCCAACGCAGCGCGGCGAAATCGGTCGGCGTCTGCTCGTGCCGGCGCGCGAGGTGCAGCAGCAAGGGCACCACCAACGCAGCAAGCGCAGCCAGGCCGGCCGGTAGCAGGAACGCCAGGCTCATGCGTACTCCGCCGCATCGCGCGCACCGAACAATCGGCGTAGCGGCAGGTCCAGCGGTTGGTCGGTGTAGTGGCGCGCGTGGAGGATGCCGGCCGCGTCCAGGCGCGCATCGAGCACACTCTGCGCATCCGCGAAGCGGCGCAGATAGTCGGCGCGCAGCGCGGCGGCATCGCCCAGCAGTTCCTCCCCGGTTTCCGGGTCGCGGAAGCGGTGGCCGCCGGTGAACGGGAAGTCGCGTTCGTCCGCGGTCAGCAGCTGGATCGCCAGCACCTCGCGGCGCGCAGCGGCCAGGCGTTCGGCCAAGGCGGGCATCGCATCATCGAACCAGTCGCTCAGCATCAGCACCAGGTCGCCGGCACCGATGCGTTCGAACACGGGGCCCAAGCGTTCCTGTGCGGGGAACGCCCCGTCGGCATGCAGGCCGTGCAGCGCGAGCAGCAGCTGGTCGCGCTGGCGCACTCCGTTGCCAGGCGCCACGAGCCGCACGCCATCGCCGTGCAGCACGAGCAGACCGAAGCGGTCGCCCTGGCGCAGGGCCAGTTCGGCGATGCAGGCCGCGAGGCTGCGCGCGGCATCGAAACGCGTGCCGCGCGCGCCATCGCGCTGCGCCATCGACGCGGTCGCGTCGAGCACGATCCATACCGTCAGCGGACTCTCTCGCTCGGCTTCGCGCACGAAGAAGCGGTCCGAGCGCGCATACAACTTCCAGTCGATCTGGCGCAGCTCGTCGCCGGGCTCGTAGGCGCGGTACTGCGCGAACTCCAGGCCGGCGCCGCGGCTGCGGCTGTGGTGCACGCCGATCCCCTGCGCGCCGATCGCGCGGCGCGCGGTCAGCCGCAGGTCCTTCAACCGGCTGCGGACATCGGCGGGGATCAGGTCGTGCGCCACGGCGTCGCTCAGGCGGCGAGCGGCACGCCGCGCAGCAGCGCGGCGATCACGTCGTCCGCGCTGACCTGCTCGGCCTCGGCGGCGAACGACAGCAGCAGACGGTGGCGCATCACCGGCTTCGCCAGCGCGACGATATCCTCGCGCGTCGCCGCCAGGCGCCCGTGCAGCAGCGCGCGCGCCTTCGCGGCGAGCACCAGCGACTGGCCGGCGCGCGGACCGGCGCCCCAGCGCACGTACTTGCGGATCTCCTCCGGCACGCCATCACCGGGACGGCTGGCGCGTACAAGCTTGGTGATCCAGCGCAGCAGGTCCTCGCTGACATGCACGTCGCGCACATGCTTCTGCAGTGCCAGCACCGCGTCGCCTTCCATTACCCGCGGTACCGTGCCACCGGCGCGGCCGGTGGTCTGCGCCAGGATGTCGTGCTCTTCCTGTTCGGTCGGGTAGTCCACGCGGATATGCAGCAGGAAGCGGTCCAGCTGCGCTTCCGGCAGCGGATAAGTGCCGGCCTGCTCCAGCGGGTTCTGCGTGGCCAGCACGAAGAACGGCGACGGCAGCGCATGGGTGGTGCCGGCGTAGCTGACGGTGCGTTCCTGCATCGCCTCCAGCAGCGCGGCCTGGGTCTTCGGCGGCGTGCGGTTGAGTTCGTCGGCGAGCAGCAGATTGGTGAAGATCGGGCCGGGCTGGAAACGGAAATGGCGATGGCCCGTGCCGTGGTCTTCCTCCAGCAGCTCGGTGCCGAGGATGTCGCTGGGCATCAGGTCCGGCGTGAACTGCACGCGGCGGAACTGCAGGTGCAATGCCTCGCCCAGCGAGCGCACCAGCAGCGTCTTGCCCAGGCCGGGCACGCCTTCGAGCAGGCAGTGGCCGCCGGCGAGCAGGCCGATCAGCAACTGCTCCACCACGTCCTGCTGGCCAACGATGGCCTGGCCTATGGCGGCGCGGAGTTCGCCCAGCGTGGCGAGTTGCTGCTGGAGGTCGGATTCGGTGAGAGACGTCATGGTGTATTCCGAAAGATGTGCAGGAGCGCCCCATGGACGCGATACTCGTGTTCCGGATGCGTGGCGGCAGGAGCATCGCGCCCATGGGGTGCTCCTACAGGAGCAAGGGTGTGTGTGATCATGTCGTCAACGCATAGATCACGACGTTGACGCCGAACTTGGTATTGTCCTCGGCCAGGAAGCGCTTGTTGCGCCAGTCGTAGTCCCACTCGCAGCCATAGTCCTTGTTGCTGTAGAGCACGCCGAGGCGGCCGTTGATCTCGATGCCCTGCAGGTACTCGTGCACCAGGTCGTCGCCCCAGCCGTTGAGTTCGAAGCTGGTGGCCGGCGGACCGTCGAACTTGAAGAACGAAGAATAGATCGCATGCGTGTTCGGCAGCTTCTTCATCGCCTTCGCGCCGAAGATCGACGCCATCTGCGCCTCGAACGACTTGGCGAACAGGCCGTCGATGTCGTGGTTGCAGTCGTCGACGAATACGAAGCCGCCGTTGCGCACATAGCGCTCGAAGTGGCGGCGCTCCACCGGGCTGAACTCCACCAGCTTGTGCCCGGCCAGGTAGCAGAACGGGGCAGCGAGCATGCGGGGGTCTGACAGCGCCAGCACGTGTTCCTTCGGATCCACCCGCAGGGTGGTGTAGTCGATCAGCGACGTGATCAGGTTGGACGGCATGCGCGCATCCACGTCCCAGTCGCCGGAGTCGTATTTCAGCCGGGTGAAATGGAAATCATAGGTGCCGGCCGCGCGTGCCTGCCTGGCCAATGCAGCCGTCACCATGCCGCCGAGCATCAGGTGGAGGAATTGCGCACGCGTTAGCCGGGAGTGGAGCAAAGCCGAGGTCTCTGAAAGCCCCTCTCCCGCCAGCGAACGCAGGAAGTCCCTGGGAGAGAGAGGGGTTGGGGAGAGGGGCGATGGCGTCCCGATGGTTCAAGCATCATGGACTGCGTTCGCCCCTCATCCGCCCTTCGGGCACCTTCTCCCGGGGGAGAAGGAGAACAGCGTTACACCGCGTCCGACAGCGAGGTGAAGGTGAAGTCGCGCAGCTTCATCGGCGGGATCATCATCACGAAGCTGGACTCGTCGCCGGCCACACGCACCGGCTTGCCCAGTTCCTCGATGTTGTTGAGCATGATCACCGGCGACTCGTTGAAGCGGAAGTTCTTCACCGGGTGCTTGATCTGCCCGTTCTCGATGTAGAACGTGCCGTCGCGGGTCAGGCCCGTCAGCAGCACCGTCTGAGGATCGACCATGCGGATGTACCACGTGCGGGTGACCAGGATGCCCTTCTGCGTGCCGGCGATCAGTTCCGCCGTGGACTTGGTGCCGCCCGCCATCAGCAGGTTGCCCGGCGAACCGATCGCGCGCTTGCCCTGCTTCTGCGCCCAGAAGCGCGAGTACTCCAGGTTGACCACCTTGCCGTTCTCGACGATGGCCATCTTCTCACGGGGCAGTCCTTCGCCGTCCCACGGCATCACTTCCGCGCCGGGGTGCCACGGGTCGGCGCTGATGTTCACGCGCGGGTCGTAGACCTGTTCGCCCAGCTTGTTGCCGCCGCCCTTCTTGGACAGGAAGCTGCGGCCTTCGTCGGCCTGGCGCGCGTCGAAGAAGTTCATCATGAAGGAGATCAGGCCCGCGGCCGCGGCCGGTTCCAGGATCACCGTGTACTTGCCCGGTTCCAGCGCCTTGGCCTCGGCCGATTCGCTGGCCTTGCGCATGGCGATGCGGATGTCGCTGTCGGCCTTGAACGCGCTGGCGTCCTTCAGGTTGCGGCCGACCCAGCCGGAACCGCGGCCGTCTTCCGTGCGCACGGTGCAGGTATAGTTGAACGCGGTCGCGCGCTGGTAGCCGAAGTTGCCCTTGCTGTTGGCGAAGGCGACGAAGCTCTGGCCATCCTCCAGGAAGCCGGCGGCGATCAGCTTCTCCGCCTTGCAGGGGCCGATGGAATCGGCGGCGACCTGGGCGCGGAACTCGGGGGTGATGGCAGCGGTGGACTCGCTGAAGGTGGCGCTCGGCGTGTAGGTCTGCTTCTCGACGGCCGGCATGAACTCGGGGTTCTCCGGCGCCAGGCGGGCGAGGTCTTCCGCGCGTCGGACCACGCGCTCCAGCGCGGCGTCGTCGAATTCGTTGATCGTCGCGATGCCCACGCGCTTGCCGAACGCCACCTGCACGCCCAGGTCGGTGTTGCTGACGATGCCGCTGGTGGAGACGTTGTTAAGCGCGAAACGGATGTTGCCATCGACCGAGCCGGTGAGGGACGCGGTGCATTCGTCGGCGGTGGACAGCGCGATGACCTTGTCCAGGATGGCCTTGGCCTGCGCTTCGGTGAGGATGCTCATGTTCTAGGATCTCCTTGCGCCGGTCAGCCGAGCGAGCGGGCGGTGTTGATGACGTTGATGCCGTTGAAGCGCGCGGTGGACGACCCGTGCGACACCGCGGACACCTGGCCGGGCTGGCCCTTGCCGTCGAAGAAAGAACCACCCAGGCGGTAGTCGCTTTCGTCGCAGACGGCGGTGCAGGCGTTCCAGAATTCCGGCGTGCGGATCTGGTAGGCCACGTCCTCGATCTGCTGGGTGATCTTGCCGTTCTTGATCTCGTAGAAGAGCTGGCCGCCGAACTGCGCGTTGTAGCGCTGCTGGTCGATCGAGAACGAGCCGTCGCCGATGATGTAGATGCCGTTCTCGACGTTCTTCACCATGTCGGCGACGGACAGCTTGGTCTTGCCGGCGGCCAGCGAGACGTTGGCCATGCGCTGGAACTGCACGCTGCTCCACGAGTCTGCATAGCAGCAGCCGTCGGATTCGGTCTTGCCCAGGATGTGGGCTTGGTCGCGGATGGTCTGGTAGTCGACCAGCTTGCCGGCGCTCACCAGGTCCCAGCGCTTGGTCTTCACGCCTTCGTCGTCGTAGCCGACCGCGCCCAGGCTGCCGGGCTGGGTCTTGTCGGCGAACAGGTTGACCAGTTCGCTGCCGTACTGGAAGCGCTGCTCGCGCTTGTCCAGGGTGGCGAAGCTGGTGCCGGCGTAGTTGGCTTCGTAGCCGAGCACGCGGTCCAGTTCCAGCGGGTGGCCGACCGATTCGTGGATGGTCAGCCAGGTGTGCGAGGGGTCCAGCACCAGGTCGTACTTGCCCGGCTTCACCGACGGCGCGGTGAGCTTCGCGCGCGCCTGCCTGGCGGCGGCGATCGCGTCTTCCTTCATGTCGTAGGACAGGCCATAGTTGATCACGCCGTTGGGCGAAGTGAACTTCTGGCCGGCGTCGCCGTCCAGGTATTCGTAACCCAGGCCCATCGGGGCGGACAGGCCATCGCGGGTGCGGAACTTGCCGCTGGCCTTGTCGATGGCGGTGACTGTCATCGGCACCCAGATGCGGTGCACGTCCTGGTCGATGTAGGAACCGTCGGTGCTGGCGAAATACTTCTGCTCGTTGACCAGGAACATCATCGAGTTGACGAAGTCGGCGCCGGCGTTGATCGCGGCCGCGTTCACGCCCAGCAGCAGGTCGACCTTGTCCTTGATCGGCACGTCCATGGCGTTCTTCTTGATCGGCGTCTTCCACGACACCTCGCCGAAGCCCGGCGCCTTGGCCAGCTGCACCGGCGCGGTCTGGGTCTTGCTGTTGGCCTTGGCGATCGCGGCGGCCTGGCGGGCGGCGCTGGCCACGCCTTCGGCGGTGAGTGTGTTGGTGGCGGCGAAGCCCCAGGCGCCGTCGGCGATCACGCGGATGCCGGCACCGGTGGACTCGGTGTTCACCACGTTCTGCACCTTGTCCTCGCGGGTGATCACGAACTGGCGCAGGTAGCGGCCGATGCGCACGTCGCAGTAGGTCGCGCCGGCCTGCCTGGCCGCGGCGAGCGCGGCATCGGCGAGGCGCTTCTTGAAGGCGACGTCGAGGGTGGACTGGAGCTGCTCGGCGGCGATCGCCTTGCCGAGGAAGGACGGCACCATCAGGCCGCCCAGGCTGAGGCCGGTCATGGCCAGGAAGTCACGACGTTGCAAGGCAGTTCTCCACCGGTTGGGCCTGCAGGGCAGGCGGGGCTGCGACGGTAGTGCGTCGGCCCGCGCAGTCCCCGCGCAGGTCGTTCCCGATTCTTGCCCTGCGTGCCGACAGCGTCAAATGACTTTAGGCATACATGGCCCCACATCGCCTGTAGGAGCGCCCTCGGGCGCGATGCTCTTCATGTGGCGGAACGAAGAGCATCGCGCCCGAGGGCGCTCCTACGGCCCGGTGGTCATCCGAGGCTGCGCGCGGTGTTGATGATGTTGATGCCGTCGAAGCGCGTGGTGGCCGAGCCGTGCGACACCGCCGACACCTGGCTGGGCTGGCCCTTGCCGTCGAAGAACGAGCCGCCCAGGCGGAAGTCGCGCGCATCGCAGATCGCCGTACAGGCGTTCCAGAATTCCGGCGTGCGGATCTGGTAGGCCGCATCCTCGACCTGGCGCGTGACCTGCCCGTTCTTGATCTCGAAATAGAGCTGTCCGCCGAACTGCGCGTTGTAGCGCTGCTGGTCGATGGAATACGAGCCGCGACCATGGATGTACAGGCCGTTCTCCACCTCCTTCACCATCCCGGCCACCGTCAGTGGTGCCTTGCCGGGCGCCAGCGAGACATTGGCCATGCGCTGGAACTGCACGCTGCTCCACGAATCGGCATAGCTGCAGCCGTGCGAGGCGTCCTCGCCGAGGATGTGCACTTCGTCGCGGGTGGCCTGGTAATTGACCAGTACGCCGTCCTTCACCAGGTCCCAGCGGCGCGTCTTCACCCCTTCGTCGTCGTAGCCCACGGCACCAAGGCTGCGCGGCTCGGTCTTGTCGGCGGTGAAGTTGACGATCGGACTGCCCCACTGGAATCGCTGCTCGCGCTTGTCCAGCGTGGCGAAGCTGGTGCCGGCGTAGTTGGCTTCGTAGCCGAGCACGCGGTCCAGCTCCAGCGGATGGCCGACATTCTCGTGGATGGTCAGGAACAGGTTGGACGGATCCAGCACCAGATCGTACTTGCCGGGCTTCACCGAGGGTGCGGTCAGTTTCGCGCGTGCCTGCTTCGCCGCCGCGATGATGTCCTCGCGCAGATCGTAGGACGCGCCGTAGGCCACGACGCCGCCCGGCAGCATGAACTTGTCCGCGGCGTTGGCGTCCAGGTATTCGTATCCCATGCCCATCGGTGCGGACAGGCCATCACGCGTCTTGAACCGGCCGCTGGCCTTGTCCACCACCGTCACCGTGAAGGGTACCCAGATGCGGTGCACGTCCTGATCGATGTACGAACCGTCGGTGCTGGCGAAGTACTTCTGCTCGTTGATCACGAACATCCGCGACGCCGCGAAGCTGGCGCCAGCGGCGAGCGCGGTGGCATTCGCGTCCAGCAGCAGGTCCACCTTCTCCTTCACCGGCACCGCCATCGCGTTCTTCACGATCGGCGTGCGCCAGCTCACCTCGCCGACACCCTTCAACGGCGCCAGCTTTACGGGCTTGCCCTGGATGCGCGCATTTGCGCGCGCGATCGCCATGGCCTGGCGCGCGGCGGCGGCGACGCCATCGGGTGTCGGGTCGTTCGTCGCCGCGAAGCCCCATGCGCCCTGCGCGATCACGCGTACGCCGACCCCGGAGGATTCGGTGTTCACCACGTTCTGCACTTTGTCCTCGCGGGTGATCAGCGACTGCCGCAGGTAGCGGCCGATGCGCACGTCGCAGTACGTGGCGCCCGCTGCGGTCGCCGCTGTCAGCGCGGTGTCGGCCAGGCGCTTCTTCTTCGCCACGTCGCCCGGCTCCAGCAGGGCCTCGGCAGCGATCACGCGCGTGCCGGGCAGGGCCAGGCCCGCAAAGGCCAGGCCGCCTAGGGTCAGGAAGTCGCGTCGCTGCATGCGCGTGTCCGGGCAGAGTAAGCCCCGGACTGTCGTCGGCGTGCCGCACAGCGTCAAGTGACGCCGGTCATGGGCGGGTGACGTGGTGCACAATGCGCGCATCCCGCACAGGAACGCGCCCGCATGAAGTCCCGTCCCTCCGTACGCCCCGAGAGCGAAGACGAGCAGCCGCGGCTCGCCGTGCTGATCGATGCCGACAACGCCCAGCCCGCGGTGATCGAGGGCCTGCTGGCCGAGGTGGCCAAGTACGGCGTGGCCAGCGTGAAGCGCATCTACGGCGACTTCACCAGTACGCGCATGACCCAGTGGAAGCAGGCGCTGCTGAAGCACTCGATCAACCCGGTGCAGCAGTTCGCCTACACCAGCGGCAAGAACGCGACAGACAGCTCGCTGATCATCGATGCGATGGACCTGATGTATACCGGCCGCTTCGACGGCGTCTGCCTGGTGTCGAGCGACAGCGATTTCACCCGCCTGGCCCAGCGCCTGCGCGAGGAAGGGCTGACCGTGTACGGCTTCGGCGAGCGCAAGACGCCCGATGCCTTCGTGCAGGCTTGCGACAAGTTCATCTACGTGGAGGTGCTGCGCAGCGAAGCGTCGGCGCCGCCCACCCCGCCTTCGCCGCCGAAGCCTGCGAAGAAGGCGGCCAGGCCGGTGGCGAAAAAGCCCGCCGGGCAGGCCGAGCCGACCGCCGCACCCGCGGCCGAATCCGGCAGGCACGAATCGCTGCCGCTGAAGCTGATCCGCCAGGCCATCGAGGAGGCCAGCGACGACCAGGGGTGGGCCTTCCTCGGCAGCGTCGGCAGCTACCTCAGCAAGGTGCGGCCGGACTTCGATACCCGCCTTTACGGGCACAAGAAGCTCAGCGACCTGATGAAGGCGCACCCGCGCCATTTCACCGTCGAGGAGCGGGCGGGCGAGGGCGGTGCGAAACGGTTCTATGTGCGGGCCGCGTAGCGTGCGCTGCGTGCACGGCGTCATGGTCGTTCGGGCAATACGAGGTCGTGCGCGTGGCGCACGCTACGCCTCGTGACCAAACCCTTCGCGCCGTCGTGCGAGCGCAACCAGGGGCCGATCCTGGAAGTGCTGCAACGCCACCTGGGCACCACGCGCCGCGTGCTGGAGATCGGCAGCGGCAGCGGCCAGCACGCGGTGCATTTCGCCGCCGCGATGCCGTGGCTGGCATGGCAATGCAGCGACCGTGCGGACAACCTGTCGGGCATTGCGGCGTGGCGGGACGAGGCAGCGCTGGCGAACACGCCGCCTGCGATCGAACTCGATGTCGACGGGCCGTGGCCCGGGAACGGGTTCGACGCGGTCTTCACCGCCAACAGCCTGCACATCATGGGCTGGCCGCAGGTGGAGGCGTTCTTTGCCGGTGTCGGCAAGGTGCTGCAAGAAGACGGCCTGCTGATCGTCTACGGGCCTTTCAACTATGGCGGCGACTTCACCAGCGACAGCAACCGCGCGTTCGATCAGTGGCTGAAGGACCGCGATCCCGCCTCCGGCATCCGCGATTTCGAAGTCGTCGACGCGCTGGCGCGCGCGATTGGCCTGGCGCTCGTCGAGGACAACGCCATGCCGGCGAACAACCGCGCCCTGGTGTGGCAGAAGACCATCGAGAAGGAACAGGCAACGTAATCGCGGCGAAGGATGATCTTCAATGGTCGGGTGCCATGTCGCGCAATCTTTCGCTCGCGCGGCGAAGGCCGTCGAAGATGGTCTGCGCCACGACGCCAGGAAAATCCGCAGGCAGCCGCGCGGCGACTGACGCGATCGCGGGTTCCACCTTCTCAAGAAGGTCTTGTATCCAGGGTTCGGCGCCATCGCGAACGCCGCACGCCCGAGCCGTCTCGTTCCAGTGGCGCCGGCGTACGTTCAGCAATTTCCGATGCCTGTTCTTGCCGACCACCGACATGGCAAGCGCAGCCTTGTGGGGATCCAGCTGTTGAGGACCATGGCCAAGAATGGGATACACGGACAACACATCGTAGAGGGGCGTCAGGCGGAATCTGCCTTGTGGCTCGATGTGCAGGCTGAAGTTCTTCGCGTGTCCGTCTGTTGCGGCGAGGAGCCAGAACAGGATCTGCGTCCTGAAGAAAGTCTCGCGGTCGCCGGGTTCGGCTGACTGACGCAACAGATCCATGATCTGCACGATTCCCGGCCCGCCATCACTTTCGTACTTGCGCGAAGAAGGCAGGCCGAACACTTGGCAAAGGTCTTCCTGCGGCAAGCGGATCCACCAGGTGCCATCCTCGGACAATCGCCTGTCGAAACGCTCGACCACCAAGGCGCGCTGATCTTCGAACCTACCGATGGTCGTGTTTGCCACGGGCAGGCCGAATGCACGCAACAGTTGCATGCAAAGCCACTCGTTTTCCACCGACGAGGCCATGTCGGCGCGCATGTTGCCCACCAGTCCAAGCGGCAGTTTGAATATGTGCGTGCTGGGCGTGCTCCCCAAGGGAACGCACCATTGGCCGTTGTGTAACAGGAGCGCAGTCTTTTCCTGCGCGCCCGCCAGCGACAGTCGGAATTCATCGTCGTCGTGGTGTCCGGGCAGCGGAGGGGATGCCACGCCCCCGAGAAGGCGGGCGACACCAGCTTCGTCCAGGGATCGGGCCTGGATGGTGCGTACTTCGTCCGGCGGGGTGTTCACCGGCAATAGCTGGATGGCGCCTACGCAGTCACGGCCGATCTGTTCCAGCAGCGCGAACGTGCTGTTGGAGGGAACAGTGAAGCGGTTTCGAAGGCGCGCACGGATGTTGGCGCTATCGGGCAGCAAGTTGTCGAAGTAGTGCTCCACCACATCGCCACGGTGCGACATGCCCTCCGGCAGCAGAGGCAGCGATAGGGACAAAGGGCGCGCCAACGGCGAGGCTAACCAACTGGAAGCGTACGTCAGGCGGGTCGGCTGGGCATCCTGCCAAGTGGCAGCCTCCACACCGTTCATCCATATCCGCAGCTCACCCATGGCCTACCACTCCACCGCGTCCAGCGAGGGCGAAGAGGGCGCGCGTGGCGCCAGCGACACTTGCAGGCCCAGCACAGCCCAGACTTTCATCAGGCGCTCGAATGTCGCGGCTTCCGGTCTGGCCTCCAGAGCGGTTACGGCTTGTCGTGTGATGCCGAGCTGATCGGCCAAGTCGGCCTGGGTCAAACCCTGCTTCTTGCGCAGGGCGCGCAACAAAGGGGCCAGCTGCTGAGGTGTCTGGATTGGATATTGGGCGGCAGTCATAGGTATGCCCCTTTGAGTGGCACAGGCAACCTAGCGTTTGCCTACCCAAAATGCAAGCCATGCATTGCATTTACCTTATGCAAGGCATAAGTAGCATTTTTACAGGACATACAAAGAAAAACCCCGCCGAAGCGGGGTTTCCTTTTTAAGCGGCCTGCACGATGTGCAGCGCCTTCGGATTGCGCCACAGGCCCAGCAGCTCGGCCTCGCGCGCCTTGGCGGCGTGCAGATGCTTTTCCTTGATGTGTCCGTAGCCGCGGATGTGCTCCGGGATGCTGGCGATCTCCACCGCCAGCCCCAGCTTGTCCCCATCCAGTGTGCCCAGCAGTTCGCCCACGGTCTTCTCGTAGTCGGCGATCAGCTGGCGCTCGCCCTTGCGTTCGTCGGTGTAGCCGAACACGTCGAAGGTACCGCCACGCAGGAAGCGCAGCTTCGCCAGCAGGCCGAAGGCCTTGAACACCCACGGGCCGTATTCCTTCTTCATCAGGCGGCCGTGCGCATCTTTCTTGGCGAACAGCGGCGGCGCGAGGTGGAAGTGGACTTCATAGTCGCCTTCGAACTGTTGCTCCAGGCGGCGCTTGAACTCGCCGCTGGTATACAGGCGCGCGACTTCGTATTCGTCCTTGTAGGCCATCAGCTTGAAGAAGTAGCGGGCCACCGCCTCGGTCAGCGCTGTCGAACCCGGCGCGCGGGTGTTCTCGGCGTTGCGCACCTTGGCCACCAGGTCGGTGTAGCGCGCGGCGTAGGCGGCATCCTGGTATTCGGTGAGGAAATCCTTGCGGCGCGCGATCAGTTCGTCCAGCGAGCGCGACAGGCGCAGATCGTCCAGTGGCAGGAACGCGACGTCGCCGCCGTGCGCGCCGTCCTCGGGCAGGCCGCGGAGTTCGCTCTCGTTGCCCGGATTGCGCGGCGCGGCGTTCGCGCCCCACTCGGTGCTTTCCCATTCGCCCGGCGGCAGCACCTGCAGGGCGCGCGGGGTGCGCTCGCTCTCGGTCTGCGCATTGCGGATCAGGCCGGCGGCCTCCTGCACGGCCTGCGGATTGACCACCGCCAGCCGGCCCCAGGCGAACGCGGTCTTGTTCATCTCGATGGCGGCGCCGTTGAGCTCGACGGCACGCATGATCGCCTCGTAGGAGATCGGCACCAGCCCCTGCTGCCAGGCGTAGCCCAGCATGAACAGGTTGCTGGCGATCGCATCGCCCATCAGCGCGGTGGCCACTTGGGTGGCGTCGACCAGCATCGGCTCGCGGCCGCCGAGGGCGACCTTCACGCCGGCGATGATGTCGGTGGCCGGAAACTGCATGTCCGGATGCGTGGTGAACGTGCCCGGCATCGCCTCGTAGGTGTTCAACACCACCTGCGAGCGCTCGCCGCGCACCTTCGACAGTACCCAGTAGTCGTTGACCACCACCATGTCGCAGCCCAGCACCAGGTCGGCTTCGCCGGCGGCGATGCGCACGGCATGGATGTCCTCCGGCGTGCGCGCGATACGGATGTGGGTGGTCACCGCGCCGCCCTTCTGCGCCAGGCCGGTCTGGTCGAGGACGCTGGCGCCCTTGCCTTCCAGGTGGCCGGCCATGCCGAGCAGGGCGCCGATGGTCACCACGCCGGTGCCGCCGACGCCGGTGATCAGGATGTTCCAGGGCTGGGCGAGGTCCGACTTGAACGCCGGCGCCGGCAGCGAGGCCAGCAGGTCCGCCGCATTGGCTTTCTTGCCCTTGCGCGGATTGCCGCCGTGCACCGTGACGAAGCTGGGGCAGAAGCCGTCGACGCAGCGGAAATCCTTGTTGCAGTTCGACTGGTCGATCTCGCGCTTGCGGCCGAACTCGGTCTCCTTCGGCAGCACCGACACGCAGAAGCTCTTCACGCCGCAGTCGCCGCAGCCTTCGCAGACCAGCGTGTTGACCATCGTGCGCTTGGCCGGGTCCGGGAGCTTGCCGCGCTTGCGGCGGCGGCGCTTCTCGGTGGCGCAGACCTGGTCGTAGATCAGGATGGAGACGCCCTTCACCTCGCGCAGGCGACGCTGCACGTCGTCCAGGTCCTTGCGGTCGAAGAACTCCACGCCGGAGGGGAAGATCTCGCGCTTGCTCCACTTGCCCACTTCGTCGCTGACCACGACGATGGTGTCCACGCCCTCGGCGCGCATCATGTGCGCGATCTGCGGCACCGACAGCGTGCCGTCCACCGGCTGGCCGCCGGTCATCGCCACCGCGTCGTTGTAGAGAATCTTGTAGGTGATGTTCACCCCGGTGGCCACCGACTGGCGCACCGCCAGCGAGCCGGAGTGGAAGAACGTACCGTCGCCCAGGTTCTGGAAGACGTGCTCGGTCTCGGTGAAGGGGGCCTGCCCGGACCACGTCACGCCTTCGCCGCCCATGTGGGTGAAGGTGTCGGTGTTGCGGTCCATCCACGTGACCATGTAGTGGCAGCCGATGCCGCCGAGCGCACGCGAGCCTTCCGGCACCACCGTCGAGGTGTTGTGCGGGCAGCCGCTGCAGTAGTGCGGCACGCGCGGGAAGTTGGCGCGCGGCAGCGCCATCTCGGCTTCCTTCTCTTCCATCCAGCGCAGGCGCTGTTCGATGGACTCCGTCGTGAAGAAGCGCTGGATGCGCTTGCCGATCACGCCGGCGATGGTGGCCGGGGTCAGCTCGCCGGTGGACGGCAGGATCCACTCGCCGCCTTCGTCGTACTTGCCGACGATGGACGGACGCGTGCCCGCGTTGGCCGGCCAGTTGTAGAAATACTCCTTCATCTGCCGCTCGATGAAGGCACGCTTCTCCTCCACCACGACGATGTCTTCCAGGCCCTTCGCGAACGCGGTGATGCCCACCGGTTCCAGCGGCCAGGTCATACCGACCTTGTAGACGCGGATGCCGATGTCGGCGCAGGCCTGCTCGTCCAGGCCCAGGTATTCCAGCGCCTGCAGCACGTCGAGGTAGCTCTTGCCGGTGGTGACAATGCCCAGCCGCGCGCGCGGCGAATCCAGCACGATCCGGTCCACATTGTTCGCGCGGGCGAAGGCCTGCGCCGCGGCCACCGCATACTTGTGCAGGCGCATCTCCTGGTCCAGCGGCGGGTTCGGCCAACGGATGTTGAGGCCGCCGGCCGGCATGGCGAAGTCCTCCGGCAGCACGATCTCGCGCGCGAACGGGTCCACCTGGACCGATGCCGACGACTCCACCGTCTCGGCGATCGTCTTGAAGCCGATCCAGCGGCCCGTGTACCGGCTCATCGCCCAGCCCACCAGGCCCAAGTCCAGGATGTCCTGCACGCCGGCCGGGTTGAGGATCGGCATCATCGCGCTGACGAATTCGTCCTCCGAGCCGTGCGGCAGGGTGGAGCTGCGGCAGTTGTGATCGTCCGCCGCCAGCGCCAGCACGCCGCCGAACTTCGACGTGCCTGCCGCGTTGCCGTGCTTGAACACGTCGCCGCAGCGGTCCACGCCGGGACCCTTGCCGTACCACATGGAATACACGCCATCGACCTTGGCGCCGGGGAACAGGTTGGTCTGCTGCGTGCCCCACACCATCGTGGCGCCCAGGTCCTCGTTCAGGCCGGGGGTGAACTTCACTCCCGCCGCCTCCAGATGCTTGCGCGCGCGCCACAGCTCCAGGTCGAAGCCGCCCAGCGGCGAGCCGCGGTAGCCGCTGATGAACCCGGCCGTGTTAAGGCACGCGGCCTGGTCGCGCAGGCGCTGCATCAGCGGCAGCCTGACCAGCGCCTGCACGCCGCTCAGGTAGATGCGGCCGTCGGTGCGGGTGTACTTGTGCTCCAGCGTGTAGTCGCTGTCGATCAACCCGAGCTGCGGCGTGTTGGCGGACGAGGGTGAGGTGAGTTCGGCGGTGCTGGTCATGGCGGGCCCGTGCAAGCGGCTGGCGAGGCCCGACAACCCCCGGGCGCGAAGGCGCGCATTGTAACAGCGCCCTTTTCTGTGACGCCGGTCACTTCGTCATTGTGCGTTGCAGCGGTTAGCATGGGGCCGGGGTACATTGGCTGTCTGGGGGACGTTCGTGAAATCCGGTAAGTACATGCTGCTGGCCGCCGTGCTGGCATCCGTGGTGTTTTCCGCGCACGCGCAGAGCGTGCCGAAGCCCAAGGAGTTCTATTTCGACGAGGACAAGACGACGGCGCGACCGATCGTCGTGGTCGAGGGCGAGGGAGAAGCCCAGGTGCAGGCACTCGTGCGCGAACGCGACCGCGGCCGCCGGCAGCTCGAGGCCACCTCGCAGCTGGCCCACATCGCTTTCAGCGACGGGCGTACAGACCTCGGCGGCCAGCTCTACCAGCAGGCCCTGGCGCAGACGGATGCCAAAGGCACACTGGGGCGCGCCGTGCGGTGGAACTACGCGTGGGACCTCTTCCGCGCGGGCCAGGTCGAGCCCGCACTGACGCGCTGGGTCGAAGTCGCCAGCGCCTACGGGTCTCCCTCGTGGGCGCCGCCCACGTTGGCGCTGGCGCTGTGGCGCCTGGACCGGAAGCAGGAAGCGGTCGCCTGGTTCGGCGCTGCCGTGCGCACCGAACCCGCCGTCTGGATCGACGCGCGCAATTTCGCCTCGCAGCTCCCGGACTGGAAGCAGGAAGATCGCGACACGCTGGCGGAAGTGCTGGGCGCCTGGCAGGCCAATCCGCCAACCTGGCCCTGACCGCATGAGACAATAGGCCGCTTGGGCGGCTGCGCTGTGCGGTTGCCGGATAGGCGCATGCCTCGCGATGATCAACAACGACCTCCGCATCGAATCCTATCGCGCACGTCTGGGCGCGGTCGGTAGGGTCCAGATTCCGGCGTTCCTGCAGGAGTCGTCCGCGGAACGCCTGCGGCAGTGCCTGAGCCGCGAGGTACCCTGGGAGCCCGGCCAACGTAGCGACAGGCCGCCACTCCTGCCATCCACCGCTCAAGAACTGTCGCCCCCCCAGCAGGATCGGGCTCGCCTCATGGAGGCGATACGCAGGGCGATGAGCGGGTTCGAGTTCTTCTTCGATCGTTTCAAGATGATCGATGCGCGCCGTGATGGAATGCATCCCGAGCTGGTGCTGCATGTGGTGGTGGATTTCCTGAACTCGCCGGACTTTCTGGCCTTTGCACGCGAACTTACCGGCGATCACGATATCCGGATGGTGAGCGCGATGGCCGTGCGCTACCGTGCTGGCCACTTTCTGCGCATGCACGACGACAAGTCGCACGATGAAGACCGCGCGTTCGCCTACGTCATCAACCTGGGACGTAACTGGGAAGCCGACTGGGGCGGCCTGCTTCAATTCGTCGATGATCGACAGAACGTCGTCGAAACATTCACTCCGCACTGGAACAGCCTCAGTTTGTTCCGCGTACCGCAGGCGCACCAAGTGAGTCAGGTGGCGCCTTGGGCGGGAGATCACCGTTACAGCATCACCGGCTGGTTCCGCCGCAGCTGACGTGTCCGCGCGCGGGTACTTTCCCTTTGCTCGTGAGGAGTTCCCGATGTTCCTGCTGCGTTCGCTGACCTCTTGCCTGCTGTTTGCCGTCGCGCTGCCCGCCTTCGCCGCCGACCGCATCGCCGGTCGTGCGTTCGCCACCCGCTCCGATGTCATCGCCCCGCACGCGATGGCGGCCACCTCGCATCCGCTGGCCACGCAGATCGCGCTGGACGTGATGAAGCAGGGCGGCACCGCGATCGATGCGGCGATCGCCGCCAACGCGGCGCTCGGCCTGATGGAGCCCACCGGCAACGGCATCGGCGGCGACCTGTTCGCCATCGTGTGGGACCCGAAGACGAAGCAGCTGCACGGCTACAACGGCTCCGGCCGTTCGCCGAAATCGCTGGCGCTGGATTACTTCAGGCAGCACGGCATCACCGACATTCCCGCGCACGGGCCACTGCCGGTCAGCGTGCCGGGTACGGTGGATGCGTGGTTCGCGCTGCACGGGCGCTTCGGCAGGCTGCCGTTGAAGGACCTGCTGGCGCCCACGATCCGCTACGCGCGCGAAGGCCACCCGGTGCACCAGACGATCGCCTACTACTGGGAGCGCTCGGTGCCGCGGCTGTCGAAGTTCCCCGGCTTCACCGAGCAGTTCACCCTCGACGGGCGCGCGCCGCGTACTGGCGAGATGTGGAGGAACCCCTCTCTTGCCGACACGCTGCAGAAGATCGCCGACGGCGGCCGCGACGCGTTCTACAAGGGCGACGTCGCCCGCACCATCGACGCCTACTTCAAGGCCAACGGCGGCTTCCTGTCGTACGAAGACATGGCCGCGCACCACGGCGAGTGGGTCGAACCCGTCAGCACCAACTACCGTGGTTACGACGTCTGGGAACTGCCGCCGAACGGACAGGGCATCGCGGCGCTGCAGATGCTCAACGTGCTGGAAGGCTACGATTTCTCGAAGATTCCATTCGGCAGCCCCGAACACGTGCACCTGCTGGTGGAGGCCAAGAAGTTGGCCTTCGCCGACCGCGCGCGCTGGTACGCCGATCCCGCCTTCCAGCCCGCGCCGGTCGCGCGCCTGATCTCCAAGCCGTATGCGCGCGAACGCGCCAGGCTGATCTCGCCCGACAAGGTGCTGCGCGAAGTGCAGCCCGGCACGCCGAAGGAACTGGACGAAGGCGACACCATCTACCTGACCGTCGCCGACAAGGACGGGATGATGGTCTCGCTGATCCAGTCCAACTACCGCGGCATGGGCAGCGGCATGGCGCCGACGGGCCTGGGCTTCATCCTGCAGGACCGCGGCGAAATGTTCGTGCTGCAAGGGTGTGAAGGTGCCGCGCCACATCCCAACTGTTACGCGCCGGGCAAGCGCCCGTTCCACACCATCATCCCCGCCTTCATCACCAGGGATGGCAAGCCGTGGGTCAGCTTCGGGGTGATGGGCGGCGCCATGCAGCCGCAGGGCCACGTGCAGATCGTGATGAACCTGGTCGACTTCGGCATGACCTTGCAGGAAGCCGGTGACGCACCGCGCGTGCAACACGAAGGCTCGACCGAACCGGTAGGCAGCGCCACCGTGATGACCGACGGCGGCGTGGTGCAGCTGGAATCGGGTTTCCCTTACGAAACCGTGCGCACGTTGATGGACAAGGGTCACCACGTCGAATGGGCATTGGGGCCCTACGGCGGCTACCAGGCGATCAAGCGCGACCCCGAGACCGGCGTGTACTACGGGGCCAGCGAGAGCCGCAAGGATGGACAGGCGGCGGGGTATTGAGGAACTCTGTCGAGAGGTCTCATAGGTTGGGGTGAACGGAGGGAACCCCAACATCGCAGTGATGAAGGGTCGCCATGTTGGGCTTCGCAGGCTCACCCCAACCTGTCGCGCTGAGGTCACACCGTATACCGCCTGCATCCGGGAGCTGGGCTATGCATACGTGGATAGTGCTGACGATGTTCCTGCAGGGCGCGGTCGATACGCCGCCCCCACCACCGCTGCCGACAGCGGCACACGCACGACTCTATGGCTTCTGCGCGCCGAGCACGGGCAACGAGGCCAAGACAGTGGAGCAGTTGCAGGGCGACTACCGCATCGTCGGGCTGTCGCCGAACGATCGAGCGCCCTATTCGGGCACGATGAAGATCGTGGCGTCCACCGCGACCGAGGTCCGCCTCGATGCAAGGATCGGCACAAAGACGCGGAATGCCACCGCGCGTTACGTGCGCTGCGGCGAAGGTGTGAAACAGCTGTTCGTCACCGTCGAAAGCCGCGGTGTACCGCGACAGCTGTACTGCGTCATGCATAACGACTACGACAACCTGCACCGGGCCACCTGCAGCGGGCAGGCGAGCGATGGGGACGGCGACAAGGGCCTGGAGGCCTGGTTCGAGATCGTGCCGTAGGATGCGTGAAGCTGCCTGCGGCTCCACACATCCTGCGAACCACGAACCTGGACACCACCATGGCCACACTCCCCGCCATCCCCGAACTCACGCCCGGCCTCTACCGCCACTACAAGGGCAACGACTACGAGGTCGTCGCGGTGGCGCGTCACAGCGAGACGCTGGAGCCGGTGGTGGTGTACCGCGCGCTGTACGGCGAAGGCGGATTGTGGGTGCGGCCCTATGCGATGTTCTGCGAGGAGGTGATCGTGGGCGAACGCGCGGTGCGTCGCTTCGCGCCGATCGATTGAGACCGGCATGACCACCTACGTCGGCCTGCTTCGTGGCATCAATGTCGGCAAGGCCAAGCGTATCGCCATGGCGGACCTGCGCGCGTTGCTGGAGGATCTCGGCTACACCGATGTCACCACGCTGCTCAACAGCGGCAACGTGGTGTTCCGCTCAACCAAGAAGACACCCGCGAAGATCGCCACGGAGATGTCCGCCGCGATCGCTGCGCAGCTCAAGATTGACGTGCCGATCATCGTGAGGTCGGCGAAGGACCTGGCCACGATCATCGGCGACAACGCGCTGGCCGATGCGGCCGCCGATCCCTCACGCCTGCTGGTCGCCTTCGTGCAGGAGGCCGATGCACTGCCGGCGCTGTCCGCCATCGCGCCGCACGTGGTGCCGCCGGAACAGTTCCTGCTTGGACGCGAAGCCGCCTACCTGCATTGCGCGCGCGGCATCCTCGAAAGTAAGGCCGGCGAAGCGTTGGTGGGCAAGGCCGGCAAGGCCGCCACTACCCGCAACTGGGCCACTGTGCTGAAACTGCAGGCGCTGGTGGAGAAGATGGACGGGTGACGTGCCCTGTACCGTGGGAGCGACGTCAGTCGCGATGATCTACCGCGAAGGTTTCATCGCGACTGACGTCGCTCCACAGGCGAGGTCGCCTACAGATCGAAGCCCAGCAGCAACGGGTCGTGATCAGAGCTGCGGAACGGCACCGCGGGATCGCCGTCGGCGTGACCCTGCGCATCCTGCTCGTCGGCGTTGATGTGCCACTCGGCGGCGCCGCGCAGCTGCTTCGCCAATGAGGGGCTGAGCAGGGCGTGGTCGAGGCGACCGGTGAGGCCGCTGTAGACGTAACTGTAGGGTTGTTCGATGCCGGCCTGCTTGAGAGCATCCACCCAGCCGGCCTCGTCGCGCAGCCAGCGTACCGGCGCTTCCATCGCGTAGGCGTTGAAGTCGCCGAGCATGACGATGCGGTCGCTGCGGGTGTGGGTCGGGTCGGTTTTCAACCACGCATCCAGACGCTTGGCCGAATCCAGGCGCAGCGCATTCCAGCAGCCGGCGCCGTCCTTCTGATCGGCGTCCAGGCCGGTGGCTTCCGAGCAGCCTTTCGACTTCAGATGATTGGCGACCACGACGAAGGGCTGGCCGCTGCCGCGCACGAACGCCTGCGCCAGCGGACTGCGGCTGCGTTCGCCGAACGGGCCTTCCAGCAGCGTGGCGGGCTTGCCGGTGGGCTTCACCTTGTCGCTGCGGTAGATGATGCCGACGCGGATGGTGTCCGGGCCCGGGCCCTGCTTGGCGTCGACGAAGCGCCAGGAGCCGCCACCGGCATTCAGGGCAGCGACCAGCTGCGCCAGGCTGGAGTCGGCGCCGTAGCCATCGTTCTCCAACTCCATCAGCGCGGCGATGTCGGGATCCAGGCCGCGGATGGTGGCGACCAGCTTCGCCATCTGTGCTTTCAGTTGCTCCGGCGTCTTGGCGCCGCGCTCGGTGGGAAAGCCGCCGCCGCGGCCGTCGCCGTTGAATAGGTTCTCCAGATTGAACGCGGCGATGCGCACATTGCCGGCGACCTGCGGCGCGGCCGGGCGCTCCGGTGCGGCGATCGTCGGCGCGGTGGTGAGCTGCAGGCGCCAACTGCCCAGGCGCTGTTCCACGATGCCCTGCACGCCGGTCAGCACGGTGCCGGTGCGCAGCGGCTGGCCGTCCTTCACGTACCACACGCCGGCGGGGTCGCGCTGGGCACTGCCGTCGTCCAGCAGCAGGGTGCGACGCGCGTTGTCCGCCGCGCGGCGCTGGGCGTCGGCGCTGCCGGGTACGGCGAGTTCGCTGGGCTGCCAGAGGCGGCCGTCGAAGCTGGCGATCAGCTCGCCGAAGCGCTCGAGCGTGTGCGTCCCGCTGAGCGTGAGCGGGGCGTCGATGCGGACCAGCATGCCTTCCAGCGGTTCCCAGTCGGCGGGCAGTGCGGTCAGCACGGTGGGCGCGATATGGCCGGTGCCGCGCGGCTGGATTACCGGTGCGTGCAGCGCGGTCAGCGTGTCGTCGCCACCGGCCTTGCGCTCGCCGACGATGCCGCGCACGCGGACACGATCGCCTGAGGCCATGGCCGGTGCGGGAACGCCTTCCTCGAAGGCCACGAACAGGGCGTCGGAGGTCGTCGCCTGCCCGTCACCGGCGTCCTGCACGAAGAAGCCGCCCAGACCAGGAAAGGTCGCGGTGACGATGCCTTCGACCGTGACGGTCTGGCCATCGAGCGCGCTGCGTGCGCCGTCGCCCTGTATCTGGCCGATGGGTGTGACGGGTTTCTGCGGCGTGACAGCGCAGGCGGGCAGTGCCAGGGAGGCGAGCAGGGCGAGGGTGGGCAGCGAGCGGGGAGGCGTCATCGAGGGGCGACCGTTGAAGCGAGGCGGCAAGGGTAAACGGAATGGGTGACGGGCAGAGGCGATGCCTGCGCAGCGCGCTCGCGCCGTGCGCGGGGAGAAGGACATTCACGTCAACGTTGGGTGCCGCGCAAACGAAAACGCCGCCCCGGGGGCGGCGTTTCGTGAAAGGCGTGAAGCCTTACTTGCTGTTGGCCAGCATCCAGTCGACGGTGGCATGTACCTGCTCGTCGGTCAGGGCCGGATTGCCGCCCTTCGGGGGCATGATGCCGCCGTCCGGGCCGGTGAAGCCTTCGATGGCGTGCTTGTACAGCGTGTCCACGCCCTTGGCGGCGCGCGCGCCCATGCCGGCGGCATTCAGCATGGGGGCCTTGCCCACACCGTTGGTGTGGCAGGCGCCGCACAGGTTCTTGTAGATCTCGCCGCCGTCCAGGGTGCCGCCGTAGGCGACCTGGGACGAAGCAGCGGCGGCGGCGGCGGCCGCGGCGGCGGCCTGCGCCGCCGCACCGGTTTCGCCGGCATAGACCGCGCCGGCGGGGGCGATGCGCGCCTCGGTGATCTGGGCGGCCTTGGGGTTCACTTCCGGCGGCAGGCTGTCGTGCAGGAAGTACGCGCCGACGATCAGGCCCGCGGTAACCAGCATCAGGAAGCCGATCACCATCGAGAAATGCTTGAGGAATTCGAGGTCGTAGTTACGCACTTTCCACCTTTGGCAGCACGGCCGCGGGGCCGCGCATGGCTACGAAACGGGGGCCGGCGGATGGCGCAGGGCGCGATCCTGGCGGGACCGGGCGCCGGAACGCCGCGGGCAAGGCGGCATTATAAGCAGTGAGGCCGTCTTTGCCTCAACACCGGCGCGTGGCGGTCACTGCGTCAGATAGACCTGCAGCGGGGCGCGAAGGGCCTGCAGCACGGCGCGGACGGGATAGCCGGCGCCGGCCCCTTGGCCGGAAAGGGCCTGCTGCAGCACCTGCCGCTTCTCGCCGCCCTCGATGTGCAGGTACAGGCGGCCGGCATCTCGCAGCACGGGCAGGGTCAGGGTGATGCGCGGTTCGCCTGCGCCGGGGGCGCGCATCGGCAGGACGGTGGCGGTCGTGGCCGGGTCCATCGCGTCGGCGAGGCGGTCGCCGCCGGGGAAGAACGAGGCGGTGTGGCCGTCACCCCCCATGCCCAGCACGACCACGTCGAGCGTGGCCGGCAGGGCGGCTGCCACGTCGGCCAGCACCTCGTCCGGTGAAGCCGCCGGGCGGTACAGCGGCACGAACCGGGCGTCGGCCGCCGCATCCTGCAGCAGATACTCCTTCACCAGCCGGGCGTTGGAGCGCTCGTGGCGGTCATCCACCCAGCGTTCGTCGACCAGGGTGACGGTGACGTTCGCCCAGTCCAGCGGCTGCCGCGACAGCGCCTGCAGGAAGCGGCGCGGAGTGGTGCCGCCGGACAGGGCGATGCTGGCCTGGCCGCGCAGCGCGAGGGCAGTGCGCAGGTCGTCGGTCACGGCCTGGGCCAGCGCCTGGGCGACGGCATCGCCGTCCGGGAACGGGTGCAGCTGGATCTGCAGCGAGAGATCGGTGGGGGGCATGGGGCGACTCGGGAGTGGGGGCTTCCCGGGGGAAGACAGGTCGGCGTGAAGTGCCGGGTGAAGGCCCCGCAAGGCGGGGCCGGCGACGTCAGACGGTGTCTTCGTGCCAGGTGCGGCCGTCGCGTTCGACCAGTGCCACGGCGGCACTGGGACCCCACGAGCCGGCGGTGTAGGGCTTGGGCGCGTCGCGCAGATTGTCCCAAGCCGACAGGATGGGGTCGATCCAGGCCCAGGCGGCTTCGACCTCGTCGCGGCGCATGAACAGGGTCTGGTTGCCGCGCACCACGTCCATCAGCAGGCGCTCGTAGGCTTCCGGCTGGTGCACGCCGAAGGCCTCGGCGAAGCTCATGTCCAGCGGCACGTGCTGCAGGCGCAGGCCGCCCGGGCCCGGGTCCTTGATCATCAGCCACAGCTTGACGCCTTCGTCCGGCTGCAGGCGCAGCACCAGCTTGTTGCCCATCACCGGGCCGGCGCTGTCGTCGAAGATGGAATGCGGGATCTGTTTGAAGGCGATGACGATCTCGGACACGCGCTCGGCCAGGCGCTTGCCGGTGCGCAGGTAGAAGGGCACGCCGGCCCAGCGCCAGTTGTCCACTTCCGCCTTCAGCGCCACGAACGTCTCTGTGCGGGAATCGGGCTTGCCCAGTTCCTCCAGATAGCCCGGCACGGCGGCGCCGCTGCTGGCGCCGGCGCGGTACTGGCCGCGCACGGACAGGTGGGCGACGTCTTCGCCACGGATCGGCTTGAGCGAGCGCAGCACCTTCAGTTTCTCATCGCGCACAGCGTCGGCCTGCAGGGCGGCCGGGGGCTCCATCGCCACCATGCACAGCAGCTGCAGCAGGTGGTTCTGGACCATGTCGCGCAGCGCGCCGGAGGTGTCGTAGTAACCGGCGCGCTTCTCCAGACCGACGGTTTCGGCCACGGTGATCTGCACGTGATCGATGCGGCTGGCGTTCCACAGGGGCTCGAACAGGATGTTGGCGAAGCGCAGCGCCAGCAGGTTCTGGACCGTTTCCTTGCCCAGGTAGTGGTCGATGCGGAAGATCTGGTTTTCGGCGAACGCGCCGCCGACGGCGTCGTTGATGACGGCGGCGCTGGCCGAATCGTGGCCGATCGGCTTCTCGATCACCACCCGGGCATTGCCGGTGTTCAGGCCATGCGCGCGCAGCCGGTCGCAGATGTTCACGAACAGGGTGGGGCTGGTGGACAGGTAGAACACCCGGATGCGCTCGCCGGTGGCCAGCAGGCGGGTGGCAAACTCATCCCAGCCCTCGTCCTTGGTGGCATCCAGGGCCAGATAGCCGAGCTTGTCGAGGAAGGCGGGCAGCCTGGCCTGGAGGGTTTCGTCGGCAGCGGCGACGCGGGCCAGCGCTTCGCCCACCTTGGCCCGGTACTCCGCATCGCCCTGTCTGTCGCGGGCCACGCCCAGGATGCGGCTGTCTTCCGGAATCTGGCCATCGGCATAGCGGCGCAGCAGGCCGGGTAGCAGCTTGCGCAATGCCAGGTCGCCGGTGCCCCCGAAAATGACGAGATCGAAGGTGTCGACGGGCAAGGTCTTCGCGGTCACGGGAGCTTCTCGGCGCAACGGGGATGAGTCGCCACCATACCACCGCGGTACCACGGGATGCCAACAGGTTCGCTATGTGAAGGGCTTGTTGCCATATTGGTACGTCACTGGTATCTTGAGGGTCATGCAAACCAATCTGCTCGAGGAATACCAGCGGCTGCAGACCGGTGAGTCCACCCGGGCCGTCGCCTACCTGCGCCTGCGCCGCGCGCTGCAGAACCTCATGGACGCGGGCGTGTTGCGGCCGGGGCAGGCGCTCCCCAGCGAGCGCGACCTCGCCCAGCTGCTGGATCTGTCGCGGGTGACCATTCGCAAGGCGCTGGCCGGCCTGATCGAAAGTGGTCTGCTGGTGCAGCGGCAGGGCGCGGGGACCTTCGTGGCCGAGCGGATCCTGCGACAGTTTTCCCGCCTGACCAGCTTCACCGATGACCTGCGCGAGCGCGGGCTGAATCCGCAGGTGAGGTTCCTCGAGCGTTCGGTGGGGGAAGTGACCCCGGAGGAATCGATGGCGTTGAACCTGTCGCCAGGCAGCGGCGTGGTGCGCATGTACCGCCTGCGGCACGTCGACGGCTCTCCGATCGCCATCGAGCGCACCCTGGTGCCGTACGCGCTGCTGCCGGATCCGGACAGCGTGACGACCTCTCTATATGAGGCGCTGGACGCCTATGGCCACCGGCCCAAGCGGGCCCTGCAGCGTCTGCGGGCCGTGGCGCTGGATGAGGAGGCGGCCCGCCACCTCGAATTGCCGGTGGGTGCGCCGGGCCTGTTGGTCGAGCGTCGGGCCTTCCTGGAGGACGGACGGGTCGTGGAGTCCACCCGGTCCTACTATCGCGGCGATGCCTACGACTTCGTCGCCGAACTGCAGAGCGACTGACGCCTGCCGCAGGCCCTGACGGGCCTGCCTGCCGTGATCCTGCCCCTAGACCTGCCGCCCCCGGGTGGCGGGAGGCTTTCGCCTGCGCGTCATTCGCGCCTTTCCCGGAGCGGTTCTCCGGGCCGAAGGCGTCAAGAAAGTGGCGTGCCGCACGTGAAAAGTGTGATCATGTATATGAATGTAGTGTTATCCGTCTACAATTTGACGATAAGATTTCGTAAAGACGTAATCACCATCACATTTCCGGGACCCATGTCCTCTACGGGGCGCGGGTCGCGAATTGTGACGTAGACCCCGAAAACCCGCGGCGAATGGGTCGCGCGGTGAGGGGCGGCAACTTCAAGACAGCCTTGGGGGAGGCAGTCCCCGGCTGGCTCGTCCAGATTCAGCGCAAGGGACTACCGTGCAAGGCCTGACCTACATTTTCAAAGCGGCCCTTCGCCGCCACATGGTGACCACATCGGGTTTGATGCTGGTCGCTCTGGCGGCTCTAGCGCCCGCCCATGCGCAGACCTCGGTCCAGAACACCGCTACGGTGGCCCTGCCTCCCGGTTCGCCGGTGGTCGACAGCAACGCGGCGAACAACACCTCTAGCGTGACGGTCGGTGTACTTGCGTTGCCGCGCCTGACCCTGGTCAAGCAGGTCGTCAACGACAACGGCGGCACTGCCGCGGCCACAGCGTGGACACTGGTCGCGACGGGGCCCTCGACGACGATTTCGGGTACTACCGGCGCGGCGGCCGTTACCAGCGCAGCAGTCCCCGCAGGGACCTATGCCCTGTCGGAGACGGGTGGGCCCGCGGCCTACACCGCCAGCACCTGGAGTTGCGTCAAGAATGGCGGCGCGGCGGTATCCGCGAACAGCATCAGTCTGGTCGGCAATGATGTTGCGACCTGCACGATCACCAACAATGACCAGCCCGCCACGCTGACGCTGTTCAAGACGGTGGTCAATGACAATGGCGGCACCGCCACGGTCACCAGCTTCCCGCTGACGGCGACCGGTCCGACGACGATCACCGGCGTGAGCGGCACGGCCGCCGTGACCAACCGGTCGGTCAACGCCGGCGTGTACACGCTGTCGGAAGTGACG
>Ga0182740_1000076_pt1 | contig 172518 bp, 158 predicted proteins | sample eDN5th37CKraftBY_FD_128872 | JGI IMG/M metagenome (GOLD analysis project Ga0182740, IMG submission 128872) | Enriched backyard soil microbial communities from Emeryville, California, USA - eDNA 5th pass 37_C Kraft BY (version 2) (version 2) | ecosystem: Environmental > Terrestrial > Soil >... | reverse complement strand
CGCATCGCCAAGATCGCGTTCACCGGTGAGACCACCACGGGCCGGCTGATCATGCAGTACGCGTCGCAGAACCTGATCCCGGTGACCCTGGAACTCGGCGGCAAGAGCCCCAACATCTTCTTCAACAACGTGCTCGCGCAGGCCGACGACTACCAGGACAAGGCGCTGGAGGGCTTCACGATGTTCGCCCTCAACCAGGGTGAGGTGTGCACGTGCCCGTCGCGCTCGCTGATCCAGTCCGACATCTTCGACGAGTTCCTCGAGCTCGCCGCGATCCGCACCAAGGCCGTGCGCCAGGGCGATCCGCTGGACACCGAGACCATGATCGGTGCGCAGGCGTCCAACGATCAGCTGGAGAAGATCCTGTCCTACATCGAGATCGGCAAATCCGAAGGGGCCAAGCTGATCACGGGTGGGGAGCGTGCGCAGCTCGGCGGCGATCTCAACGGCGGCTACTACGTGGCGCCGACGATCTTCACGGGCAACAACAAGATGCGCATCTTCCAGGAGGAGATCTTCGGCCCGGTCGTGGCGGTCACGTCGTTCAGCGACTACGACGACGCCATCTCGATCGCCAACGACACGCTCTACGGTCTGGGTGCCGGTGTGTGGAGCCGCGACGGCAACATCGCCTACCGCGCGGGCCGCGACATCAAGGCCGGCCGGGTGTGGACCAACTGCTACCACCAGTACCCCGCGCACGCCGCGTTCGGTGGCTACAAGCAGTCCGGCATCGGGCGTGAGACCCACAAGATGATGCTCGACCACTACCAGCAGACCAAGAACCTGCTGGTTTCGTACAGCAACAAGGCCCAGGGATTCTTCTGACGAGCGCTCGCGCGAGGAGCATCGAATTCTGATCCGTAAGGCCTGAACAGACCCCGTCGAGTGTGAAGCTGTTGCGACGATTGACCCGCATACTCGCAACAGCTTCACACTCGCGGCATTTCTCGTTCCGACAACACAATTCGTAGGAGGCTTGATGGGTGCCCTGTCGCTGTCCACGGCGCAGAAGGTGGTTGACGCCGCGATCGAGAAAGCGAACGAGATCGGTCAGCCGATGAACATCGCCGTCGTCGACGACGGCGGCCACCTGGTCGCGTTCGCCCGCATGGACGGCGCCATCAAGGCCAGCATCGACATCTCGATCCGCAAGGCGCGCACGTCGATCCTGATGAACCTGCCGACGAGTGCGCTCATGGACGTCGCGCAGCCCGGTGGCGAACTGTACGGGCTCGAACAACTGTCGGGCGGCCTGGTGCTGTTCGGTGGAGGCCTGCTGCTGGAACGTGACGGCGCGGTCATCGGCGCCATCGGCGTCAGCGCCGGAAGCGTCGAGCAGGACGTGAAGGTCGCCGAGGCCGGCGTCGCCGCACTCTGACGCTTCAGGAATCGCTCAGTCCACGAGCACACAGTCGCCGCAGTATCCGCCGCCGGGCACCTGATAGAACAGGCAACAGTTCCGGCGGCGGAACCGGCCGTCGGTGACCTCGGCGGTGCCGAGCAACGGCTCGGCCGCGATCATGTCTCGCACGAGTGCGCGGCCGAAACCCTCGGCGCCGGGTCGGTTCTGGGCGAGCACCGTCACCGCACCGTTGGCGGCCGACGCGATGTTGCCCCACATCACCTGCGGTGGCAGCGAAACCGCCTGCTGCATGGCCGTGTTCAGCAGACGTAGGACGCCGTCGACCAGCGTCGCGGTGATCTCGGCGGCCGCCGAGCCCGCGTCGGGCACGGGTGACCACTCGACGCGGGAAACGCCCAACGCCGGCCGGTGCGACGAATCGTCGTGCCAGAACACCGAATCCGGTGTCAGCGACGGTACAGCGGACAGGCACGCCGCCGCGCCGACGGCGGGGGAGAGCAGGCGCGACACGATCGACAGGTGCAGCGACGATGCCGCGGCCCTGACCGGGACATCGTCGACGCCGATGCCGAACCCGGTCGCGGTCGCCGCACGCATGCGCGACGTGTACTCGCGCAGGATCGCGGCGTCGCCGCACAACGTGTCCACGGGTCGCCACGAACCACCCGCGACGGGCAGAGCGAAGAACTCACCCAACGCCGCAAGCGCACCCAGATTCCGATTCTCCATTGTGGGCACACGGTAATCGGTGGATCGATACAGTGCGCACGCCCGCCTTGACCTGCGACGCAACGCTCGTGCAACGTGAGCCAGAGCACAATTGGTACTTGCGTAAGAGAACACGCCTGGGCGAGTGATCGCCCCGCATCAGTTGGGAGCTTGCATGTCAGAACCCGTCCTCGATCCCGCGGTCGACTACCCGCTGAGCCTCAACCGCAAGGACCTGCTCACCACGCCCAACGGCAAGCCGATCGATGCCATCACGATGGACGCCGTGATGTCGGGCGAGGTGTCCGCGTCGGATCTGCGCATCACTCCGGAGACCCTGCGGTTGCAGGCCCAGATCGCCGAGGGGGTGGGGCGCAAACAGCTCGGCGCCAACCTGCGCCGCGCTGCGGAGATGACCGCCATCAGCGACGAGCGCGTGCTGCAGATCTACAACGCGCTGCGCCCCAACGCCTCGACGAAGGCCGAACTCGACGCGATCGCCGAGGAGTTGGAGACCCAGTACGGAGCGACGATGCTGGCCGGCCTCGTCCGCGAGGCCGCCGACGTCTACGAGCGCCGCGACATCCTGGCCACCAGCGAATAGGAGACACCTGTGACGACAGCCAGAAATCTCGGCACCGAGGCCAAGCGCCAGTCGGAACGCACCAAGCTCCTGGAGGAGCGCCCGGTCAACCTCGACGGCTTCGTCCAGGAGTGGCCCGAGGTCGGCATGGTCGCGCTCGACAGCGCGTTCGACCCCGAACCCAGTGTGCGGGTGGAGAACGGTGTGATCGTGGAGATGGACGGCCGCGCCCGCGCCGACTTCGACTTCATCGACCAGTTCATCGCCGACCACGCCATCGACGTGGCCACCACCGAGCAGTCGATGGCTCTGCCGGCCGTCGAGATCGCGCGCATGCTGGTGGATCCGCGCGTGACCCGCGACGAGGTGATCGCGGTGACCGGCGGGCTGACCCCGGCCAAGCTGCTGGAGGTCGCCAGGAACCTCAACATCGTCGAGATCATGATGGGCATCCAGAAGATGCGGGCCCGTCGCACCCCGGCGAACCAGGCGCACTGCACCAGCGCCCGCGACAATCCGCTGCAGGTCGCGTGTGAGGCCGCCGAGGCGTCGCTGCGCGGGTTCTCCGAAGTGGAAACCACTCTGGGCGTCGTACGGTACGCGCCGCTGGTGGCGATGGCGCTGCAGATCGGCAGCCAGGTGGGCTCCGGCGGCCTGCTGACCCAGTGCGCGCTCGAGGAGGCCACCGAACTCGAACTCGGCATGCGCGGCATCACGGCCTACGCCGAGACGATCTCGGTGTACGGCACCGAATCGGTGTTCGTCGACGGTGACGACACCCCGTGGTCCAAGGCGTTCCTCGCGGCGGCCTACGCGTCACGCGGCATCAAGATGCGGTTCACCTCCGGCACCGGATCCGAGGTGCAGATGGGCAACGCCGAGGGCCGCTCGATGCTGTACCTGGAGATCCGCTGCATCCTGGTGGCCAAGGGCGCGGGGGTGCAGGGCCTGCAGAACGGCTCGATCTCGTGCATCGGCGTGCCGGGCGCGGTGCCCGCGGGCATCCGTGCGGTGGCCGCGGAGAACCTCATCGCCTCCGCGGTGGACCTCGAATGCGCGTCGGGCAACGACCAGTCGTTCTCGCACTCGCCCATGCGGCGGACGGCACGCCTGCTGCCGCAGATGCTGCCGGGCACCGACTTCGTCTGCTCGGGGTACTCCGCAGTCCCCAACTACGACAACATGTTCGCCGGGTCCAACCTCGACGCCGAGGATTTCGACGACTTCAACACCATCCAGCGCGATCTGCAGGTCGACGGCGGCCTGCGGCACGTGAACGAGGCCGAGATCGTCGCCGCGCGCCGCCGGGCCGCCCAGGCCCTGCAGGCCGTGTTCCGGTACCTCGATCTGCCCGCGATCACCGACGCGGAGATCGAGGCGGCGGTGTACGCACACGGCAGCCGTGAGCTGATCCCGCGTGACGTGCTCGAGGACCTCAAGGGTGCGCAGCAGGTCATGGACCGCAACGTGACCGGCCTGGATCTGGTGAAGGCACTGGAGTCGACCGGGTTCACCGACATCGCCGAGAACCTGCTCGCCGTTCTGCGGCAGCGGGTTTCGGGCGACCTGCTGCAGACGTCGGCGATCATGACGCGCGATCTGAAGCCGCTGTCGGCGGTCAACGACCGCAACGACTACGCCGGACCGGGCACCGGGTACCGCCCGTCCGGCGCGCGGTGGGAGGAGATGAAGCGGCTGCGGCACGTCACCAGCGCCGAGAACCCCGAACTGGAGGTGGAGTGATCATGAGTGCGCAGAGCACACAGGCACAGCGCACGCTCGAGCTGGTCGGTGACAGCCCCGCCGAACCCGGCAAGCGCTCCGACGAGGTGGTGCTGGCCGTGTCGCCGGCGTTCGCCGACTTCTTCAGCCAGACCATCATCGGGTTGTCCCACGCCGACGTGATCCGCGAGATCCTCGCCGGCATCGAGGAACAGGAAGTCCACGCCCGCTGTATCCGCGTGCGCCACAGCAGCGATCTGGCGGTCCTCGCGCACACCGCGGCGAAGCTGTCCGGCTCGGGTATCGGCATCGGGATCCTGTCGCGTGGCACGTCGATGATCCACCAGCGTGACCTGCCGCGGCTGTCGAGCCTCGAGCTGTTCCCGCAGAGCCCGCTGATGACGCTGGAGACCTACCGGTCCATCGGGTCCAACGCCGCACAGTACGCGAAAGGTGAGTCGCCCGAACCGGTTCCGACGCTCAACGATCAGATGGCCCGCCCGCGCTGGCAGGCCAAGGCGGCGCTGCTGCACCTCAAGGAGACCGAGCAGGTCGTCAAGCAGGCGAAGCCCGTCGAGGTGGTGCCGCAGTTCGGCGTCGCCGAGGCACTGGGGACCTGATGGCACTTACCGTTGTCGGCGTCGACATCGGTAACTCGACCACCGAGGCCAGCGCCGCGGCGATCGAATCGGACGGTTCGGTGCGGTTCCTCGGCGCGGCGCTGACCGCGACGACCGGGATCAAGGGCACCCCCAAGAACGTCGACGGCGTCGCGGCCGCGGTGACGCGCGCTCTCGCCGAGGCCGGGATCGCGCCCGCCGAACTCGACGTCGTCCTGCTCAACGAGGCCACCCCGGTGATCAGCGGGCTCGCGATGGAGACCATCACCGAGACCATCATCACCGAGTCGACGATGATCGGGCACGATCCGCGCACCCCCGGCGGTCGCGGGCTCGGCGTCGGGACCACGGTCGCGTTCGACGCGCTGCCCGAAACCGATCCGGGTGCCGGGTTCGACGCGGGGGTGATCGTCGTCGTCCCGAAAGGCGTCGACTTCGAGGCCGCCGCGCACACGATCAACGCGGCCACACGCCGCGGTGTCAAGGTGACCGCAGCGATCCTCGGCAACGACGACGCCGTGCTGGTGGTCAACCGCCTCGACACCAGGATCCCCGTCATCGACGAGGTGTCGCGCATCGACGCGGTCCCGCTCGGCATGCTCGCGGCCGTCGAGGTCGCCGGTCCCGGCCAGTCGATCCGCACGCTGTCCAACGCGTTCGGTCTCGCCACGATCTTCGACCTCGACGCCGCGGCCACCAAGGTGGTCTCGCCGGTGGCCCGCGCCCTGACCGGCAACCGGTCGGCGGTCGTGGTGCGCACGCCGGCCGGTGACGTCGCCGACCGGACCATCCCCGCGGGATCCCTTGAGCTGACCGGGGAACGGCGGAAAGCCTCCATCGACGTGTCCCGCGGGGCCGTCGAGATCATGGCTGCCGTCGAGCGCGTCGCCCCGCTCACCGACGTCGTCGGCGAATCCGGCACCAACACCGGCGGCATGATCTCCAACGTGCGCCAGAGCATGGCCGACCTGTCCCAGCACGACGCCGCCGACGTGCGCATCCAGGATCTGCTGGCCGTCGACACCTTTGTGCCGCAGGAGGTTCGCGGGGGCGTGGCCGGCGAGGTCGCGCTGGAGAACGCCGTCGCGCTGGCGGCCATGGTGCGAACCAAGGAAAGCGGTATGCGCGCGGTGGCCGACGCGGTCCGCGACCGTCTGCGTGCCACCGGCGCGACCGGCGCCGATGTCGAGGTCGGTGGCGTGGAGGCCGAGATGGCGGTGCTGGGCGCGTTGACCACACCGGGCACCGACCAGCCCCTCGTGGTGCTCGACCTCGGCGGCGGATCCACCGACGCAGCCCTGATCGAGGCCGACGGCACGATCGACGCCGTGCACCTCGCGGGCGCGGGCGATCTGGTGACCAAACTGATCGACGCCGAACTCGGACTGGACAACCTGGAACTCGCCGAGGACATCAAGCGGTACCCGCTGGGCAAGGCCGAGAGCTTCTTCCACGTCCGCCTGGAGAACGGCACCGTCCAGTTCTTCGAGAAGGCGTTGCCGACAACGGCGTTCGCACGGGTCGTCGCGCTCGCGGACAACGGCATGACCCCGATACCCACGCGGCATTCGCTGGAGCGCATCAGGGCCGTGCGCCGCACCGCCAAGGAGCGGGTGTTCGTCGTCAACGCGTTGCGGGCACTGCGAGCCATCGCCCCTGCCGGTGATCTGCGCCAGATCGACTTCGTGGTGCTGCTCGGCGGGTGCGCGCTGGACTTCGAGATCCCCGAACTCATCGCCGACGCGCTCGCTCCGTACGGGATCGTCTGCGGTACAGGAAATGTGCGGGGGACCGAGGGGCCGCGCAACGCCGTGGCCTCGGGGCTGGTGGCCGCGCACGCCCAGAAACCGGGGACGCCCCTTGACGCGTAGCGCCGGACAGCCCGAGCGTCCGGTGATCCAGGTGTTCACCGCGCTGACGGGCGCTTCCGGGGAGTATGCGGCGGTCACCCGCGACGTGCTGGCCGGCATCGAGGAAGAAGGCGTCCCGTACGCCGTGACGACGGTCGCCGAGGACGTGCCCGTGGCGGATCTGGCGCGCCGGGCCGCCATGAGGTCGCCACTTCAGGTGGGGGTGGGGATCGGCGCAGGCGGCGGGGTCTGCGTGCACCACGACATGCTGGAAGATCCCTTGCCGGAGTTGAGTTCTGCCGACCCCGCTGATTCGGTGGCCGCGCGGATGCTCGGGCACAACGCGGCGCGAATCGTCGTCGGTTTGCCACTCAAACCTGATTGATCTCATCCGGTTTGCGCGTTGGGGTGGACAGCCACGCCATCGGGGGAGATACTCATTGATCAAAGGTTGAGTTTCCAACCTTTAGGTCCGTGCAGGGTGGCGCGGCCGACGCTCGAAGCCCGAGAACCGGGGGCCGAAAGGTGGTTACACCGGTCAGTTGCACCGACGGTGAGCAACTGGCGCTCGTCGAATCCGACGCGAATCCAATGGCATTGCAAACAAGGGAGTTTGACATGGCGGGTGTGGAAGAACACCTGGAAAGTGCAGATTACCTGCAGAAGCGCCAGCTCAAATCGGGCAGCGCGGGATGGGTGCTGCTCGCCGGACTGGGCGTCAGTTACGTCATCTCGGGTGACTACTCCGGGTGGAACTTCGGCCTCGAACAAGGCGGCTTCGGCGGCCTGGCGATCGCGGCCATCATCATCGCCGGCATGTACCTGGCCCTCGTGCTGGGCATGGCCGAACTGTCCTCGGCGCTTCCCGCGGCAGGTGGCGGCTACACGTTCGCCCGCCGGGCCCTCGGCCCGTGGGGCGGTTTCGCGACCGGCACCGCGATCCTCATCGAGTACTCCATCGCACCCGCGGCCATCGCCACCTTCATCGGCGCATACGTCGAGTCCCTCGGCCTGTTCGGCATCACTGCCGGGTGGTGGATCTACCTCGTGGCGTTCGCGATCTTCATCGGCATCCACCTCGCGGGTGTGGGTGAGGCGCTCAAGGTGATGTTCGTGATCACCGCCATCGCCATGGTGGGCCTGGTGGTGTTCGCCCTCGCCGCGATCGGCCAGTTCGACGCGTCCAACCTGACCAACATCGCGCCCGACGCAGGCGCCGCCGGTGCGTCGTCCTTCCTGCCGCACGGCTACCTCGGAATCTGGGCCGCGATCCCGTTCGCGATCTGGTTCTTCCTCGCGATCGAGGGCGTGCCCCTGGCCGCGGAGGAAACCGTCGATCCCGAGCGCAACGTGCCCCGCGGCATCATCGCGGGCATGGGTGTCCTGCTGGTAACCTGCGTCGTGGTGCTGTTCCTGGTGACCGGCGCCGGTGGTGCCGAACAGATGTCGACGTCGGGCAACCCGCTCGTCGAGGCGCTCGGTGACGGCACCGCGGCCAAGGTCGTCAACTACATCGGCCTCGCGGGCCTGATCGCGAGCTTCTTCTCGATCATCTACGCCTACTCGCGCCAGTTGTTCGCCCTGTCGCGTGCCGGCTACCTGCCGCGGGCGTTGTCGGTGACCAACAAGCGCAAGGCGCCGACGCTGGCGCTGGTGATCCCCGGCATCATCGGCTTCCTACTGTCGCTGACCGGCCAGGGCGACCTGCTGCTCAACATGGCGGTGTTCGGCGCGGCGCTGAGCTACGTGCTCATGATGGTCAGCCACATCACGCTGCGCGTGCGTGAACCCAACATGCCGCGGCCGTACCGCACCCCGGGCGGCGCCGTGACCACCGGGTTCGCGCTCGTCGTCGCATGCTTCGCGGTGATCGCGACGTTCCTGGTGAACCCGATCGCCGCGGGCCTGTGCCTGCTGGTGTTCGCCGGATTCATGCTCTATTTCGCGGTGTACAGCCGCCACCGTCTGGTGGCCAACTCGCCCGACGAGGAATTCGCCATGCTGGCAGAAGCGGAGAACGAACTGAAGTGAGATATCGGCAGCAGGTTTCGGGAGTCACCTACACCTTCGACGGTCTCGTCGAGGTGATGGCGAAGGCGACGCCATTGCGGTCCGGTGACCAGCTCGCCGGATGCGCGGCCGAACACGACGGCGAACGCGCCGCGGCCGCATGGGTACTCGCCGACCTGCCGCTGGATGTTTTCCTCAACGAGGAACTGGTGCCGTACGACACCGACGAAGTGACCCGGCTGATCATGGACACCCATGACCGCCAAGCATTTTCGTCGGTGTCGCACCTCACCGTCGGTGGATTCCGCGACTGGCTGCTCGACGTCGCGGCCGAGGACGACAGCGCAGCGCGGCTGGCCGCCGTCGCACCGGGGCTCACCCCGGAGATGGTGGCGGCGGTCAGCAAGATCATGCGCAACCAGGATCTGATCGCAGTATCGGCGGCCGCGCGGGTGACCGCGGCGCTGCGCACCACGGTCGGCATCCCGGGCACCATGGCCACCCGGCTGCAGCCCAACCACCCGACCGACGACCCGCGGGGCATCGCCGCGGCCGTCCTCGACGGGTTGCTGCTGGGCTGCGGCGACGCCGTCATCGGGATCAACCCGGCCACCGATTCGCCGCAGGCCACCGCGGATCTGCTGTATCTGCTCGACGGCATCCGCACCCGCTACGACATCCCCGCACAGTCGTGCGTGCTGTCGCACATCACCACCACGATCGGTTTGATCGAGGCCGGCGCCCCCGTCGACCTGGTCTTCCAGTCGATCGCGGGCACCGAGGGCGCCAACACGGCGTTCGGCGTCAACCTGCAACTGCTGCGCGAGGGCAACGAGGCCGCGCGCTCACTGAACCGTGGCACCGTCGGCAACAACGTCATGTATCTGGAGACCGGGCAGGGCTCGGCGCTGAGTTCCGGGGCGCATCTGGGTGTGGGCGGCAAGCCCGTCGACCAGCAGACCCTCGAAGCCCGCGCCTACGCCGTGGCCCGCGACCTGTCGCCGCTTCTGGTCAACACCGTCGTCGGCTTCATCGGACCCGAGTACCTCTACGACGGCAAGCAGATCATCCGTGCCGGGCTGGAGGACCACTTCTGCGGCAAGTTGCTTGGCCTGCCGATGGGCGTCGACGTCTGCTACACCAACCACGCCGAGGCTGACCAGAACGACATGGACACCCTGCTGATGCTGCTGGCCGCGGCGGGGGTCGCATTCGTCATCACCGTGCCCGGTGCCGACGACGTGATGCTCGGCTACCAGAGCCTGTCGTTCCACGACGTGCTCGTCGCGCGGCGCACCCTCGGTCTGCGTCCCGCACCCGAATTCGAGACGTGGCTGCGCAAGGTCGGCATGGTCGACGATGCGGGCCGGCTCACGCCGTTCGACGTGTCGCGTTCCCCGCTGCGCGAGCTGACCGTCGCGGAGGCGTCGTGAACGTGTCGAACGATGTTGCGGTGCAGCAGTTCTGGGACGAGCTGCGCAAGACCACACAGGCCAGGATCGGCCTGGGCCGCGCGGGCAACTCGCTGCCCACCCAGCAGGTGCTCGAGCTCGCCGCGGCCCATGCCGCCGCGCGCGACGCCGTCCATGTGCCGCTCGACGTCGAGGCGCTGGCGGCGCAGGTGCGTGAGGTCGGCATCGGTGAGCCGATCGTGGTGACCAGCCGCGCCACCTCACGCGACGAATATCTGCGCCGGCCGGATCTGGGCCGTCAACCCGCCGAGGGCACCGAGGTCCCCGAGTCGGGCGCCGACATCGGATTCGTCCTCGCCGACGGGTTGTCGCCCACGGGGCTCAACCACCACGGCGCGGCGCTGCTCAAGGCCTTGGTGGAACGTCTTGACGACCGCCACACGCTGGCACCGCCGATCATCGCCACGCAGGCCCGCGTCGGCCTGGGCGATCACATCGGCGCGCAGGCCCGCGTCCGCACGCTTCTGGTGATCATCGGGGAGCGGCCCGGGCTCAGCGTCGCCGACAGTCTCGGCATCTATCTGACCCATCTGCCGCAGCCCGGCCGCACCGACGCCGACCGCAACTGCATCTCCAACATTCACCCACCCGATGGCCTGGGATATGCCGAGGCCGCGCGCGTCGCGTCGACGTTGGTCGACGGCGCCGTCGCGCTCGGGCGCTCGGGCGTCGACCTCAAGGACACCTCCCGCGACGCCGCCCTCGGCCCGCTCAGCCCACACGAACTCGCTTAGCCTCAGCGTCGAGCGTTGGCTTGTGTGCCACATTTCCCGAAAATCTCGCACACAAGCCAACTTTCGCCAGTGCGTCAGTAGTAGGGAGCGCCCGCGGCATGCAACGCGTCGCGGGTGCGGGCGACGACCGTGCCCTGGCGATACCGCAGCAGGTCGGCGCCGACGTGCACCATGCGCCATCCGAGGCCCTCGTACTCGGCGTTCTGCTCGATGTCCCGCGTGCGTTGTGTCGGATCGGTCCAGTGCTGGATGCCGTCGTACTGCACACCCACCTTCCACTCGGGCCAGCCCATGTCGATACGGCCCACGCGATGACCGTGGTCGAACACCTCGATCTGGGTGTGCGACGGACGCATCCCGGCCGAGGTGAGAAGCAGGCGCAGTCTTGTCTCCTGCGGTGACTCGGCACCGTCGTCGGCGAGATCGAGGACCTGCCTCAGCTGCGCCAGCCCACGAACGCCGTGGTGGCGATCGACCAGCGGCCACACATCGGGAATCTTCAGGCGCGTCGCCTGGATCAGGGCGTCGACCCGGATCACGGCAGGGGTCAGCCCGCGTTGGCGGCCCAGATCGAATGCGGTCCGCTCCGGCGTGGTGGCGCGGATGCCCCTGAGTTGGCAGACCTCGTCATCGGCGAGGGTGTCGCTGTGGATCGTGATGCCGGACGGATGTGAGCGGCTCGGCTGGTTGAGTTCGGCGGGATGACCGGCGTCGATCCACCGTGAACCGTGCAGGGCCGACGCGGACAACCCCATCACCGTCGAGCGCCGGCCCGACCACAGCCACGCCGCCACGGCCTTGTCCACGGGTGTCAGCGTGGTGCCGCGCGGCACGTAGACATTGCGGAACACCGCGTCGTACCTGGTGCGTAGTTGGTAGCGGTTGACTCTGCCGGCAGCCAGCGCCTCGGTGCCCAGAAACGGCATATGAATAGGACGCGGCGCGGTGCGTACCGGTTCCGTCTATGGCGAGCGTTGGCTTGTGTGCGAGATTTGTCGAAGAATTCGCACACAAGCCGACGCTGGACGGTCGGAGGGCGTTTTGACCTGCGCCGACACTGCCCGGTAAGCTGCTCCGTTGGTGTGTGCTGCCCTCGCGGGGGCGAGCGGTTCCGGGTCAATGTCGGTCGCCGGGACTACAAGTGCGCACGCCTGACCGGCACCAAACCCGGGGAAACCCGAAACGAGAAGGGTAAGCACTGTGCCTACTTACACGCCGAAGGCGGGTGACACCACGCGTTCGTGGTACGTCATCGACGCCAGCGACGTGGTGCTCGGCCGGCTCGCCTCCGCAGCGGCAACGCTGCTGCGTGGCAAGCACAAGCCGACATTCACGCCCAACGTTGACGGTGGCGACTTCGTCATCGTGATCAACGCCGACAAGATCGCCGTCAGCGGCGACAAGCTCACCAAGAAGTTCGCTTACCGCCACTCGGGTTACCCGGGCGGCCTCCGCAAGCGCACCATCGGTGAGCTGCTGGAGAAGCACCCGGCCCGCGTCGTCGAGAACGCGATCATCGGCATGCTTCCGCACAACAAGCTCGGCCGTCAGATCCAGAAGAAGCTGAAGGTGTACGCGGGTCCCGATCATCCGCACGCCGCGCAGCAGCCGATTCCGTTCGAGATCAAGCAGGTGGCCCAGTGACCGATGTGACCGAAACCGAGGTGGTGACCGAGAGCGCGGAGTCGCGCGAGCCGGTCATCATCGACCGTCCGATCCAGACCGTCGGCCGCCGCAAGGAGGCCGTGGTCCGCGTGCGTCTGGTGCCCGGCACCGGCCAGTTCAACCTGGATGGCCGCACGCTGGAGAACTACTTCCCGAACAAGGTGCACCAGCAGCTCATCAAGGCCCCGCTGGTCACCGTCGACCGGGTCGATCAGTTCGACATCTACGCCCACCTCGATGGTGGCGGCCCGTCCGGTCAGGCCGGCGCGCTGCGCCTGGCGATCGCCCGCGCCCTGATCCTGGTGCAGCCGGAAGACCGGCCCGCACTGAAGAAGGCCGGGTTCCTCACCCGCGACCCGCGTGCCATCGAGCGCAAGAAGTACGGCCTCAAGAAGGCCCGTAAGGCTCCTCAGTACAGCAAGCGCTGATCTGTCGCCTTCAGCCGCCGAGCGTGGAATTTTTCCGCGCTCGGCGGTTTTTTTTATGCGTCTGTTGCGCGCACGCACAGTAATTCTTTGCGAATTCAGCCAGTCAGGCGTCTGTACTGATCAAACGGCTCCATTCCTTTTCCTGTTCTGCCCCAGGCAAATCGGTTCCGGTGAATTCCACGTGCCCGATTTCGTGATCGGGGTTTTACATCGCGGCGGAAGGTCAAAACCCTGGAGTCGAAGCGGGGGCGCTCGAACGTGCCCGGGCGGAATCGAAACCGCCGTCGGTACGAGTCAGTCAGCTCGTTGGGGGACCGAACCGCTTTCCTGACTGAAAAAGGAGTAGTTGATGAAGAGCACTGTGAAGCGAATGACGGTCGGCGCGGCCCTGGGCGGGGCGCTGTTCCTGTCCGCGGGAATGGGCATCGCCAACGCTCAACCACGCGATGGTCAGGTCGACCTCGCACTGGGCACCGCAGGTGTCCTCGAAGACGTGCCCATCGGCGCGGCATCCCAGGTTGCCGCGGGTGTGTGCGACGGCGACATCGGCCAGATCACGACGCTCGCCGAGACCGTCGATGCCAATGGCGCTCAGACCAACGTCTGCAACAACACCATCGGCGCAGTCGAGTTCCGCCAGAACGACGGCGCACCGGCATCCGCGGAAGAGCCGCAGTCCAACCAGCAGGGCACCCAGGAATCGACCGAAGGGTCGGCCGAGGAGTCCACGGACGGCGCCTCCGCTGAGGGCACCGGCCCGTCCGAGGACACCGGCAGCAGCACGGCGCCGACCACCACGACCACCGAAGAGGAGAGCGGCAGCTAGTCACCGCTGATCCGAACCAGGGGAGCGCCGCCCGCAGCCAGCGGGCGGTGCTCTCGTTTTGCGGGTCTCGACCGGATACCGGTTCATCGCGACACAACCTGTGACCTCGATGGTTGTGTTTCGCGGGGGTAATTATGAGAAGTTTGTCAACATGGCTCGACTGTTCGGCACCGATGGCGTGCGCGGTGTCGCCAACCGCGACCTGACCGCTGAACTGGCACTGGCCCTCGGCTCGGCGGCGGCGCGGCGCCTCAGCACCATCACCACTGCCACCGCCACCGACTCGGCCGAACATGCCCGCCGCGTGGCCGTCGTGGGACGCGATCCCCGCGCCAGCGGCGAGATGCTGGAGGCCGCCGTGATCGCTGGCCTGACCAGCGAAGGTGTCGACGCCCTTCGGGTCGGTGTGTTGCCCACCCCGGCGGTCGCCTACCTGACGAGCGCCTACGACGCCGACTTCGGCGTGATGATCTCGGCGTCGCACAACCCGATGCCCGACAACGGCATCAAGATCTTCGGCCCCGGCGGCCACAAACTCGATGACGCCACCGAGGACCGCATCGAGGAACTCGTCCACGCGGGTGCCGTGGCCCGGCCCACCGGTACGGGCATCGGCCGAGTACTGGACGCCGAGGACGCGCTGGACCGGTACCTGCGCCACGCCGGCAAGGCCGTCACCACCCGCCTCGACGGCCTGACCGTCGTCGTCGACTGCGCGCACGGCGCCGCGTGGGCTGCCGCGCCGCGGGCCTACCGTGCCGCCGGTGCCAACGTCATCGCGATCAACGCCGAACCGACCGGACTCAACATCAACGACAACTGCGGATCCACCCACATGGATGTGGTGCGGGCCGCGGTCGTCGAACACGGCGCCGATCTGGGGCTTGCCCATGACGGCGACGCCGACCGCTGCCTGGCCGTCGACGCCACCGGCCGTGTGGTCGACGGCGACGCGATCATGGTGATCCTGGCCCTGGCCATGCAGGAGGCCGGTGAACTGGCCGCCAACACGCTGGTGGCGACCGTGATGAGCAATCTCGGCCTGCACCTCGCGATGCGCGCGGCCGGGATCGACGTCCGCACCACGAGCGTCGGCGACCGGTATGTCCTCGAGGAACTGCGGTGCGGTGAGTTCTCGCTGGGTGGTGAGCAGTCCGGCCACATCGTGATGCCGAGCTTCGGCACCACCGGCGATGGCATCGTGACGGGCCTGCGCCTGATGTCGCGCATGGCCCAGACCGGGTCGTCGCTCGCCGAACTCGCCGACGCCATGCATTCGCTGCCGCAGGTGCTGATCAACGTCGCGGTCGCCGACAAGACCACGGTTGCGCAGGCACCGTCGGTACGGTCGGCCGTGGCTGCTGCCGAGGCCGAATTGGGTGACACCGGACGGATCCTGTTGCGCCCGTCCGGAACCGAGCAGGTGGTGCGGGTCATGGTCGAGGCCGCCGACGAGGACACCGCACGCCAGGTCGCGGCGCGGGTCGCCGAATCCGTGAGTCTGCAGGGATAGTCGCCGAACAGGGAACCGGACCGGCACCCGGTGCGTCTAAACGGTGCATGGGAGAGTTCGATCGGGCAAGCGTGGACGCCGACGCGCTGCGTGCGGCAGCACACGGCTACGACACCGTCGCCGAAACCATCGATACTGTCATCCGGACGACGCTGTGCCGACCGGTCTTCGACGGCGCGTCCGCCGGGCGCCGCCATGTCGCGCACGGCAACGTCATCCGCGGCGCACTCGATGACCTGACCGGCGCGATGCGGCAGTGGGCCACCGCCGCCGACGAGATCGCCCACCTCCTACGGGCCTCGGCCGGTCGTTACGCTGTCGCCGACGCTCACGCGGCGTCCCGGGTGGGTGGCTAGGTGCCCGAATCCTTCGACGCGGCAACGATCCTCGCACCCGGTCGCGAAATCCTCGACATCTTCACCGAGTACGTGACGGCATGCCGCATACTCGGCCACCACCACCATGACCTGACGCGGTTGCACGAGTGGTACGACACCGAGGACGGTCTGGACCTGCGGGCGATCGAGGGCGACCAGCGCGCACTGACAGCGGCCGCGCAGGCGGCTGAGCAGGCACTGAGCCTGCAGGACAAACAGTCACGCCTCGTCGACGACGGCTGGCAGGGCAGTGCCGCACTGGCCGCGCACGAGCACCTGGCCCGCCACCAGGCCGCTGCCGAGCACACCGTCACCGCGCTGCACAAGGCGGCTGTGACACTGAATCGGCTGCGGGACAACCTGTGTGAGGCCTTGACGCGTAAGGTCACCGCGACCGTGCAGATCGAAGGGCGACGCGGAGCGCAACGTGCCGAGTGGTTGGCCGCCGCGCGCACCGTGACCGCGGGCATGGCGGGGGATCGCTCCGCGGCCAGTGAATTGATCGATCAGGAGGTCCGACCGTTCGTCGCCGACGACATCGCCGGCGACTGGGTAGCGGCCATGCGGTCGGCGACGGACGCGGTGGCCGACGCCTACGCCGACGCGGTGGCCGCGCTGCATGCGGGTCCGATACCCGTGTTCGGCCCCGCCCTGCGGCTCGATGCGGTGAGAATCGGTGCGACACCGGCTCACGAACCACGGCCTGCGTTCGAGCGGACGATTCCTGCCGGACATTCGGCCGCCGAGATCTCCTGGCCGACAGCACCACCCGCTGCACCGCCGGTGCTCGCAGCGCCTGCACCGCCGAGCGCCGAGGTCGCACCGCTTGCCGAGGTGGCACCGCCCGCCGCGGCTGGTCAATCCACGGGCCTGCCAGGGATGGGAGGTGTCGCCGACCCAGGGCTGGGCGGCGTGGGTTCCGGGCTGAGTTCGGGTGTCGGCTCCGGGCTCGCGGGTGCCGGGCAGCAACTGGCCGACTTGTTCGGCGGGCTGATCGGCTCGGCGGCTGAAGGACTCCCGGAGGCCGACGTGCTCGATGGGGCGCCTGCCGACGGACTGGACGACCTCGACGACCCTGAAGAGCCCGAAGAACTCAGCGATCCCGAAGAAGAGGAGACCGCTGAGGAGGAACCTGCCGACGAGGAACCTGCCGGCGAGGCCACAGGCGAGGCCACGGACGAGCCGGCAGAAGCCGCCGAGATCGAAGAGGAACCCGTCGACGCCCCGGAAATCGTTGAGCCACAGAAAGAGCCACCTGAACCGGTCGCGCCGCTGTCTCCGATCACGGAACCACTGGCGCAGCCCGAAGGCGAGACGCCATGTGAGATCGCTGCCGACGAGCTACCACAGGTGGGGTCTTAGACGGTCTCGTCGCGGCACGCCAGCGCGGCGGTGATGAACTCGTCGCGCACGGGGTTGTCGGTGGCCGCGTTCCAGATCAGCGTCACCCGGTTGGGTGGCAGGCCCTCGACCGGTACTGCGCGAACATCGGGCCTGCGGTAGAAGTCTGTCGTCGACCGCGGCATCACCACGAATCCCTCACGCGCGGCCACATGTTCGAGTTTGTCCTCGACGGTGTGGACAGCGGTCGGCGGCGGCGCCCAGCGCTGTCCGGGTGCGGCGGTACGCCGGACTTCCGCCAGGATGGCGGGATCCTGCAGCAGCAACCGGTCGGCCAGGTCGTCCATCGTCAGCGATGGCCGCGTGGCCAGCGGATCGTCGGCGGGAAGCACAGCGAAGTACTGCTCCTGCAGCAGCGGTGCCGAGCCGAGGCCGGGGGTGTTGCCGTCGACCTCACGGGCGTAGACCACGTCGACGTCGCCGCTGCGAACCGCCTCGACCTGTTCGGCCCAGCTCACCTGCCGCACGATGGCGCGCCGGCCCGGTCCTGCGGCTTCGAACGCCGCTGCGGCCGCGGTGGCCCGTAGCCCGGGCATCACGCCCACGGTGACCGTGCGACTCGGCGAAGCTGCTTGAAAAAGCCTTTGTTGCAGGGCCTTCGCGTCGTCGAGAAGTACCTTGGCATCCTGGAGCAGCTGGGCGCCCGCCGCGCTCAGCTGGGTTCCGTTGGAGCCGCGGACGAACAGTTGCACACCGAGTTCGTTCTCGAAAGCGCGGATCTGCCGTGACAGCACGGGTTGGGCGATGTGCAGTCGCTGGGCGGCACGACCGAAGTTCAGCTCTTCGGCGACCGCGACGAAATAGCGCAGCTTGCGCAGGTCGAGGTCGCGGCTCGGCGATGGGGCCATACCGTCAGGGTATCGCCGAACGACGAAAAGAGTCTTGGACGAGCCCGGACACCGCGACCGACAGTGGAGGCATGAACCTCAAGAATGCACGAGTACTCCTCGTCGGCGGAACCTCCGGCATCGGACTCGGGGTGGCGACGGCGGTGGCCGAGCGTGGCGGTGTCCCGATCGTCGCATCCCGCAACCAGGCCAGTGTCGACCGCGCCCTGGGCACGTTGCCCGATGGTGCGCGCGGTCTCACGGTCGATCTGACCGATCCCGCCGCGCTGGCAGGCTTCGCCGCCCAGGTCGGGCCGATCGAACACCTGGTGTTCACCGCGGGTGAGGCGTTGCAGATGTATCCGCTCGCCGACATCACCGCCGAGGCTATCGGTGACCTGTTCGGCACCCGGTTCGCCGGGCAACTGCAGACCGTGCGCGCCTTCGCGCCGCGCATCACCGCTGGTGGGTCGATCACGCTGACCAGTGGTACGGCCGCCGACAAGCCAGACCTGGGTGTGCTGCCCGCCGCGGTGTGCGGCGCGGTCAGCGCGATGACGCGGGCGTTGGCCGTGGAACTGGCACCGTTGCGGGTCAACGCCGTCGCCCCCGGACCGATCGACACCCCGCTGTGGTCGGCGCTCGCCCCCGAGGGACGCGATGCGCTCTATGCGCAGTACGCACAACAACTTCCGGCGGGCCGGATGGGCGCGGTGACCGACACCGCGCTGGCCTACACCTATCTCATGGAGCAGGAGTTCGGTACCGGGCAGGTGCTGACAGTCGACGGTGGAGGCACCCTGGTGTGAACCCGGCGGTGCTCACGCAGGGGCGGCGACCCGCGGCGTGTAGCAGCCGTGGAACGTGAGCGGCAGATGGTGTCGAAGCCGGCCCTGGTAGACCGGTCCGGCCTCGATGTCCTTGGCGTCCAGGATGATCAGGCTCGCGATGTTCTCCACGCCGTCGATCACCGGCACCAGCAGCCAGCCGTCGTCCTCGTCCACCCCGTCGGGGCGCGCCGCGAAGATCGCCTCGTGTGGCAGGTGACCATCGGGTAGTCGGTACACCGTCTCCTTGCCAGTGGTGTTGTCGATCTTGGCCACCGCGTTGGGATAGATGTCGCCGCCCAAGGCCGCCGAGAGATACGTGTAGCGGTTCTGCGATGCCATGGTCTTGACGTTGAGCATCGGGAACTCGCCGTACAGATCGGTGATCGGCTCGCGGCTCACGTGACCTGACGGCGTGATCCGCAGGCGCGTCAATTGGCCGCCGTAGGGCATGGTGGCCGTCTGCGCCAGCGTCGGGACCAAGGACAGCTGCCCGTTGAGTTCCTCCCAGCTGGAGTGGTAGTCGACCAGTTCGACGACCGTATCTTGGCCATCCTCATAGGCATTGGACAGATGCAGGTGCAGCGACGGATCGGTGTGCAGGATGCGGGGCCTGCCGCCGTCGCGGGGCACCAGGGCGATCATGGTGCCCTGCGTGGCGTCGTAGTCGATGGCATCGATGAAGTTGCGCACACCGATTCCCGCCTCGAGGGACCTGCGCAACGGGAAGACGAGGGGAGGTATGACGAACACCATGTGGTGATGCGTCAGGCCGACATCGTGGTTGAACATCGGACGCGGCAACGGGACGTGGCCTAGGCGATGCAGCCTGCCGGTACGGTCGACGCGGTAGCAGATGAGTTTGGGCGTCGGGAACATCGCCAACCCGAAGTTGAACATGTCGCCGGTGGCGAAGTCCCACTTGGGATGTGCCGAGAACGCGCCCAGCCACTTCAGGCCGCCGTCGAAATCGTGCGCGCCGAGAGTGTCGAGAGTGTCGGGGTGGATCCGGGTGGGACGGCCGCCTTCCCAGAGCGCAAGGAGTTTCCCGGCGTGCATGACGACGCCGGTGTTGGCCACGTTGGCCGGCAGTCGCAGCGCGTTGGCGAGTTTCCCTCCGGGACGCATCGTCCCGAGTGCGCGGTACGGAGCGCCTTTGGACGCCAACGATTTCTCGTAGTGTTTGGTGCGGACATAGCGATTGCGGAAGCGCACCGTGCCGTCGGACATCACGAACATCGACAGCATGCCGTCGCCGTCGAACAGGTGCCCCAGTTGTTGACCGCCCGCGTCGAGCTTGCCCGGCCCGTTGCGGTACAGGGTGCCGCGCAGCGCGTCGGGAAGTGCGCCTTCGACGTCGTCGATGGTGTAGTCGTACTCCTCGTACAACGACGTGTTGTAGGGCGAATACGGGGAGAACGTGCCTTCGGTGACGTCGCTGGGAGCGAGACGGGGAGGGCTCCTGTGCATGAGTGCCTCCCAACTTCATTAATTGGTCGACCAATATAATAATGCCGCCGCGCCGGTGTGTACAGCTTTCGCGCGGCGCCAACCGCAGACGCACTCGTGCTCGTGGGCGGTCAGATGCGTTGCCGGCCCGACGGAAGCGGGTGGTGAACGGGCCTTCGCCTGGTCTCGGGCCGTCTCTGACGGTGATGTTGACAACCGTCGTGGTCGCCCAGTTTGTGCGGCATGTGGGTGAAGATGGAGAAATGAGGCAGACCAGGGCCGCCAGATCGGGGCCGGGACGTCCTGCAGGCACCGACAGTGTCGACACGCGGCAACGCGTGATCGACGCGGCCTGTCGCTGTTTCGCGCAGTACGGCTACGGGCCGGCAACCAACAATCAGATTGCCGAGATGGCCGGTGTGACAGCGGGTTCGGTCTATTACCACTTCGGCACCAAGAACAAGTTGTTCGAGGCCGTGTGTGACGACGTCTACGGCAAGATCCTCACCCGGGTCATGCTGGCCGTCTCCGGATCGCATTCGGTGGTCGGCTTGCTGCGGGCGGTGTTGACCGAGTCGATGCGAATCAACCACGAGTCGCCCGAGCTGGCCGGTTTCGTCGCGACTGCGCCCATCGATGCGCGCAGACACCGCGAGCTCGCCGAATCGTTCGCCACACAGGGTGCGCGCATGGCCGACGCGCTGACCGACGCGGTGCGGTCGGGGCAGGACGCCGGCGACATCGCCGCCGATCTCGATCCGGTGCGTGTCGCACGCCTGATCAGCGCCGTCGTCGACGGGTTCGCGCATGCGGCGGTCTCTGCCGACGCCGACGAGATGGACAATATGAACGAGCTTTTCCAGTCGCTGCTGCTCGACTCCACATAGGCGCTCGGGCAACGCCGTTGGCATCACCTACCGCGTGAGCGCCACCAGCTCCTCGCAGAACCGCACGGCTTCGGCCGTATCGGTCGCGAGTGGGTGCACCAGTAGCGTCGTCACGCCGGACTCGGCGTAGGCCGCCAGCCGTTCCTTGACGAAACCCCTTGGCCCGACCAGCGATACATTGCGCACCAGGTCGTCGGGCACGGCCGCGATCGCCTCGGCCTTCTTGCCCGCCAGGTACAGGTCCTGGATGTGATCGGCGACCTCACCGTAGCCGTAGCGGGTGGCGAGGTTGTGGTAGAAGTTCTTTCCGCGTGCGCCCATGCCGCCGATGTACAGCGCCAGTTGGGGTTTCGCCCAGGTCAACCGGTCGTCGACGTCGTCGCCGATCGCGAGGCTCGCGCTCACCACGACGTCGAGCGGGCCGAGGTCCGGGTCCCGTTTGGCCGCACCCGCGCGCAGCGCATCGCCCCATACGTCGTCGGCCTTTTCCGGGAAGTAGAACACCGGCTGCCAACCCTCGGCGATCTCGGCGGTCAGTTCCACGTTCTTGGGTCCGAGCGCGGCTATCGTGATCGGGATACGTTCGCGCACCGGGTGATTGATCAGGTGCAGCGACTTGCCCAGGCCCGTGCCCCGTTCGGCGGGCAGAGGCAGTTGGTAGTACCTGCCGTCGAAATCGACGTTCTCGCGCCGCCACACCTGCCTGCAGATCTCGACCACCTCGCGCGTGCGTCCCAGCGGCGCGTCGAACGGGACGCCGTGGAAGCCCTCCACGACCTGCGGGCCCGAGGTGCCGATGCCCAGGCGGAACCGTCCGTCGGAGACGTAGTCGACGCCCGCGGCCGTCATCGCCAGCAGCGAGGGCGTGCGCGTGTAGATCGGCACCACGCCGGTGCCGAGTTCGATCGTGGAGGTCTTGGCGGCCAGGTATCCGAGCTGGCTGATCGCGTCGAAGGAGTAGGCCTCGGCGACCAGTGCGATGTCGACGCCCACCTTCTCGAGCTCGACCACCTGATCGGCCGCCTCTTTGAAACCGCCCGCATAACTCAGGAAGATGCCGGTCCGCATCACCGTGTTATACACCCAACCGGTTGGTTGAGGAAGCGTCAGGCTTCAGGTCAGGGCTTCAGCATCGCGACGACCCTGTCCTCCAACGCCGCCGCGTCCTCGGCGGGGTCGGCGGTCACGGCGTGCGGAAGGGCCACCTCGGGATCGGCGAAATCGCGATAGGTCTTGTCACCGGCCAGCGTGGCCAGAAGAAAACCGGTCAGCAGGGCCCGGACCCGCTTCTGGGTGCCCTTGTCCGCCCCGGGCAGACCGACGAACTTGGCCAGGCGCCGTCCCTCTACCAGGCCGCCGGCCTCGACGTCGTCGACCGCGCGCAGCGTCGCATCCGGCCACGCCCGCGCCAACTCGACCGCGTTCGAGCGCAGCGTCATGCGGTCACCAGGATCGGTGAGCACCAGACCCGGGATCCTCAGCCCCGCCGCGGGCTGCTCGGCCGGCGGCTTGGTGACGGTGGGGAACAGGGCGGCGACGGTTTTCGGCGCGTTGGGCGCCGAGGCCAGGCCCGCCGCGGCGAACACTGCCGCCGACGCGCCGAACCCGTGCCCCACCAGACCCCGCTTTGCCGGGTGGACGCTGATCTTTCCCTGGCCCAGGCGGACACCGCTGACGATGTCGAGCGCCGAACCCAGGTCGAACGCGAAGTTCAGCACCGACGGCAGCGGCCCGGTCTCGGTGTTGGGGGCGGCCGCGACGATGCCCCAGGACGCCAGGTGCTCCAGCGTGCCTGCGTAGTTGTCGGCCTTGGTGATCCAGTCGTGGCCGAACGCGACACCGGGAAGGTTGAAGCCGGACTCGGGCGTGTAGATGACGCCGGGCAGGCCGGCGAACGCCAGATCGCCGCGTAGGACGCGGTGCGGTCCGCGGCGGGTCAACGCAGAAAAGAGCTTCTTCGTGCTGGCCACCCGATGACGTTAACCCACGCCTGTGCAGGGTCAGGGTCCCGAGCGCGAAGTTGCCGCCCCGACCGGTGACCACGGTCACGCCGTGACCGGCGCCATCCGGCGCTGATCCGGCAAGGAACCGGGGGATCGACCCGGCAGCGCTCAGGACGTTCGGACGCCCTGCACTACCCTGGTTCACTATGTGTGGAATCGTCGGCTACGTAGGGCACCGCCCGGCCCGCGGCATCGTGGTCGACGCGCTGCGCCGGATGGAGTACCGCGGATACGACTCCGCGGGCATCGCCCTGATCGACGGCAACGGCGGGTTGACGGTCCGCCGCCGCGCCGGGCGGCTGGCCAACCTGGAGGCCGCGCTCGCCGAGACCGACAGCAACGACGGTGACGTCCTGGGCGGCAGCACCGGCCTGGGCCACACCCGCTGGGCCACCCACGGCAGGCCCACCGACCGCAACGCGCACCCGCACCGCGACGCCGCGGGCAAGATCGCCGTCGTCCACAACGGCATCATCGAGAACTTCGCGCCCCTGCGCGCCGAACTGGAGGCCGCGGGCGTCGAGTTCGCCAGCGACACCGACACCGAGGTCGCCGTGCACCTGGTGGCCCGCCAGTACGCCCAGGGCGACACTGCGGGCGATTTCCCCGCCTCGGTGCTCGCGGTGCTGCAACGGCTCGAAGGCCACTTCACGCTGGTGTTCGCCAGCGCCGACGATCCGGGGACGATCGTCGCGGCGCGCCGTTCGACGCCGCTGGTGCTCGGGATCGGCGACGGCGAGATGTTCGTCGGCTCCGACGTCGCGGCGTTCATCGAGCACACCCGCGACGCCGTCGAACTCGGACAGGACCAGGCCGTGGTCCTCACCGCCGACGGCTACCGGATCACCGACTTCGCGGGCAACGACCATCTGGAGGCCGGCCGCGACTTCCGCGAGTTCCATATCGACTGGGACCTGAACGCCGCCGAAAAGGGTGGCTACGACTACTTCATGCTCAAGGAGATCGCCGAGCAGCCCTCTGCCGTCGCCGACACGCTGCTGGGGCACTTCGACAAGAACCGCATCGTGCTCGACGAGCAACGCCTGAGCGATCAGGAACTCCGCGAGATCGACAAGGTCTTCATCGTCGCGTGCGGCACCGCCTACCACTCGGGACTGCTGGCCAAGTACGCCATCGAGCACTGGACGCGGTTGCCCGTCGAGGTCGAGCTCGCGAGCGAATTCCGTTACCGCGACCCGGTTCTGGACCGCAGCACGCTGGTGATCGCGATCTCGCAGTCCGGCGAGACCGCCGACACGCTCGAAGCTGTGCGCCACGCCAAGACGCAGAAGGCCAAGGTGTTGGCCATCTGCAACACCAACGGCAGCCAGATCCCGCGCGAGGCCGACGCCGTGCTCTACACGCGGGCCGGGCCGGAGATCGGCGTGGCCGCCACCAAGACGTTCCTCGCGCAGATCGCGGCCAACTATCTCGTGGGCCTCGCGCTCGCGCAGGCGCGCGGCACCAAGTACCCCGACGAGGTGGCCCGCGAGTACCGCGAGCTCGAAGCCATGCCGGATCTGATCAAACGTGTTCTGGCCGGGATGGATTCGGTGGCCGCGCTCGCCGAGCGCTTCGCGCCGTCGTCCACGGTGCTGTTCCTCGGACGCCATGTCGGCTACCCGGTGGCGCTCGAAGGTGCGCTCAAGCTCAAGGAACTCGCGTACATGCACGCCGAGGGCTTCGCGGCCGGTGAGCTCAAGCACGGCCCGATCGCGCTGATCGACGAGAACCTCCCGGTCATCGTCGTGATGCCGTCGCCCAAGAACGCGGCGATGTTGCACGCCAAGCTGCTGTCCAACATCCGCGAGATCCAGGCGCGCGGCGCGGTGACCGTGGTGATCGCCGAGGAGGACGACGACACGGTGCGGCCCTACGCCGATCACCTGATCGAGATCCCTTCGGTGTCAACGCTTTTCCAGCCGCTGCTGTCGACGATCCCGCTGCAGGTGTTCGCCGCGGGCGTGGCCCGTGCGCGCGGGTACGACGTCGACAAACCGCGCAACCTGGCGAAATCGGTCACGGTCGAGTAATCCATGGGGGTGGCCGTACCGCAGGTGAACATCGCATCGCGATGGAGCCGCGGCGGCCTCGGGGCGTTCGTCGGCGAGACGGCGTTCGCCCATTACCTGGACGCCTACCGTGCCGGGATGGCGTTGCTGCCGCCGCACGAGACCTTCGACGTGCCAACCGCGTTCGGCACGGTGCGGTCCTACCGGTTCGCCGGGCCCGAGTGTGGGGCGCCGGTGGTCCTGCTGCCGGGCCGCAACGCGGCGGCGCCGATGTACGCCACCAACCTGACGGCGCTGCTGCGCCATCGCACGGTGTACGCGGTCGACCTGCTCGGTGAGGCCGGGCTGTCGGTGCAGCACACCCCGATCCGCACGGTCGAGGATCAGGCGCGCTGGCTCGACGACGCGCTGGGCGGGCTCGGGCTCGACCGTGCGCACCTGTTCGGGGTGTCGGTCGGTGGGTGGACGGCGGTCAACGCGGCCGTGCACCGCCCCGGGCGTATCGCGTCGCTCACGCTGCTGGATCCGGTGTTCACGTTCGTGCGGATGCCGCTCGCACCCGTCGCGGCCTCGGTCCTGATGTTCGCCCCCGGTGTGCCCGAGCGGTGGCGCCGTCGCGTGCAGAGCTGGATCGCAGGCGGGGCCGACCTCGATGCCGCCGCGCCCGAGGCCACGCTGATCGGGGCGGGAGCAACGGATTTCACGCTGCGCACCCCCATGCCCAAGCTGTTCACCGACGAGCAGTTGCGAGCGGTCGACCTCCCCGTGCTCGCACTGATCGCCGGACGCAGCGTCATGCTCGACCCGCAGCGGGCCGTCGCGCGCGCCCGGGCCCTGCTGCCACGCGGGCAGGTGGAACTGTGGCCGGACGCCTCGCACGCCATCAACGGCGAATATCCCGACGAGATCGCCGAGCGCGCCCGCCGCATGTGGGACCAGGTCGACGGCGTCCGCCGCGGGTGAACTCATGGGCGGGTGTCGGCGAACAGTTCGACGCACGCTTCGAATTCGGGCTCAAACTCTTGATTTCGGGTATTCGCCGCGAACGTCGACTTCTGTGCGAGTTTTCGCCCGGATGTGAGCAACAAGCCCACGTTCGGCGTTGACGCCCAGCCCCACGGCCAACCCGCACGCGATCAACCCCACGCCGCACCACACCGCCACGCCGGGGACGGCCCCCGTGAGCGGGATACCGATGACCGCGGCGGCGACTCGTGCCACTCCCGTCAGCAGGCCGGCCCGCGGCGACGCCGCGAACTGCTCGCCTGGGACGGCGAACTGGTGATCGAGGACGACTACGACGCCGAATACCGCTACGACCGGGCACCCGTTCCGGCGCTGCATCCCTCGGCGCCCGAGCGCATCGCCTACGCGGGCAGCACCTCCAAGACCCTGGCCCCGGCGTTGCGGCTGGGCTGGCTGGTCGCACCGCGGCCACATCCGGCTGGTCCGCGCCCGGCACCGCGCCAGGCGGGACGCGCTGCCCGCCGACGTCGATGACGTGGCCCTGGCTGATGAACTGCGCCGCGCCGGTGTGTTGGTGCACCCATTGTCGTGGCATCGGCGGACACCCGGACCGCCCGGTCTGGTTCTCGGATATGCGTCGCATTCGCCGGACCGGTTACGCGAGGCGGGGTCGATCATCGCGCGGATCGCCGAGTGACGGCCACCAAATCCTGACCCCGGCGAGCGAACGCACGTAACCTGTTGACGCGCGGACACGTCGAGCAGGATGGGAGCTGATGCGGTACTACTACTCCGCCGACGCGATCCGTGAAGCCGAGGCGCCACTGTTGGCAGCGCTGCCTGACGGAGCTCTGATGCGCCGGGCGGCATTCGGTCTCGCGACGGCGATCCTGCGTGAACTGTCCGCGCGCACGGGCGGGGTGGCCGGTCGCCGGGTGTGCGCCGTCGTGGGCTCGGGCGACAACGGGGGCGACGCGCTGTGGGCCGCGACGTTCCTGCGCCGCCGCGGCGCGGCCGCCGACGCGGTTCTGCTGAACCCCGAACGCACGCACGTCGCCGCGCTCACGGCGTTCCGCCGCGCGGGCGGGCAGATCGTGCAAACGGTCGACCCGGCAACCGATCTGGTGATCGACGGCGTGGTCGGCATCTCCGGGCGCGGACCGCTGCGGCCCAATGCGGCCGAGGTCTTCGCGAGCACCGACGCGCCCGTCGTCGCCGTCGACATCCCCAGCGGCATCGACGTGCACACCGGCGCCGCCGAAGGCCCGCACGTGCGCGCCGCGCTCACCGTTACCTTCGGCGCGCTCAAGCCCGTGCACGCGCTGGGTGAATGCGGGCGCGTCGAGTTGATCGACATCGGACTCGACCTGGCGCCCACCGATCTGGCGTCGTTCGAGGCCGCCGACGTGCGGGCGCTGTGGCCGGTGCCCGGCCGGCGCGACGACAAGTACACACAGGGCGTCACGGGCGTGCTGTCCGGTTCGGCGACCTACCCGGGCGCCGCGGTGCTCAGCACCGGCGCGGCCGTCGCGGCGACGTCGGGCATGGTGCGCTACGCGGGCAGTGCCGCGCAGCAGGTGCTCGCGCACTGGCCCGAGGTGATCGCCTCGTCCACCCCGCAGGAGGCGGGTCGCGTGCAGGCCTGGGTGGTCGGCCCCGGCCTGGGCACCGACGACACCGCGAAGGCCGCACTGCTGTTCGCGCTGCAGACCGATCTGCCCGTGATCGTCGACGCCGACGCGCTCACGATGCTGGCCGCCGATCCCGCACCGGTGACCGGGCGCAGCGCGCCGACGGTACTTACCCCCCACGCGGGCGAGTTCGCCCGCCTGGCCGGCGCACCGCCGGGCGCCGACCGCGTCGCCGCGGCCCGCGAACTCGCCGAGCGCCTGGGCGTGACGCTGCTGCTCAAAGGCAACGTCACGGTGATCGCCACGCCCGGCGCCACGACGTACCTGAACCCCGCCGGGCAGTCCTGGGCCGCGACCGCGGGTTCCGGGGACGTGCTGTCGGGCATCATCGGCGCGCTGCTGGCGTCCGGCCTGCCGCCCGGTGAGGCCGCCGCGGCCGCGGCGTTCGTGCACGCGCGCGCGGCCAACCTGTCCGCGGCCGACGCCGGGCCCCGCCCGGTACCGACATCGGCTTCACGCATCCTCGGACAAGTTCGGGCCGCGATCGCGGCCCTGTGAGCACCTCGAAAGGAAACTTCATGTCGCACAAGCAGAGTCGCGGTCCGCACGTCGCGCCGGCGTACACCGGACGGTTGGCCATGGCGCCAGTGCCGTCGCTGCGCCTGCCCGACGAGGCCATGGACCCGTCTGCGGCATACCGGTTCATCCACGACGAGTTGATGCTCGACGGCAGCTCGCGGCTGAACCTCGCGACGTTCGTCACGACATGGATGGATCCCGAGGCCGAGAAGCTCATGGCCGAGACGTTCGACAAGAACATGATCGACAAGGACGAGTACCCGGCCACCGCGGCGATCGAGGCCCGATGCGTGTCGATGGTGGCCGACCTGTTCCACGCCGAGGATCTGCGCGACGACAATCCCTCGAGCGCGGTGGGGGTGTCGACGATCGGGTCCAGCGAGGCCGTGATGCTGGCCGGGCTGGCGATGAAGTGGCGCTGGCGCGCGAAGGTCGGTGACGGCTGGAAGGGCCGCACCCCGAACCTGGTGATGGGCGCCAACGTCCAGGTGGTGTGGGAGAAGTTCTGCCGCTACTTCGACGTCGAACCCCGCTACCTGCCGATGGCCGAGGGGCGCTACGTCATCACACCCGAGCAGGTCCTCGACGCGGTCGACGAGGACACCATCGGCGTCGTGGCGATCCTGGGCACCACCTACACCGGTGAGCTGGAACCGGTCGCCGAGATCTGCGAGGCGCTGGACAAGCTCGCCGCGGGTGGCGGGGTGGACGTGCCGGTGCACGTCGACGCGGCCAGCGGCGGGTTCGTCGTGCCGTTCATCCATCCCGACCTGGTGTGGGACTTCCGGCTGCCCCGCGTGGTGTCGATCAACGTCAGCGGCCACAAGTACGGCCTGACGTACCCGGGTGTCGGGTTCGTGGTGTGGCGCAACAAAGAGCACCTGCCTGAGGAGCTGGTGTTCCGGGTCAACTACCTCGGCGGCGACATGCCGACGTTCACGCTGAACTTCTCGCGGCCCGGCAACCAGGTGGTGGGGCAGTACTACAACTTCCTGCGGCTGGGGCGCGCCGGGTACACCCAGGTGATGCAGTGCCTGTCGCAGACCGCCCGGTGGCTGGGCGACGAGCTGCGCGACAGCGAGCATTTCGAGCTGATCTCCGACGGTTCGGCCATCCCGGTCGTGGCGTTCCGTCTCAAGGGCGATCCGGGTTACACCGAGTTCGACATCTCGCAGGCACTGCGGGCGCACGGCTGGCAGGTGCCCGCGTACACCATGCCCGAGGGCGCCGAAGACGTCGTGGTGCTGCGTGTGGTGGTCCGTGAGGGGTTCTCCGCCGACCTCGCGCGGGCGCTCAAGGACGACATCATCACGGTGCTGGGCCAGCTCGACGCGCTCAAACCGCGCGGGCAGTTCGACCAGCTCCAGCCTTTCGCGCATTAGCCCAGCACTGGGCGGTCTGCGGCCTCTGGGACAATGGGCGCCGGAGATTATGACGATGCAGACCACCGAGCCCATGACACCGCCTGCGCCACTGGCGTCGGCACAGACGGTGATCGATCTGGGCGCCATCGACCACAACGTGCGCGTGCTGCGCGAACTCGCCGGTTCCGCGGACGTGATGGCGGTGGTCAAGGCCGACGCCTACGGACACGGGGCGCTCCCGGTGGCCCGCACCGCGCTGGCCGCCGGGGCCGCCGCCCTCGGTGTCGCGACCATCCCCGAGGCGATTGCGCTGCGTGAGGGTGGCATCACGGCGCCGGTCCTGGCGTGGCTGCATCCGCCCGGCACCGACTTCGCCCCGGCGATCGCCGCCGACGTCGAGGTCGCCGTGTCGTCGCGCCGCCAACTCGAACAGGTGACGGCGGCCGCGGCCGAGGTGGGCCGCACCGCGACGGTGACCGTCAAGGTCGACACCGGGCTCAGCCGCAACGGCGTCGGCGCGGCCGACTATCCCGAGGTGCTCGATGTCCTGCGCCGCGCGCAGGCCGACGGGGCGATCCGGGTGCGCGGTCTGATGAGCCACCTGGTGCACGGCGACGACCCGGACAACCCGTTCAACGGTCTGCAGGGCCAGCGGCTGGCCGACATGCGTGTTTACGCGCGCGAGCACGGCGTCGACTACGAGGTGGCGCACCTGTGCAACTCGCCTGCGGCCATGACCAGGCCCGACCTGGCGTTCGAGATGGTGCGCCCCGGCATCGCGCTGTACGGGCTCAGCCCCATCCCTGAGCGCGGCGACATGGGCCTGCGGCCCGCGATGACCTTGAAATGCCCAGTCGCGCTTGTTCGCTCCGTGCACGCCGGGGATGGGGTGTCGTACGGGCACCGGTGGGTCGCCGACCGCGACACCACGCTGGCGCTGCTGCCCATCGGTTACGCCGACGGTGTGTACCGCGCACTGAGCGGACGCATCGACGTTCTGATCAGGGGCAGGCGCAGGCGCGCCGTCGGCCGGATCTGCATGGACCAGTTCGTGGTCGACCTCGGGCCCGATGCAAACGACGTGGCCGTGGGCGACGAGGCCATCCTGTTCGGTCCGGGCACCCGCGGTGAACCGACCGCGCAGGACTGGGCCGAACTGCTCGACACCATCCACTACGAGGTCGTCACGAGCCCGCGCGGACGCGTCACCCGTACGTACCTTCCGGCAGGACAACAAGATTGAGCAGCGTGCGATGGCTTGCCGGCGTGGCCGGGCTGGCCGCTGTCGGCACCGTGGCAGGTGTGTCGATCGCGCGCTCGCTCACCTTGCGGGTGAGCAAGGAAGACCCCTACGCCGGTGAGGATTTCGAGCTGCTCGACGCCGATCGCAGCTCGGTGATCACCACCGACGACGGCGTGCCGCTCGCGGTGCGCGAGGTGGGCCCGAAGGACGCCAAGTTGACCGTGGTGTTCGCGCACGGATTCTGCCTGCGCATGAGCGCCTTTCATTTCCAGCGGGCCCGCCTGGCCGAGCAGTGGGGCGATCAGGTGCGCATGGTGTTCTACGACCAGCGCGGTCACGGCCGCTCCGGGGAGGCACCGCCCGACACCTACACCGTCGAGCAACTCGGACAGGACCTGGAATCCGTTCTGGCCGTGACGGCCCCGCGCGGACCGGTGGTGCTGGTGGGCCATTCGATGGGCGGTATGACGGTGCTGTCGCACGCCCGGCAGTTCCCGCAGCGTTACCCGGCGCGCATCGTCGGCGCTGCGCTCATCTCGTCGGCGGCCGAGGGCGTCGACCGCTCCCCGCTGGGCGAGATCCTGCGCAACCCGGCACTGGAGGCCGTGCGGTTCTCAGCGCGCTACGCACCGAAACTCGTGCACCGCACGCGCGGTGCGGCACGCTCGCTGATCGCGCCGATCCTGCAGGCAGGGTCGTTCGGCGACGAACAGGTGAGCCCGAGTGTCGCGGCATTCGCGGCCGACATGATGCACGGCACGCCGATCCCGACGCTCGTGGAGTTCCTGCACGCGCTCGAGGTGCACGACGAGACCGCGGCGCTCGACGTGCTGGCCGGGGTGCCGACGTTGATCGCGTGCGGTGACCGTGACCTGCTCACCCCGGTGGAATACTCCAGGGAAATGGCCGAGCGGTTGCCGAAATCCGAACTGGTGGTCGTCGGGGGAGCGGGACACCTGGTGCAGCTTGAGGAGCCTGAAGTGATCAACGACGCGCTGATACGTCTGGTCGAGCGCGCGACCCCGTCGAAACTCGTCGCGCTGGCGCGCCGGGTGCGCAACCGGGTACGGCCCCATGGGTGAGCGGGTGGACGGGACAGCGCGGCCGGCCACCGCGGAGGACACCATCGCGCTGGGCGCGCAGTTGGGTGCCCACCTGAAAGCCGGTGACGTGGTGGTGCTGTCCGGACCGCTGGGAGCGGGAAAGACCGTGCTGGCCAAGGGAATCGCACAAGCAATGGATGTCGAGGGCCCGGTGGTGTCACCGACGTTCGTACTGGCGCGCGTGCACCGGGCCCGCCAGGCGGACCGGCCCGCCATGGTGCACGTCGACATGTACCGGCTGCTCGACGAACCCGGAGCCGATCTGCTCGGTGAACTCGACGCGCTGGACCTCGACACCGACCTCGAGGACGCCGTCGTGGTGGTCGAGTGGGGCGAAGGCCTGGCCGAACGCCTGTCCGACAGCCACCTCGACATCCACATCGACCGCGGATCCGACACCGAGACCCGCACTGTGACCTGGCATTGGAGCCGGACGTGACGCGCACGGTCCTCACCATCGACACCGCGACCCCCGCCGTGAGCGCAGGCGTGGTGCGCCTGACCGACGGTGAGGCCCCCACGACGCTCGCCGAACGCGTGACCATCGACGCCCGGGCGCACGCCGAGCAGTTGACGCCCAACATCGTCGCGGCGCTCGGTGACGCCGGGATCACCGCGGACGACCTCGACGCCGTCGTCGTCGGATGCGGGCCCGGCCCGTTCACCGGCCTGCGGGTGGGCATGGCGAGCGCTGCGGCGTTCGCGCACGCCATCGGGGTCCCGGTGCACGGTGTGTGCAGCCTCGACGCGATCGGCGGCGACACCCGCGGCGATGTCCTCGTCGTCACCGACGCGCGCCGCCGCGAGGTGTACTGGGCGCGGTATCACGACGGCGCGCGCGTCGCGGGCCCGTCGGTGAACGCGCCCGCCGATGTGCCCGCGCTGCTCGACGGTCCCGTCGCCGCGGTCGCCGGATCGCCCGCCCACACCGCGTTGTTCGACCTGCCGGTGCTGCAGCAGGTGTACCCGACACCGGCCGGGCTGGTCGCCGCGGTCGCCGACTGGGACGATCCGCAACCGCTCGTGCCGCTGTACCTGCGCAGGCCCGACGCGAAACCGTCCGCGGCGGTGAAGCGATGAGCATCGACGGCACGGTGCAGTACACGCCGCTGCACAAAGACGACGCCGCACGCTGCGCCGAACTGGAATCCCAGCTGTTCGGCGGCGACGACCCGTGGCCCGCGCGGGCGTTCCTCGCCGAACTGGCCGCCAAGCACAACCACTACATCGCGGCCCGCTGTGACGGAAAGCTGGTGGGGTACGCGGGAATCGCACGGTTGGGCCGCGCCGTGCCGTACGAGTACGAGATCCACACCATCGGCGTCGACCCCGATCATCAGGGCCGCGGCATCGGGCGGGCGATGATGCAGCTGCTGCTCGAATATGCCTCGGGCGGAACGGTCTTCCTCGAAGTCCGCACCGACAACGAACCGGCGATCAAACTGTACGAGAGCCTCGGGTTCGTCACGATCGGGCTGCGAAAGCGGTACTACCGGGCCAGCGGAGCCGACGCCTACACCATGCAACGCCTGCCCCAGGAGGGCCCGAAGTGATCATCCTGGCCATCGAGAGTTCCTGTGACGAAACCGGTGTCGGGATCGCCGACCTGCGCGACGACGGCACCGTGACACTGCTGGCCGACGAGGTCGCCTCCAGCGTCGACGAACACGCCCGGTTCGGTGGCGTCGTCCCCGAGATCGCCTCACGCGCGCACCTTGAGGCGCTCGGACCGACCATGCGCCGCGCGCTCGACGCGGCGGGCATCGAACGCCCCGACGTCGTCGCGGCCACCATCGGACCCGGCCTGGCCGGCGCGCTGCTGGTCGGGGTCGCCGCGGCCAAGGCCTACGCGGCAGGTTGGGGTGTGCCGTTCTACGGCGTCAACCACCTCGGCGGGCACCTGGCTGCCGACGTCTACGACCACGGCCCGCTGCCCGAGAGCGTGGGCCTGCTGGTCTCCGGCGGGCACACCCACCTGCTGCACGTGCGTTCACTCGGCGAACCGATCATCGAGTTGGGCAGCACCGTCGACGACGCCGCGGGCGAGGCCTACGACAAGGTGGCCCGGCTGCTGGGGCTCGGCTATCCCGGCGGCCGGGTGCTCGACGAACTGGCCCGCACCGGCGACCGCAATGCCATCGTCTTCCCGCGCGGCATGACCGGCCCGCGCGATGATCCGTACACGTTCAGCTTCTCGGGCCTCAAGACCGCCGTCGCCCGCTACGTCGAAGCCCATCCCGAGGCGTCCCACGCCGACGTGGCCGCCGGTTTCCAGGAGTCGGTCGCCGACGTGCTGACCGCCAAGGCCGTGCGCGCCGCGACCGATCTCGGGGTGTCGACGTTGTTGATCGCAGGCGGCGTGGCCGCCAACTCGCGGCTGCGTGAGCTCGCCGAGGAGCGCTGCGCGGCCGCAGGGCTTACGTTGCGGGTGCCGCGTCCCCGGCTGTGCACCGACAACGGCGCGATGATCGCGTCGTTCGCCGCGCACCTGATCGCCGCGGGCGCGCAACCGTCGCCGCTGGACGCGGCCAGCGACCCGGGGCTGCCGGTCGTCAAGGGCCAGGTCGCGTGAACCCCGAGCGGCTCGCGCACACACTGCAGATCACCGAGCTGCTGTACCGCTACGCCGAGCTCGTCGACGCCGGCGACTTCGACGGCGTCGGGCAGCTGCTGGGCCGCGGCGACTTCATGGGCGTCGCGGGCGCCGAGGGCATCGCCGCGTTGTTCGCGTCGACCACGCGGCGTTTCCCCGAGCACGGCAACCGGCCCCGCACTCGGCATCTGGTGCTCAACCCGATCATCGACATCAACGGGGAGCGCGCGCAGGCGCGGTCGACGTTCGTCGTCATCCAGAACACCGAGACCATTGCGCTGCAGCCCATCGTGGCCGGGCGCTACGCGGACACGTTCGCCCTGGACGACACGGGGTGGCACTTCACCGAGCGGCGGGTGGACGTCGAGATGATCGGTGACGTGTCGGAACACCTCATGCTGGATCCGGACACCTTGCCCAAGTAATCGCGGAGCAATCACGGGGCAACCTTGAGTGCTAGCACTCTCATGTATAGAGTGCTAGGTGGCAGGCGGACGCCCCACGTGCCGGCACCCGCGACGACGGAGCGAGGGGTCAGGACGCATGCCGAACAACCTGGTAACCGGAATCTGGGGACTTCCCGGATCTCACCTTTAACTAGTGGAGGGCTCCATCGTGGCGAGCGTGAACATCAAGCCACTCGAGGACAAGATCCTCGTTCAGGCCAACGAGGCCGAGACCACGACCGCTTCGGGTCTGGTCATCCCCGACACCGCCAAGGAGAAGCCGCAGGAAGGCACCGTCGTCGCAGTTGGCCCCGGCCGCTGGGATGAGGACGGCGAGAAGCGGATCCCCCTGGACGTTGCCGAGGGTGACACCGTCATCTACAGCAAGTACGGCGGCACCGAGATCAAGTACAACGGCGAGGAGTACCTGATCCTGTCGGCGCGCGACGTGCTGGCTGTCGTCTCCAAGTAATCACTCGTGTAACCGCCCCGGAGGTCCCCGTGTCACACGGGTGATGTCCGGGGCGGTACGCGTTAGGCGTCTGAAAGAGACTTATGAGCAAGCAGATTGAATTCAACGAAACCGCCCGCCGGGCGATGGAGGCCGGCGTCGACAAGCTCGCCGACGCCGTCAAGGTCACGCTCGGCCCGCGCGGTCGTCACGTGGTGCTGGCCAAGTCTTTCGGCGGCCCGCAGGTCACCAACGACGGTGTGACGATCGCCCGCGAGATCGACCTCGAGGATCCGTACGAGAACCTCGGCGCCCAGCTGGTGAAGTCGGTCGCCACCAAGACCAACGACGTCGCCGGTGACGGCACCACCACCGCCACCGTGCTGGCCCAGGCGCTGGTCAAGGCCGGTCTGCGCAACGTCGCCGCCGGTGCCAACCCGATCGCCCTTGGTTCGGGCATCAGCAAGGCGGCCGACGCGGTGAGCGAGGCGCTTCTCGCCTCGGCCACGCCGGTCGACGACAAGAAGGCCATCGCGCAGGTCGCCACCGTCTCGTCGCGCGACGAGCAGGTCGGCGAACTCGTCGGTGAGGCCATGACCAAGGTGGGTCACGACGGCGTCGTCACCGTCGAGGAATCCTCGACGCTGGAGACCTACCTCGAGGTCACCGAGGGCGTCGGCTTCGACAAGGGCTTCCTGTCGGCCTACTTCGTCACCGACTTCGACTCGCAGGAAGCAGTTCTCGAAGACGCGCTGGTGCTGCTGCACCGCGACAAGATCAGCTCGCTGCCGGATCTGCTGCCGCTGCTGGAGAAGGTCGCCGAGGCAGGCAAGCCGCTGCTGATCGTCGCCGAGGACGTCGAGGGCGAAGCCCTGTCGACCCTCGTCGTCAACGCGATCCGCAAGACGCTCAAGGCCGTTGCGGTCAAGGCGCCGTTCTTCGGTGATCGCCGCAAGGCGTTCCTGGACGATCTCGCGATCGTCACCGGCGGCCAGGTCGTCAACCCCGACGTCGGCCTCCTGCTGCGTGAGGTCGGCCTGGAGGTCCTCGGCTCGGCACGTCGTGTCGTGGTCAACAAGGACAGCACCGTGATCGTCGACGGCGGCGGCACCGCCGAGGCGATCGCCGATCGCGTCAAGCAGATCAAGTCCGAGATCGAGACCACCGACTCCGACTGGGATCGCGAGAAGCTGCAGGAGCGGCTGGCCAAGCTGGCCGGCGGCGTCGCGGTGATCAAGGTCGGCGCGGCCACCGAGACCGACCTGAAGAAGCGCAAGGAAGCGGTCGAGGACGCGGTTGCCGCGGCCAAGGCAGCGGTCGAGGAGGGCATCGTGACCGGCGGCGGCGCCGCACTGGTGCAGGCCCGCTCGGCGGTGGAGAAGCTCCGCGGCGAGCTCAGCGGTGACGAGGCGCTCGGCGTCGACGTCTTCGCCTCGGCGCTGTCGGCTCCGCTCTACTGGATCGCCACCAACGCCGGCCTCGACGGTTCCGTCGTGGTGAACAAGGTCTCCGAACTTCCCAAGGGGCAGGGCTTCAACGCCGCCACGCTGGAGTTCGGTGATCTGGTCTCCGCCGGCGTCGTCGATCCGGCCAAGGTGACCCGCTCGGCTGTTCTCAACGCCGCCTCGGTGGCCCGGATGATCCTGACGACGGAGACCGCCGTCGTCGACAAGCCGGCCGACGAGGACGAGCACGGCCACGGCCACCACCACGGCCACGCTCACTGATCCATTTCACGCGACACCCCCGGTCCGCTTGGGCCGGGGGTGTTTTCGTTTGGGTGCGGGCGCCGCTGAGCGGTTTTTCGAGGCCTGCGAGACCGGCAAGGGCTGGGCCCGCTGCCGGCAGTACTGCCACTCCGATGCCACCTTCACCGCGCAGGCCGACGCGCTGGCGGACGTGGTGGACTTCGAGGCGACAAGATCCGCCATATGACGAAGATCTGGAGCGACGGCGTGACGATGCAGCAATTCGGCTGGGCCTGAATCATTTTGCCGAGCGCGTCGAGCTTCGGTCAGGACCCTGGGGTACTACCTTGTCAGCGTCCCGTCGCCGAGCTCGACATCATGGCTGTGATTTCCGCTCCTGGCGGCGAAACCACGACCATGGTGTCCATGTTGGCGATAGGGGCCAGATCAGTAGTACCAGTGGGAGACACTCTCACCGCTGGCTCGTGCGCGGGGGTACCGGTCGACGTATGCCGACTACAGCGAGTTCTGAGAGGCTCGCAAGCCGTGTCAGCGGTAGACATTGTCGGGCGTGACCACCCCGGTGACCGCGGTCGCGACGGCCGTGCCGACCTCGTGGGGCACATCGGTGTTGACGAAGACCACGAGCGTGCTCTGGGCCTCGGGAAGTCCCACCACGACGGTCTCGAAGCCCGGGGTGATGCCACTGTGGCCGATCCAGCCGTTCGTGTCGAAGGCGCCCACACCGTATTTCGCGTTCTCGCTCATCGGCAGGGCGGTGCGGAAGCGTTCGTCGCGAAGATTCTCGGAGAGCAACTCGCCCGACGACAGCTTCTGTGCCCAGACCCGCATGTCGTCGAGAGTCGAGATCATGTTGCCGTTCGACCACGCCCAGGACGGGTTCCAGTCGGTGGTGACGCGCGGGGTTCCGTCCAGGACCGTGTAGCCCTGCGGATGGGGCTCGGGGAAGGCCGGTGACGTGGGAATGCTCGTGTGCGTCAACTTCAATGGCACCAGGATGTGCTGCCGGACATAGTCCGCGAGGCTCTGGCCGCTGAGTTTCTCGACCACCAGACCGAGAAGCACGGTGTTGGTGTTGCAGTAGTCGTACTGCGTTCCCGGTGGGAACTGCAGCGGTTTGTCGAGGGCGTAGCCCAGCAGTTGTTGTGGAGTGAAAGTTCGTTGCGGGTCGGCGAGGAACGCGGCCTCGAATTCCGGCACGCCGTCGTAGGTGACCAGACCGCTTTGCATCTGCGCCAGGTGACGCAACGTGATCGTGTCGCCCGACGGCACGTCCGCGACGTACATCGAGATCGGGTCGTCGAGTCCCGCCTTGCCCTGATCGATCAGTGTCAGCAGCGCGGTGATGGTGAAAGTCTTTGTCAGACTGCCGATCCGTGTGTACATGTCGGCCTGCATGGGGGCTCGGGTCGCGGTGTCGGCGACGCCGAATGCCCGAACATAGGTGACGTCAGGCCCCCAGAAACCGACAACGGCCCCGGGGATCGACAGGTCCGCCATGACTTTCCCGACCGCATCGTCGAGTTGCGCGGCAATCGGAGGGGCGGCGGGTGCCGTTGCACACGCAGACGCCGCGACGAACGTGATCGCCGCGATCACGGCGCCGGTGGCGGCCCGGACAAAACCGGGCACCAACGGCCACGCGCTCATCATCTGACAGTAGTGACCCTGTGCCGAGCGTGGGCGTTATGCACGGATTTCGAGCGAAAAGCGTCAACAAGGCCCACGGTGGGCGCGCACTATTGCTCCATGCGCACGGGGCGGTGTGTCGCGGTGGCCGGGGTGGTGGCGTGCCTGGCCCCGGCACTGGCCGTGCCCGCGGCCGCGACACTCGACCCGATTCCCGGCGAGGGATTCTTTCTGGTCGGTACCGACATCGCACCGGGTCTGTACACCACCGGGGGATCGGAGTCACCGTTCGCGGTCTGGATCAACGACGTACCGACACAGGACTCGATGTGCATGTGGTTCACCTACAGCACGCCCGATGCGAACAAGGACAATGTGGTCGCGACGAACATGTCGGTGGGCCCGATGAACGCGAACATCAACTCGACGGTGAAGGCGTTCGAGACGCACAACTGTCAACCGTGGACGCGAGTCACCTGAGCGACGACGTCCCGGATCGCTTCGACCACCAACGCGGGGGAGTAGAGGTAGATGTCGTGGCCGCTGTGGGTTTCGGTGATGTGCCCGGCGCCGATCGCCGCGGCGAGGCGATCCTGCGCGACGAGCCAGTCGGCGAACGTGACCTGCTCGCCCTGCCTCGCCGACTCCGGCAGAAGATCGGTGCGCCATGGTTTGTCGGCCGAGAGCACGACGGCCGGCACCGCGGGCAGGCCAGGTGCGGCAGCGATGCGGCCGAACGCGTCGATGAGAAGCACGCCCTCACGCACCTGATCTGACGTCGTCGCATTGCTGGCGTCCCAGTTCGCGAGCGCGGCCGGGTTGACGACGTCCGCCATCTGCTCACTCACCGCGTCGACCATGACCAGTGCGCCGACCGTCTCGGGGTGCATGCGGGCATAGAGGTCTGCGATCAGCCCTGAGTACGAGTGTGCGACAAGGACGTACGGGGCAGGCTCGCCGAGGGCCGTGAGCAGGGCGTGCAGATCGTCGACGTCTAGGTCGACGCTGTGGGGTTGCGCGCGCGGTGTCGAGATGTCGCTGCCGCCCATGCGGACGTCGGGCCGGTCGTACGCGCACACCCGGGTGAAGCGGGCGATGGCGGGCAGAACGGCCTCGCTGCTGTGGATAAGGTCGCCGCGGCCGAAGGGCAGGTTGTCACCTGGGGCGTCCTGTTCCGGGTCACCGGGTGCGAGGACCTGCAGCCAATCGTCGGCGCCGTTGCCCTTTCCTGCCATCAGGACGACCGTCGGAGAACCGCTTCCGCGGCACTCCAAGAAGATCGCGCGGCCGCCGCCGATGTCGAGCAGGCCTGCGACATCTTCGGGGACGGCGATGGCGGACGGTGGACCACAGAACAGAGCGGCGACCCACGCGACGCAGGCGACAGCTGCGATCCGGCTGAGCCGGAGATGGTTTCGTCGGTGGTGACGGCTCAAGAAGCGATCTTGAGGTGCCGGGCCCCGTCGCCGGACGCGATGCTCACAGGGGCGACCGCCGGCGACCCCGTGCGCACCACCCCGATCGGCCCGGACCGCACGAATCGTGCGAATTTCATGTCGTGCAGGGTCACTCGTGCCTTGGCCTGGCGGTACCCGATGCGCACCCCGGTCGCACCGGCGGCGAACAGACCGCTGAGTCCGGGCAGGGCCGAATAGAGCAGCGCCCATATCGACATGGCCACCAGCGCCGTGACGGCCTCCTCGGTGGGGGCCGGCAAGCCGAAGGGGCCGGGGCGCTGCGGGTTGGCGAGAACCGGCACGGTCGACTTCAGCATCACGGACACCGGAGTCGCCGGGGTGGCGTCGACGCTGCCGTGCGCCGACCGGGCGCGGTTGGGTGCCGGCGACGGCGCACCCGGCATCGACGCGCGGTGCAGCGTCTCCTTCAGGAGAACCACGATCGAGTCGGACGGGTGGAGTGCGCTCGATGCGTGCCTGTTGCTGACGCCCTGGCCCAACGACGACGGCGCGTTGAGTACGGCACGGAGCTCGGCCATCAGCTGGACAACCGCGTCGACCGCCTCGATGGCCGTCGTCGCGAGGACCTTCATGAGATGGGCGACCAGCTCGCGCAGGTTCGGCGGTGCGGTGACCGCGGGGGCCGGTGCGGTGACCGCAGGCGCCGGCGCGGCCGCGGGCGTCTGGACAGGCACCGCAGGCGCGGGCGCGGCAGGCGGGGCCTGTGCGGTGGACGGACCGGTTGATGCGGCGGCCAACGTGGTGCCTGCCTCGGCGCCGGTCGCCGGTTGCGTCGCGCTCGGCGTCGACGCCGAGGTGACGGTCTGTGCGCTGACGGTCACGGCCTCGGCCGGGGCCGGGGCAGCGGGGGCCGGCGCCGTGGCGGTGGACGTTGCCGCGACGACGACGGCGGAATCCGCGTCGGTGGTCTTCGGCTTGGTGACCGAGGTGTTGGTCTGCGCGGAGACGGTGGTGACGGGCCGGTCGTCGTCCGCAGTTCCACCCGAGGTGATCTTCACGGTCCGGCTGGTGTCGGACACCGTGGTGTCACTGGAGGGAGTGGTGGCCCCACCCGACGAACCCGATGTGCTCGGGCTGTTGTCGCCGGTCTTGTTGTTCGTGCCGCCGGAACCACCCGATGTGGTGCTCGTGGTGCTGCTCGACGTGACGGTGCCATCCTCGGAGGCCGTGATGCTGGTACCCGAAATGGTGCTGCTGGGACCCGTGCTGGAAGTGGTGTCCGATGCCGAGACGCTGTCGGTTTCGGCCGCGGCGATTCCAGGGCTGGTGCAGACAAGCACCAGGCCGGCGGAGAGGAGACACGCACCCGCCGTCAGTTGAATACCGGTAACAATCGGGAGACTCCTCGCAGTAACGCCGTGATACTTAGCCGCTGACAGCGAAGATCAATGTGATGTAGCTAACAGCAGGGCTAAATTGTGCAGGTGGGTGGGGTTTATGTCAATCCGGCAAAGGGGTCGTTCTTGCGGGCGCGAATATTGCGGTTGCCCGTATGGGAGTTGATCTTTCGAACACGCTGCACAACGAACTCCTGGCGCCGAGCGGGCCGCCGGGAAAAGGCTGAAAACGGCTACATGAGATCACGCTATCGCGTATTAAAAAACGGCTCCGACGCACCCTGCCGAGGTGTTTCGTTTGTTGAATGGATCGAGTCTGGCAGGGGGCGTGGGACCGATACGGGGCCGGATATTCGTGGGCATGCCGGCGCCGGCGTTCGCGCTCGTACCCGTGCTGGTCTTCGGTCTCGACCGCGTGGGGTGAGTCGGGCAGGATGCTGCCATGGTGCGTAAGCAGTTCGAACGGGACTGGCCCGGAGATCCGCATGCGGCGTGGCGCGAGGCCGCGAACGCCACCATGACCTGCCGAACCCATTCGCTGCCACGTCCGGCGCTGCCGGATTGGCGGGATTTCGACGTCTTCACGCGCCAGGTCTCGGTGCCACCCACGACACCGTCGCCGCTCGGCACGGTCGGCGTCGGGCTGTTCTTCGTCCTCTGCGCCTGGCTGAAGGACTTCCGCGGCTTCTTCGGGATCGGCTTCGCGGTGCTTGCTGCGCTGCTGGTGATCGCTGGGCTCTGCTTCCTGTGGTACGAGCGTCCCCGTCAGCAGCAGCGGCGCGTATGCCGCGTCTACGGCCGCTGCCTCGCACACGGTGTCGGCGGACACGCGTACCGAACCTCGTTCGCATACATCTGGGGCGAGAATTCGAGCACCGAGACGACCACGTCCCTGCTGATCGACGAGCGCTTGCCCGACGACGCGGCCGCGCAGTTGCAGCACGCGGTGCGGATCTGGCTGGCACGCGTGCTCGCCGATCCCCACATGAAGTCGCAAGCCGCCGACGCTTACGAAAACCGCTTCGTCGTACCCGTATCCGAGATCTTCGGACCCGAGGCGACAGGCGCGTGGCTGATCAGGGATCAAGAGGAGGACGACACGCCGTGGCGACTGCTGATCGATCGGCCGAACGGGGTGCGTGAGTACCTGTTCGACGAGATCCTCGTCGTCCGCGGACGGCAGGGACGCCTGTATCTCGACGAGCCACGGCATGATGAGATCGGTGACCGCATGCCTCATTTCTGAACAGCGCCAGGCACGCATGAGTTCGAACAGGCGAGGTGGACGATGAGCGAACCGCTGTTGCTGCAGGACCGCGACGAACGCGGCGTGGTCACGCTGACCTTGAACCGGCCGCAGGCGTTCAACGCGCTTTCCGAGGCGATGCTCGCGGCGCTGGGTGAGGCGTTCGGCACGCTCGCCGAGGATGAGTCGGTGCGCGCCGTGGTGCTTGCGGCGTCCGGAAAGGCGTTCTGCGCCGGGCACGATCTGAAAGAGATGCGCGCCGAGCCCTCGCGTGAGTACTACGAGAAGCTGTTCGCACGGTGCACCGACGTCATGCTCGCGATCCAGCGCCTTCCGGCGCCGGTGATCGCACGTGTGCACGGCATCGCGACCGCTGCCGGCTGCCAGCTCGTCGCGATGTGTGATCTCGCGGTGGCCACCCGCGACGCGCGATTCGCCGTCAGCGGGATCAACGTCGGGCTCTTCTGCTCGACCCCGGGAGTGGCGCTGTCGCGCAACGTCGGCCGCAAAGCCGCGTTCGAGATGCTGGTGACCGGCGAATTCGTCTCGGCGGACGACGCGAAGGGTCTCGGCCTGGTCAACCGCGTCGTCGCGCCGAAGGCGCTCGACGACGAGATCGAGGCGATGGTCAGCAAGATCGTGGCCAAGCCCCGCGCCGCCGTCGCGATGGGCAAGGCGCTGTTCTACCGCCAGATCGAGACCGACATCGAGTCGGCCTACGCCGATGCGGGCACCACGATGGCGTGCAACATGATGGACCCCAGTGCGCTGGAAGGCGTTTCGGCCTTCCTCGAGAAGCGCCGCCCCGAATGGCACACCCCGCAGCCCTCAACGGCGTAGGCGCGGACTCAACGCGCCGCGTGCGCAGAACAGCGTGCCCACCGTGCTGGTGCACGAGAGCCGTTGCAGCACACCACTTTGCAACAGTGGAACCGGTAGCCGGTTCATCGGTGCGCCCTCGTGCATCCGGCCGGCCCACGTCGCGCACAGCACCAGACCGCCGAGTCGCTACGCGACGGCGGCGAACATCCGGACGCTCACGGCTTGAAGTCGCTCAGCGCTTGGACCGCGACGGCGTGGAGTTCCTCGTACGGTTCGGACAGCAGGGACTTGGCCAGGCGCGAGTCGTCGTCGGCGAGCACCTCGAACGCGCCGGAGAGCACGCCGTCGAGGGACTGTTCGACAACGCTTTCGGCAGAGACCTTGGGCATGTCCCACCGGGCTGACATGGCTGTGTCGACCATGCCGACCACCACAGCCGTCACCGTGGTGCCTTGCGCCGTGAGCTCGGCGCGCATGGCGTTGGTGGCCGACCATGCGGCGGCTTTCGACGCCGCATATGCCGTCGGCACCGGAATCCAGATCGCTGCCGACAACACGTTGAGGAAGGCGCCGCCGCCGTTGTCGGCGAGGACGGGCGCGAACGCGCGCGCGACACGGAGCGTGCCGAAGAAGTTGGTCTCGAAGACGCGGCGGGTGATCTCGTCGTCCTGGGTGAGCACCGACGTGTCGTCGCTCGGTGCGATGGCGGCGTTGTTGATCACCAGGTCGACATCGCGCGCGGCGGCCGCGGCCGTGGTGATCGACTGCGGATCGGTGAGGTCGAGCGGGAGCGGCACCACGCGCGCGTCTTCCCACGGGTGGGGCCGCCGGGCGGTCGCGTAGACCCGCGCCGCACCGCGCGCGAGCGCCTGTCGGACGAATTCCTCGCCGAGACCGCCGTTCGCGCCGGTGATGAGTACTTTTCTGCCGTCGAGCCGTTGAGTCATGGCGTGTTCCGTCCCGGATTAGAGTAAGTGGGGACGATCCCCACGTAAGTAGTTATGTGGGGAGACTCCCCATTTATTCCTGAGGAGACGAAACTGGTGACCGAGACGCCCGTCCGTCGACGTCGCGCCGACGCGCAGCGCAATCGCGACGCGATACTGCGCGCGGCGAGGGAGGCCTTCGAGACCGACGGGATCTTCGCGCCGCTGGACAGCATCGCGACCGCGGCGGGGGTGGGTAACGCGACGCTGTACCGGAATTTCCCGACCCGCGACGACCTGCTCAGGGCGGTCCTGGAGGACGGGGTCGCGGAAATGGTCGCCGAATCGGAGGCCTATGAGCGGCACTCTGACGCCGAAGAAGCGTTGCGCGACTGGCTGTTTCGGGTCACGTGGGCGCTGCGCATCTGGCACGACCTGCCGAACTGCATCGCCACCGCGCACGATGACGCCGAGTCGCCGGTGCGTCCGGTGACCGACCGAATGACCGACCGCACGGCACGGCTTCTCGACAACTACCGCGCGGGCAAGGGCCCCTCACCGGTCACGGCCGAGGAATTGTTCCAACTCGTGACGGCGGTGTCGTGGGCCGTCGACCGGTTCGGCGACGACCGGGACCGCGCCCGCAGAAGGCTGGAGTTCGCGACGTCCGGCCTTTTCGATTCGTGAAAGCCGACCGTGGGCGCTGTGCACGCTTTTCGGCGCATTCTTGTGCACAACACCCACGGCGGCCGGATACAGAAGACAAAGACCCCTATTTGATAGGGGTCTCTGTGCGTTTGCTGTGGGCTAGGCGCTGCGGCGAATTCCGCGCTTGAGCAGAAGCTCACGCTCGGATTCGCTGAGACCGCCCCAAATGCCGTACGGCTCGCCCACCGCCAGCGCGTGCGAGCGGCACTGCGCGATCACCGGGCAACTGCGACACATTTCCTTCGCACGCATCTCACGCTGGGCCCGTGCACGTCCACGCTCGCCGTCCGGGTGGAAGAACATCGACGAGTCGACGCCACGGCAAAGTCCTCGCATCTGCCAATCCCAGATGTCCGCATTCGGACCGGGTAGTTGCTGCGGCTGCGGCATTATGGAAAACCCCTCCCTGCGCGCTCATTTCGAAACTGAACGCGTGCGTGAGTCGGTGGAATCAGACTGAGCATGTGTCGCCGGTGACCTGCCGTGCACACAAACTAGGGGCGCTCAATAAAAACCGTCAATACCCTGAGCGTGTGCTCAACCGCATAACGGCAGGTCCAGAATTTACATCACGTTCATCGTTCTGAAGCGCTGCCCGAGACAACCGTGTTAGGGGGCAACGGCAGGCTAACCCGTTTCCGCTGATCGTGCAGCGCGAGTAATACGCGGCATTTCCTAGCGTCTGGCAGTTAGTTGACACGGCAGTAACATTCGCGGCATGAACTGTTAACTATTGTTGTTTGCACAACATTCATGTGCGTATCCCGCGGTGCCGGTTCCGGTGGACCCCCGCCGGAGCAGGTGTTGATAGCGTCCCGAACCGATGTCCGCTATTCACGACGTGACCGCAACGCTGGCCGAGGCGGCGTTCGGTGACGATCCAGGCCGGTGGCCCTTACCGAGCGCGTCCACACCGCACCAGCGCTGGCTACGCGCCGTGGCTGCAGGCGGACAGGGCCGGTACGACTGCGCACTGACCGAACTCGCCGAGCTTATCCGGGCCGAGCGGGGTTCGCTGGGTACTCCGCATGTCTCGCTGGCCCACAGCACCCGCGCATCGTTTCTGCGTCAGCTCGGCTGGCACACCCGCGCGCGCGGAGCCGACGGGCTGGCGTGGGCGCACCGGGGCACGGATCCCGAGGCCGCCGCCGACGCGCTCGTGGGACTCGCCGCCGACGCCCTCGGGGTGGGACGGTTCGCGGCGTCGGCGCGGTTGCTGGAGCGTGCGCGCACCGAACTCGGCGACGTGAGTGCGCGCGTCGCGGTGCGCACCGCGTGGGTGAGCGCCGAACTGGCGATGGTGACGGGCGACGGCCCCACCGCGGTGGTCCACGCCGAACGCGGGGTCGCGGCCGCGGCCGAATACACCTCCATGCGGCACACCATCAAGTCCGACGTGGTTATGGCGGCCGCGCTGTGCAGTGCCGGGCGGCTCGACGACGCGCGGGTGGTTGCCGACAGGGCGCTGCAGGCAACCGCTGATAACGGGTTGATCCCGCTGCGTTGGGCGCTGGCGTGTCTGCTCGCCGACATAGGAAGTACGGCTCACACTCTCGAAGAGGTCCGCGAAATCCGCGACGGCACCGCCGATACAGTGCGTCGCAGAGGTGGCGTGTGGTCGAGTCACTGAGCCGGTCCCCACACAGCCGATCGTTATTGTTTAGCTGAGCCAACCGCCGCGAGTGTCGGTGCCAAGTAACGCTGGAGAGATCGCCCACGATGACAAGTTCGGGAGACCGTCTCGACGCTGTCGTTGCTGAGGCCGTGGCCGGCGATCGAGATGCGCTCCGGGAAGTGCTGGAGATCATTCGGCCGATCATCGTCAGGTATTGCCGGGCGAGGATCGGAGCAACCGAGCGAAGTGGTCTTTCAGCTGATGACGTTGCGCAGGAGGTGTGCTTGGCCGCCATAACGGCGTTGCCGCGATACAGGGATCAGGGACGTCCGTTCCTGGCCTTTGTGTACGGCATTGCTGCGCACAAGGTTGCTGACGCGCATCGCGCGGCAGCCAGGAACCGCGCCGAACCGACCGATGTGGTGCCGGAGCGGTTCTCGCTGGACACCGGGCCCGAGCAATCCGCCATCGACTCCGAATCCTCGGCCCGGATGGCGAAACTGCTCTCGGTACTCCCCGAGAAGCAACGCGAGATCTTGATCCTGCGTGTCGTCGTCGGCATGAGCGCCGAAGAGACCGCAGAGGCCGTCGGCAGCACTGCCGGCGCGGTCCGGGTCGCCCAGCACCGGGCGCTGGCCCGGTTGAAGACGGAGATCATGGCGACAGGACGTGATCATGCCTGACTTCGGACGCTGGACATCGAACGGCGGTGATCCCTCGCTCAACGAGATCAACCGCACCGACCGCTTCATCGAGGCCCTGTCGCTGGAACAGCCCGTCTATTCGACCGATCCGGAAGAGGCCGAACTGGCCTTCCTGTTGGCGGGCTGGCGCGACGACGTCCGCCAGGCGCCGATGACGGGCATCATCAACCCGCGCGAGGCGGTCGTTGCCCTCGATCGTGCCGTGGTACGCAACCGCCAGCGCCTGCCGTTGGCACTGGTGGGTTCGGTGGCGGCCGCGGTGCTGTGCCTGGGCGGTTTCGGCGCGGCCGTGTACGGCTCGAGTCCCGGCGACGCGCTCTATGGTCTGCGCGGCATGATCTTCGGCGAACAGGCCACCCGCGACGTGCAGGTCGAGTTGGCGTCGACCGAACTGGAGCAGGTGCAGCAGCTGATCGAGCAGGGCGACTGGCAGGCCGCGCAGCAGAAACTGCAGACCCTGACCACCACGGTCGCCACGGTCAACGACGAGGCGCAGAAGCAACAGCTGGTCACGCAGTGGCAGCAGTTGTCGGTCAAGGTGGAGAACCAGGATCCGAATGCCACGGTGGCGCCGGATGCGCCGCCACCGGTGTTCCCCGAAGTGACCATCACGCCGCCCGCGCCGACGGATACGTCGGCGGTGGAGACGACGCCGGGGTCGGCGACCCCGTCGGAGCCCACCTCGCCGGGCGAGCCGGCGCACCCGAGCGACACAAGCGACACGTCGGAGCCGTCCAGTGAGACGACCGTGCCGTCGAGCCCGACGCCGAGTACTGCGCCGTCGTCGAGCGTGCCGACCGCCACCTCGCAGACCCCGACATCCACTCAGGTACCGACCTCCACGCCCACGTCCAGCGCCGCGGTGCAGCTGCCGTCGCCGGTCGAGGAAGAAGAGCCCGCAGAGCCGCAGCCGACGTCGGTGCCGCAAGCCCCGACGAGTGCCCCGGCCGAGCCCGCAGAACCGTCCGGGCCCTCCGGTGATCCGGCGCGTCCTCCCGTGACGGCCACCACGACCGTGACGTTGCCCACGCAGGCAGGGCCTGCGCAGGGCCCGAACGGGCGCGGTAACGGCCCGGGAAATGGTGCGAAGCCGGCCGAACCTGCGGAGCCGAAAGCGCCCGAACAGCCCGCGGTCCAGATCCCGCTGCTGCCGGGTATGGGTGGGAACTGACGCCAGTTCGGCGTCGGTGAGCGCTGAAGGTCAGCGGTAGTCGGTGTTCTTGGCCTCGTTGGCGGCCTCGGTCATCGACGCGTCGGCGTATCCGCGGCAGTAATCCCAGGTCACATAGGCGTCGGGCTCGGGATCATAGGCCGGCTCGTGTGGCCGGACGGTGCCGTCGACGAGGAGCTGCAGCAGATTGGCCCGCAGCATGTCCCAATCGTGGTAGTGGTCCTGCTGGCATTCGTCGCAGCAGACGACGAGACCGCGAATTCCCTTGTGCGCCAACAGCGCTTCGTAGACCGCGAGATCGGCGAGGTCGGCTTCGACCGCCGTCCGCTCGTGCGGATCCAGCGGCTGACCCGGCTCGATGGCATCGAGCGCCGCCGAGGGATCGTACGGATCGTCGGCGAACGGGTCAGGCGGTAAACCAGGTGGCAGATGGTCACGCACGCTTCCAGAGTACGCAGCGTGCCGGGCGAAGCGCCACCGGTCCCGCGACGACGACCAAGCGGCGACTCGGCTGTGGAAATGCGAGCCGATAAGATTAGGTCAGAAGCTTCTCGCCTGCGCCCGTCTCTGGAGGCCCCACCCATGTCGATCGCTGAAAGCAGCGTTCCCATCGCCGTACCGGTGCCCACCGGCGGCGACGATCCGACCAAGGTCGCCATGCTCGGCCTCACCTTCGACGACGTCCTGTTGTTGCCCGCGGCGTCCGACGTGGTGCCTGCGACCGCCGACACGTCCAGTCAGTTGACCAAGCGCATCAGGCTGCGGGTGCCGCTGGTGAGCTCGGCGATGGACACCGTCACCGAGTCGCGTATGGCCATCGCGATGGCACGCGCGGGCGGCATGGGCGTGCTGCACCGCAATCTCCCGGTCGCCGAGCAGGCCGGCCAGGTCGAGACGGTCAAACGGTCCGAGGCGGGCATGGTCACCGACCCGGTCACGTGCTCGCCCGACAACACGCTGGCCGAGGTCGACGCGATGTGCGCGCGGTTCCGTATCTCGGGTCTGCCGGTGGTCGACGACACCGGCGAGTTGGTGGGCATCATCACCAACCGCGACATGCGCTTCGAGGTCGACCAGAGCAAGCCGGTCTCCGAGGTGATGACCAAGGCCCCGCTGATCACGGCCAAGGAGGGCGTGTCGGCCGAGGCCGCGCTGGGGCTGCTGCGCAGGCACAAGATCGAGAAGCTGCCGATCGTGGACGGGCACGGCAAGCTCACGGGTCTCATCACCGTCAAGGACTTCGTCAAGACCGAGCAGTTCCCGCTGTCGACCAAGGACAGCGACGGCAGGCTGCTGGTGGGCGCGGCCGTCGGCGTCGGCGACGATGCGTGGACGCGCGCGATGACGCTGGTCGACGCCGGTGTGGACGTGCTGATCGTCGACACCGCGCACGCGCACAACCGCGGCGTGCTCGACATGGTGAGCCGGCTCAAGCAGGCCGTCGGTGAGCGCGTCGACGTCGTCGGCGGCAACGTCGCCACCCGCGCCGCGGCCGCCGCGCTCGTCGAGGCGGGCGCCGACGCGGTCAAGGTCGGTGTCGGACCCGGCTCGATCTGCACGACGCGTGTGGTCGCCGGTGTCGGTGCGCCGCAGATCACCGCGATCCTCGAAGCCGTCGCGGCGTGCAAGCCGTACGGCGTCCCGGTCATCGCCGACGGCGGTCTGCAGTACTCGGGTGACATCGCCAAGGCGCTGGCCGCCGGTGCGTCCACCGCGATGCTGGGCTCGCTGCTGGCGGGCACCGCCGAATCCCCGGGTGAGTTGATCTTCGTCAACGGCAAGCAGTTCAAGAGCTACCGCGGCATGGGCTCGCTGGGGGCCATGCAGGGACGCGGTGCGGCCAAGAGCTACTCCAAGGACCGCTACTTCCAGGACGACGTGCTGTCGGAGGACAAGCTGGTGCCCGAGGGCATCGAGGGGCGGGTGCCCTTCCGTGGCCCGCTGGGCACGGTCATCCACCAGCTGACCGGCGGGTTGCGCGCGGCCATGGGCTACACCGGTTCGGCGACCATCGAGCAGCTGCAGCAGGCGCAGTTCGTGCAGATCACGGCTGCCGGGCTGAAGGAAAGCCACCCGCACGACATCACCATGACTGTCGAGGCACCCAACTACTACACCCGCTGAACAGGGGGACCCTTCAGTCATGCGTGACATGGTTGAAATCGGCATGGGCAGAACCGCCCGCCGCACATACGAACTCGAAGATGTCACGATCGTCCCGTCGCGCCGTACGCGGTCGTCCAAGGACGTGTCGACGGCGTGGCAGCTCGACGCCTACCGGTTCGAGATCCCCGTAATCGCCCATCCGACCGACGCGCTGGTGTCGCCGGAGTTCGCGATCGAGATGGGGCGACTCGGCGGTCTCGGTGTCCTCAACGGCGAAGGCCTGATCGGCCGTCACGCCGACGTCGAGGAGAAGATCGCCCAGGTGGTCGAGGTGGCCGCCAAGGAGCCCGAGCCCTCGGCCGCGATCCGTCTGCTGCAACAGCTGCACGCCGCGCCGCTGGATCCCGATCTGCTGGGCGCGGCCGTGGCGCGCATCCGCGAGGCGGGTGTGACCACCGCCGTGCGCGTGAGCCCGCAGAACGCCCAGGCCCTGACGCCGACACTGGTGGCGGCCGGGATCGACCTGCTGGTCATCCAGGGCACGATCATCTCCGCCGAGCGCGTCGCCTCCGATGGTGAGCCGCTCAACCTCAAGACCTTCATCTCCGAGCTCGACGTGCCCGTGGTGGCAGGCGGCGTGCTCGACCACCGCACCGCGCTGCACCTCATGCGCACCGGCGCGGCCGGCGTCATCGTCGGCTACGGCTCCACGAGCGGTGTGACCACCAGCGACGAGGTGCTCGGCATCAGCGTGCCGATGGCCACCGCGATCGCCGACGCCGCCGCCGCGCGCCGCGAATACCTCGACGAGACCGGCGGCCGTTACGTGCACGTGCTCGCCGACGGCGACATCCACAGCTCCGGCGATCTCGCGAAGGCCATCGCGTGCGGTGCCGACGCCGTGGTGCTCGGCACGCCGCTGGCCACCTCGGCCGAGGCGCTGGGCAACGGCTGGTTCTGGCCGTCGGCCGCGGCGCACCCGTCGCTGCCGCGCGGCGCGCTGCTGCAGGTCGCCTTGGGCGAGCGACCTTCGCTGGAGCAGGTGCTCACCGGTCCGTCCGACGACCCGTTCGGTTCGTTGAACCTGGTCGGCGGTCTGCGCCGCTCGATGGCCAAGGCCGGCTATTGCGATCTCAAGGAATTCCAGAAAGTGGGCCTGACTGTCGGCAGCTGAGCCGACAGCTTTACAAGTTAGGCCCTCCTGTCTAGAAAGTTACCGGCCGGTAATCCATACTGGTTGCCATGAAGCCTGACTACGACGTCTTGGTGATCGGTTCCGGATTCGGCGGAAGCGTGAGTGCGCTGCGGCTCACCGAAAAGGGCTACCGGGTGGGTGTGCTCGAAGCGGGCCGTCGCTTCTCCGACGAAGAGTTCGCGAAGACCTCGTGGCAGCTCCGCAAATTTCTGTGGGCGCCCAAGCTCGGTTGCTACGGCATCCAGCGCATCCACCTGCTGCGCAACGTGATGATCCTGGCCGGCGCCGGTGTCGGCGGCGGATCACTCAATTACGCCAACACGCTGTACGTGCCGCCGGAGCCGTTCTTCGCCGACCGCCAGTGGGCCGGCATCACCGACTGGCGCGCCGAACTCACGCCGCACTACGACCAGGCGCAGCGCATGCTGGGCGTGGTCACCAACCCGACCTTCACCGACGCCGACCGCGTGGTGAAAGAGGTCGCCGACGAGATGGGCGTCGGCGACACGTTCGTGCAGACGCCGGTCGGGGTGTTCTTCGGTCCCGACGGGGAGAAGACGCCCGGCAAGACCGTGCCGGACCCGTACTTCGGTGGCGTGGGCCCGGACCGCACCGGGTGCATCGAGTGCGGATCGTGCATGACCGGGTGCCGCTACGGCGCAAAGAACACGCTGCTCAAGAACTACCTGGGGCTCGCAGAACGAGGCGGTGCCGAGGTGCATCCGCTGCGGACCGTGGCCGGGTTCGAACAACTGCCCGACGGCACCTGGCGCGTCGACACCGTACGCACCGGCCGGTGGGCACGTAAGGACAAGCGCTCGTTCACCGCGACACACGTGGTGCTGGCCGCGGGCACCTGGGGTACGCAGCGGCTGCTGTTCAAGATGCGCGACACCGGCAAGCTGCCCAAGCTGTCGTCGCGGCTGGGCGTGCTGACGCGCACCAACTCCGAATCGATCGTCGGGGCCGGGCGCTACGAGGTCACGCCGGATCTGGACCTCACCCACGGCGTGGCGATCACGTCGTCGATCCACCCGACACCCGACACCCACATCGAACCCGTGCGCTACGGCAAGGGCTCCAACGCGATGGGGCTGCTGCAGACGCTGATGACCGACGGCGACGGACCCGACGGCGCGGGAATCCCGCGATGGAAACAGCTGCTGCGCAACGCCGCCGAGGACCCGCGTGGCACACTGCGCCTGCTCAACGTGCACCGCTGGAGTGAGCGCACGCTCATCGCGCTGGTCATGCAGCATCTGGACAACTCGATCACCACCTACACCAAACGCAACCGTCTGGGCATCCGGCGCTACCTGAGCAAGCAGGGGCACGGTGCGCCCAACCCCACCTGGATCCCGGTGGGCAACGAGGTGACCCGGCGGATCGCCAAGAAGATCGACGGCGTCGCGGGCGGCACGTGGGGCGAGCTGTTCAACATCCCGCTGACCGCGCACTTCCTCGGCGGCGCTGCCATCGGCGACAGCCCGGAAACCGGCGTCATCGACCCCTACCAGCGCGTCTACAACTATCCGACGCTGCACGTCATGGACGGCGCTGCGATCTCGGCCAACCTCGGGGTGAACCCGTCGCTGTCCATCACGGCCCAGGCCGAGCGGGCGACGTCGCTGTGGCCCAACAAGGGCGAGCAGGATCAGCGGCCCGACCAGGGCGAGCCGTACCGGCGGCTCGCGTCGATCGCGCCCGTCCATCCCGTGGTGCCCGCCGACGCTCCTGGCGCGCTGCGCCGGCTGCCGATCGAACCCGTGTCGTCGGCGGGGTAGAAACGTCGATTGAAGAGGCCACCGGATGGGTACCTACGTCCTCATCCGGGGCGACGGGTTCCCGGCCGGGAGGTCATGGGCGATGCGAGCTGTGTTCCACCAGCAGCTGACCGCGCTGAGCGCGGAGCTGGGCGAGATGTGCGGTCTGGCGGCGAGCGCGATGGAGCGCGCGACGCAGGCTCTCCTGGAATCCGATCTGACGCTGGCCGAAGAGGTTCTGGACACCCACGAGCTCATCGCGCTGCGCAACCGGCACGTCGAGCAGACGGCGTTCAAACTGCTCGCGTTGCAGCAGCCCGTGGCCAGTGAGCTGCGTATGGTTGTCGGGTCCATGCACATCGCCGCCGATCTCGACCGCATGGGCGCGCTCGCCTCGCACGTGGCCCGCATCTCCCGGCTGCGCCATCCCGACTGCGCGGTGCCCGCCGATGTCCGCGCCAGCATCGCCGCCATGGGCGCCGGGGCCGTGAAGCTCGCCCGCATCGCGCAAGAGGTGCTGATCACGCGGGACCCCGACACCGCGGCGCGGCTGCGAGCCGAGGACGACGCGGTCGACGCCGAACACCGGCATCTGTTCACGCTCCTGATGGACCACCACTGGCAGGACGGCGTGAGCTGTGCGGTGGATGTCGCGCTGCTCAGCCGCTATTACGAGCGGTTCGCCGACCATGCCGTCGAGATCGGCAAGCGCGTGGTGTTCGAGGCGACCGGCGGTATGCCGAGCCACAAGAAACTCGCCTGATTACCGGCTAGCGGTAAACAGCGGGTACGGAGCAGATCACCAGGGAGATGCCAGGCAGCGTCGATGCTGCCGGATACCGCTTCGAGAGAAGGTTTTCGCAGCTTCAGCAACAGCTGAACAGCCGAAAATATTCCCTCCGACAGGCGGTAATCCAATGTCCGATCAGAAGACCGTTCACGACGTCACCTACGATCTGCTGCGAAAGCTCGGTCTGACAACAGTTTTCGGTAACCCCGGCTCCACCGAGGAGTCGTTTCTGCGGGACTTCCCCGAGGATTTCACCTACGTGCTCGCGCTGCAGGAGGCCTCCGCGCTGGTCATGGCCGACGGTTTCGCGCAGGCGACCGGCAAGCCCGCGCTGGTGAATCTGCACACCGCGGCAGGTACCGGTAACGCGATGGGCAGCCTGGTCGCGGCGTACCGGGCCAACACGCCGCTCATCATCACCGCCGGGCAGCAGACCCGCGAGATGTCGGTCGTCGACCCGTATCTCAACAATCCCGACGCGACCACGATGCCCAAGCCGTGGGTCAAGTGGTCGTACGAACCGGCCCGTGCCGAGGACGTCCCGGCGGCGTTCATGCAGGCCTACGCGGTCGCCATGCAGCCGCCCATGGGCCCGGTGTTCCTGTCCATCCCGCTGGACGACTGGGACAAGCCCGCACTCGGGCCCGCCGCCGTCCGCAGCGTCAGCACCCGCGTCGCGCCCGACGCCGAACGCCTGGCACAGTTCGCCGAGCGCATCAACGCGGCCAAGCACCCCATGCTGGTGCTCGGGCCCGAGGTGGACCGGGCCGGCGCCTGGGATGCCGGCATCGAGTTTGCCGAAAAGCTCGGTGCGCCAGTGCATGCCAGCGCGTTGCCGGATCGCATGTCCTTCCCCGAGGATCACCCGCTGTACGCAGGCCCGCTGCCCATGACCATCGCGGGCGTCGAACAGGCCGTCAGCGCCTACGATCTGGTCGTGGTGGTCGGCGCCGAGGTGTTCCGGTACTACCCGTACGTGCCGGGGGAGTACCTGCCGGAGGGCACCGATCTGCTGCAGATCACCGCCGACCCGCACCGCAGTGCCGTGGCCCCGGTGGGCGACAGCCTGGTCGGCGATGTCGGCATCGCACTGAGCCGGCTCACCGAGCTGATCGACACCCCGGCCGACCGTGTGCCACCGAAACCACTGGTGCGGCAGCGTCATTCGGACATCCCATCGACAGCGCCCATGACCTCCAACGCGGTCTACGAGGTGCTGAGCAACGTCAAGCCCGACGACGCCGCGGTGGTCATGGAATCGACGTCGACCATGCTCGACCTGTTCACGTGGCTGCCGACGACGCACCCCGCGAGCTTCTTCGCGACGGGCAGCGGCGGTATCGGGTGGGGCGTGCCCGCGGCCGTGGGCATCGCCCTCGGTGACCGCGCCCGCGGCGTCGACCGCACGGTCGTCGCGACCATCGGCGACGGTTCCTTCCAGTACTCGATCCAGGCGATCTGGACTGCCGCGCAACACAAACTGCCCATCGTGTTCGTGGTGCTGCGCAACGGCGAGTACGCGATCCTCAAATCGTTCGCCGACCTGGAGAAGACACCGAACGTGCCCGGGTTGCAACTACCGGGCCTGGACATCTCGTCGATCGCCGCCGGATTTGGTTGCCGCACCGCCACGGTCGAGAGCACCGACATGCTGGAGGCCGAACTCAAGACCGCGCTTCAGGCCGACGGCCCCACGGTGCTGGTGGTGCCCACCCTGCCCCAGCTGCCCCAGCTCGGCTGAGCCCGGTCACGAACAGGAGACGAAACGATGCCCGTCTACACCGTCACCATGTCCCGCGGCACCCTGAACGGCGAGACCAAAGCGGCCCTGGCCGCCGAGATCACCACCATCCACTCCGCGGTCAACCACGTTCCCTCGACCTACATCAACGTGCTGTTCAACGAGCTGGCGCCCTCCAACGTCTACACCGACGGCAAGCCCGCCCATCCGTTGATCATCAACGGATGGGTACGCACCGGACACTCCGACGAGCAGACCACCGCGCTGGTGACCCAGGTCGCCGACGCCGCGACCCGGATCACCGGAATCCCCGCCGAGCGGGTGCTGGTGATCATCGGCAACAGCCCGGCGCGGTTCGCCATCGAAGGCGGCCGCATCCTGCCGGACCCGGGTCAGGAACTCGCCTGGCTCGCCGCGACAACTGAACACAGCCCGGGGGCTCGGTAATTCAGGCCATCAGTGCCCGGCCGGCCTGCGCCGCAGGGGTTCACGCCCCGGCGGTTGCGGTGGCGCAGGCAACAACGGGTGGCGGGGACGGACCGCGACCGTGGTCGGTTCCGACGTACTGAGCACCAGCTCCTCACCGGCGTGCCGGATGGCCAATGTGCCATCCGGCCCGTCGCGTAAGGTGTACGTGACGTTGGCGTGGTCGGCATGCACAGTCACCCGGAACCCCTTCCAGCGCAACCGGAATCGCAGACACGAGATCCCGTCCGGCAGATGCGGATCCAGCGACAGGATGCCCTCGTCGTCACGCAGCCCGCCGAAACCGGCAACCAGGGCGGTCCACGCCCCGGCCAACGAGGCCATGTGCAAACCGTCGCGGGTGTTGCGGTGCAGATCCCGCAGATCGATCATGGCGGCTTCGTAGGTGTAGTCGTGGGCGAGAGCGAGATGGCCCACGTCGGCGCACATCACGGCCTGGGTGCAGGCCGACAGCGACGAGTCGCGCGTCGTGCGACGCTCGTAGTAATCGACGTTGTGGGCCTTCTGCTCCGGGGTGAACGCGTGGCTCTGCCACTGCATCGCGAGCACCAGATCCGCCTGCTTGAGCACCTGTGCCGGGTAAAGCCGCACGTACGGTTCGTTCATCAGCAGCGGGTAGACCGTGTTGGCCGAGAAGTCCCACTCCGCCAGCGTCGTGAACCCCTCGCACTGTGGGTGCACACCCAATTCCTCGTCGTACGGGATGTGGGCGGCCTCGGCCGCGTCGCGCCACGCCGCGGTCTCCTCGGTGGTGACGCCCATCGCGTACGCCGCGTCGGGATGGCGGATGCAGGCGTCGGCGGCGACGCGCAGGTTGTGGGCCGCCATCAGATTGGTGAAGACGTTGTCGCGTACCACCGCGGTGTACTCGTCGGGGCCGGTGACGCCGTCGAGGTGCCAGACGCCGTGGCGGTCGTGGTGCCCCAGTGACATCCACAGGCGTGCCGTGTCCACGAGGACCTCAAGGCCGCATTCCTGCTCCAGCGACTCGTCCCCGGTGACGATGCGGTAGCGCTCGAACGCCATCGCGATGTCGGCGTTGATGTGCCACGCCGCGGTGCCCGCGGGCCAGTACGCCGAACACTCCTCGCCGCGGATGGTGCGCCACGGGAAACTCGCTCCCTTGAGGTCGAGCAGCGCCGCACGTTCCCGTGCGAGGTCGAGTGTGGAGGCGCGCCACCGCAGCGCGTCGGCCGCGGCCTGCGGTTTGGTGTAGGTCAGCACCGGCAGCACGAAACCTTCGGTGTCCCAGAAGGCGTGCCCGTCGTACCCGGTGCCGGTGAGACCTTTGCCCGCGATGGCGCGGCGCTCGGCGCGCGCACTGGCCTGCAGCACATGGAACAGCCCGAAACGCACGGCCTGCTGGCAGTCCGGGTCGCCTTCGACCTCGACGTCGGCGCTGTCCCAGAACTCGTCGAGGTAGGCCCGCTGGGATTCCAGCAGGCCCTGCCAACCGCTGTACCGCGCGCCGGTGATGGCACCCGCGGCCTGATCGCGCAGCGCGGGCCGTGACCGCAGGCTCGACCAGCCGTAGGCCAGATACTTGACGATGCGCAGCTTCTGGCCCGGACGCAGCCCGCAGATGACGGTGGTGCGCGCGAGGTCCTCGTAGGCGCCGGTGCTGATCTCGACGCGGCCGGGCACCTCGACGTCATGATCCATCGCCGCGGCCACCATGAGCCCGCTGGCCTGCGTGCGGTGCACGAGAAGCGCACCGTGGTCGGTCTTTTCGTGATGCACCGGTTGCAGCGGGTTCCTCAGGATGGCCGCGACGCGCGGGTCGCCGAGCGTTTCCGGCTGGTCTTCGTTGGCGACCAGTTCGGATTGCACCGTGATGCGGGTGAACTGGTCGACGGCCTCCACGGTGTACTCGATGGCCGCGACGCCGCGGTGGGCCAGTGACACCAGCCGCGTGGTCTCGACGCGGACCTGCTTGCCCGCGGGAGAGCACCAGTGAGCGCGGCGGTTGAGGGTGCCCGCACGCATGTCGAGCGTGCGCTCGTGGTCGATGAGTTCGCCGTAGCGCACGTCGAACGGTTCGTCGTCGACGAGCAGGCGCAGGATCTTGCCGTTGGTGACGTTGACCACGGTCTGGCCGGCCTCCGGATACCCGAACCCGGCCTCCGCGTAGGGCAGTGGCCGTATCTCGAAGAACCCGGCCAGATACGTCCCGGGCAGGCCGTGCGGCTCACCTTCTTCGAGATTGCCGCGCAAACCGATGTGGCCGTTGGACAACGCGAACAGCGACTCCGACTGTGCGAGCAGGTTGAGGTCCAGGCGTGTCTCACGTACCTGCCACGGTTCGACCGGGTACGCGTCGTGGGTGATCATCATGGCTGCAGCCGCTCCGAGGGCCGCTCCGGGGCGTCGAGCAGTTGCGCCAGGTCGGTCACCACGACGTCGGCTCCGTCGCGGCGCAGCTGCTCGCCCTGTCCTACCCGGTCGACTCCGACCACGTAGCCGAATTTCCCGGCGCGCCCCGCAGCCACCCCCGACAACGCGTCCTCGAACACCGCGCCGTGCGCGGGAGCGACGCCCAGCAGTTCGGCCGCACGCAAGAAACTGGCGGGAGCGGGCTTGCCGCTGAGGTTCTCGTCACGCATCGTCACGCCGTCGACGCGGTGCTCGATCAACGGTGCGAGCCCGGTGATCTCCAGCACCTCACGCGTGTTGGCACTCGACGACACGACCGCGCGCCGCAGGCCCGCGGCCGCGGCGGCTTCCAGATACCGTCGTGACCCCTCGAACACCTCGACGCCATCCTTGCGCAACGTCGTGTGGAACATGTCGTTCTTGCGATTTCCCAGCCCGTGCACGGTCTCGGCGTCGGGCGGATCATCCGGCCCGCCCTCGGGCAGTTCGATGCCGCGGCTGGACAAGAACGACCGCACGCCGTCCTCGCGCCGCTTGCCGTCGACGTACCGCAGGTAGTCGTCAGCGATGTCGAACGGCACGAACGGTTCCCCGGTGGACTGCGCCCGCGCTCGCAGATAGTCGTCGAACATGGCCTTCCACGCCTTTTTGTGCACGCTGGCCGTGTCGGTGAGCACGCCGTCCAGGTCGAACAGGCACGCCGTGATCTGCTCGGGAAGCCCCAGCACAAGTCCTCGCTTCTGTGAGTTTCGTCCTCCGACCACAGCACCACATCGGCACAGTCGCCGCCAGGAGCTTGAGAAAAGCGTTATCGGGGCGGGATAACCAGCGAAGCGCCGGGCGAACCACCAGGCCGGGCATCGGCGGGAACGATCAGCGCAGCTCTTAGACTGTTGCGGTGGCATCAGAATCTCCCCGCCCCGTCCTCGTCATCGACTACGGCGCGCAGTACGCCCAGCTGATCGCACGGCGGGTCCGTGAGGCGCGGGTGTATTCGGAAGTCGTCCCGCACACCGCAGGCGTCGAGGAGATCAAGGCCAAGGATCCCCAGGCCATCGTGCTGTCGGGCGGACCGGCCAGCGTCTACTCCGAGGGCGCCCCGCAGCTCGATCCCGGGCTGTTCGACCTGGACGTGCCGGTGTTCGGCATCTGCTACGGCTTCCAGGCCATGGCACAGGCGCTCGGCGGCACCGTCGAACGCACCGGCACCAGCGAGTTCGGGCGCACCGAGCTGCAGGTCACCGGTGGCGACCTGCACTCCGAGCTGCCCGCCACGCAGCCGGTGTGGATGAGCCACGGCGACGCGGTGACCGCGGCGCCCGAGGGCTTCGACGTGGTCGCCTCCAGCGCCGGTGCGCCCGTCGCGGGCTTCGAGAATCGCGCGCGCCGCCTGGCGGGTGTGCAATATCACCCCGAGGTGCTGCACTCGCCGCACGGCCAGCAGGTGCTCAGCCGGTTCCTGCACGATTTCGCCGGGATCGACGCGACGTGGACACCGGCCAACATCGCCGATCAGCTGATCGAGGCCGTGCGTGAGCAGATCGGTGACGGCCGCGCGATCTGCGGCCTGTCCGGTGGCGTGGACTCGGCTGTCGCCGCGGCGCTGGTCCAGCGTGCGATCGGGGACCGGCTGACGTGTGTGTTCGTCGACCATGGCCTGCTGCGCGCGGGCGAGCGCGCCCAGGTGCAGCGCGACTTCGTCGCCGCGACCGGCGCCAAGCTGGTCACCGTCGACGTCGCCGACCGGTTTTTGGAAGCGCTGACCGGCGTGACCAACCCCGAGGGCAAGCGCAAGATCATCGGCCGCGAGTTCATCCGGGCGTTCGAGGGCGCGGTGCGTGACCTGGTCGAGGATGAGGGCAGCGGCGACATCGACTTCCTGGTGCAGGGCACGCTGTACCCCGACGTCGTGGAATCCGGCGGCGGTTCCGGCACGGCCAACATCAAGAGCCATCACAACGTCGGCGGGCTGCCCGACGATCTGAAGTTCAAGCTCGTCGAGCCGCTGCGGCTGCTGTTCAAGGACGAGGTCCGCGCGGTGGGCCGTGAACTCGGACTCCCCGAGGAAATCGTTGCGCGCCAACCCTTCCCGGGACCCGGACTCGGCATCCGCATCGTCGGCGAGGTCACCGCGGAGCGGTTGGAGACGCTGCGCCGTGCCGACGCCATCGCGCGTGAGGAACTTACGGCCGCCGGCCTGGACAACCAGATCTGGCAGTGCCCGGTGGTGCTGCTGGCCGACGTCCGCTCGGTCGGCGTGCAGGGCGACGGACGTACGTACGGGCATCCGATCGTGCTGCGTCCGGTGTCCAGCGAGGACGCCATGACCGCCGACTGGACGCGCGTGCCTTACGAAGTGCTGGAACGCATTTCGACCCGCATCACCAACGAGGTGCGCGAGGTCAACCGCGTGGTGCTCGACATCACCAGCAAGCCGCCGGGCACCATCGAGTGGGAGTGATCGTCCCGTCGTGAAGTACACCCCGGGATGGCAGCCCACACCGGTGGACTGGGCGTCGACGCGGGGCAGGATACTGCTGGCCGCGTCGCAATTGTTCGCTGCTCGTGGGTATTTCGGCACCTCGACACGCGACATCGCCGATGCGGTCTCGATTCGCCAGCCCTCGCTCTTCCACCACTTCACCGCCAAGCAGGAGATCTTCCGCACGCTGGTGGAGCTGGATCTCGGTCCGTCGATCGACCGGGTGCGCCAACGCCTCGCCGAGGAGTCGACGTGGGCCGAGAAGCTCCATCTGACCGTGGCGTGCGATGTCCGCGAGATCCTCGCGCAACCGTTCGACGCCCGCGGCCTGTATCAGGACGCGGTCCTGGCCATGCCGGAGTTCGACGAGGAGCGGCGCGGCATCGATCTGTTCCACGACCTCGTCGAGACGCTCATCCGATCGGGGACCGATGCCGGCGAGTTCGTCGACTTCGAGGCCAGCTTCGTCCTGCGGGCGGCCAACGGCGTGATGTTCGAGACGCTGCGTGAGCAGGGCGGCCCGGCCGGCCGTATGCGGGTGCAGCGGCCCCTGCAGGCCGCCGATTTCGTCCTGCGAGCGGTCATGGTGGACCCCACCGACCTGCCACGGATCCGAGCCGTCACCGAGAATCGCCTGGTCGAGGGCGTCCTGCCGGCCGGTCGTTGATACGGCGTACCGCTGTCTGCGGATGACCGGAACATTTCTCAGGTCAATTCGGCGTAAAAAACCTCCGGTTCGCGTGCCTATCGGCCGATAGGCACCTATCGTTCGATAGGCAAGGTCCGGCCCGCTCGATCCGGAGGTAATCGTGAAAACCGCTCTCAATGTTCTCGCCGTGGGTTTCGCCGCAGTGTCGCTCGCCGGCATGGTGGCCGGGTGCTCGTCGTCGGAGGGCGCCACGCCCGAGCCCACCGGTCCGGCGAAGGTCTCGCCGCCGGCGGTGCTCACGGCCGACACCTTGAAGATCTGCGCGCCCAACGACGGCACGCCGCCCAGCGTCTATCACGATGAAAGCGGTGACCTGGTGGGCAGCGAGGTGGATCTCGGCAAGGCCCTCGCGGCGAACCTGGGTCTCAAACCCGAGTTCGTGCAGTCCGCGTTCGCGGCCGTCATCCCCACATTGCAGGCCAAGCAGTGTGACGTGATCATGGCCCAGCTCTACATCAAGCCCGAGCGGGAGAAGGTCGTCGACTTCGTTCCCTACGTCTACTCGGGCACCGGCATCGCGGTGTCCAAGGCGCACCCTGCCGCGATCACCGGCATGGACGACAGCCTGTGCGGCAAGAAGGTGATGGTCGCCGTGGGCACCACAGCCGAGGTGCTCTCGCAGGAGCAGTCCGACAAGTGCACCGCGGCGGGCAAGCCGCCGGTCGACATCAACCGCAACAACCATGCCGACGTGTCGATACAGCAGGTGCAGAACGGTCAGGTGGACGCCTATCTCGACACCGCCGAGACCATCGGCTACTACGAGACCAAGACCGGTGCGCAGATCCAGATGGCCGGAGAACCGTTCGGCACCATCAAGATCGGCGCCGCGACGCTGAAGGGGAACACCGCACTGCACGACGCGATCCAGCAGGCCCTGCAGGCCATCGAAGCCGACGGTACCTACGACAAGATCCTCGATCAGTGGGGCCAGAGCGAGCTGTCGATCCAGAAGTGAGTGCGGCACAATGAACTTCGACTGGACATTCTTCTGGAAGAGCCTGCTGACCCCCAGCGATGCGTTCCTGCAGGGGCTGGTGCTCACCATCGTCATCTCGGTCGTGGCAATGGTTCTGGCGACGGTCGCGGGACTGATCGTGGCACTGATGCGGCGATCTCGTTTCCCCGCGGTGCGATGGGTTGCGGGCGTGTACATCTGGGTGATCCGCGGAACCCCGCTGCTGGTGCAACTGGTGTTGATCTACACGGGCCTGGCAGCCGCGGGCCTCTACCAGTTCCATGACGTCTCGCTCCTCGGGTTGTCGGTGAAGGCCGCACTGCAGGCCGCGATCATCGGGTTGATGATCAACGAGAGCGCCTACATCGCCGAGATCATCCGTGCCGGGCTCGATTCGGTGCCCAAAGGCCAGTTCGAGGCCGCGGCGTCGCTGGGCATGAAGCCCGCGAAAGTCATGCGGTGGATCATCGTCCCGCAGGCGCTGCGGGTCATGGTGCCGCCCATGGGGAACTCGTTCAACGGTCTGATGAAGACCACCTCGGTGCTCAGCGTCATCGGCGTCAGCGAGATGTTCCTGGTCACGCAGTCGATCAGCTCGGCCACCTTCCACACCTTCGAGATCTTCATCGTCGCGGCGATCTACTACCTGGCGCTGACCACGATCTGGACGTTCATCCAGGCCGGGATCGAGAATCGCCTGGCCCGGCAACTCGGGATCGAGCAACGCGTCCCGATCACACAACGCCTGCTGGGTGCGCGGCGCGCCGCGGCCGCCCCGCTGGAACCCGCGGGGGTGAGGTGAGACATGTTGGCAGAAGACATGACCAGTGCATCCGGTGTGGCCGCAGAGACCGTGGTGGCCGTCCGCAACGTGTCGTGCATACTCGGCGGGCGCACGGTTCTCGACGATGTGTCACTCGACGTCCGGCGGGGGCAGGTCGTCGTACTCATCGGTCCGTCGGGTGCGGGCAAGACCACCCTTTTGAGGTCGCTGAACCACCTGGAAGAGGTGGACACCGGCACGATCCTGATCGGCGGGGTTCCCATCGGGCACCGCAGCCTGACCGACAAACGCAAGGTCGGCACCGCCGAGCTTGCGCGGCGCCGCCGCGAGATCGGCTTCGTGTTCCAGCATTTCAACCTGTTCCCGCACATGACCGCCGCGGAGAACGTGTGGAACGCGCCGGTGCGGGTGCTCGGCACCCCGAAGGGGAAGGCCGAACAGGACGCGCTGGCGCTGCTGGAACGCGTCGGCCTGGGCGACAAGGCCGATTCCCGGCCGAGTCAGCTCTCGGGTGGACAACAGCAGCGGGTGGCCATCGCCCGCGCGCTCGCCATGCGCCCCAAGGTGATGTTGTTCGACGAGCCCACCAGCGCGCTGGACGTCGAGATGGTCGGTGAGGTTCTCGCGGTGATGCGTGAACTCGCCGCCGAGCACATGACCATGGTGGTGGTGACCCACGAGATGCGCTTCGCACGTGAGGTCGCCGACCGCATCGTGGTCATGGATGCCGGCCGGATCATCGAAGATGCCCCGCCCGACGAACTTTTCGAGAACCCCCGTCACGAACGCACCAAGGCGTTTCTCTCCACCATCCGCTAGGAGTCCTCTCACCGTGTCGACTTTCACCGGCGCGCTGGCGTCACCGCACGCCCTGGCCACCGAGGCCGGCATGGCGGCCTTCGCCGAAGGCGGCAACGCGATCGACGCCGCCATCAGCGCAGCAGCCGTGCTCACCGTCGTCTACCCGCACAACGTCGCACTGGGCGGCGATCTCATCGCCCTCGTGCGCACACCGGACGGAATCATCCGGTGCGTCAACGCATCCGGATGGTCGGGTGGGCAAGCGACGGCCGAGCGGATGCGTACCCGCCACGGCCGGTCTCTGCCTGCCCGCCACGCCGACTCGGTGACCGTTCCCGGCGGCGTACGTGGCTGGGAGGCGCTGCGCAGCCTGGGTTGCAGGATCAGCTGGGCGCAGACCCTCGCCCCCGCCCAGCGGGTCGCGGAGGCCGGTGTGGCGGTGGCGAAGTCGCTGGCCCACCACATCGCCGATCCGGAGAACGCCGACCTGGCCGAGTCCGAAGACTTCTGCCGCGTGTTCCGGCCCGGCGGACGCATGTTGGCCACGGGTGAGGCGCTGGTGCAGCCCGCGCTCGCCTCGACGTTCGCGGCGCTGCGGCAACAGGGGCCCGACGCCTTCTACACCGGCGCGCTCGCCGACAGCATGCTCGCGCATCTGGGCAAGCACGGATCCTGTCTCACCGCAGCAGATTTCGCGGAGTTCACGCCCGAGTTCACCGAACCGCTGTCGGCACGCTTCGGCGATCTGACCGTGCTGACCAGCCCGCCCAACACACATGGGTTCGCGATGCTGCGTGCGTTGCGCGCGATCGAGGAACGCGATGTGGCCGATCCGCTGGGCGCAGGCATCGGCACCCTGATGCGGATCTTCCACCACGGCAACGTCCTGCGCGAGCGCCGTCTGGGAGACCCGCGGCTCAGCGACATCGACACGCACGCACTGGTCAACGGCGCGCTGGGTGAGGTCGCCGAGTTGGGGAAACATCCCGGTCCGGTGCTGGTGCCCCACGGAGACACCGTCGGCGTCGCGGCCGCCGATTCCGACGGCTTCGCGGTGTCGTTGATCCAGAGCGTGTACCACGCGTTCGGATCGGGTCTGATCGATCCCGAGACCGGGGTGTTGTTCCACAACCGCGGCACCAGTTTCTCACTGGACCCCGACTCGCCGAATGTCATCGCCCCGCGCAAGCGTCCGGCGCACACGCTCATGCCCGCGCTGACGACACGCGACGGCGCGGTCCGGCACGTGCTGTCGACCATGGGCGGTCAGGGGCAGCCGCAGATCCTGACCCAGGTCTTGCTGCATGCCGTGGCGGGGGAGTCCGCCCAGTCGGCGGTGTCCGCGCCGCGCGCGATCGCGGGTGGCCAGGTCGACGGTGCGACCGCCGACTCCGTGGTGGTGGAGGCGGATCTGGAGGCGCAGGCCCGAGAGTCCCTGCACGCCAGCGGGCTCAACATGGTCGAGGTGCCCGTGCACACCGAGGCCATGGGCCAGGCCAATGTGGTGTTCGTCGACGCCGGGGCCATGCAGGCCGCGTCGGATCCGAGGTCCGACGGTGCCGGGATGGTCGCGCACTATCCCCGGGGCCCCCTCGCCGGCGGCTGAGGGCGGTTTTGCGTGTGCTCGGCAGGAGAACTTCAGCGGGGTGGGTCGCCGCGCCAGCGGAAGCTGTTGACGTACTTGCCCATGTCGAGCGCGATCTGCAGGTTGGCTCCCGAGGGCTTGCTGGCGCCCGAGTCGGGGCCGAACTCGTGGAACGGGCCGACCGCCGAGGCGATGAGCGCGAGGTCGTTCTTGATGGCCACCATCACGATCACCCGCATGCGCGCATAACTGGACGTCGCGCCCTGGGGCCAGCAGTCGGCGACGAGTCCGTACCCGGGTTGGTAGCCGACCATGGCGTTGGGGATCTCGTAGGCCGTCTTGGTGTCCGGGAAGGTCTTGCCGACAAGGGTGTTGGCGATCTCCTGCGGGGACCTGCCGTCGGCGGGCCGGCTGAACAGCTGCAGCATGCCACCGTCGCCCGCGGTGAATTCCGCGGTGACGCCGGTGTTGTCGGTCGAGATGTTGTACGCCGCACCCTCGACGGGATACGACACCGAGAAGCTGCCGTCGGGCGCGGTGAACACGGGGTTGATGGCCACCGGCTCGCCCATTGGGGGCGCACCGCAGTCCGGTGGGCACATGTAGCGTGCGGGCGGCTCGCTCACCGAACTCGCGATCCACGCGAGCACACCGCCGACGATCGCGATGCCGGTGCACAGCACGGCCAGCACCTTCCACAGCGACGGCCTGCGTGTCGGTTCGGCGCGGTAGGTGCCCTTGGGCACCGCGTACCCGGGGAAGAACCCGGTGGGTGCGGTGGTGGTCATCCGGCGTCGGCCCTTCGTTCACGAACCGGCCGGTTCTCGCGGCGCTCATGGCGTGACGAGCGTGACGACGCATGCGTGGCGGCCCCGCAGTGCGCGCAGAACGCCATGTCGGGAACCACGTTGCCGCAGCGTGGGCACAGAATCGGTTTGTCCGAGGCGATCTCGTCGTGCTGCTCGTGCAGCAACGCCAGATGCAGGCCGACGCGCAACGCGAACATCGCGACGAGCGCGACCGCCACGTGCACGGCCAACTGGATCCACTGCGGCACCCGCGCGACGTCGATCAGCCCCAGGCCCGCGTACACGAGGACGACGATCAGCCCGCACCCGAGCATCACCGCCCGCACATACCCGGGATGCTGGTGGACCTTGCTGGGCGGACGCGTGAACCACAGCGCCGCACCGATCAGACCCCCGACGGCGACCGCTGTGAGTGGCACGGCGAAACCGCGGATCCCCGCCTCGACGAACAGCCCCGACATCGGCCGGTTGCGGGCCACCATGCCGGTGGTGAGTTGCGGGGCCAACCGGGTCAGCGTGGCGGCCGCGGTGAACGCCGTCGCACCGAGCGCCCCGATCATGAACCCGTCCAACGATTCCCGCGTGGGCGGCCGCACGAGCCGGATCAGCACCGCGGGCATGACCATCAGCACCAGACCCCCGACGGGCACGCCGAGACCGTTGCGCAACAGCCGGTATCCGGTGATGCCCGAGCCGAGTGGAACGCCATAGGACCGGGCCATCATGGTGCCGGTGAGCAACACCCAGCCGATCCCGAGCACGATGCCCAGCGCGGCTGTGAGCACCAACGTGCTCTTCGGCAGGTCGCTGAACGCGTCGGACTCCTGCAGGTAGATGAGGAACAGCAGCGGCAGTCCGAGCGCGGCGACCGCGATCAGCGCCGCGGGCAGACGCAGGTACGCGCACACCACGAGTCCCGCCACCAGCACCACCATCGCGATCCGGAACGGGATGCGCGAGCGGTGCGACAGGTGGGGGAACAGTGAACTGGTGATCGCAGGTTTCAGCAGGTGCTCTTCGGGCGCCACACAGGAAGCGGTGACGCGCAACCACTCCGGGCCGTCGCCGGGTTCCTTCTCCAGGTGCACCCCGCACAGGCCGCAGTACTGGCCCTTGGGCACGTCGACCTTGCACACGCGGCACTCGGTCACCGGGACCTCGTCGGGGCCGGTACGGTCCGGCGTGGTGTCTTCGGGTGGCTGGGTCATGGGTTTGCCTTCTGTAGCACGAGAAGGTTTTTCACCAGGTTCTCGGTGTCGGGGGTGCCGAGTCCGGTCACCAGGTCGTAGCCGGGCCCCGCGGTGGCGACGGCGTTGCCGCCGAGCGTGACGTCGCGGAACGCGGGAAGGGGTGCGCCGCGGGCGATCTGGTAGAGCATGGGGTTGAGATCGCCGATGGCCCGGCCGCCGTTGGCGACGAGGTACTGGTTCATGACCGCGGCGATGCCTGCCCACAGCGGGGCGGCCTGGGATGTGCCGCCGCCCACCAGGACCTGGTTGTTCAGAACGATTTTCACGCCCGTGAACGGATCGGCCACCGCGGCGATGTCGGGGGTCAGCCTGCGCTGCGCGCCACCGTCGTCCGGGGCGGAGAACCCCTGCTGCCAGTCGGGGCGGTCGAACAGTGCCGAGACGCCGCCGCCGGTGCCCTGCGACAGGGGGACGTCGAACCAGGCCTGCTCGGCGAGCCAGGCGCCGTCGGCCGTGGTGGACAGTGTGGTGCCGCCGACGTCGGTGATCTCCGGAAGCGACGCGACCGAGTCCAGGCCGATGTCGTCGTCGCCGGGTGCGGACGACCAGTCCTGTCCGCCTTTGCATTCCAGGCCCGCGAGATCGCCGCTGGCGTTGAAGGCCGTGGTGCCGCGGGTGTGCGCGGCGGCCAGCGCCGAGCGGACGGGTGCGAGATCGGCCGCGGTGATCAGCTTGTCGCAGCCCCAGCCGATCGAAAAGCTCCACACCGCACCGGGAAACTGCCGGTCGGCGTCTTCGAGCATCTGCCCGATCTTCTCGTAGGCACCGTCGCCCTGGACCGTGGGACGCGCGTTGACCACGACCTTCCGCGCGTCGGGGGCGATGGCGTGGGCCACCTGCAGATCCATGGTGGTCTCGCCGCGCGGTGTGCTGGGTTGCCCACCGACGAGGATCGGGGTGAACCTGGGCAGGTCGAAGGTGTCGGCGTACGTGTCGAGATCGGCTTGATCGAATCCGTCGAACGCGAAGATGACGATCGTCTGGCCCTTGCCGGTGTACCCCTGTTCGGCCAGGCCGCGCAGGTTGTAGGTGTTGAGCAGCAACTGCGGCGTGAGCCCGCGGTCGGGCACCTCGGCGGGCAGGTGCTGCAGGTCAGGGGTGTTCATCCGGTACGGGGTGTAGCCGAGGATGCGGCCGACCTCGGTGACCTCTGAGCGCACCGGTTCCGGGATCGACGGCTGTTGCGGAGAGGCGTAGAACTCCTGACCGCGTCGGCCGCGGTAGTCGTGGATGTCCACCTCGAAGGCGGCCGCCATGTCGGCGGGCGGGCCCTCGACGATCGCCCATGTGTCACCGTGGCGCCACCGCACCGAGAGTCCGCGTTCGCGCGCCCACGACGTGAGGGCCTCGGGGGACCCGTCGAGGGTGACGGTGAGCTGAACGGGCCCGCCGTCGGCTGGGCCCAGATCGGTTGAGGCCGCGAGCAGATGAGCGTACGGGCCTGCGATCTCGGCCGGTCCGTGCCCATCCGGCCCCGAGGTGATCCGGAAAACGGAGATCAGCAGTGCGCCGATCATGATCAGCGCGAGTGACCAATGCGTATGCCAATGCCTGAAGCCGCCGGGGTTACGGATGGATACGCCGACGTGACGTGTTGTACCAGCCATTACCGCAGCGGCTTCAGGTCAGAGGTTTCGAGCGTGACTATCCGGTGTTCTCGCGGTTGCCCGGGATGGCCGTCTGCGGGCCGGGCGCCTTCACCGAGGGCGTGAACAGGTTGCCGCCGGTGGGGTTGATCGACTTCTCGGTGGGCTCGACCGGTGGCGGCGGCGCCGGGGTCTCGGCCGGCGACGTGGTGGTCGTCGTCGTGGTGGTGGTCGGCGTGGTGGTCTCGGGAGCCTCTTCTTCGGAACCGCACGCCGCGGTGAAGGAGATCATCCCGATAACTGCCGCACCGCCTGCGATGACGGTGAGCCGACGGGTCAACTGTTTCATGGTCTGGGTGTCCTCACTGTCCCCCGGTGGTCAAGATTCGGCCTTCGGTGAATCCGTCTGTGAAGCGCGGTGGATCCCCACTCTTTGCAACGCAAATCGTGGCCCAGCCCCATCCCGAAGCGGGTTTCTGGTGTCCTGACTTTAACGTACTGGGGAAACAGGCGCAGGGGCATTGTTGCGGGCTCTGTTCCCGTTCACGGCAGGTGTTCCGACATGACCCTGCGAGGGGCCTCTCAGGGGCCCGCGGATGGTCACCGAAACGGCCCGCTGAAAGAGCGTTCGGGTATTGGCCAGGTGGTGGCCGCAGCGTCATCGGCAGCTTGACGGTGTCGGTGGGCCGGTGTTTACTCGAGCAATCGAACATACATTCGAACATGATCGGATTCTGATGGTGCGGGAGGTGCTGGTGTGACAGCTGCGGCTGACCTTGATGTGCGCCGCCTGACCCGCGCTGAGCAGGTAGAACACCTGCGCCGCAAGATGGCCTCGGTATCGGCCAAGGTATCGGCGAAGGTGGGCTCGGCGCACCGCGGGGTGTCCGGGTCCGATGATCTCATTTCTCCCGCAGGGGATTTGCTGGCCGGACCGGAATCGCAGGACGGGACCGCGCCGGAGCAGTTGCCCAGGACGTTGCCGCGCGGCACGGTCGCGGTCGCGAGAGGCGCCAGGTCGTTGACGCTGGGCATGGTCGCGGCGGTGACGGCCGCCGGTGGTCACGCCGTCATCGTCGGCCAGCCCGATGCCGGGCTGCTGGCAGCGGTGGAGATGGGCGCCGACCTGAGCCGTCTCGCGGTCATCCCGGATCCGGGTGCGGACCCTGTCGAGGTGGCCTCGGTGCTCATGGACGGCATGGACCTGGTGGTGCTCGGGCTGGGCGGGCGCTCGGTTCCGCCGAGTCGCACGCGGGTGATGACGGCGCGGGCCCGGCAGAAAGGTTGCACCCTGCTGGTGACCGACGGGGACTGGCAGGGGCCATCGGCCCGGCTGGAGGCCAGGGTCTGTGGTTACGAGGTGACCGGCGCGGGCCGCGGTGAGCCGACACCGGGCCGCGGCCGGATCGGGCGGATCCGGTTGACGATGCGCAGCAGGGGGCGGGCTCTCGGCCCGGTACGTGCGGTGGGCGGTTAGACATGCCCGAGGGTTCCCGGGTGCTCGCCCTGTGGTGCATGGACTGGCCCGCGGTCGCCGCGGCCGGTGCGGCGGGACTGCCGCCGACGGCCCCGATCGCGGTCACGCTGGCCAACCGGGTGATCGCGTGTTCGGCCGCGGCGCGCGCCGCCGGGGTGCGCCGCGGTCTGCGGCGGCGGGAAGCGCAGGCCCGCTGTCCTGATCTGCATGTGGTGACGGCGGATCCGGCCAGGGACGCCAGGCATTTCGAGCGCGTGACCGCCGCGGTGGACGAACTCGTGCCGCGTGCCGAGGTGCTGCGGCCGGGGCTGTTGGTGCTGTCGGTGCGTGGCGCGGCCCGGTATTTCGGATCCGAAGACGCCGCGGCAGAACGCCTCGTCGACGCGGTGGCGGCCACCGGGGTGGAGTGTCAGGTCGGCATCGCCGATCAGCTGTCCACGGCGGTGTTCGCGGCCAGGGCCGGACGGATCATCGCGCCGGGGGAGGACGCGTCGTTCCTGTCGGACCTGTCGATCCGCCAGCTGGCCACCGAACCGGCACTGGCCGCACCGGACCGGGATGCCCTGGCCGATCTGTTGTGGCGCATGGGTATCCGCACTCTGGGGCAGTTCGCGGCGTTGTCGCGTACCGATGTGGCCTCGCGGTTCGGCGCCGATGCGGTGGTCGCCCACCGGTTCGCGCGCGGTGAGCCGGCCCGGGCGCCCTCGGGCCGGGACCCGGCCGCCGAACTCGACGCGGTGCTGGATTGCGATCCACCGATCGAGCGGGTCGACGCCGCGGCCTTCGCGGGACGCTCACTCGCGGTCACCCTGCACCGCAGCCTGGAGGCGGCCGGTGTCGGCTGTACCCGGCTGGCCATCCACGCGGTCACCGCCAACGGCGAACAACTGGAACGGGTCTGGCGATGCGCCGAACCGCTGACCGAGGACGCCACCGCCGACCGGGTGCGCTGGCAGTTGGACGGCTGGCTGAACCGCCGCACCGACGACCGGCCCAGCGCGCCGATCACGGTGCTGCGGCTGCGGCCGGTGGAGGTGGTCTCGTCGGCGGCGCTGCAGTTGCCGTTGTGGGGCGGTATCGGAGAAGAGGACCGGCTGCGGGCCAGGCGTGCCCTGGTGCGCGTGCAGGGGCTGCTCGGGCCGGAGGCCGTGCAGGTGCCGGTGCTCAGCGGCGGACGTGGCCCGGCGGAGCGCATCACGTTCACCGCATTGGGGGACGAACCGGTGCCCCAGGCCGACCCGCGACAGCCGTGGCCCGGTCAGCTGCCCGAGCCGTCGCCCACCGTGCTGCTCGACGATCCGGTGGAGCTGCTTGACGCACAAGGAAACCCGGTCCGGGTGACCAGTCGGGGCCTGTTCTCGTCCGATCCGTCGAGGCTGTCGGGCGCCGGGAAACGCGACGGTGTCCTGCGCTGGTGGGCCGGGCCGTGGCCGGTCGACGAGCGGTGGTGGGATCCGCAGAACCGCGGCACGGGGCGTACGGCGCGTGCACAGGTGCTGCTCGGTGACCGCGAGGACGCGCTGGCGCTGCTGCTGTGTTATCGGCAGCGGCGGTGGTATCTGGAGGGTGCCTATGAGTGAGACGTGAGACGCTGCGCGAAAGCGCCGACGCGTGAGATGAACCGGTCGAAGAACACCGTCGGGTCCACCTCCATGCCGATCAGCGCATTGGGTCGCCGTCCCCAGTGCCCGCGCCAGTCGGCCACCGTCATCCCGCGGGTCAGGGTGCCGGTGAGTTCGACGTCGACGGTGGTCTGGCGGCACCGCACCAACTCGGGGTCCAATGCGACCGCGGCCGCCAGTGGATCGTGCAGGTGCGCGAGATAGCCGTCGCCGGTGTCGAAGTGGAACTCGAAGTAGAAGCGCATCGCATCTTCGAGCACGCGGATCAGCGGGTTGGCCGCCGTCGACCGGGTGCCGCGCTCATCGCGCACGCTCATCGCCGTCGACGGGGACCCGGCCGCTGTCGCCAACCGGTTCAGCAGCGCCGGGGTCATCGCGACGTTCTCGGTGAGGTTGAGACCGAGCACGATCGGGACGTGTGCCGGGGCGGCATCGTCGCCACGGCCGCCCCAGGCGGCGTCCCACCCGCCGAACACCTCGGCGGCCGACTCGGGGTCGACGCTGATGTTCCACTCGGCGACAGGTGTGGTGTTGCCCTTGTAGTCGAAGGCGCCGCCCATGATGACCAGTCGGCGCATCAGCCTGGGCAGTGCGGGCTCGGCGCGCATCGCCAGCGCCAGGTTGGTCAGCGGGCCGGTGGCCAGGCCGATCAGCTCACCGGGATGTGCGTGTGCGGCACGGATCCAGGCCTCGGCCGCGTCGTGCGTGGTGAGCATGCGGTCGGTGGCCGGAAGCCGGGCGTAGCCCAGACCCTCGGGGCCGTGGGTGTCCTCGGCGGTGCGCAGCGGGGCCGCCAGTGGTTGCTCGGCGCCGCGCGACACGGGAATGTCGGGGGCTCCGCACAGCTCGAGCAGCCCCAGGTTGTTGATGCAGACCTGGTGCACCCCAATGTTTCCCGCGGTCGACGCGATGCCGACGACATCGGCGTCGGAGCTGGCCAGCAGGTAGGCCAGGGCCATTGCATCGTCGACACCGGTGTCGACATCGGCGAACACGGGCATCGGTGACACGCCGCCAACGATAGGCCCCGGCGGACACCCCGCTCAAATGACGACTACCAGTGCACCCCGGGCAACGTCCGCACGGCACGCTTGACCGGACGCCCGACAGCGCGCGGCACCCGCACGCCGCGACGGCTGCGCGCGGGCCGCTTGGGCCGTCGTTCCGGCAGCCCCGACCCCGCGGACGGCGCAGGCCGGGACTCGGCCGGTGCCAGTCCACGCGCGGCCGCCGAATCGGGGTAGCCCAAATACAGCTGGTGCAGGAAGCGACGCGCCACCCGCGGCGTGAGGTAGTTGCCGAAGTCGGCGAAGGTGCCGAGCGGTGTGTCGATCCGCGGCGGCTTCTCCACCAGGGCCCGCACCACCATGGCCGCGGCATGCTCGGCGCTGATCGGTGGCACCGGATTGAGTCTGCGCGACGGCGCGATCATCGGCGTCTTCACCAGCGGCATGTGGATGTTGGTGAAAGTGATGTGGTCGGACAGGGTTTCGGTGGACACCACATCGGAGAACGCGTCCAGCGCGGCCTTGCTGGGCAGGTACGCGCTGTACTTCGGCGTGTGTGCCTGCACCCCCGCACTCGACACGTTGACCACATGGCCGAAGCGGCGCTCGCGCCAGTGCGGCAGCAGCGCCAGCACCATGCGGACCGCGCCGAAGTAGTTGACCGCCATGACGCGTTCGTAGTCGTGCAGCCGGTCGGTCGAGTTCGCCACCGACCGGCGGATCGAGCGTCCGGCGTTGTTCACCAGGTAGTCGACGTGGTCGAACCGGCCGAGGATGTCCTTCACGGTGTGTTCGACCGACGCCGAATCGGTGACGTCGCACGTGAACGCGTGCGCCTGCCCGCCATCGGCACGGATCTCGGCGATCAGTTCGTCGAGCGCCTCACCGCTGCGGGCCAACGCGAACACCACCGCGCCACGGCGGGCAACTGCGATGGCCGACGCGCGGCCGATCCCGCTCGATGCACCCGTGATGATCACGTGTTTGCCGATCAGCGGGCCCGCGGGATCGTCACGCCGGGCACGGTCGGGGTCGAGGTGCTCGGCCCAGTACCTGAACAGTTGCGGCGCGTACGAGGCGAATTCGGGTACCGCGATCCCGGTGCCCCGCAGCGCGCTCTCGGTGTTGTCGGCCGTGAACGTCGGCCGCAGTTCGGCGACGTCGAACACCTCACCGGGGATGCCCAGTTGCGTCGCGACCATGTTGCGCACGACCCTGGCGCGGCCACGCACGTCGAGCACGGGCGCCGCGGTCGCGCGCGGCAGCTTTGCGCGCAACGGGGGCAGACCGGCGGCCCCGGCCACGCCGCGGTAGATGTCGACCAGCCCAACCGTATTCGGCGCGGTCAGGTGGAACGTCTGACCGTCGGCACCCTCGACGTGCATGAGGTGCACGAGCGCCCGGGCGACGAAGTCGACCGGAACGACGTTGGTACGGCCGGTGTCCGGCAGCACCATGGGCGTGAACCTCGGCAGCGCCGCGAGACGCGCGAGAACCCCGAAGAAGTAGTACGGCCCGTCGATCTTGTCCATCTCGCCGGTGCGGGAATCGCCGACCACCACGGCGGGACGGTAGATGCGGTGGGGTACGTCGGTCGCGGCGCGCACCAGCATCTCGGCCTCGAACTTGGTCTGGTGATACGGCGTGGGCAGGTCCTGTGCGACGTCGAAGTCGTCCTCGGTGAACACGCCGCGGTGGTTGCCCGCGACCGCGATCGAGGACACGTGGTGCAACGTGGCTTCGAGCCGCCGCGCCAGAGCAATCACGGCCCTGGTGCCGTCGACGTTGGCGGCGCGCTGTGCGGCCTCGTCGACGGTGATGTCGTAGATCGCCGCGCAGTGCACCACGTGCGTGATGTCCCCGAGATCGGCGACATCGGTGTCGCTGAGCCCCAGAGCATCCGCGGCCAGGTCTCCTACCAGCGGTTTCGCGCGATCTCCCCAGTGGTGGGCGAGACGTTCGAAGCGGTTGAGCGATTCGCGGCGGACCAGGATCCACACCTCGGCGGCGGCGTCGCGGGCGAGGATCTCCGACACCACCCGCCGGCCGATAAACCCGGTACCGCCGGTAACGACATAGCGCATGCGAGCCATCGTGGCCCGATATCGAGCAAACGTCAACCAGGACGTCAACCGGGCAGGTGCACCGGCAGGCGACCGGCCTCGGAGCGCCGCTGACTCTTCGGCGCGATTTCACCGAAATCACCGCGACAGGTGCCCGCGGGTTGACAGGATCGATTCACTACGGTCGCGCGGACATCGTGCGGGATTGGTGGGTGACGGATGAAGCTGGTCGTTGGATACCTCGCCACCCCGGGTGGCGCGGACGCGTTGGCTCTCGGAATCCGATTCGCGAGAACGCTCGGCGCCGAGCTCGAGATCTGCATCGTGCTGCCGCCGGATACCAGGGCGCCCGGCATGCCCAAAGGCGGCTACGAAGAGGTGCTCGCCGGGCAGGCGCAGGAATGGCTCGACGACGCGCTCAAGCGGGTGCCTGATGACGTTGTGGCACTCGGTCATGTCACGTTCGCCGAATCCTTCACCGACGGCCTGATCGGACTGGCGCAGAAGCACGATGCGGTGGCGATCGTCGTCGGCGGGTCCGGCGGCGGCCTGGTGGGTTCCTTCTCGCTCGGCTCGGTGGTCAGCGAGTTGCTGCACTCGTCGCCGCTGCCTGTCGCGGTGGCGCCGCGGGGCACCCGCGAGTCGGCGATCAAGAAGGTCCGCGAGGTCACGTGCGCCATCGGCCAGCGCCAGGGCGCCGACCGCCTGCTCGCTACGGCGGTGGCGGCCAGCAAGGCCGCGGGCACCCCGCTGCGGCTTGTGTCGCTGGTCGCGCTCGACCCGGCGTTCGGGCACCTGCGCTCCGACGACGACGCCGTGCGACGGCGCGCGCACGAACACGCGCAGAAGACCCTAGATGCCGCGAAAGCCGAACTGCCCGAGGGATTTCCGGTGACCTCGACGATCGTGAGCGGAACGTCGGTGGAGAACGCCGTGAGCCAGCTCGATTGGCACGACGGGGACGTCATCATGGTTGGGTCCAGCCGGCTGAGCGCACCCAAGCGGATCTTCTTGGGCAACACCGCGGCGAAGATGCTTCGGGTGCTGGACGTTCCGATGGTGGTGGTGCCGCGCGATGACCTGGAAGACGGTGAGGACCGGTCATGACCCGGTCCGATCCGCAGTCAGACCCGGAGTCCGACCCCCACCACGCACTCGAAATCGTCGAGCAGTCCGCGGGCCTGCGGGGCAAGGGACTGGCCGCGGGCAAGGTCGGGACGTTCTCCGGTGCCATCCTGGGAATTTCCTCCGTCGCACCGGGATACACCCTCACCGCGAGCATCGGCCTGATCGTCGCTGCTGTCGGACTCAAGATGCCCGCGATCTTCATCGCCGGGTTCATCCCGATGTTCCTCACGGCATACGCCTACCGCGAACTCAACTCGCGCGCACCCGACTGCGGCGCGTCGTTCACGTGGTCCACCAAGGCGTTCGGACCGTACGTCGGGTGGATGTGCGGCTGGGGCATGGTGATCGCCACCATCATCGTGCTGTCCAACCTGGCCGCCATCGCCGTCGAGTTCTTCTACCTGTTCGTCGCGCGGATCCTCAACACCCCGGAGATCGCCGATCTCGCCGACAACAAGCTGGTCAACATCCTCACCACGCTGGTGTTCATCGCCCTGGCGACGTGGGTCTCCAGCCGCGGAATCACCACCAGCGAGCACGTGCAGTACGTGCTGGTGGGATTCCAGATGACGGTGCTGCTGGCATTCGCGATCACCGCGGTGATCCACGTCGGCGCGGGCAACGCGCCGGAGGGCCTGGCCTTCGACCTCGACTGGTTCAACCCGTTCACCAACCTGGCGTTCGGCGCGTTCGTCATCGGCGTCACCGGTTCGATCTTCGCGTTCTGGGGCTGGGACACGTGCCTGACCCTCGGGGAGGAATCGAAGGACCCCACCAAGGTGCCCGGGCGCGCCGGTCTGCTGTGCGTGACCACGATCCTGCTGACCTACCTGCTGGTCGCGGTCGCGGTGATGATGTACGCCGGGGTCGGCGAGACCGGCCTGGGGCTGGGTAATCCGGAGAACTCCGAGAACGTCTTCGGCGCCCTTGCCGACCCGGTGCTGGGTTCGTGGGGCGGGCCGCTGCTGTTCCTGGCCGTGCTCGCCTCCTCGGTCGCGAGCCTGCAGACGACGTTCCTGCCCGCGGCACGCGCGATGCTCGCGATGGGCGCCTACGGGGCATTCCCGAAGCGGTTCTCCCACGTGCATCCCCGGTTCCTCGTACCGTCGTTCAGCACGCTGATCGCAGGCATCGTGACGGGCGTGTTCTACACCGTGGTGAGCCTGCTGTCGGAGTACGCGCTGCTGGACACCATCGCGGCGCTGGGCATCATGATCTGCTGGTACTACGGCATCACCGCGTTCGCGTGTATCTGGTACTTCCGGCGCGAGCTGTTCACCGATGCGCACAACATCGTGTTCAAGTTCCTGTTCCCGCTCATCGGCGGCCTGGTGCTGGCCGCGGTGTTCGGGTTCTCGCTCAAGGAGAGCATGGACCCGGAGAACGGCAGCGGCGCCGAACTCGGCGGTATCGGCCTGGTGTTCTACATCGGTTTCGGCATCCTGCTGCTGGGTGCGGTGCTGATGCTCGTGATGCGCACGCGCAGCCCCGAGTTCTTCCGGGGAGAGACGTTGTCCCGCAACACACCCGTGATACCGGGCTGAGTCAGGCCGGTTCGGAGGATTCCGTCGGTTGGGTTGCGGACGACATCGTCCAGCTGATCAGCAGGTTCATCGCCTCGCGTGATGCCGTGCCGGCCTCGGTGGTGTAGGTGAACATCGTCTGGTCGGGATCGCCCGGCATGGTGAAGGTCTCGTAGTCGACGGTGAGCTCGCCGACCACCGGGTGACGCAGGTGTTTGGACCCGTGTGTGCGCTGGTAGACGCGGTGCTGGGCCCACCAGTCGCCGAAATCCGTGCTGGCCGCGGACAGCTCGTCGACCAGCGCCGTGGTGACCGGGTCACCCGGGTGCGCACCGAGTTCCAGGCGCAGGTTCTCGACGACGGAACGCGCCTGGACGTCCCAGTCGGCGAACAACTTTCGCGCGTCAGGGGAGAGGAACATCCATAGGGCGTAACTGCGTTCACGCGGACGCATGCGGTCGAAGTCGGCGATCAGTGCCGCGCCCAGCCGGTTGATCGCCAGCACGTCGCTATGGCGTCCCAGGATCATCGCGGGTGTGCCGGTGAAGGATTCGAGCAGCTGGTACAGGCCGGGCCGAACCCGCTGCGCCGCGGTCGGTGGTTTGCGGCCGCGCGGTGGGGCGCCGACGAGATGTTCGAGGTGCGCGCGGCCGGTGTCGTCGAGATCCAGCGCCCGCGCGATCGCGTCGAGCACACTGCGCGACGGGGTGATGCGCCGTCCTTGCTCAAGCCGGGTGTAGTAGTCCGTCGACACCCCGGCGAGCAGCGCGACCTCCTCGCGGCGCAACCCGGGAACCCGTCGCACCCTGCTGTCGGCGGGCAACCCCGCGCGTGCCGGATCGACGGCCGCGCGGGCGCGTTTCAGGAAATCCGCGAGGTCGCGGTTGGTATCGGACATCACCACGAGTGTCGCACCCCGGCGCGCTCGGCACCTGGGTCTTTGAGTCCTAGGTTGGCGCGGCCTCGGTTCATCAGGCCAGGTTATGGGCCACTTTTCAGCCTTGCGACGACCGAGACTCGATGTCAGCCGACAGGCATACACAAGCCGAACAGGAGACCCCCATGTCATATCCCACCACCCGCCCCGCCACCTGGTTCGTCACCGGCACGTCGAAGGGCCTGGGCCTCGAGCTCGTGCGGCAACTGCTCGGACGCGGCGACAACGTCGCGGCCACCACGCGTTCGACCGAGCGGCTGCACGCCGGCTTAGAAGGCGTCGACACCGGATCGCTGCTGCCCATCGAGGTCGACCTCGCCGACCCGTCGGCGGTGCACAAGGCCGTCACCACCACGGTCGAGCGGTTCGGGCACCTCGACGTCGTGGTCAACAACGCCGGTTACGGATTCCTCGCATCGGTCGAGGACACCACCGACGCCGACATCCGCCAGATGTTGGACGTCCAGGTCATCGGTACGTGGAATGTGTTGCGCGCGGCCATTCCTCACCTGCGCGCAGCCCGCAGCGGCCACATCGTCAACGTGTCGTCGATCCTCGGGCTGACCGCGATGCCGGGCTGGGGTCTGTACTGCGCGGGCAAGTTCGCGCTCAACGGGATGAGCGAGGCCCTCGCAGGCGAGATGGCCGAATTCGGTGTCAACGTCAGCATCGTCGAGCCCGGCTACTTCCGCACGAGCTTTTTGACCACCGACTCCCTGGCGCTGCCCGAGTCCACCAGCGACGCCTACCCGGGCATCCACGAGATGACACAGAACCACCTCGCGCTGCAGGGCAGCCAGCTCGGTGACCCGGTGAAGGGCGCCGAGGCGATCATCGACATCGCCGTCGCGGGGCAGGGCCCGCTGCATCAGCTGCTGGGATCGGATTCCTACGAGTACGCCCAGGCCAAGGTGGCCGCGCTGAGCGGTGACATCGAGGCCGGCAGCGAACTGGCGTTCACCACCGACCACCGCTGACCGCGCTCGTGACGTGGTGGCGCCGAACCGCTCTCGCGAGCGCCACCACGTCACGCACGGGGGTTATCCCGCGGCCGAACCGATCCCGACCGCCTTGTCCTTGTTGTGCACCAGCTGCAGCGGATCGAGGATGTTCCACACCGTGGCCACGGCGCCGTACTTGAGCTCGGCCGCGGGTGATTCGAGGTTGATCAGGTCGGCGATGATGTCGTAGCCGTAGTACAGGGCCGATCCCGGCGGGGTGGTCTTGATCAGCTCGGTGATGATGAGCTGGCGGGCATCTCGCGCAGCGTCGTCATCGCCGAGGGCGGGCGCGAGGTTCGGCAGGATCTTGCTGATCGGGATCACCGCGTTGACCCACGGCACGATCTGGCTGCCCCGGTAGATCTGCTCGGTCGCCTCACGGACCAGGGGATCGAGGAACTCCGGCGACGCGCCCAGCAGGGCGTCGCGCAGATCCATGATCGCGTCCGGGAAGTCGGTGGGATCCGGGTCATCAGGCCGCAGCGGGTTGGGGCTCCACGGCGGGTCCGCCGGCGCGTCGGCCTGGGCGCCAACCTGGGTGTCGGCGGTGGCGCGCGCCGTCGGCGTCGTCTTCTCCAGCGCGCTGCCGGCCTCGGGCTCGGTATTCGGTGCCGCAGCCTCTTTCGGGGTGAAGACCTCTTTGAGCCGGGCGATCTGCTCGGCCTCGAAATCCTTCAGGGCGTCCTTGGTGACGGGCTTGACCGTCCCGGTGACAGGCTTGAGCGAGTCGGTGACCGACTTCGACACCGCGGCCGCGGCTTTGTTGATCTGGCTGTTGATCTGACCGCTGACGTGAGCGCCGACCTTCTCGGTGCGCGCGGCGGCCTTCTCGGCACGGGCGGCAGCGGTGTCGACGGCCTTCTTGATGTCCTTGCCTGCCTTGTCGGCGGCCTTCTGCACACCTGCGCTGACCTTGGACAGCGGCCTGGGCCGCTCGGTCTTGCCTGCCGCCTTGGAACCGGTCTTCGATCCGGTCTTGGTATCGGCTTTGGTGCCCGACTTGGTATCGGCCTTGGGCCCCGCGTTGACGCCGGAGGACCCGCGCGAAGCGGAACCGGCGGTGCTCGACTCCTTGCTCGACTCCTTGCTCGACGTCTTGGCCGAACCGCTGTCGGTGTCTGCGTGCGCGGTGCCCTGACCGGCCACGGCGATCGCCGCTCCGACGCCCAGCGCAACCGCGGCACCACCGACATAACCGGCGTACTTCGTCGAGGCCGCCTTCGTTGCCGCCCTGTGAGAGCCCATTGCCGTCCTTTCACCACCGATCCCCAGCCCAGTGGCATCGTAGGGGGCCGGTACGTGATCGGCAGCACGAGGTGATCATGAATGTGCCCTGTGATCACACCCGCACCAGTGGTCCCTACACCCCGGTGCCGCCGTCGACCCGCAGCGTCACCCCGGTGACGTACGACGCGCGGTCACTGAGCAGCCACGCCGCGGCCTCCGCGATCTCGGCGGGCGCGGCCGCGCGCCCCAGCGGCGCGATGGAGACGAGCCGGTCGATGGTGCCGGGGCTCGCGGCGTCCCACTCGTCGATCATCTCGGTGAGCGTGGTGCCCGGCGCGATGGTGTTGACGCGGATGCCCTCAGGGCCGTAGGTCACCGCCGCGGATTCGGTGAGGCTGTTGAGGGCGCGCTTCATCGCGCCGTAGGCCGGCAACTCGGGGTTGCCCTGCAGGCTGCCGATGCTCGACGTGTTCACGATGGCGCCCGTCTTCGAGGTGGCGCGGATCGCGGCGATCTCGGCGGCCAGCGCGAGCCACACGCCCTTGAAGTTGACGTCGTAGATGCGGTCCAGATCCGCCTCGGGCAGTCCGTCGAGGGGGCCCGGCGGCTGGATCGTCGCACCGTTGTTGAACGCGACATCCAGGCGTCCCCACACCTCGACGGTGCGGTTCACCGCAGCGCGCACAGTGTCCGGATCGGCCTGGTCGCACACCACGTACTCGGCGGTGCCGCCGTCGGCGCGGATCTGTTCGGTGACCTCTTCGAGCTGGGCTTCGGTACGGGCCGCCAGCATCACGGATGCGCCCTCTGCGGCGAACAGCCGTGCGGCCGCGGCGCCGATGCCGCGTCCGGCGCCCGTGATGAACGCGATCTTGCCTTCGAGCAGGCCCGTCGTGGTCGCGGAAGCGGTGGTGGTTTGTGTCATGACCCGAGCCTGCGGGCGGTGGCCGGACGTATCCAGGTACCCGCTGTACCTGTCTGGGCACCCGCGGCGCCGGCCGGACGCACGCAGAATGGTGACGTGGACAAGCGAGAACTCGGCGCGTTCCTGCGGAGCCGCCGGGAACGCATCAGCCCTGCCGAGGTGGGGCTGCCGGTCGGTACGCGCAGACGCACCCCCGGACTGAGGCGCGACGAGGTCGCGCACCTGGCGTTCATCTCGACCGAGTACTACACGCGCCTGGAGCAGGCCCGCGCGCCGCACCCGTCCCGCGAAGTGCTCGAGGGGCTGTCCCGCGCGCTGCGGTTGCCCGATGCCGAGCGGGCCCACCTGTACCAACTGGCCGGTGTCGTGCCGCAACGGCCCGTGGGGCCGCCGCGGGTGGTCCGTCAGAGCATCCTCGACCTGCTGCAACGGTTGTCGCATGCGGCCGCGATCGTGGTCTCTGCGACCAACGAGGTGCTGGCCTGGAACGATCTGGCGTGCGCGTTGATGGAGGACTTCTCGGCGCTGAGCCGCCGCGACCGCAACCTGATCCGGCGGGCGTTCCTCGGGCCCGACGGGCCGGGCGGGCGGCGGCTGTACGGGGTCTCCGACGTCGAGGAGTTCGCCCGGACCAGCGCCAAGCATCTGCGGGCCGCGGTGGCCAGGTACCCCGACGACCCGGAGACCCGGGAACTCGTCGACGAACTGCTCGCGGGCAGCGAGGAATTCGTGCGGCTGTGGGAATCGCACGACATCGTCGACCGCCCGGTGCTGTGCAAGACGTTCGTGCACCCGGCCGTCGGTCCGGTGTCGGTCAACTGCGATGCGCTCGACATCGCCGACCGGGATCAGTGCCTGGTGATCTACACCGCCGAACCCGGGTCGCCGTCGGAGGAGGCCATGCGGTTGCTCGCGGTGCTGGGCACCCAGCAGATGGGCGTCCCGGGCTGACTGGTCTTTCGAACACGTGTTCGATAGACTGGCGGGGTGGGCTGGCACAACGGGCCGCCGAGCTGGTCGGAGATGGAGCGCGTGCTCACGGGCAAGCCGCGCCGCTCCGGCCTGCCCCTGGAATCCCCGGGTGACGGCGGGGACAGCCCCGCCTGGTCGCGCAAACGCGGCGCCTACGAGCCGCCGGACCAGGCCAGGATGCCCGCTTCCGCGCTCCCGTACGCCGAACTGCACGCACACTCGGCGTACAGCTTCCTCGACGGTGCCAGCACACCCGAGGAACTCGTGGAGGAGGCGGCCCGGCTGAACCTGCGGGCCATCGCGCTGACCGACCACGACGGTCTCTACGGCGTGGTGCGGTTCGCCGAGGCCGCCAGGGAACTCGACGTGGCCACGGTGTTCGGCGCCGAGTTGTCGCTGAGCAACGTCGCACGCACAGAAGACCCCGATCCGCCAGGTCCGCACCTGCTGGTGCTGGCGCGCGGGCCCGAGGGGTACCGGCGGCTTTCGCGGGAGATCGCCAAGGCCCACCTGGCCGGCGGTGAGAAGGGCAAGCCCCGCTACGACTTCGACCAGCTGACCGAGGCCGCGGGCGGGCACTGGCACATCCTCACCGGTTGTCGCAAAGGTCATGTCCGCCAGGCATTGTCGGATGGCGGTCCCGACGCCGCGGCCGCCGCGCTCGCGGATCTGGTGGACCGGTTCGGGGCGGACCGGGTCAGCATCGAACTCACCCACCACGGGCATCCCTGCGACGACGAACGCAACGCCGCCCTGGCCGAGTTGGCGCCCCGTTTCGGTCTCGGGGTGGTGGCCACCACCGCGGCGCACTTCGCGACACCGTCGCGGGGACGGCTCGCGATGGCCATGGCCGCGATCCGCGCGAGGAACTCGATCGACACCGCGGCGGGATGGCTGGCGCCGCTTGGCGGGGCGCATCTGCGCTCGGGGGAGGAGATGACGCGCCTGTTCGATCCCGAGTTCGTCACCGCGGCAGCCGATCTCGGTGAGCAGTGCGCGTTCGGGCTCGCGCTCATCGCACCGCAGCTGCCGCCGTTCGACGTGCCCGACGGGCACACCGAGGACAGCTGGCTGCGTCATCTGGCGATGGCGGGCGCGGCACGGCGGTACGGTCCACCGGAACGTGCGCCCAAGGCGTACGCGCAGATCGAGCACGAGCTGAGGATCATCGAGCAGTTGAGGTTCCCCGGCTATTTCCTGGTGGTACACGACATCACGCAGTTCTGCCGTGACAACAACATCCTGTGCCAGGGCAGGGGATCGGCCGCCAACTCGGCGGTCTGCTACGCACTTGGCGTCACCAACGTCGACCCGATCGCCAACGATCTGCTGTTCGAGCGCTTCCTGTCGCCTGCGCGCGACGGCCCACCCGACATCGACATCGACATCGAATCCGACCTGCGCGAGAACGTCATCCAGTACGTCTACGAGCGCTACGGCCGCGACTACGCCGCCCAGGTCGCCAACGTCATCACCTACCGCGGCCGCAGCGCGATCCGTGACATGGCGCGCGCGCTGGGGTTCTCGCAGGGACAGCAGGACGCCTGGAGCAAGCACCTCAGCCGGTGGGACGGCAGACCCGATTCACCGGATGTCGCCGAGATCCCCGAGCAGGTGATCGAACTGGCCAACCAGATCGCGAACCTCCCGCGCCACATGGGGATCCACTCCGGCGGCATGGTCATCTGCGACCGGCCCATCGCCGACGTGTGTCCCGTGGAGTGGGCCCGCATGGAGAACCGCAGCGTGCTGCAGTGGGACAAGGACGACTGCGCGGCAATCGGTCTGGTCAAGTTCGACATGCTGGGCCTCGGCATGCTCTCGGCGTTGCACTACGCCATCGACCTGGTCGCCGAGCACAAGGGCATCGAGGTCGACCTCGCCACCCTGGACCTGTCCGAACCGGCGGTCTACGAGATGCTGCAGCGCGCCGATTCGGTCGGGGTGTTCCAGGTGGAGTCCCGCGCGCAGATGGCCACCCTGCCCAGGTTGAAACCCCGCGAGTTCTACGACCTGGTGGTCGAGGTCGCCCTGATCCGGCCCGGACCCATCCAGGGCGGTTCGGTGCACCCGTACATCAAGCGGCGCAACGGTCTGGAACCCGTCACCTACGACCACCCCTCGATGGAACCCGCACTGAAGAAAACGCTGGGTGTGCCGCTGTTCCAGGAGCAACTCATGCAACTCGCGGTCGACTGCGCGGGGTTCAGTGCGGCCGAGGCCGACCAGTTGCGCCGGGCCATGGGGTCCAAACGCTCGACCGCGAAGATGCGGCGACTGCGCAGCAGGTTCTACGACGGGATGCGCGAACGTCACGGCATCACCGGCGTGGTGGCCGACCGGATCTACGAGAAACTGGAGGCGTTCGCCAATTTCGGTTTCCCGGAGAGCCATTCGCTGAGCTTCGCCTCGCTGGTGTTCTACTCGTCGTGGTTCAAGCTGCACCATCCGGCGGCGTTCTGCGCGGCGCTGCTGCGCGCGCAACCCATGGGTTTCTATTCGCCGCAGTCCCTGGTGGCCGATGCACGGCGCCACGGTGTGACGGTGCACGGCCCCGACGTGAATGCCAGCCTGGCCCACGCCGGTCTGGAGAACCGGGGCCTGGACGTGCGGTTGGGCCTCGGCAGTGTCCGCCACATCGGCGACGATCTGGCGCAGCGCATCGTCGACGAACGGGAAGCCAACGGGCAGTTCACCTCTCTGCTCGATCTCACCAGCCGGGTGCAGCTGACCGTGCCGCAGACCGAGGCGCTGGCCACCGCGGGTGCACTCGGATGTTTCGGGATCACCCGGCGCGAGGGGTTGTGGGCCGCGGGTGCGGCCGCGACACAGCGGCCCGACCGGTTGCCGGGAGTGGGTTCGTCCACACACATCCCGCCGCTGCCGGGGATGAGCGCACTGGAACTGTCGGCGGCCGACGTGTGGGCCACCGGGATCTCACCGGACAGCTATCCCACCGAATACCTTCGAAAGCACCTCGACAGCCTCGGTGTCGTCCCCACCGACAGGCTGCTGGACGTCGCCGACGGAACCCGGATCCTGGTGGCAGGTGCGGTGACTCACCGGCAGCGCCCGGCCACCGCGCAGGGCGTGACGTTCATCAACCTCGAGGACGAGAAGGGCATGGTCAACGTGCTGTGCGCGCCAGGGGTGTGGTCGCGTTACCGCAAGGTCGCCCAGACCGCGCCCGCGCTGATCGTGCGCGGCATCGTGCAGAACGCCACCGGTGCGGTCACCGTCGTGGCCGACCGGATGGACGCGGTGAACCTGCGCGTCGGTTCACGCTCCCGCGACTTCCGGTGAGTCCGGCCCGGTCCGTTCGACACCGTTTCGTTCGAGTCCGGTCCGCAGCAGAGACCACGCCAGGCGGCGCGCCTCGGTGGCCCGTTCGGTGAGCCTGCGCCGCGCCTCGCGCACCGCACCCTCCTGCGGGGTGCGCCCTTGCAGCACATCGTCGTGCAGTTCCTCGGCGGTCCGGATCGCCATCAGCACAGCGTCGTTCACGCGGTCCAGCGCCTCGTGCAACCGGTCGTCCTGGCAGAGCAGGTGCGCGTTGTCGATCTCGACGGACACCTCGGTGACGACGTGGCCGATCTGTTCGAAGATCGCGTTCATCGCCTTCTCGCGCTCCGCGCGGTCCTCGAGCGCCATGCACCGGGCGCCCTCGCTCCACAGCGACGCGAGCATCCGGGTGTGGGTGGCGACGCTGCGGGACACCTCGATCATCGCCTGCTTCTGCAACTGGTCGGCGAGATGCCTGCGCTCGATGCGTGCGATCTCGCGTTGTGCGGCCATCTCGGAGGCGTGCAACTTCTGTTGCGCCTCAAGTTCGGTGCGGTGCCGCTTCTTCGCCGATGCCAGTTCGAGTGCGGCGCGCTGGTCGGCGGCCGCGAGTTCGGCCCGCAGTTTTTCGGCCGCGTCAGCGGCATCGTGCTGGGCCTGCCGCGCGAAGGTGACGGTTTGCCACATGGTCACCGCGACCGCGACGAACACGACCGCGCCGAAGAACCATTCGGCTTTGCTTCCGAGTTCGCCCGGCGCCGCAAGGATGTACCACGCGATGGTAAGAGTTCCCGCGACACCGCAGACCAGCCAGCCGATACCCGTTCTGGCGTCGAAGGATCCGCCTTTGCGGTCGGGCCTCGCATCTGTTGCGGTCACCGGGATCGGCGCGGTGCGCGCCACCGCGTCGTCGTCTGAAATTCCGGTGGCTCTTGCTGATTCAGATCTGGTCGACTCCCTCAGTTCGGTCATGCTGAACTCCCATCGACCACGCGTGCGCCCCTGCCGCGTTCAGATTATGGCGACACCCAGGGTGCGGCACCACCGGTCGCCCTCCGCGGGACCCGAGCGCTGACGGGACGGAGGCGAACCGCTAGGGTCATGCCGTGTTGTGCGCACGACGCGCTGGATGACTCGCGTCTCGCCGCGCCAACGGATCTGACCGCCTGGAGAATTGGGGACCCATGGCCAAGAACGCCTCGTCGGAAGCTGACTCATCGATCATCGTCGACCTGTCCGAGGCGGCGATGCACATGTACTCGGCGGCGATCGACGCGTTGCCGTTCCCCGAGGACAAGAAATTCCACAAGCGTGCCGACATCGTGTTGTCGGGCCTGCGGAAATTGCGCTCGGCGCTGACCGAGGCCGCATCCGCGCAGCGTCCGTCGCCCGCGGTGGCCGCCGCGCTCAGCGGTGTCCGGCAGCGCTACGACTCCCTCATGGCGCATGCGGCCGCGGCGCCGGGATCCAGCCTCGGCCAGCAGATCTACGTCACGCGCGTGGCCGCGAAGCTGTCGGCGGAGGAGGTCGCCAACGGCGCGGGACTGCGGCCTGGGCTGCTCGACGAGCTCGAGGCTGGCGCAACGCCCACCGACGACGAGGCGGCCAGGATCCGGGAAACGATTGCGGCGCTGGGCGGGTTGCCGGGTGCCGATCACGGTGAGCACGAGGGCCGTCACGCCGGCGGTGACGACAGCGCCGAGGGCGCGTCGGTGATCGACTTTGCGCAGCACGACAGCCAGCACGAGGGCGGGGACGGCGAACTCACCGAGAACGCGGGCTGACGCGACCCGCCGGGGGGACGCGGGGCCGCGGGTAGTCTCGCGGCATGACGCTGAATCTTTCTGTCGACGAGCTCCTCACCACAACGCGCTCGGTGCGCAAACGGCTCGACTTCGAGAAGCCGGTGTCGCGCGAGGTGATCCTGGAATGCCTCGACCTCGCGCTACAGGCTCCGACCGGATCCAATGCCCAAGGGTGGCAATGGGTTTTCGTCGAGGATGAGGCAAAGAAGAAGGCGCTGGCCGACATCTACCGGTCCAACGCGATCCCGTATCTTGAGCAGGAGGCCGCCGAGCGCGGCGACATCCGCGACCAGCAGCAGCCCAAGGTCAGGGACTCGGCGCGTCACCTCACCGACAACTTCGAGAAGGCGCCGGTGCTGTTGATCCCATGCCTGGAGGGCCGTCCCGACGGTGCCCCCGCCGGCCTGAGCGCATCGTTCTGGGGATCTCTGCTGCCCGCGGTGTGGAGCTTCATGCTCGCGCTGCGGTCGCGTGGCCTGGGCTCGGCGTGGACCACGCTGCACCTGCTGGGCGAGGGGGAGAAGCAGGCCGCCGAGGTGGTCGGCATCCCGTTCGACAAGTACTCGCAGGCGGGGCTGTTCCCGATCGCCTACACCATCGGCACCGATTTCAAGAAGGCCAAGCGACTGCCCGCCGAGCAGTTCGCGCACTGGGACACCTGGTGAGCTGACGCCCGGCGGCGTCACACCGCGCCGGGGAAGCCGTGCTGGCGCCAGGCCTCATAGGCGGCGACGGCGGCCGCGTTGGACAGGTTCAGCGACCGCCGTCCCGCCAGCATGGGAATGCGGATCTGCTCGGTGATGTGCGGGTCGGCCAGCGTCTGCTCGTCGAGCCCGGTGGGTTCCGGCCCGAACATCAATACGTCGCCCGGCCGATAGGCGATGTCGGTGAACGGCGTGGACGCGTGCGCGGTGAACGCGTAGACGCGTGCCGGCATGAGGGCCTGCCACGCCAACGGCAGATCGTCGTGCACCGTGACCGACGCCAGGTCGTGATAGTCCAGACCGGCACGGCGCAGCTTGGGTTCGGACAGATCGAATCCCAGCGGATGCACGAGATGCAATTCGCATCCCGTCGCCGCGACCATCCGGATCGCGTTACCGGTATTCGGCGCGATCCGCGGCGAGAAGAACATCACCCTGAACATCGCGACGATCGTACGGCCGCCATACGCACGGCCGATCCGGGGTCGAAATACGCGCGGCCAACCACATTTCGCCGCAGCGATCAATGAGCGCTTTGCTCAAATACCACACAACTGCGCTACGGCTCGGTCACGAACTCTGTCTGTTCAGTAAGAATTGTGGAAACGCTCGCGCGTGGCTGTCATACTCGTGCAATTGCCAGGCGTTTGACGCCCGTCCCAGCGTGGGCGGAAACAGCAGGAAGCCCTATGACTCTCGCCCTAGTACTGAACTGCGGCCCCGCCGCCGATGGCACGGTTGGGCGCCGATGACCGCCTTCACACAGCTGAAACAGGCAGACGGGACGCTCGTCGATTTCGCGCCGTCCTCATCACCTCCGGTGAAGCGGCCGTCCCGCTGGTCGCCGGCGAACTGGCCCGTGAGCCGGAAAGTTCTCGCGATCGTCCTCGTTCCGTTGATCCTCGCCGCGACATTCGGCGGATTGCGCATTTACGCGTCCGTCACCGAGGCGGCGGATCTGCGACTGGCCGCCGACCGTGCCGAACTGATCCCCGACATCAACAACTACATGGCGGCATTGGAAGGTGTTCTGGTCGCCAGTAGCGGGGCCGGGGACGGACAGGCCGCATTGGCCACATTCGATTCGCGCAAATCCGAATTGCAGCAGCGGGTGGATTCCACCGATGTTCTCGGCGACGTCCGCGAGGCGGTGGGCACGATGCTCGACAAGGGGCAGACCCTCGTCGACGCCTCGATGGCCAACACGGTCGGGTTGCGCCAGCGCATCCTGGATTACGCGCCGCTGCTGCTGACCGCCGAGGCCGCGGTCACCGGGTCGACGCACAGTGCCGATCAGAGGGTGCAGACCGAGGCAGAAGCGCTCGGGCGGGCCATCGGCGCCCGTGGCCAGATGACCATCCAGGAGATGATGGTCAACCGCGGCGCCGAGGAACCCGAACCGGTGCTGCGCAAGTCGATGATCACGATGGCGGGCACCGAGCCGTCCACCGTCGCCGCGCTCACCAAGGTGCTGGGCAGCGCGTCCGACGACGCGACGACGCTGCGCGACGAGATGGTCAAGCGCATGGCCATCATGGCCAACCCCGGAATCCCGTTGGTGGGCAACCCGGTCCTGCTGGAGTCGCTTGAGAACACCCGCAAGATCGCCGAGCAGATCATCACCGACAACACCTCGGCGATCCCGGCCGCGGTCGAGGCCGAGGCCGCCGACGCGCGCAACGACGCCATCCGCGATTCCGTGCTCGTGGCGCTCGCGGTGATCAGCGCGCTGGTGGTCGTGTTGCTGGTGGCCCGCTCGCTCGTGCGTCCGCTGCGGACCCTGCGCGACGGCGCGCTCAAGGTCGCCCACGAGGATCTGGCGAAGGAGATCGAACGGGTCCGCGCGGGTGGCGAGCCCGGGCCGATCACCCCGCTGCCCGTGTACACCTCGGAGGAGGTCGGCCAGGTCGCGCACGCCGTCGACGAACTGCACGAGCAGGCCGTGTTCCTCGCCGGTGAGCAGGCGCAGCTGCAGCTGCAGGTGGCCGACATGTTCGAGACGCTGTCGCGGCGCAGCCGGTCGCTGGTGGACCAGCAGCTTTCGCTCATCGACGAACTCGAACGCAACGAGGACGACCCGCAGCGGCTCAACAGCCTGTTCCGGCTCGACCACCTCGCGGCCCGTATGCGCCGCAACGGCGCCAACCTGCTGGTGCTCTCGGGTGCGAAGGTCACCCGCGAGAAGAGCGAGCCCGTCGCGGTCGCGACGGTCATCAACGCCGCGGCCTCCGAGGTCGAGGACTACACGCGCGTCGTCACCTCCGACGTGGCCGACGCCGACGTCGTCGGCTCGGCGGCCGGTGACCTGATCCACCTGCTCGCCGAACTGCTCGACAACGCGCTCCGGTACTCGCCGCCGACCTCACAGGTGCGGGTCTCGGCGGTGTTCGCCGGCAACGGTGCGCTGGTCATCGAGGTGGCCGACGTGGGTCTCGGCATGACCGAGTCGGACCTGCGGGTCGCCAACATCCGTCTGAAGTCCGGTGGCGAGGTCAACCCGTACACCGCGCGCCACATGGGTCTGTTCGTAGTGGGGCGGCTGGCCGACCAGCACGGTCTGGTGGTCCGGCTGCGCAGCACCATCCCCGACGAACCCGGCTCCGGCACCACGGCCGGGGTGTACGTCCCGGCTCAGCTGCTCGTCACCGAGGCCGGCACGGCAGGTGCGCCCGCGTTCGATCAGTTCGACGCGCAACCCGAGGACGCCGCCACGGCACCCGGCCATCCGACCGGGTATCCGAACGTGGTGTCGCTGGACACCCGCTTCGTGACCACAGGCTCCGAGCACGACGACGACCTCGCGGCGGGCCTGCTGCCGCAGCGCAACCCGGGCGCGTCCGGCATCTCCGAGATGCCGGGGGTGTTCGCCGAGCCCGAACCCGCTGCCGAGGTGTCCGGGGACGCCCAGGGCGAGTGGCCGCAGCAGTGGCCCGCCCCTCAGGAAGCCGCTGCGCCCGAGGAGGTTGCGCCGCAGGCCAACGGCAGGCCCACCGACACGTCGTCGTTCTTCGCGTCGCGGGCACAGGCCGCGGGCGGCACGCAGAACGGCGCCCAGGTCAACGGTGTCCACCTCAACGGCGCCCACACCAACGGCGCCGCCAACGGGACCGCGGACAGCTTCACGGGGTTCTTCGGCAGCAGCGACGACCGTCTCGACCAGCGCGAACCGGCGGGCGATCCCGGCGACTCGATCTACCAGTCGATGGTCTCGGAGTTCGCGATCGACCCGACCACCCACGCGCGCAGCGCCGATCTCGACTGGCAGACGGTGTGGGAGAAGGGCTGGTCGGTGGCGGCCGCCGCGCAGGACGCGCCCGTGGACCGGCACACCGAGGAAGGCCTGCCGATGCGTACGCCCGGCGCGCGTCTGGTGCCCGGTGGCGTGGCCGCGGCCGCGGGCCGCACCAACGGCGCCAACGGCCACCACAGCGATCTGAACGGCGGCGTCAACGGCGAAATTCACGGAAACGACAACGGTGCCGAGGCGGTAGCATCTGCCAACGAAGCTGACAACGGCATGTTCGCGGCGTTCAAGCCGCGCGATCCCGAGGCCGTCCGCGCAAGCATCAGCAGCCACTTCGGCGGCGTGCACGCCGGGCGCTCACATGCCCGTGAGACCAGAGGAACCGATAACGAATGACCCGTCCGACGCAGCGCGATTCCCTGGACTGGCTGGTGTCCAAGTTCGCCCGCGAGGTTTCCGGGGTGTCCCATGCGGTGCTGGTGTCGGCCGACGGCCTGCTGATGGCTGCCAGTGAGAACATGCCGGTCGAACGCGCCGACCAGCTTGCCGCGGTGGCCTCCGGCCTGGCGAGCCTCGCGACCGGCGCCGCGCAACTGTTCGACGGCGGCTACGTGCTGCAATCGGTGGTCGAGATGGAGAACGGCTACCTGCTGCTGATGCGCGTGGGCGACGGATCCAACCTCGCGACGCTGGCCGGCCGCTCGTGCGACATCGGCCAGATCGGCTACGAGATGGCGATCCTCGTCGAACGCGTCGGCGCCGTCGTGCAGTCGTCGCGCCGCGCGCCCCAACCGTCTTGATCCGAGAACCGATGCCGTGGACGAACTCGAGCGCACCGACGAGCCGAACCTGGTACGGCCGTACACGCTGACGGCGGGCCGCACGGCGCCTCCGGTGAACCTGCCGCTGGAAGCGCCCGTGGAAACTCTCGACACACCCAACGCGCCGACGTGGCCAGGGCGCGATGTGCGCGGACAGATCGTAGAGTTATGCACCGGCAGCCCGTCGGTGGCGGAGATCGCAGCACATTTGTCCCTACCTCTCGGCGTGGCGAGAGTGCTGATCGGGGACTTGGTGAAGCAGGGTTATCTACGGGTGCACACGACACTCGAGGATTCGGCGAGCTTTGACGAGCGCCGCGAACTGATAGGAAGGACCCTGCGTGGCCTACGAGCACTCTGAAAAGCGCTCGGCCGCTTCGACGAAGATCGTGATCTCCGGGGGATTCGGCGCCGGCAAGACGACATTCGTCGGCGCGGTTTCGGAGATCATGCCGCTGCGGACAGAGGCGTTGGTGACCAACGTGTCCGAGGGCATCGACCCGCTAGAAGGAACACCCGACAAACGCACCACCACGGTCGCGATGGACTTCGGCCGCATCACCCTCGCCGAGGATCTGGTGCTGTACCTGTTCGGCACTCCCGGTCAGCGCAGGTTCTGGTTCATGTGGGACGACCTGGTGCGCGGCGCCATCGGCGCGATCATCCTCGTCGACGTGCGCCGGTTGCAGGACAGCTTCGCCGCGGTCGACTTCTTCGAGGCGCGCAAACTGCCGTTCATCGTCGCGGTCAACGAGTTCGACGGTGCGCCAAAGCATCCCACGCACGCCGTGCGCAAGGCCCTGGCGCTACCCGAGCACATCCCGGTCATCACCGTCGATGCGCGCGACCGCAACTCGGCCAAGGCCGCGCTGATCGCGGTCACCGAGTACTCGCTGAGCACCCTGACCCCGCTGCCCGGCTGAGGCTTGTGCGTATAGGGGCAAACGGCGACGAAACGGTATGGGCGGACGAAGAGTTCGCCGGGCGTGACTTCCGCGACGAGGATCTGAGCCGCATCCGCACCGAACGCGTCGTGTTCACCGAATGCGATTTCAGCGGCGTCGACCTCTCGGAGTCCGAGCATCATGGATCGGCGTTCCGCAACTGCACGTTCCGCCGCAGCACCATCTGGCACAGCAGGTTCACCAACTGCAGCCTGCTCGGGTCGGTGTTCACCGAATGCCGCATCCGCCCTGTCACATTCGTCGAGTGCGACTTCACGCTCGCGGTGCTCGGCGGCTGTGATCTGCGTGCCGTCGACCTGTCGGACTGCCGGTTGCGTGAGGTCTCGCTGGTCGGTGCGGATCTGCGTAAGGCAGTGCTGCGGCGGGCCGATCTGACGGGCTCACGCGTGCAGGACGCACGCCTGGAGGAGGCCGATCTGCGCGGTACGCGCGTCGACCCCACGTTCTGGACCACGGCCAAGGTGCGCGGCGCCAAGATCGACATCGAACAGGCGCTCGCGTACGCCGCCGCGCACGGTCTGGCCGTCCACGGCGGCTAGGTTTCTCACCGCGAGCAGTCCCCAGCAAGCGGGAGTGCCCCCAACAAAACTGCGCCTTTTCGCGTGAAAAGGCGCAGTTTTGTGTCTGCTCGGCAGAGGAACTCAGCCGGCTTTGAGACGGATCTTCCAGCGCACGAAGGTCACGTAGAACACCGACAGCACGCCGAGCATGGCCATGTCGAACAACCACGTGCCCGATGTGTGCTCCCAGTGCGAGTCCTTCGGCGTCAGCGGGCCGGGCACCAACCGGATCAGGTCGACCGTGGACGCCGAGGCCGCGAAACCCCAACGGGCCGGGGTGATCCACGACAACTGGTCCAGGCCGATGCGCCCGGTCACCGGGATCATGCCGCCGGAGAACACCAACTGGCTCATGATCGCGACGACCAGCAGCGGCATGATCTGCTCGCTGGTCTTGGCCAGCGCCGACAGTGCCAGGCCCACCATCGCGGCGGTCACGGTGGTGGCGGCCATGCTGAGGAACAGTTCCAGCGAACGGTTGGGGATCACCACACCGCGTTCCACCGCGCCCTCACCCCAGCCTTTACCGCTGATGGTGATGACGGTGACGATCGCCGACTGCACCACGGCGAACACCGAATACACGCACACCTTGGCCAGCAGGTAGGCCGTGGTGGACAGGCCGACGGCCTGTTCGCGGCGGAAGATCGCGCGTTCGCCGATGAGATCGCGGATGGTCAGCGCGGTGCCCATGAAGATGGCGCCGACGTTGAGCAGCACCAGGATCTGGCCCGGTTCGTTGGGTGCGTCACCCATCGGGTTGGGTACGCCGAAGCCGACGGTCCCCGGCACCGACAGTGACAGCGTGCCCATGATGAACGGCAGCAACGCCAGGAAGATGAAATAGCCGCGGTCGGAGATGATCAGCCGCAGCTGTCTTCGCCCGATCGTGGAGAACTGCCGTCGCAGGCTGGTTTTCGCCGGCGCGCCCAGATCGGCCGGCGCCTCGGACGACGCCGAGGCCGGTGGGGCTTCAGGTGTGCGCGCGAGGTAGCGACGGTTGGCCTCGGCCGGATCGTCCGCGACTGTGCTGAAGATGTCGGCCCAGTTGGTGGTGCCGAGTTCGGGGCCGATCTGGCTGGGCGGCCCGAAGAACGCGGTCTTGCCGCCGGGTGCGAGCAGCAGCACCTGATCGCACACGTCCAGGTAGGTCAGCGAGTGTGTGACCACCAGCACCACACGGCCCGCGTCGGCCAACTGGCGCAGCATCGTCATGACCTGCCGGTCCAGCGCCGGGTCCAGGCCCGAGGTGGGCTCGTCGAGGATCAGCAGCGACGGGCCGGTCAGCAGCTCGAGCGCCACCGAGGCGCGCTTGCGCTGACCACCGGAGAGCTTGTCGACGCGGGTGTCGAGGTGCTTGGTCATCTCGAGCTCTTCGAGGACCTGCATGACGACCTGCTCGCGGTCTTCCTTGGTGGTGTCCGGGGGCAGGCGCAGCTCGGCGGCGTACATCAGCGCCTGGCGCACCGTCAGCTGACCGTGGACCACGTCGTCCTGGGGAACCATGCCGATACGGCTTCTCAGCGAGGCGTATTCGGCGTGGACGTCGTGGCCCTCGAACTTGATGGTGCCGCTGGTCGGATGCGTGTAGCCGGCGACCTGCCGCGCGAACGTCGACTTGCCTGCGCCGGACGGGCCGATCACGGCGGTCAGCGTGCCCGGCCGCGCGTCGATCGAGATGTTGTCCAGCAGGGTCTTGTTGCCCTCGATGGTCCACGTCAGGCCGCGGACCTCGAGACCGCCGGTGCGGGTGTCGGCCTCGGTCTCGGAGCGGCGCGCAAGCGTGCCGCCGCTGAACACGAGGTCGACGTTGCCGATGGTGACGACGTCGCCGTCGTGCAGCACCGCCGAGTCGACGCGTGTGCCGTTGACGAACGTGCCGTTGATGCTGCGCTCGTCACGGATCTCGGTGCCGCCGGGCAGCGGGATCAGCGTCGCGTGGTGACGTGACGCCAGCACGTCGGGGATCACGATGTCGTTGTCGGTCGCGCGGCCGATCTTGACCGCACCTGCCGGGGCGGGCGCGCTGCGGCCGGGCCGCAGGATCTTGAGCATGCTCGTCGCGAGGTTGCTCGCGGGCTCGGCGCCGCCGCGCGGTGCCGCGGCAGGTCCCATGGTGGTGGGTGCCTGCGACGAGTTGGCCGGAGCGGGCGGGGGTGTGCGCACCGGCTGCGACTGATAGGACTGCGGTGCGCCGGCCGGCCCGTTGGTGGGGTAGCCGGTCTGCGGCCCACTCGGGTAGCCGCGCTGCGGCCCGCTGGGATATCCGGTCTGCGGGCCGTTCGGATACCCGTGCTGCGGCGCCGACGGGTACCGCTGCTGCGTGCCGGTGGTCTGCGGATACTGCGTGCGCGGGGGCTGGGTGTAGGGCTGCTGCCAGCCGCCGCCGGTCGGGGCCTGTGTGGGCCACGACGTGCCGGTGTGGCCCGCGACGGGGACCGCGGCGGTGGGGGTGCGGCCCGCGGATCCCTGGTGGCGGCCGACCTCGAAGCTCAGTTGCGGGCCGTCGGGGTTACCGATGTTGAGGACCTGGCCGTCCTGTAGGTCGACCGACGACACGCGGCGTCCGTTGACGTACATGCCGTTGAGGCTGCCGTTGTCGATCGCGACCCACCGGCCCTGGTCGAAGCGCAGCACGAGGTGCGCACGCGAGATCAGCGGGTGGGCGATGCGGACGTCGGCGCGCAGATCGCGTCCGATGACGACATCGCTGCCGGGGGCGAAGGTACGGGTCGACCCCTCGTAACGGACGGTCAGCGCAGGTGGGGATGGTCGGCTCATCGCGGTCAACTCTATCGGTACTTCCCCCGGGCGCCGCTGCGCCGCAGCGGTGTCGTCCGACGTATCGGGTTCATGTGAATATGGCCCGCGTGGGTCGCGAAGAGATAGCCGATCGGATACGTACCGTGCTGCGGCCGGTGGCGACGGTTTCCGCCGGTGCCGCGCTGGTGTTGCTGGTGTGGGCGGCCCTGCTGGGTCTGTGGAGCCGGCTGGTCTCGCCGCGCAGCATGGCCGAGCAGGACTGGTACCCCACCGGGCTGCACCGCTGGGGCGAGTCGCTGCCCAACGGTCTGGCGATTGCGACGACGGGGGTGGCGCTTGTCCTGCTCGGCGCCATCGCCTACAGCATCCGTCGAGGTCGCACGGATGGTTACCGGCCCGCCGCACCCGCGGTGTGGGCGGCGGTTCTGGCGTTGCTGTTCTTCGCGTTCTTCACGCGCGGCATCCCCGAGTACTACAGCGTGGTGATGGGCAACTACCCGGTGACCACCGCGCTGCCGTTCGGTGTCACGGCGTGGTTCCTCAGCGTCGCGGGCGCGGTTGCCACGTTGCTCGGCGCGAGTGCGTTCTGGCGGTTGCGGCGCGAGCATGTGCGGCTGGTGGCCGTAGGTGCGGTGATCGCCGTCGTCGCGGCCGCGGGTGTGACCGTCGGCGCATTGCGATCCGGTGACGACGGGCGGTTCGTCGACGCAACCCGCGCGCCCGGTGCCCCGGGGGACAGCGCTCCCGCGTTTCCCGGCGAACTGGGAACACGCTCGTTCACCGTGAGCGTCCCCGACGCGTTCACCGACAACCCGGCGCAGCCGGTCTACTCCATCGCCCCGGGTGGTCAGGGGTTCGTGGTCTACCACGCCGGTCGCGTGACGGCCTACGGCGCCGACGGCGCCGAGCGCTGGCACTACAACCGCACCGGACCGGGCGGGGTCTCGGTCGCCGGCATGCGGGTGTTCGACGACGGCCAGACGGTGGTGATGTTCGTCGACGACGCGCTTGTGGCCCTCGACGCCACGACCGGTGAACAGTTGTGGTCGAGCATGGACCCCGGGCTGGTGTACGCGGTGTCGCAGCAGTCGGGCTTCAACCTGGACTCGCCGTTCGCGATCGTCCGCGAGGCCGCGGCGTGGACGCGCTACGACACGCGCACCGGCACGCGGATGTGGACCGTGCCGGTCCCCGACGAGCGGTGCGAGTACCCGCCGCGCGAGGCGGACACCCGCAACTGGGTGGTGACGGTGTCGCGCTGCCGGTCCGGGGAGGACGTGGGCATCCGCGTGTACGTGCTGGATCCCGAGACCGGCCAGATCCGCTCGGACCGCGAGATCATGCGTGGCGGTGAGGATCTGATGGCCATCGCCACTCCGGCCAACGACGACGGAATCTTCATGCAGTTCGCGGGCGCCGGCGCTCCCGCATCGGCGTTGTCGGCCATGTCGTACGTCAACGTCGCCGACGACACCGTCACCGCGCTGCCCGAGGAGTTCGCGGGCGAACCGTCGTTCGGTCCGTCCGGGGACTTCCTGGCGACCGGGCCGCGGGGGCGGGAGGTCACCCGCTTCGGCGTCGACGGCAGGCGACTCTGCACGGTCACCGACGACGTCCGCGGCGCCCGCACCGAGGTGCCCGGCGAGGGACGCGGGCTGGCCTATGCGTCGTTCGACTCCGGCTTCGTCATCGCCGACCGGCTGGGTGGCCTGCGCACCTTCGACGCGACGTGTGCGCAGACGGGAGGGATCCCGGAGGCCGCTGCCGATATCGCGACCGATGTCGCGGTCAGCGGATTCCTGCCGGTTCCCGGTGCGGTGCTGGTGCTGCGGCGCGACGGTTCCGCGCTGCAGATCGACGGTTACACGGCAGGCTGAGCGCTCACGCGGCCGGCGTCGGGTCGGCCAGGGTGGGCACGGCCGCGGCGGGGTAGCGGTCGTCGAAATCCCAGACGTCCCAGGTCTGTACGCCCCAGAAGATGCCGAACAGCACGATGAGCACGATCTCGACCGTGAGCACTCCGTAGGGGACGTGGGCGAACAGGAACACGACCGACAGCACCACGGTCGCCAGCATCAGCGCCGCGATCGTGGCGTAGAACCGCGCGCGGTGCGGGCGCACCGCGGCCCGCGCGTAGCACGCGTGGTACACGGCCACGAGCGTGATGGCCAGGAACATCGCCGACGCGGCGAATGCGTGCGCGCGCACCGCAAACCAGTCCCACAACATCAGGAACGCGCCGAGGAACGCGACCACCAACAGGCCCGCGGGAAGCCACTTCTCGATGCTCAGCAGCACGGTGGCGACGTGCTTCCACGGCGTGGCCGCCTCGGCGCAGGCACGCGGGGACGCCGTCGGGTGCGGCTGTTCGCGGCGTCGGTGCTGCAGGCCCAGATACAACGCCGCGCCCGCGGCCGTCGCGACGAACAACGCCGTGATGTTGTTGGCCACCGCTCCGAACGGATCGGCCTCGGTGGGCAGCCACGGCCGGCACAGCCCTTCGGCGTCGGCCGGGATCAGCGCCACGACGAACGCCATGAACCCGGAGAAGTTCAGCAGCGCGTCCTCGCCGATGCGGCTGCCCTTGTAGGCGATCAGGCACACGCCCATGGCCGCGAGCGCGGCGACGAACACCGTGTGCGTGCGCGTGTAGAAGAACGCGCTGATCGATCCCTGCGGGCAGCTCTGCCACCACGTGATGCCCAGCGACACGAGCAGGAACACCGCGAGCGCGACGAGGCTGACGCGAACGTAGCGGTAGGTGACCTCCGGATCGCTGGGCCGCATGGCCGTCAGCGTACGAGGGCGTCCGGTGCTCCGGTGAGAACGCAGTGGGTGTGGGTGTAGATCGTCGGCATGCACTTGTTGCAGTGCGTGCACAGCGATCTCACCGAGTGTGCGTCGCCGTCGGCCTTGATCCGGTTGATCAGATCCGGTTCGGCCAGCAGCGCGCGGCCCATCGCGACGAACTCGAACCCCTCGGCCATGGCCTGATCCATGGTGTCGCGGTTGGTGATGCCGCCGAGCAGGATCAGCGGCAGCTTCAGCTCGGCGCGGAACTGCTTGGCCTCCCGCAGCAGATACGCCTCGCGGTAGGGGTATTCGCGCAGAAAACCCTTGCCCACGGTCCGCATGCCCCAGCTGATCGGCGGCTTGAACGCCCCGGCGAACTCCTTGACCGGTGCGTCGCCACGGAACAGGTACATCGGGTTGACCAGCGAGCTGCCCGCGGTCAGCTCGATCGCGTCGAGCCCGCCGTCCTCCTCGAGCCACTTGGCGGTCTGCAGCGACTCCTCCAGCGAGATGCCGCCGCGGATGCCGTCGCTCATGTTCAGCTTGGCCGTCACCGCGATCGTGCCGCCGGCCTTGTCGACCGCGTCGCGCACCGCGCGCACCACGCCGCGGGCCACCTTGGCGCGGTTCTCCAGCGAGCCGCCGAACTCGTCGATGCGACGGTTGATCAGCGGGCTCAGGAACGAACTCGCGAGATAATTGTGGCCCAGGTGGATCTCGACGGCGTCGAACCCGGAATCGATGGCCAGCCGCGCGGCGTTGGCGTGCGCTGCCGTCACCTCCCGGATGTCGTCGATCGTGGCTTTCTTGGCGAAGCGCATCGACAGCGGGTTGAAGAACCGCACCGGCGCCAGCGCCTTGGCCTTGTTGGTCCTGGCGTTCGCCACCGGCCCGGCATGCCCGATCTGCGCGCTGATCGCGGCACCTTCGGCGTGTACGGCCTCGGTGAGCTTCTGCAGGCCCGGCACGGCCTCCGGGCGCATCCAGATCTGCCAGCCGTCGGTGCGCCCGCCCGGTGCCACGGCGCAGTAGGCCACCGTGGTCATGCCGACGCCGCCTGCCGCGGGCAGCCGGTGGTAGTTGATCAGGTCCTCGGTGACCAGGGCGTCCGGTGTCGAGGCCTCGAACGTGGCGGCCTTGATGATCCGGTTCCGCAGGGTGATGGGCCCGAGCTTCGCCTCACTGAAAACATCAGTGAACACATTGGGCTGAGTGTTCATACCGTGGAGCTTGCCACAGGTCCGGTTGCTGCGGACCGTCGCGGTGCTCGTCTTCGCGAGGTCCTGACACAATGGCAGCCGTGGGTGCGATATCGCTGGACGGGAAGACCACGCGCGACGAGATCTTCGTCGACCTCAAGGAGCGGGTGGCGGCGCTGACCGCCGCGGGCCGCACACCGGGCCTCGGCACGGTCCTGGTCGGTGACGACCCCGGCTCACAGGCGTACGTGCGCGGCAAGCACGCCGACTGCGCCAAGGTGGGCATCAACTCGATCCGGCGCGACCTGCCCGCCGACATCACCACCGAACAGCTCAACGAGACCATCGACGAGCTCAACGCCAACCCCGACTGCACGGGCTACATCGTGCAGCTGCCGCTGCCCAAGCATCTCGACGAGAACGCGGCGCTCGAGCGCATCGACCCGGCCAAGGACGCCGACGGTCTGCACCCCACCAACCTCGGGCGCCTCGTGCTGGGCAAGCAGGCCGCGTTGCCGTGCACGCCGCGGGGCATCGTGCACCTGCTGCGCCGCTTCGACGTGCCGATTGCAGGCGCCCACGTGGTGGTCATCGGTCGCGGCGTCACGGTCGGCAGGCCCATGGGCCTGCTGCTCACCAGGCGTTCGGAGAACGCGACGGTGACGTTGTGCCACACCGGGACCCGTGACCTGCCTGCGCTGACCCGGCAGGCCGACATCATCATCGCGGCTGTCGGTGTGCCGCACATGGTCACCGCGGACATGGTCAAGCCCGGCGCGGCCGTGGTCGATGTGGGCGTCAGCCGCGTCGACGGCAAGCTCACCGGTGACGTCGCCCCCGACGTGTGGGAGGTGGCCGGTCACGTGTCGCCCAACCCCGGTGGCGTGGGCCCGTTGACCCGCGCCTTCCTGCTGACCAACGTCGTCGAAGCCGAAGAGTCGAAACTGGCGTGACGCCAAAGGAATTCGCCCGCAAGGTGTTCGCCGGTCAATGGCCGATCCTGGTGGTCGGCCTGATCTTCATCGCGGCGTTCGCCCTGGTGGTGGCGGGTTACTGGCGGCGCGGTGCGCTGGTCATCGGGATCGGCGTCGGCGTCGCGGCCGCGCTGCGGTTGGCGCTGACCGACGACCGGGCCGGTCTGCTTGTGGTGCGTAGCCGGGCGATCGACTTCGCCACCACGGCGACGGTGAGCGCGGCCGTGCTGTACATCGCGTGGACGATCGACCCGTTGGGCACCAGTTAGACGCGTCTGCTCGAACAGCGCCGCCCACTGCGCCGCGGACAACTGGCGGGGCAGGGAGTTCGGTGCTATCCCGTTGGCCCGCAACCAAGTGCGGGGCACCGGCGTGGGCAACCGTTGCAGGATCTGCGCCATGCCGTGTCCGCGTCCGGTGAACACGCGGTGCACCAGCGCCTGGTAACGCGCCCGGTCGGCGACGTCGACCAGCGGCCGGCTGCGGCGCGTGATGGTGAGCAGTCCGGCGTCGACCGCGGGCCGCGGCGTGAAGCTCGCCGCGGAAACCTTTCGGGCAAGGCCGAATTCGAACCACGGCCACCACTGGGCGGTCATCATGGTGGCGCCGCCCACCGCGGCGCGTCGGCGGGCCACCTCCCACTGCATGAGCAGCACGGCCGTGGTCCAGCCCGGACCGTGCAGCAGTCGCCGCAGGATCGCGGTGGTGAGGTGGAACGGCAGGTTGCCCACGACCACGTGGGGTGAGCGGGGCAGTGGGTAGCGCAGGAAGTCGGCGGCGACGACCTCGGTGGGCCGCGAGACAGGCCCCGGGGCGGATCTCGCGGTGCGCTGCGCCAACCGCCGCGCGCGCCGCGCGTCGACCTCGACGGCGGTGAGCGGGCGGGCGAGTCGTTGCAAGGGTATGGTCAGCGCGCCGTCGCCCGCCCCGATCTCGATGATCGGACCGTTTGTGCGCGAGACGATTTCGACGATATCGGCGATGACGCGCCGATCGGACAGGAAGTTCTGGCCGAGCTCGTGCCGGCCGTGATGTGGTGTGGACACGGTTCTCCGCGATCGCAGGGGCAAGGGCTGCGGCGGCGGAAGTGTCTGACGCAGATCCGCCGCTAGGCGGTGCGGGGCCGGATGAAGGCCGCGACCGGGGCGGCCATCGAAGTGATCGACATGACGGCCAGGGTAGGGACGGCGCACAGCGAGGCTCAAGCGAATTTTTCAGGAAATTGCCTGCTGGGAAATATTGCCCGATGGGCAACAATTCTTTACGGTGGGCGGTGTGGGGCTCCGTGAACGCAAGAAACTCGACACCCGCAGGGCGCTCAGCGACGCCGCGCTGCACCTGATGTTCAAGCGCGGGGGACTGGAGAACGTGACCCGCGAGGACATCGCGGCCATGGCAGGCGTGTCGGTGCGGACGTTCAACAACTACTTCACCGGCAAGTACGAGGCGCTGGCGTACCGGCAGACCGAACGCATGCGGCGCAGCATCGAACTCCTGCGGGAACGTCCCGCCGACGAACCGCTGTGGACCGCGATCACCGAGGCCGTGATCGCGCCGCTGCAAGAGGATATGGATGACGTGTACGGCCAGGAGAACGCACTGCCCACACGTCGGCAACTCGTCGAGGTCCGCAAGATCCTGACGATCCCGCAGATCCGCGACGTCACCTTCAGGGGAATGTTCGACGAGTGGGTCGCGGTGATCGCCGAACGCACCGGCACCGACCCCGGCGACCGCTACCCGCGTCTGGTGGCCGCGGTGGTGCGCGCCGTGGGCGACGTCGCCATGGACGAGTACGCAGGCGCTGACCCACCGGTGTCGTTTCCGTCGTTACTTCGTGAGGGTTTCGCGGCAGTCGCCGCGGGACTTCCCGAACCGAAGGCACGAGTATGAACAGTTCAACGCACACAGATGTCGTCATCGTCGGGGCCGGGCCCAACGGCCTGCTGCTGGCCGGCGAACTGGCGCTGGCCGGAGTACGCCCCGTGGTGCTCGAGCGCCTGCCACAGCCCAGTCCCGAGTTGAAGGCCAACGGAATCGTCGGCCAGGTGCACCGGATCCTCGACATGCGGGGCCTGTACCAGTTGCTGACCGGATCCAGCGCCCCGCCCCAGCCGTTGGACGGCTACATCTTCGCCGGCATGCGCGTGCCGTTCACCGGTGTGGACGACAACCCGATGTACGGCATGTTCATCAAACAACCGCAGGTCGTGCGCCAACTCGCGGACTGGGTACGGGATCTGGGCGTGGAGATCCGGTGGGGCCACGGACTGGCCGATATGGCGCCGCGGCCCGACGGGGTGACGCTGAACGTCACCTCACCCACGGGGAATCACCGTCTGCACGCCACATACCTGGTCGGTGCGGACGGTGGGCGCTCCACGGTCCGCAAGGCCATGGGTGTCGGGTTCCCCGGCGTCACCTCTCCGGTCGTCGCGCGCGTGGCGCATGTCAGCATCCCCGACCGGCTGCGTGGAAGCGGCGCGTTGGAGGTCCCCGGATTCGGCTGTATCCCGTTCGGCCACAACCGTTTCGACCACGGGGTGTTCATGTACATGGAGTTCGAGCCGGGACGCCCGCTGGTCGGCACGCTCGAGTACGGCGCGCTGCTGCCCGCTGACGCTCCCGCGGTGACCGTGGACGAACTTCGGGACAGCGTGACGCGCATCCTCGGTGTCGAGGTGCCGATCGGACCGCCATCCGGGCCAGGGCCACACGCGTTGCGCCGCATCAACGGTCAGAACACCCGCCAGGCCGAGCAATATCGCGTCGGCAACGTGTTCCTGATCGGCGACGCGGCGCACGTGCACTCCGCGGTGGGCGGCCCCGGGCTCAACCTCGGGATGCAGGACGCGACGAACCTCGGGTGGAAACTGGCCGCGGCCGTGCACGGTTGGGCGCCGTCAGGTTTGCTCGACACCTACCACGGTGAGCGGCACCCGGCCGGCGAGCGCGTGCTGATGCAGTCCATGGCGCAGACCGCGCTGCTGGCCGGCGGACCCGAAGTCGGCGCGCTGCGAACACTTTTCGGTGAGCTGCTCGCCACGACGGACGGTGCGGAACACATTGCGCACGTGCTCGCCGGTGCCGACGTCCGCTACGACGTGGGGGATGGGCATCCGCTGTCGGGGCGTCTGGTGCCCGAGGTGGTGTTCGACGACGGCCGCAGGCTCGCCGACCTCATGCGGGCCGCGCGGCCCGTGTTGCTCGATCTCGACGGCGGAGCGTACGCCGCAGCGGCGATCGATTGGCGTGACCGGGTCGACGTCATCACCGCGGCGGCTGCGGAACGTCCTGCGCCCGCGCTGCTGATCCGTCCGGACGGGTATCTCGCCTGGGCCGCAACGGGGTCGGGCGCCGATGAGCACCAGCGCATGCGCCGCGCGCTCGGACGCTGGTTCGGCGAGGCGCACGCCGGCCTCGCGCACGCCTGAGAACTAGGCCAGGGTGGCCCGCATGCACACGGTCACGTACGGCAGCGCCAGGCCGTTCGAGTTGGCCAGGGCCGGGTGGGTGGACAGCAGTTCCCGCACCTGCCCGAGCGTGCGTGTGCGCACCTGCTCGGGTGAGGTGATGCAGTAGCTGCGGGAGGCCACCAGGTCGATGAGCGCCTGCGGCGTCAGGTAACTGGTCCACTCGACGTGGTGGCGTTCGAGGTCGGTGAACGGTGCGGGCAGCGTCACCTCGTGGGCGAACGGGTCCTCGTGACCGATGATGTTGCCCAGGTCCTTGACCCAGCCCAGACGTTCGTCGCGGACGTTCCACACCAGGCCCAGGCGGCCGCCGGGCCGCAGCACGCGGCTGACCTCCTTGACCGCGAGTTCCGGGTCGAACCAGTGCCACGCCTGCGCCACCAGCACCGCGTCGACGCTGTTGTCCGGCAACGGGATCTCTTCGGCGGTGCCCAGCAGGGCCGGGGTGTCGGGCAGTGAGTTGGACAGCAACTCGAGCATCTCGGCGAGCGGGTCGACCGCGATGACGTTGAGCCCGCGCTCCACCAGGCGCGTGGTGAGTTTGCCGGTGCCCGCCCCCAGGTCCAGCACGTCGTGCGCGCCATCCGGAAGCAGCCAGTCGATGGCCTCCGGGGGATAGGAGGGCCTGCCGCGTTCGTAGGCCGCCGCTTCGGAACCGAACGACAGGGAACGTTGCTGCTTCAAGGGGTCGGATGGCGTCACCGTTGTGCAAGCTCCAATGTTCTCCGGATGAGCTTGCCGACCAGCTCGGTCTCGACGAGGAATCCGTCGTGTCCGTAGATCGAGTCGACCACGTCCAGGCCCTGACAGCCGGGGAGCAGTTCGGCGAGCTCTTGCTGTAAACGGATCGGGTACAACCGGTCCGACGTGATCCCACCGACCACGACCGGTACCGGACAACTGCGCAGCGCGGCCTCGACGCCGCCCCGGCCGCGACCCACGTCATGGCTGGACAGCGCGTCGCTGAGCACCACGTAGGTTCCCGGGTCGAACCGGCGCGCGAGCTTGCCGCCCTGGTACTCCAGGTAGCTCTGCACGGCGTACCGGCCCCCGGTGAGGGGATCCTCGTCGTCCTGGGGGGTGTTGGCGAAGCGGTCGTCGAGTTCCTCTTCGCCGCGGTAGGTCAGATGCGCGAACCGGCGGGCGATCTCCATGCCCTCGGTGGGCGCGCGACCGGTGCCGTGGTAGTCGCCGCCCTGCCAGTCCGGATCGGCCTTGATCGCGGCCACCTGGGTGCTCTGCGTGCCGATCTGGTCGGCCGTGGCACGGGCGCCGACCGCCAGCACCAGTCCCGCGCGCACGTCGTCGGGGTGCGTGACGAGCCACTCCAGCGCGCGTGCGCCGCCCATCGAGCCGCCGACCACAGCTGCGACCTCGGTGATGCCCAGCGCCGCGAGCGCGGCGCGGTCGGCGGCCACCTGGTCGCGGATGGTGATCTGGGGAAACCGTGAGCCCCACGGCTTTCCGTCCGGCGCGAGCGATCCGGGACCAGTCGAGCCGCGGCAGCCGCCCAGCACGTTGGTCGCGATCGCGCACCAGTGGTCGGTGTCGATCGGGGCGCCGGGCCCCGCGACGCCGTCCCACCATCCCGCGGTCGGGTGTCCGTCGCCGGCCGGCCCGGTGACGTGGGAGTCGCCGGTGAGCGCGTGCAGAACCATCACCACGTTGCCGCGGTCGGGTGCGAGTTCGCCCCACCGCTGCACCGCGATCGTGACGTCCGGCAGCACGGTGCCGTTCTCAAGCGTCAGCGCGCCGATGTGGACCAGGCCGATCTCACCTTCGGCGGGCAGGGGGACGGTGGCCATGCCGGTGTCCGTGGCTCGTTCTTCGATGATCGTCACAACATTTCTTCCCGCCCGGCTCACACCGTCTGGGCCGTCTGGGCCGCGCCGCTGAACGGGCGCGCGGCGGCGAACCCCTGCTCCAGGTCGGCGATGATGTCGTCGATGCCTTCGAGGCCGACCGCCAGGCGCACCAGGCCCGGCGTGACACCCGTCGACAGCTGCTCCTCGGGGCTCAGCTGCTGGTGCGTCGTCGACGCCGGGTGGATCACCAGCGACCGCACGTCGCCGATGTTGGCGACGTGACTGTGCAGCGTCAGCGCGTTCACGAAGGCCTTACCGGCCTCCAGGCCGCCCGACAGCTCGAACGCGAGCACCGCGCCGGTGCCCTTGGGGGCGAGTTTGCGGCCCAGCTCGTACCACGGCGAGGACGGCAGGCCCGCGTAGTTCACCGACGACACGTCGGGGTGGTTCTCCAGGAACTCGGCGACCTTCTGCGCGTTGGCGACATGGCGCTCGACGCGCAGCGACAGGGTCTCCAGACCCTGCGCGATCAGGAACGCGTTGAACGGGGCGGCCGCCGAGCCCAGGTCACGCAGCAGTTGCACGCGTGCCTTCAGGGCGTAGGCCGGCGCACCGAGCTCGGCGAACACCACACCGTGGTAGCTGGGATCCGGTTCGGTGAAGCCGGGGAACTTGCCGTTGGTCCAGTCGAACGTGCCGCCGTCGACGATGACGCCCGCGATCGCCGATCCGTGCCCGCCCAGGTACTTGGTGGCCGAGTGCACGACGATGTCGGCGCCGTGGGCGATCGGCTGGATCAGGTACGGCGTGGCGATCGTGTTGTCGACGATCAACGGGACGCCCGCCTCGTGCGCGATCGCGGCGACGTTCGGGATGTCGAGGATGTCGATCTGGGGGTTGGAGATCGTCTCGGCGAAGAACGCCTTGGTGTTCGGGCGTACCGCCGCGCGCCACGACTCCAGATCGTCGGGGTTCTCGACGAACGTGGTCTCGATGCCCAGCTTGGGCAGCGTGTAGTGCAGCAGGTTGTAGGTGCCGCCGTACAGGCGCGGGCTGGACACGATGTGGTCGCCGGCCTTGGCGATGTTGAGGATCGCGAACGTCTCGGCGGCCTGCCCTGAGGACAGGAACAGCGCCGCGACGCCACCCTCGAGTGCGGCGATGCGCTGCTCGACGACGTCGGTGGTGGGGTTGCCGATGCGGGTGTAGATGTTGCCGGGAACCTCAAGGCCGAACAGGGCCGCGGCATGGCTGGTGTCGTCGAAGGTGTACGACGTGGTCTGGTAGATCGGCAGCGCACGGGCGTGGGTCGCGCTGTCGGGCGACTGACCCGCGTGGATCTGCTTGGTCTCGAACGACCAGTTCTCGGTGGGATCGGGGGTGGTCATAGAGGGTCTCCTCCGCGAGCTCGGGGGCGAATGAGGGGTGAAAGCGGCTGGACGGCCGGCGCCTAGGGCGAGCCGGACCCGGGTGCGCACATACAGATGAACACCGCGGGTGGGTGTGAACGGTTCACGAACAACGACACATGGTTGGCCTCCATCAGGTTTCCCTGTCTCTCTGGGGCCCGAACCTGCGGACCCGCGCTTGCCTTGCGGCCGACGGAGGAATCCGTCAACCACTCAACCTGGTCATCACCCGGGGCACCCCACCGCGGTTGGAGGGTTGCCGGCCAGCAAGCCGGGGCTTGTCGCTGGCGCTCATGACCGACAAAGAGACTATCCCACCGCTCACAGTCGGTGCCACCGGGTTCACCCCGCGGCCCAGCCCGCGTTGGAGCCCCGACCGGCTCAGCGGCCCGCGCGATAAGGTCTTTACCGACGAGAAAAGACCGACAGTGACGTTCGGAGAGGAACCATGAGCGCCCAGCAGCCGACCATCATCTACACGCTGACCGACGAGGCGCCGCTGCTTGCGACCTATGCCTTCTTGCCGGTGGTACGGAAATTCGCCGAAGCGGCAGGCATCGACGTCAAAACCAGCGACATCTCGGTTGCGGCCCGCATCCTGGCCGAGTTCGGGGATCACCTGACCGAGGAGCAGCGGGTCCCGGACAACCTGGGTGAGCTGGGCGCGCTGACGCAGGACCCCAGCGCCAACATCATCAAGCTGCCGAACATCAGCGCTTCGGTGCCGCAGCTGCTCGCGGCGATCAAGGAGCTGCAGGGCAAGGGGTACAACGTGCCGGATTACCCGGCCAACCCGAAGACCGACGACGAGAAGAAGATCAAGGACCGCTACGCCAAGATCCTCGGCAGCGCGGTGAACCCCGTTCTGCGCGAAGGCAACTCGGACCGCCGCGCACCCAAGGCGGTCAAGGAGTACGCGCGCAAGCACCCGCACAGCATGGGTGAGTGGAGCCAGGCGTCGCGCACCCACGTCGCGACCATGAAGACCGGCGACTTCTACCACGGCGAGAAGTCGATGACGCTGGACCGCGACCGCCGCGTCAAGATGGTGCTCAAGACCAAGAGCGGCGAGGAGATCGTCCTCAAGCCCGAGGTCAAGCTCGACGCGGGCGACATCATCGACTCGATGTACATGAGCAAGAAGGCGCTCATCGCGTTCTACGAGGAGCAGATCGAGGACGCCTACAAGACCGGCGTCATGTTCAGCCTTCACGTCAAGGCGACCATGATGAAGGTGTCGCACCCCATCGTGTTCGGCCACGCGGTCAAGGTCTTCTACAAGGACGCGTTCGCCAAGCACGAGAAGCTGTTCGACGAGCTCGGTGTCAACGTCAACAACGGTCTGTCCGATCTGTACGACAAGATCGAGGCGCTGCCCGCGTCGCAGCGCGAGGAGATCATCGAGGATCTGCACAAGTGCCACGAGCACCGGCCGGAGCTCGCGATGGTCGACTCGGCCAAGGGCATCTCGAACTTCCACTCGCCGTCCGACGTCATCGTCGACGCCTCGATGCCCGCGATGATCCGCCTCGGCGGCAAGATGTACGGCGCAGACGGCCGCACCAAGGACACCAAGGCCGTCAACCCGGAGTCGACCTTCTCCCGCATGTACCAGGAGATGATCAACTTCTGCAAGACGCACGGCCAGTTCGATCCCACCACCATGGGCACGGTGCCGAACGTCGGACTGATGGCGCAGAAGGCCGAGGAGTACGGCAGCCACGACAAGACCTTCGAGATCCCCGAGGACGGCGTCGCCGACATCGTCGACATCGACACCGGTGAGGTGCTGCTCACCCAGAACGTCGAAGAGGGCGATATCTGGCGCATGCCGATCGTCAAGGACGCGCCGATCCGCGACTGGGTCAAGCTGGCCGTCACGCGCGCTCGGCTGTCCGGCATGCCCGTGGTGTTTTGGCTCGACACCGAGCGTCCGCACGAGGTCGAGCTGCGCAAGAAGGTCAAGGAGTACCTCAAGGACCACGACACCGAAGGCCTGAAAATCCAGATCATGCCGCAGGTGTGGGCCATGCGGTACACGCTGGAGCGGGTCGTCCGCGGCAAGGACACCATCGCCGCGACCGGCAACATCCTGCGCGACTACCTCACCGACCTGTTCCCGATCCTGGAGCTGGGCACCAGCGCCAAGATGCTGTCGATCGTGCCGCTGATGGCCGGCGGCGGTCTGTACGAGACCGGGGCGGGCGGCTCGGCGCCCAAGCATGTGCACCAGCTCGTCGAGGAGAACCACCTGCGGTGGGATTCGCTGGGTGAGTTCCTCGCACTCGGCGCCAGCCTTGAGGACATGGGCAACAAGACCGGCAACGAGAAGGCCAAGGTGCTGGCCAAGGCGCTCGACACCGCGACCGGAAAGTTGTTGGAGGAGAACAAGAGCCCGTCGCGTCGTACCGGTGAGCTGGACAACCGCGGCAGCCAGTTCTACCTGTCGCTGTTCTGGGCCCAGGCCCTGGCCGAGCAGACCGAGGACGCCGAACTCGCCGAGCGCTTCAAGCCGCTGGCCAAGGCGCTCGCCGAGCAGGAGGAGGCCATCGTCTCCGAGCTGAACTCGGTGCAGGGCAAGACGGTCGACATCGGCGGTTACTACTACCCGGATCCGGAGAAGACCTCCGAGGTGATGCGTCCGAGCAAGACGTTCAACACCACGCTCGAATCGGTGTAACCCGATCCCGAGATTGCACTGAGGGACAGGATCCGCGTGGATCCTGTCCCTCTTTGCAATCTCGGCGTCCTAGGCGTCAGCCGGCCGCGCGGCCCCGCTCGGTATGGCGGTCGACGAACTCGGTGATCAGTTCGGTGACGCGGCCGGGCGCCTCGAACATCGGCACGTGGCCCACCCCGTCGAGATGGGTGACCTCGGCGTTGGCAGGCAGGTGCCGGGTGAAGTGCCGGGTGAACCGGGGGTGGGGGAGCACGCGGTCCTTCTCGCAGATCACCAGGTGTGTCGGAGTGCACGAGTTGGGCAGCTCCATCAGGCCCGCGGTGGTCAGCGACTTGAGCAGGAGCTTGTGGTAGGCCGGGCAGTGCGCGAGGTCGTCGATGAGGTCGCGGCGGTCATCGTCGGTGAGCGAGTCGGCCGTCGCGGCGACCGCCACGTAGGAGATGTGGCGGGTGAACGGCAGCCGGTGCACGCGCTGGCCCAGCAGTTTCGTGGCCAGCACGATCGGCAGACCGCCGACGAACTTCGCGACGATCTCGTACTTGGCCGGTGTGAAGCGCGTCCACCCGCCCGCGGGCGCGATGCCGGTCAGCGTCCGCGCGCGGCCGCGACGCTCCAGTTCGAACGCCACCCAGCCGCCCAGCGAGTTGCCGACGATGTGGGCGGTGGTCCAGCCGACCTCGTCCATACGGCGCTCGATGTCGTCGGCCAGATGCGCGACGTCCAGCAGGAACGGCCCGCGGGGCCCGCCGTTGTGGTCGGCCATCGTGGGGGCGAACACCTCGTAGCGGCCGGTGTCGGCGAGTTGCGGAGCGACGTACTTCCACACGCTCTGCGACAGCAGGAACGGGTGCAGCAGCAGGATCGGCTCGGTGTTGCCGTCGCGGGAGCCCAGGTGGATGGGTGCACGTTCAACCATGAGGCCCGAGGTTAAGGTGATACCGCCGGTACCGCAAGGTCGGCCCTGCCGGCGGTGTCGGGCCGTATCGGTAGGGTCTCGGCCGTGGCTTCCCCGCAGACTCTGACCGTCACCACCATCAACGTCAACGGCGCCCGCGCGGCCTGCAAAGAGCGCTCCACCGAGAACCTGGGCATGCTGGCCTGGCTCAAGCAGACGCGCGCGGACGTGATCTGCATGCAGGAGACCCGCTGCGAGGACGATCAACTGGCGGCCACATTCGAGCCCGCGATCGCCGACGGGTGGCATCTGGCATCGGCCCCGTCGGAGCGCAAGGGTCGCAACGGTGTCGCGGTGCTGTCCCGCACGCCGTTCGACGACATCCGGATCGGCTGCGGCGCCGAGGAATTCGACACCCACGGGCGCTGGATCGAGGTCGACACCGCGGGCATCACCGTGGTCAGCGTGTACGTCCCCACCGGCGAGGCCGAGACCGAGCGGCAACTGGAGAAAGAGCGGTTCATGGCCGGGGTCTCCAAGCGCATGGCGCAATTGCAGGCCGGTGACCGTGAGGCGCTGGTGTGCGGTGACTGGAACATCGGTCACACCGAGAACGACATCAAGAACTGGAAGGGCAACGTCAAGAAGTCCGGTTTCCTGCCCGAGGAGCGGGCGTGGGTCAGCGGCCTGCTGGCCTCCGGGTGGGTCGACGCCGTGCGCCAGTTGCACGGGGACGTGCCCGGCCCGTACTCGTGGTGGTCGTGGCGCGGCAAGGCGTTCGACAACGACGCCGGATGGCGCATCGACTACCACCTGGTCACGCCGGGCCTCGCGGGCCGGCTCGTGGCGGGCGGCACCGAACGCCCCGAGGCGTACGCCCTGCGCTGGTCCGACCACGCCCCGGTCACGGTCGAGTTCAGCGCATGAAAAGATCGAAGCACCATGAGTAGCGGAAGCAAACGCGTCGTCTTCTCCGGCGCTCAGCCCACATCGGACTCCCTGCACCTCGGCAACGCGCTGGGCGCGGTGACGCACTGGGCGCAGTTGCAGGACGACTACGACGCGTTCTTCTGCGTCGTCGACCTGCACGCCATCACGGTTCCCCAGGATCCCGAGACGCTGCGCCGCCGGACGCTGGTGACCGCGGCACAGTATTTGGCACTGGGCATCGACCCGGCCCGCAGCACGGTGTTCGTGCAGAGCCACGTCCCCACGCACAGCCAATTGGCCTGGGTGCTGGGATGTTTCACCGGCTTCGGGCAGGCGTCGCGTATGACGCAGTTCAAGGACAAGTCGCAGAAGCAGGGCGCCGACGCCACCACGGTCGGCCTGTTCACCTATCCGGTGCTCATGGCCGCCGACGTCCTGCTGTACGACACGCACGTCGTGCCGGTCGGGGAGGACCAGCGTCAGCATCTCGAGCTCGCACGTGATCTCGCGCAGCGGTTCAACGCGCGCTTCCCGGACACGTTCGTGGTGCCCGAGCCGATGATCCCGAAGGCCACCGCCAAGATCTACGACCTGCAGGACCCCACGGCCAAGATGAGCAAGTCCGCGGCCACCGACGCCGGGCTGATCAGCCTGCTCGACGATCCGAAGGCCACGGCCAAGAAGATCCGCTCGGCGGTCACCGACAGCGAGCGCGAGATCCGGTTCGACCCGGAGGCCAAACCGGGCATCTCGAACCTGCTGACCATCCAGTCCGCGGTCACCGGAACCGCGGTCGACAAGCTCGTTGAGAACTACGCGGGCCGCGGCTACGGCGACCTCAAGAAGGACACCGCCGAGGCCGTCGTCGAGTTCGTCACGCCCATCAAGACGCGCGTCGACGATCTGCTGTCCGACCGCGCCGAACTCGAATCGGTCCTGGCCGCGGGCGCGCGACGCGCCACGGAGGTGTCTGCAAAGACACTGCAGCGGGTATACGACCGGATAGGTTTCCTACCGCAACCGTCGTAACCGTCAGGAGGTGGCATGACCGAACCCACCGAAGAGTCGGCCAAACCCGGCTTGCTGGACCGGCTCAAGGCCAGGTGGCCGTGGTTCGACCATGTCATGCGCGCCCAGGAGCGTTACAACGACAGCAAAGGCGACTTCTACGCCGCGGGCATCACCTATTTCACGATCTTCGCGTTGTTCCCTCTGCTCATGGTGGGCTTCGCGGTCGGCGGGTTCGTCCTGGCGAGTCAGCCGGAACTGATGGGCCAGCTCGAGGACAAGATCCGTCAGGCCGTCAGCGGTGACCTCGGCGCGCAACTCGTCCAGCTGATGGATTCGGCGATCGATTCGCGCACGTCGGTCGGCGTGATCGGCCTGGCCACCGCGGCGTGGGCCGGCCTCGGCTGGATGGCCAACCTGCGCGAGGCCCTGTCGCAGATGTGGGGGCTGTTCCGCGAGGAGAAGCCCGGATTCGTGCGGACCAAGCTCTCGGACCTGTTGGCGCTGCTGTCGGCGTTCGTCGCGATCATCCTGACGATCGGTCTGACCGCGCTGGGCAGTTCGACGGCGATCGAGAACGTACTAAACCGCATCGGCATGCCGGATTCCGTCGGGCTGTCGATTCTGCTGTGGGTGCTGTCGGTGCTGATGTCGCTGTTCGTGTCGTGGCTGCTGTTCACGTGGATGATCGCGCGCCTGCCCCGCGAGTCGGTCACCTTCCGCAGCAGTCTGCGGGCCGGCCTGCTGGCGGCCGTCGGCTTCGAGATCTTCAAACAACTCGCGTCGATCTACCTGAAGTCGGTGATCACCGGACCGGCCGGTGCCACGTTCGGTCCGGTGCTGGGTCTCATGGTGTTCGCATACATCACCGCGCGGCTCGTGCTGTTCGCCACCGCATGGGCCGCCACGGCCGAGGAGAACCTGGAGGCCGCCCGCGTGCTGCCGCCCGAGCCCGTGCAGATCACCACACGTGTTCAGGTCCGGGAAGGCGCCGGGGTGCCCGCGATGCTGACGGCCGCGGCCGCCGGGGCGGTGGGCGGATTCGGGTTGTCGCGGTTGCGGTTCCGGCAGTGAGCTGGCTTTCAGCCGAGCCGGTCAGTGGGAGACGAGCTTGAGCCCGATGACGCAGCCGACCACGCCGAGGATCAGCAGGATCTTGATCAGTGACGTCGACTCGGCGCCCGTGAGCATCGCGTAGCCGACCGTGAGCGACGCGCCGATGCCCACCCACACCGAATAGCTGGTGCCCGGCGGCAGCGTGCGCATCGCGACGGCGAGCCCGACCAACGACACCGGCGCCGAGATCAGGAAGATCACCGACGGCCACAGCCGCGTGAACGCCTCGCTCTTGCTCAGCGCGGAGGCCCAGACGGCTTCCATCACACCCGAGACAACAAGAATCAACCAAGCCATTGAGATCTCTCTTTGAGGCCCGTCTTGTCGCTGGCCGGGTACGGGCGCCCCTCGTCCGGTGCCATGTGTTGGCGTCGCAAAGTTTAACAACGCCGTAAGCTCGCTGGTTGTGAGCCTGGCAACGACGTGGTCGAAGGCGATGGGTATCGACGTCCCGATCGTCAACGCCCCCATGGGTGGTGCGGCGGGCGCCCGGTTGGCCGCCGCGGTGTCGGAAGCGGGCGGTCTCGGGATGGTCGGCATGGGCAGTTCGGCGACGCCTGAGCAGTTGCGCCGCGAACTCGCGGATCTCGCAAAACCGTCCCGGCCGTTCGGTATCGGGCTGGTGCACTGGGTGATGACCGAGCGGCCCGACCTCTTCGACATCGCACTGGAGGCCAGGCCCGCGCTCTTGAGCGTGAGCTTCGGCGACGACTGGGCGTGGGTGCGTCGCGCACACGACGTGGGGGTCACCGTCGCGACCCAGGTCGCCACGGTCGGTGACGCGTTGCGGGCCGCCGAGGCCGGGGTCGACGTGCTCGTGGCCCGCGGCGCGGAGGCAGGCGGGCACGGCCGCCCGGCGCTGGGCACCCTGCCGCTCTTGACCCAGGTGCTCGACGCGGTGGAACTGCCCGTGCTGGCCGCGGGTGGAATCGCCTCACCGCGGGGGCTGGCCGCGGTGCTGGCCGCGGGGGCGGCCGCTGCGTGGCTGGGCACGGTGTTCACCACGTGCGTCGAGGCGTCGACACCGGCGGCGGCCCGTGACCGGCTGCTCGCGGCCAACGGTGAGAACACCATGCTCACCAGCGAATTCGACATCCGGGCCGGATATCGTTGGCCCGCGGACGTCCCCGAGCGGGTCCTCACCGACGAGAACGGCGCCGCAACACCGGTGAACGCCGGGCAGGGGGTCGGCATGGTGAACCAGTCGCTGACCGTCGCCGAGACCATGTCGCGGTTGTGCTGGGGTGCCGAGGCGCTGCTGCGGCGCTGGTCATGACCTCAGTGCTGCGGGCGCTGATTGAGTTGGCGCGCACCCAGAATCAGCATGAACACGATGATCGCGCCCACCACGGCCACGCCCACCCGCACGGGCATGGCATCGGCGGGCGGTAGCACCGACGCGGCCTGCGCGGGCGAGGGTTCCTCGGCCTGCTTGGGCGCCAGCGACGGATCCGGGTCGACGAGCGTGCCGACCTTGGTGCCCGGCGGCGTGGCGAAGCCGTAGTCGAGCAGGCGCGCGGCCTGCTCCCACGGCGCGATCGGCACGCGGGTTCCCTTGAGCAGCACCGCGATGAGCCTGCGGCCGTCGCGTTCGGCGGCGCCGACGAACGTCTGCCCGGCGTCGTCGGTGTAACCGGTCTTGCCGCCCAGCGCACCCGGATAGTTCGCCAGCAGCTTGTTGTCGTTCTCGATCGGGTACGAACCGCCGTCGCGCCCGGGGAACTGGTAGGTCTGGGTGTGGACGATGTCGGCGAACACCGGGTTCTGCCAGGCGTACCGGTAGAACAGCGCGATGTCGTAGGCCGACGTGCTCATGCCGGGCCCGTCGAGGCCCGACGGTGTGGCGGCCCTGGTGTCGCGGCCGCCGAGTTTGGCGGCCAGCGTGTTGAGCTTCTGCAGCGCGGGGTCCCACCCGCCGAGTTGCATGGCGAGTGCGTGCGCGGCGTCGTTGCCCGAGTACATGAGCAGGCCGTGCAGCAGGTCGTTGATCGTGTACTGGCCGCCGGGGCCCACGCCGACGCGGGTGCCCTCGGCGTTGGCGTCATCCTGCGTGCCCGCGACGCGCTTGTTGAGGTTGAGTTCGTTCAGCGCCGCGGTGGCCGTGAGGACCTTGATGATGCTCGCGGGGCGGTGGCGTCCGTGCGGATCGCGCGCGGCGATGACGTCGCCGGTGTCCATGTCGGCGACGATCCACGCCTCGGCGGAGACGTCCTCGGGAACCGGCGGGGTGTTCGGTGCGGTGATCACGCCGCACCCGGACAGCGCCTCGCCGCCGATCGCCTTGGGCGGCACCGGTAGTGGGCCGGGGGCGGCCTCACCGGGCTTGGGTACCTCGGATGCGTCGACCGCGGGTGGCGTCGTCTCGCGGTACGGGCAGTCCACGCCGGGCTCGGCGCCGGCCACACCGGCGGTCATCAGGGGTGCGGTCAGCAACGCCAGTGCCCCGACCGCGGTCACCGCGCGTCGCGTCATCGTCCGGAAGGTCACCATCGTGACGGAAGGTTAAGCGAAATCCGCCCCGAAACCGCTGCGCCACGCTGTGACAGTTGTGACTCGTGTGAATCTTGTGATTCCCCCGAAACGCCGAAACGGCATTCCGTCAGGGCGTTACTCGAACTTTTCCTGACGGAATGCCGTTTCGGCGGATGATCTAGAGCCTGTTGCCGGCCTCGGTGAGGACGTTGTGCAGGATGTCGTAGATCGCGTCGAACTCGGCCTGACCGCTGATCAGCGGCGGCGCGAGCTGCACGACTGGGTCGCCACGGTCGTCGGCGCGGCAGTACAGACCGGCCTCCCACAGGGCGGGGGTGAGGAACCCGCGCAGCAGACGCTCGGACTCTTCGTCGTTGAACGTCTCCTTGGTGGTCTTGTCCTTCACCAGCTCGATGCCGTAGAAGAAGCCCTCACCGCGGACGTCACCGACGATCGGCAGGTCGTAGAGCTTCTCCAGCGTCGCGCGGAAGGCCGGAGCCATGGTCTTGACGTGGTCGTTGATGCCCTCACGCTCGAAGATGTCGAGGTTGGCCATCGCGACAGCGGCCGAAACCGGGTGCCCGCCAAAGGTGTAGCCGTGCCCGAACACGGTCTTGCCGTCGTTGAACGGCTCGAACAGCCGGTCGCTGGCGACCATCGCGCCCAGCGGCGAGTAGCCCGACGTCAGGCCCTTGGCGCTGGTGATGATGTCGGGAACGTAACCGAAGTCGTTGCACGCGAACATCGATCCGATCCGGCCGTAGGCACAGATCACCTCGTCGGAGACCAGCAGCACGTCGTACTCGTCGCAGATCTCGCGGACACGCTCGAAGTACCCGGGCGGCGGCGGGAAGCAGCCACCGGCGTTCTGCACGGGCTCGAGGAACACCGCGGCGACGGTGTCGGGGCCCTCGAACTCGATGGCCTCGGCGATCCGGTCGGCGCAGTAGCGGCCGAAAGCCTTTTCGTCGTGGGCATATTCGGCAGGTGCACGGTAGAAGTTGGTGTTCGGTGCGCGGAACCCGCCGGGGGTCAGCGGCTCGAACGGCGCCTTGAAGGCCGGGATGCCGGTGATCGCCAGCGCACCCTGCGGCGTGCCGTGGTAGGCGATCGAGCGCGAGACGACCTTGTGCTTGCCGGGCTTGCCGGTCAGCTTGAAGTACTGCTTGGCCAGCTTCCACGCGCTCTCGACGGCCTCGCCGCCGCCGGTGGTGAAGAAGACGCGGTTGAGGTCGCCCGGTGCGAAACTCGCGACGCGCTCGGCCAGTTCGATGGCAGGCGGGGTGGCGTAGGACCACAGCGGGAAGAACGACAGCTTCTCGGCCTGCTTGGCGGCGGCCTCGGCGAGTTCCTTGCGGCCGTGGCCGACCTGGACGACGAACAGGCCGCTCAGGCCGTCGATGTAGCTCTTGCCGGAGTCGTCGAAGATCTTGACGCCCTCGCCGCGCGTGATGATCGGCGGGGTGATGCCGTCACCATGGCGGGCGAAGTGGCCCCACAGGTGCCGGTTCGCCTTGGCGCCGAGATCCGTCGGCGCTGTTTGAGTGATATCTGCGGTTGTCATCTGGTTCCCCAATTGTATTGCTGTTTAACAAGTTTCAAATAAACGAGGGTCTCGGTGGATATCACTCCCGGTAATGCGCGAATCTTGGTGTTGAGTAGTTCCAGCAGGCTGTCGTCGTCCTCGCAGACAACCTCGACGATCGCGTCGAACGAGCCCGCGGTCAGCACCACGTAGTCAACGGATTCGATCTGGGCGAGTTTCTCGGCCAGCTTGGTGGTGTCGCCGGTGCAACGGATCCCGATCATCGCCTGACGCGCGAAGCCCAACTGCAACGGGTCGGTGACCGCGACGATCTGCATGACGCCGGCGTCGACCATGCGTTGCACACGCTGTCGCACGGCGGCCTCGGACAGGCCGACGGCCTTGCCGATGCCGGCGTAGGACCGCCTGCCGTCGGCCTGCAGCTTCTCGATGATTGCCTTGGACAATTCATCGAGCTGAAATGCACCGGGACGAGAATGGTTCACCCGTAGCGACGGCACGGGTGCCAGCTCGTGACCATCGGGGTTGGTCATGCCACGATTGTGCACGGAATCCGTTGTTTGGGGCAACAGTATCGATGAAATCGCTCGTTTGAAGGCACCCCGACTGCGGGATTGCGTAGGGATTGCGTAGCCGAACCGGGCTCCGATCGGTTAGCGTTGGCCCATGAGTGTGGCAGTAAAAGTCGCGAGCAGTTGGATCAATGGTGCCTCGGTGGAGACCTCCGGGGAAACCCACCAGATCATCGACCCGGCGACGGGCAAATCGGTCTCCGAGTACAACCTGGCCACCGCGGCCGACGTGGACACCGCCGTCGCTGCTGCACGCGCCGCATTTCCCGCGTGGGCGGGCGCAACCCCGGCCGAGCGTTCGGCCGTTCTGGCGAAGCTGGCCAAGCTGGCCGACGAGCACGCCGAGCAGTTCGTGGCCGAAGAGGTCAGCCAGACCGGCAAACCCGTCCGCCTGGCCACTGAGTTCGACGTACCCGGCAGCGTCGACAACATCGATTTCTTTGCCGGCGCGGCCCGGCACCTCGAAGGCAAGGCGACCGCCGAGTACTCCGGTGACCACACGTCGAGCATCCGCCGCGAGGCCGTCGGTGTGGTCGCGACCATCACCCCGTGGAACTACCCGCTGCAGATGGCCGTGTGGAAGGTGATCCCGGCACTGGCCGCGGGCTGCGCCGTGGTGATCAAACCCGCCGAGATCACGCCGCTGACCACGCTGACCCTGGCCAGGCTGGCCAGCGAGGCCGGTCTGCCCGACGGGGTGTTCAACGTCGTCACCGGATCGGGTGCCGAGGTGGGCACCGCGCTGGCCGGGCACCGCGACGTCGACGTCGTGACGTTCACGGGCTCCACCGCGGTCGGCCGCAAGGTCATGGCCTCCGCGGCCGTCCACGGCCACCGCACCCAGCTGGAACTGGGCGGCAAGGCCCCGTTCGTGGTGTTCTCTGACGCCGATCTCGACGCCGCCGTCCAGGGCGCGGTGGCCGGTGCGCTGATCAACACCGGACAGGACTGCACGGCCGCGACGCGCGCCATCGTCGCCCGCGAGCTCTACGACGACTTCGTCGCGGGCGTCGCCGAGGTGATGGGCAAGATCGTCGTCGGCGATCCGCACGATCCCGACACCGACCTCGGGCCGCTGATCTCGTACGCGCACCGCGACAAGGTGGCGGGCATGGTGGCGCGGGCGCCGCAGCAGGGTGGACGCGTCGTCACCGGCGGTGAGGCTCCCGATCTGCCCGGCGCGTTCTACCGCCCGACGCTGATCGCCGACGTCGACGAGTCCTCCGAGGTGTACCGCGACGAGATCTTCGGCCCGGTGCTCACGGTGCGCTCGTTCACCGACGACGACGACGCGCTGCGCCAGGCCAACGACACCGAGTACGGTCTGGCGGCCTCGGCGTGGACCCGCGACGTGTACCGCGCGCAGCGCGCCTCACGCGAGATCAACGCGGGCTGTGTGTGGATCAACGACCACATCCCGATCATCAGCGAGATGCCGCACGGCGGTGTCGGTGCGTCGGGCTTCGGCAAGGACATGAGCGACTACTCGTTCGAGGAGTACCTCACCATCAAGCACGTGATGAGCGACATCACGGGTGTGGCCGAAAAGGAATGGCACCGCACCATCTTCAACAAGCGATAGCGCCGAGACGACGGTTTGTGGTGTGGAAACGCGGTTTTCCCGCCACAAACCGTAGTGTCGGCGGTCGTGGAAGGCGGCGCGACCGAGCGTTATCGTCTGAAGTGTGACCACCGCCGCGCGGACGGACCAGTTCGAGGCGCTGCGACCCCACCTCTTGGCGGTCGCCTACCGCTTGACGGGGACCTACGCCGACGCCGAGGACATCGTCCAAGAGGCGTGGATCAGATGGGCCGGCCAGGAGGCGCCCATCGAAAACCTCCAGGCCTGGCTGACCACCGTCGTCAGCCGCCTCGGCCTGGACCGTTTGCGATCGGCCGCGCACCGTCGTGAGTCCTATTACGGTGAGTGGCTGCCCGAACCCGTGGTGACCGGCATCGACGGCAACGATCCGCTCAACGCCGTGGTGGCGGGTGAGGACGCGCGCTTCGCGGCGATGGTGGTGCTCGAACAGCTCAGCCCCGACCAGCGCGTCGCGTTCGTCCTGCACGACGGCTTCGGCGTGCCGTTCCCCGACATCGCCGACGTCCTCGGCGTGAGCGCGGCCTCGGCGCGGCAACTGGCATCGCGGGCGCGACGCGCGGTCGCCGACGCTCCACCGCCGGTCGACGACAACACCCACAACGAGATCGCAGGGGCGCTGATGGCGGCGCTGGCCGCGGGCGACATGGACGGCGTCGTGCGCCTGCTGCACCCGGACGTCACGTTCACCGGCGACTCGAACCGCAAGGCGCCGACGGCGCCGCGCGTCATCCACGGGCCCGAGAAGGTCGCGCGGTTCCTGTTCGGGCTCGCGCGACGCTACGGGCCGAACTGGTTGGCCGGCGCGCAATTGGCCCTCATCAACGGCGAACTGGGCACCTACACCCCGGGTGCGCCCGCGGGGGACGGGTATCCCGAACTGCTGCCGCGCATCACCGCGATGACGGTGCGCGACGGCAAGGTCTGTGCGGTGTGGGACGTCGCAAATCCCGACAAGTTCACCGGTTCACCACTCGGCGCCGCGGTCAGACGCCCATGATGCCCGGCGACCGGGGAAACCTGGGCCAGACGTTCGGCTGGATCGTGAACCGCGGCATGGACAAGATGCGTCACCGCGAGGCGTTCGAGATCGGGGAGCCGACCGCTGCCGACTTCACGGGCTTCGAGCGTCACCGCCAGATCCTGCTGGTGACGTTCAAACGCTCCGGTGAGGCCGTGCCCAGCCCCATCAACCACGGCGTCGCGGACGGCAAGCTGTACGTGCGCACCGAGGCGTCGACCGCGAAGGTCAAGCGAATCCGCAACAATCCCAACGTGATCGTCGCGCCGTGCACCCTGCGGGGCAGGCCCAGCGGGCCGGTGGTCGCGGGCACCGCGCGCATCCTGGGAGAGTCCGAGCACGCGCGCGCCGACGCCGTGATCGAGGCCAACTGGAGCCTGCCGATGAAGCTGTTCGAGCGCACCCTCGACAGGGGCAGTCGAACCTTCGGTGTGCCAATGGCTTACATCGAGATCAGCCCTGCTGGGCCCACGGGACCCGGCACGCATCCCCCGAGCTGAAGCCCTGCTCGGTGATGCCGAGTGCCGAATACATGCGCGCACGCATGTTCTCCACACCGATCTGGTAAGTCAGCTCGATCACGCCATCGTCGCCGAAGCGCCTGCGCAGGTCGGCCACCTGTTCGTCGGTGACGGCGTGCGGGTCGGTGGTCATCGCGTCGGCGTAGGCGATCGCGGCGCGCTCGTCCTCGTTGAACGACGGTGAGGTGGCGTAGTCGTCGATGTGCTTCAGCCGCTCGACGTCCAGATTCTCCAGCCGCATCAGCATCGAGCCGAAGTCCACGCACCACGAGCAGCCCACCGTGCGGGCCGTCCAGAACACCGCGAGCTCACGGACACTGGCGGGCAGCTTCTTCGACCCGCCCTGCAGCAGGCCCTCGTGCACGGCGTTGGCGAGCAGCAGCCGCGGATGGTGCGCCGCCACCGTGAACGGTTCGGGCACCTCACCGAAGCGCTTCTTGGCGTAGCGGTACATCAGCCGGGTCAGCAGACCGGCCTGTTGCGGGGGAAGGGGAGCGATTCTCGTCTTCGTTTCGGTCATATCTGTCAGACGAGGCAGCGCCGCAGAGTGTGACAGGGATGTGGGACAGGACCCCGAAACGAGTGTTGGCTTGTGTTCCAGATCCGGAAGGATCCTGGTACACAAGCCAACACTCGACGATAAGAAACTCAGCGCGCGAACATCAGCGCGCGCTTTACCTCCTGGATCGCCTGGGTCACCTGGATGCCACGCGGGCAGGCCTCGGTGCAGTTGAACGTCGTGCGGCAGCGCCACACCCCGTCGACCTCGTTGAGGATGTCGAGACGCTCGGCGGCGGCCTCGTCACGCGAATCGAAGATGAACCGGTGCGCGTTGACGATCGCGGCCGGACCGAAGTACGAACCCTCGCTCCAGTACACCGGGCAGCTCGTGGTGCAGCAGGCACACAGGATGCACTTGGTGGTGTCGTCGTAGCGGGCGCGGTCGGTCGGGCTCTGGATGCGCTCCTTGGTGGGCGGGTTGCCGCTGGTCACCAGGAACGGCTTGACGGCACGGTAGGCGTCGAAGAACGGCTCCATGTTCACCACCAGGTCCTTCTCCACGGGCAGGCCGCGGATGGGCTCGATGGTGATGGTGAGCTGCTTGTTGGGGTTCTTCGGCAGCATGTCGCGCATCAGCACCTTGCACGCCAACCGGTTGACGCCGTTGATCCGCATGGCGTCCGAGCCGCACACGCCGTGCGCGCAGGACCGGCGGAACGTCAGCGTGCCGTCCAGGTACCACTTCACGTAGTGCAGCAGGTTGAGCAGACGGTCGCTGGGCAGGCACGGAACCCGGAAGCTCTGCCAGCCTGCGGCGTCGGGGTTCTCGGGGTTGAACCGTGCGATCTTGAGGGTGACCATCACGGCGCCCTCGGGCACGGGCGGCAGCTCGGGGTCGCCGGCTTCCGGCTTGTCTATGACGGGTGCACTCATATTCAGTACTTCCGCTCCATCGGCTCGTACCGGGTCTGGACGACGGGCTTGTAGTCCAGCCGGATATCGGACAGCAGGTCGGTGCCCTGCTTGTAGGCCATGGTGTGGCGCATGTAGTTGGTGTCGTCGCGGTTGGGGTAGTCCTCGCGCGCGTGTCCGCCGCGGGACTCCTTGCGGTTGAGGGCGCCGACGACGGTCACCTCGGCAAGCTCAAGCAGGAAGCCAAGCTCGATGGCCTCCAGCAGGTCGCTGTTGTAGCGCTTGCCCTTGTCGTGCACCGTGATTCGCGAGTAGCGCTCCTTGAGCGCGTGGATGTCGGTGAGCGCCTGCTTGAGCGTCTCCTCGGTGCGGAACACCGCGGCGTTGTTGTCCATGGACTGCTGCAGCGCACCGCGGATGTCGGCGACGCGCTCGTTGCCGTGCTCGGACAGGATGTCACCGACCCAGCCGACGACCATCTCGGCCGGGTTCTCGGGCATGTCCACGAAGTTGTGGTTCTGCGCGTACTCGGCCGCGGCGATGCCGGCGCGGCGGCCGAACACGTTGATGTCCAGCAGCGAGTTGGTGCCCAGACGGTTGGCGCCGTGCACCGACACACACGCACACTCGCCCGCGGCGTACAGGCCGGGGATGACGTTGGTGTTGTCGCGCAGCACCTGGCCGTGGACCGTGGTCGGGATGCCGCCCATGACGTAGTGGCACGTCGGGTACACCGGCACGAGTTCCTTGACCGGGTCCACACCGAGATAGGTGCGGGCGAACTCGGTGATGTCGGGCAGCTTGGCCTCGAGCACATCCTCACCGAGGTGGCGCACGTCGATGTAGACGTAATCCTTGTTCGGTCCGGCGCCGCGGCCTTCGAGGACCTCGAGCACCATCGAGCGGGCCACGATGTCGCGCGGCGCGAGGTCGACGATCGTCGGCGCGTAGCGCTCCATGAACCGCTCGCCCTCGCCGTTGAGCAACCGGCCGCCCTCGCCGCGCACGGCCTCGGAGATCAGGATGCCCAGGCCGGCCAGGCCCGTCGGGTGGAACTGGTGGAACTCCATGTCCTCCAAGGGAAGTCCCTTGCGGAAGACGATGCCCAGGCCGTCACCGGTCAGCGTGTGGGCGTTGGAGGTGGTCTTGTACATCCGGCCCGACCCGCCCGTGGCGAACACGATCGCCTTGGCGTGGAAGACGTGGATGTCGCCGGTGGCCAGTTCGTAGGCGATGACGCCGGTGGCGACCGGACCCGCCGGGGTCTCGGTCAGTGCGATGTCGAGCGCGTAGAACTCGTTGAAGAACTCGACGTCGTGCTTGACGCAGTTTTGGTACAGCGTCTGCAGGATCATGTGGCCCGTGCGGTCGGCGGCGTAGCAGGCGCGGCGCACCGGGGCCTTGCCGTGGTCACGGGTGTGCCCGCCGAAGCGGCGCTGGTCGATGCGGCCCTCGGGGGTGCGGTTGAACGGCATCCCCATCTTCTCGAGGTCGAGGACCGCGTCGATGGCTTCCTTGCACATGATCTCGACGGCGTCCTGGTCGGCGAGGTAGTCGCCGCCCTTGACGGTGTCGAAGGTGTGCCACTCCCAGTTGTCTTCTTCGACGTTGGCCAGCGCGGCACACATGCCGCCCTGCGCCGCACCGGTGTGGCTACGCGTGGGGTACAGCTTGGTCAGCACCGCGGTGCGTGCCCGCGGGCCTGCCTCGACGGCCGCCCGCATGCCGGCGCCGCCTGCGCCGACGATGACGACGTCGTAGCGATGTTCCTGAATCATCCTGCGTCCTTTATGAAATATTCGCGTCGAAGGTGACCAGTACGTAGCTGCCCAGCACCAACGTGAAACCTGTCGCCAGCAGCAGAAGCGAGTTCAGCCAGAACTTCGTGACGTTCTTGCGGGCGTAGTCACCGATGATGGTGCGCATGCCGTTGGCGCCGTGGATCATTGCCAACCAGAGCAGTGCCATGTCCCAGATCTGCCAGAACGGCGAGGCCCAGCGCTCTGCGACGTAGTTGAAATCGATCCGGTACACGCCGTCCTGCCACATCAGCATGATGAACAGGTGGCCGAGCGCCAGGAACACCAGCGCAATGCCGGAGAACCGCATGAACAGCCAGGCGTACTTCTCGAAGTACGGGATGCCGCGAGGCTTGCGCGGCGCGCGCGGGTGATCGAGCGCGGCCGGGCGATCGTGCTCACGTTCCATCACGGGCGCCGGGCGCCCCAGGCGGGATTCGCCTGCCCCTGGCGCGCTCACAGGAACCGCTCCACCATGTGCATACCGATAACTCCCACTGCTGCGATGAAGATCACCAGGAAGAGGCCGGCGATGACAGCCAGCATCTGCCGCTGGTAGCGCGGGCCCTTGGCCCAGAAGTCGATGAGGATGACGCGGATGCCGTTGAGTGCGTGGTACAGCACAGCGGCGACCAGGCCGATCTCCATCAGTCCGACGATCGGGGTCTTGTACGTCTCGATGACCTCGTTGTAGGCCTGCGGGCTCACGCGGACCAGTGCGGTGTCGAGAACATGGACAAAAAGGAAAAAGAAAATCGTGGCACCGGTAATGCGGTGCAAGACCCAAGACCACATCCCCGGATCACCGCGATAAAGGGTGCGCCGGCGTGTCTTCTTGGGTTGCGGAGCCGGTACCTCCGTCTGCGTACTCATCGGTCCCTCCAACGCCATCGGTGGATGTCTGGGGACCGGTCTGTCGACTAGCCCCAAACCATCGGGGCGAACTCTAATCCCCTTTGTAGACCTGAACGAACTACGGTGTAGCGGTTTGGCCGGTTAACCAGGACGAAGTTAGGCTTACCTATCCTTATTGCGGGGCGTTGAGCGGTGGTTTTCGGAATGCATTCAGAACGGGGCCGGTGAAATCGACATGAACGCAGACGTGAATTGGATTGCCCTGCGCAGCAAGGCAATCGAGGTCTCTCGGCACGCGTACGCGCCCTATTCGGGTTTTCCGGTCGGTGCGGCCGCACTGGTCGATGACGGCCGGACGGTGACCGGCTGCAATGTGGAGAATGTCTCATATGGTCTAGGTCTCTGTGCCGAGTGTGCTGTGGTCTGCGCCCTCCATTCCGGAGGCGGCGGACGCCTCGTGGCGCTGTCCTGTGTGGGCCCCGACGGAGGCGTTCTGATGCCGTGCGGGCGCTGCCGGCAGGTGTTGCTCGAACACGGCGGGTCCGAGTTGCTCATCGATCACCCGCGCGGGCCCCGGCCGCTGCGCGAATTGCTTCCCGACGCGTTCGGGCCCGACGATCTCGGGCGCCGCTAACGTCAAGCGGTTCAAGGGCTCCGGGCGTGCGACCCGCCGTCACGCGGTTACCGACGAGTAAGTTCGTGGGTCAGTAGGATCCGGGTATCGACGCGCCAACCATCATCCGAACCAAACGCGACGGCGGTGTGCTGTCCGACGACGCCATCGACTGGGTGATCGACAACTACACCCGCGGCCGGGTCGCCGACGAACAGATGTCCGCGCTGCTGATGGCGATCTTCCTGCGCGGTATGACGCCGGGCGAGATCACCCGCTGGACAGCGGCCATGGTGAACTCGGGGGAGCGGTTCGACTTCACCGATCTTGAACGTGACGGCAGGCCACTGGCTTTGGTCGACAAGCACTCGACCGGTGGCGTCGGCGACAAACTCACCATCCCGCTGGTGCCGGTGGTGATCGCCTGCGGCGCCGCCGTGCCGCAGGCCGCTGGACGCGGACTCGGCCACACCGGAGGCACCCTCGACAAGCTCGAAGCGATCCCGGGGTTCAGCGCCGAGCTCACCAAAACCCAGATCCGCCAACAGCTTTGCGGGGTGGGGGCGGCGATCTTCGCCGCCGGGGAGCTCGCTCCCGCAGACCGCAAGATCTACGCACTGCGAGACGTCACGGCCACCACCGAATCCCTGCCCTTGATCGCCAGCTCGATCATGAGCAAGAAACTCGCCGAAGGTGCGCGTGCGCTGGTGCTCGACGTCAAGGTCGGGCGCGGGGCGTTCCTCAAGACCGAGGCCGAGTCTCGCGAGCTTGCTCGCACCATGGTCGAACTCGGCAACGACTACGGCGTGCCCACCCGTGCGCTGCTCACCGACATGAACCGGCCGCTGGGGCTCTCGGTGGGCAATGCGGTCGAGGTCGCGGAATCTCTCGACGTCCTCGCCGGCGGCGGGCCTGCCGACGTCGTCGAGCTGACCGTGGCGCTGGCGCGCGAGATGCTGGCCGCAGCGGGCATCGACGGTGTCGATCCCGCGGAGACGCTGCGCGACGGGTCGGCGATGGATCGCTTCCGTGCCCTCGTCGCCGCCCAGGGCGGCGATCTCAGCCTGCCGCTGCCGATCGGCGCGGCATCCGAGACCGTCACCGCGCCCCGCGGTGGCGTGATGGGCGACATCGACGCCATGGGGGTGGCGATGGCCGCCTGGCGCCTGGGCGCCGGACGTGCGCAGCCCGGTGAACCCGTCCAACTCGGCGCCGGGGTGCGGCTGCACCGTCGGCCGGGGGAGCCTGTCGTCGCCGGCGAGACACTCTTCACGCTCTACACCGACACCCGGGATCGGCTGCCTGCCGCGCTCGGCGAGCTCGACGGCGCCTGGTCCGTCGGCGACGCCCCACCGCAAGAGCTCCCGCTGATCATCGACTGCATCGACTGACGGCGACCGACGCTGGCCGACGGCGCATTTTGACCGAAGCCGATCACCCCCGGTCCCACCGCGAGCGTGCGCCGAGTGCTGACAAAACACGGCGCGCCGGGCAGCAGACATGCACGCTCGCGGTGCTGTGCCGCAGCCTTGCCTTGCCGCAGCCCCAAGCCAGAGACACTCTTACCTTTCACCCGGATGATGGAAGGCATGAGTACGCCGCTGAGTTTGGAGAAGATCACCAACGCCCCCAAGGCCCTGCTACACGACCATCTCGACGGCGGGCTGCGCCCGGCCACCGTGCTCGACCTGGCCGGGCAGGTGGGCTACGACAACCTTCCCGCCACCGACGCCGACGAGCTGGCGACGTTCTTCCGCACGGCCGCGCACAGCGGCTCGCTGGTGCGGTACCTGGAACCGTTCGCGCACACCGTCGGCGTCATGCAGACACCCGAGGCGCTGCACCGGGTCGCGTTCGAGTGCGTGGAAGATCTCGCGGCCGACAACGTCGTGTACGCCGAGGTCAGGTTCGCCCCCGAACTGCACATCGACGGCGGGCTGTCGCTCGATGACGTGGTCGACGCGGTGCTGGCGGGTTTCGCCGACGGTGAGAAGGCCTCGGCCGCGGCCGGACGCACGATCGTCGTGCGGTGCCTGGTGACCGCGATGCGCCACGCCGCACGGTCCCGTGAGATCGCCGAACTGGCGATCCGGTTCCGGGACAAGGGCGTGGTGGGCTTCGACATCGCCGGCGCCGAGGCCGGTTACCCGCCGTCGCGGCATCTCGACGCGTTCGAGTACATGCGAAGCAACAACGCACGCTTCACCATCCACGCCGGCGAGGCGTTCGGGCTGCCGTCGATCCATGAGGCCATCGCGTTCTGTGGTGCCGACCGGCTGGGGCACGGGGTGCGCATCGTCGACGACATCTCCGAACTACCCGACGGCACGCAGCAGCTCGGCAGGTTGGCATCCCTGTTGCGCGACAAGCGGATCCCGCTGGAGATGTGCCCCAGCAGCAACGTGCAGACCGGCGCGGTCAAGAGCATCGCAGAGCATCCGTTCGACCGGCTGGCGCGGCTGCGGTTCCGCGTCACGGTCAACACCGACAACCGGTTGATGAGCGACACCACCATGAGCCAGGAGATGCACCGCCTGGTCGAGGCGTTCGGCTACGGCTGGTCGGACCTGGAGCGGTTCACCATCAACGCGATGAAGTCCGCGTTCATCCCGTTCGACCAGCGCCTCGCGATCATCGATGAGGTGATCAAGCCGCGCTATGCGGTGCTCGTCGGCTGAGCGCGGCCCGCTACTCCTGACGGAGCCGGGACTCCACGAACCGCACCAGGGACTCCCACTGCTCGACGGCCTTGGCGTACGGCGCGTCGGGGGCGTCGTGGTCGTCCGGTTCCAGGACGTGCGCGACGAACGCGCCGAGCGGCTGGTCGGTGCTCAGCGTCTCGTCGACGGTCTTGTCCTCGGAGTAGTCGCTGACATCGCGCAGCAACTCCACCGCGAGTTCGAGCTGATCGCGGTCGATCGCCTCGGGCCCGTCGGCGATGTCGTCGGCGATACCGCTGAGCACGTAGACGTTCTCGTCGGTGACCTCGACGCGCAGCGATCCGTCGGTGGCCGCGGTGCGGATGTCGTCGTAGGTCGCGAGGTCCGACAGGTCGTGGTCGTGCTCGTCGGCGAGGTAACGCGCCAGGGTGCGCTCGGACGGGAACACGCTGATGCGGCCGTTGCGGCCCAGGAACACGGGCTGGTCGTCGAGGTAGCAGCGCAGCGTGTAGAAGGTGCCGGTGCCGGTCATGATGCGGACCGGGTCGATGCCGACCTTGAGCCAGAAGTCCTCGTCACCGCCGAGCACGCCGGTGCCAGCGGTCGCGGGCGCGACGACGACGGCGTCATCGTCATCGTCGTCGGATTCGTCGGTGTCGGCTTCGGTGTCGGCCTCGGCATCTTCGGTGTCCTCGACCGCGATGTCCTCGTCGTCCTCTTCGGGCGCGGGCTCGTCGAGTTCGGCTTCGGCCTTCTTGACCGCGGCCGCGTCGATGTCCTCGGGGATCGCGACGATCTCGTCAATGGCGTCGACCACACCGTCCCAGCCGCGCAGGATCACGGTTTCGATCTCGCCCCAGCGCTTGCGGCCGCTGCGGCCGCTGAACGCCTCGATGCCGCCGCCGACCGTCGACAGCACGGGGTTGCCGTTGAAGAACCTGTTGACGGCGGCCAGGTCGCACACCGAACCGATCGACGCCGCGATCGCCAGCGTCCGTCGCAGCGCCTCGACCGAATCCTCGGTCGGCTTCTCCGCGACGACCTCGGGCACGCCGACCAGGTCGTAGTGGCGGTCCTCGGCCGGGTCGAGTTTGTGGGCGTTGGCCTCGGTCAGCTTCTCCCACGCCGGATGGTCGGTGAGGTCGTTGTCGCTGTTGGTGCGGACGAATGCGACCAGGTCGGCCACCGTTTCGAAGGCGAACAGGTCCTCGTCCTTGCCGAGAAATGCCTCCCACTCGTCGCCGGCGTCACGCCAGCGCGGAGCCCACAGTGTGTAGAGGTCGCCCTTGGTCAGCCCAAGCCGGACCGGCACGATGTCAGCAGCCATGCGGCACAGCCTAACGGCGTACCCCTGATGCCCAGTCAGGTTGCCTGCTGTTTCGAGGCGCCGCTGGTCCGAATCAGTCTTCGAGCCCGGCAACCAGGCCGTCGAGCACACGCCGGCGTGACGCGGCGTCGGAGCGTTCGGACTGGTCAGCGCGCAGCCGCGCCAGCTCTTCGGCGACCGCCTCCAGCGTCTGCAGGCGCGCCCGCGCCTGCGCCGTGATCTCCTCGAACGGTCCGCTCATGCCGTGGGCCGCCAGAACCCTTGGAACCCCTGCCCGGCGTTGGTGGTGCGGATGGGGGAGAGCTGCACGGGATCACCCGCCTCGATCATGGTGTTCGGTCCGACGATCATCGCGACGTGCCCGTCCCACACCGCGAGGTCCCCGGGTCGCAGCGCGTTGGCGGCGACCGCCGCGCCGATGTCCTGCTCCTGCGCCAGCCGCGGGATGTTCAGACCCGCTTCGCGATAGGCCCACTGTGTCAGCCCACTGCAGTCCAGTCCCACCCCCGGTGTGGTACCGCCCCAGTGATACGGCACACCCAGTTGCGTCAGCGCATGCCGCACGGCGCTGGCCGCCACGGCATTCGGGGCCATCGTGGTGCTGCCGTCGGGAAGTCGCACCGCGACACCGTCGCCGAACATCGCGGCATCCGGTGTGTCGAGCAGGCCGCCCGGGGCGGCCTCGGGCGCCGAGAAGGCGGGCGCGAATGCCGACGGCGAGCCCGAACCGAGGTTCGGTCCGAGCCCGGAGAACCCGCTCGCGCGCATCGCCGGTACCGCACCCGAGAAGCCTGCAGGCACTGCGACGGGTGCCGATGTGACCGTCCCGGCGTGCCCGTCGAGTTCGGCGCGCAGTTCCTCGATGACGGCAAGGGCCTCACGCAGGGCGCGCTGGGCCTCGGCCACAAGCTCTTCGGCGACGCCCGGTTCGTCGAGTCGGGGCTCGAGGGCGGCCGCGCGCTGTTCGAAGGCTTCGATGACGGCGTCCAACCGCGCCTGCGCACGCGCGACCGCGGTCCCGGCCTCGCGTGCGACGCCGCTGAGCATCCCGGCGCGATCGGCCAGTGCCCGCGCGGTGGCGGCGGTGACGGCGGAGAACTCGCCGGCCGCGTCGGAGGCCGTGCCCGCCCACCCGTCGGAGACCCGCGCCCACGATGCCTCGGCCGCTGCGGCGAGGTCGGTGAGCGCGCTCCGCACGGAAGACAGCGCCGCGACGGGCGGATCGGTCGCGACCCAGCCCGGCCCGACCAGCGTCCGCAGATCGTGCAGCGGTGCGGCGAGTGCGTGAACCAGTGCGCCCGGCATACGGACCTACAAGAGCGTTGCGGCGTGGTGTCCGGCGGCGTCGTAGGCCGCGGCGTTGCGCTGCGCCGTCACACCGGCCTGAACGACCTGATCGCCCAGCGCGGCAACAGCTTTCGCTTGAGCATCCAGGGCGTCGAGGAAGACGGCCGCAAACCGGTCGGCGGCCGGGCCGAGGCTGGGCAGATGTGACGGCAGCGTCCGCAACACCGCCGCCAGGGCGGCGAGGTCGGCGGTGTGCGCGGCGCATGCGGCGCCGTGCGCGCGGATGGTGCCGGTATCGGCGAACAGAGCGAGCATGACGTTATGACGCACGGCAGCGCCGTTCGGTTCCGCTGCCGTGCGTTTTCGTCAGCCCGCGACCCGCCGGTCCTCGCGTGCCTGAAGTTCGTCGTCGTCGACGAAGGTGAGCATCGGTTGGCCCGGCGCGCACATCATGGTCACGGTGAAGCGGACCGGGATGTCACTGCGGTTGTTGCCGTCCTGGTAGTGGATGACATCGCCGCCGGGCTCCCAGAACGCTTCACTGGCGCGCACGACGCGCGGCGGTTCGCCTTCGAGTTCGAACAGCATCTCGCCTTCCAGCACGTAGCCGAACGCGGGTCCGGAGTGGCGGTGCGGGGGAGAGCCGGGGTCACCGGGCGGGAATTCGACGACGATGGTCATGGCGTGCGCGCCTTCGGGGAAGTGTGGCTCATGCACCTCCTGCACCACGGTGATCGCGGTCTTCCATGCCTCGCTTCGGGTGGTGTTGCCGGACATGACGGTCTCCTCTCAGACGGCTGCGCCGCCGCCGTCGGCGTGCAGGGTGGACCCGGTGATGAAGCTCGCGCGCGGTGAGCACAGGAACAGCACCGCGTGGGCGATCTCCTCGGGCTGCGCGGTGCGACCCAGCGGCAGGGCTTTGCCCAGTTGTTCGTTGGTGTCGCCCCATTCGGCTTCGACCCCTTCGGTCCGGGTCGGCCCGGGTGCGACGCTGTTGACGCGGACCCCGCGCGGACCGAATTCGGCGGCCCATGTGCGGGTGAGGGATTCGACGGCGGCTTTCGACGCGCTGTAGGTCGAGGCGCCCGCGACGCCCTTGGACGCGACCATCGACGTGACGTTGACGATGCTGCCCCGGCCGCGTGCGAACATGCCGGGAGCCAGTTGAGCCACCAGGAAATACGTTCCGCGCACGTTGGTGTCGAAGGTGCGCTCGTAGGAGGCGATGTCCTGCTCGACGGTGAGCGCGCCGGGGAAGCTCGCGGCGTTGTTGACGACGATGTCGGCCGTATCGCATTGCTCGGCAAGCGCCTTGACCGACTGCAGATCCGACAGGTCGGCCTGCACGAATCGCACGTTGTCGCCGAGTTCGGCGGCTGCGGCCGCGCCGCGATCGGCATTACGGCCGGTGATGGTCACGCGGGCGCCTTCTCTGGCCAGCAGGTCGGCGCACGCGCGGCCGATGCCCGCGGTGCCTCCGGTGACCAACGCGTGGTATCCGCTGAGTTGCATGTGTTCCTCTCGTGATCAGGCGGCGCAGTCCGCGCTCGCCTGGGTGTTGTCGGTGACTTCGGTGTCCTGGTTGAGTGCGGCCCGCAGGCGCTGACGCGCACGGGCGATCCGCGACATCACGGTCCCCACCGGAATTCCCATCAGCACAGCGGTTTCGGCGTAGGTGAAGCCCTCGATGTCGGCGTAGTACACCACCGTGCGGAACCCCTCGGGCAGCGCATCGAGTGCCGTGCGCACATGCGCGTCGGGAATCGTGTCGAGCGCCTCGTCCTCGGCCGATCGCCATCCCGGGCTCACGTGCAGCGCGCCCGCCGCGAGGTCACCGTCGGTGACCTCGTCGACGCAGAACGTCGCGGGGCGTCGTTGCGTCATGCGGTGTGTGCTGATCCACCTGTTGTGCATGATGCGGAACAGCCAGGCGCGCAGGTTGGTGCCGGGGCGGAACCGGCGGAATCCGACGTAGGCGTTCAGCAGAGCATCCTGCACCAGATCCTCGGCGTCGGCCTCGGTGCGGGCCAGCCGGCGCGCAGTGCGAAGCAGAGAGGGCTGGTACGGCATAGCGTCGCGGATGAACCGCGCGGTGAGTTCGGCCTCCGATTCCAGGTCATCCAGGTCCGGTGGCAAGGTCATGAGAATCCCCGATCTCGCTCGTGTGCAGCGCTGCGTGGGGCTGCCATCTCAGGCTCGTCGCTCCACTTCGAAAGCGGACCCTTGAAAACCCGTGGTTCGTGGGCCGTGGGTGCGCAACTGCCTGCGTGAGGTGATGCCGAGCTTGACGAACACCTTGCGCAGGTGCCATTCCACGGTGTGGGGGCTGATGAACAACTGCGCGGCGATCTCCTGATTGGTCAGTCCCCGCGCGGCCAGGCCCGCGATCTGGGTCTCCTGCGCGGTCAACTGCTCGCCCGAACGGCCAGGCACCCTGCGGGCCGTAGGGCCCGCGGCGACCAGTTCGCGGCGTGCCCGTTCGGCGAATGCCTGTGCGCCGATCCGGACGAACACCTCGTGGGCGGCGGTGAGCTCGCGGACGGCGTCGGGCCGTCGGTTGGCACGACGCAGCCATTCCCCGTACCGCAGCCGGGCGCGTGCCGCCTGCACGGTGAGCCGCGTGCGCTCGTAGTGCTCGATGGACTCCCGGTGCAGACCGTCGGCGCGCCGGCCGCTCGACAGCAGTGCCCGGCCGCCGGCCAGCGCCGCCGCGGCCCACGCGGTGCCGGCCTGCGTCGTGCGTTCCTCCAGCAGGTACAGGGCCTCGGTCGCCGAGTCGCGTTGACCGCACCGCGTACCCGCCTCGATCAACTCGACGAGCGTGCCGCCGTGGAACCCGAGATCCTCGTACTCGCAGGCCTGCTGGGCCGCGGCGAACGCCTGTTCGTAGTGCCCGAGACCGTTGTTGAGCACGGCCACGGCATGGCCGGCGACGCCCACCGCACGGCCCGCGCCGAGCCCCTCGGTCAGACGCGTCGTCTCGGCGACGTCACCGCGCCATGCCGCGAGCATCGCCGCGTGTGCGCCCCGGTCCGATGCCTCGGCGAGAAGCTCTGCCGCGGAGGAGAATTCACCACACTGCAGGTGCAGTCCAGCACGGAAGGCGAGGGCCTCGGGCAGCAGCGCGAGCGCGCCGGAATGCCGAACGTCCTGCAGCAGCGCTGTCGACGCCGTATGCCACGCGTCGTCGTCCCAGCAGTCTGCGACGGCGGCCTCCAGCAGCATCGGAACCGTCGGCCACAACGAGGCCGGTGATACCGAGAGGGCGCGTCGCAGGGGCCCGATGGCCGACGGTCCGCACGCGATACGCGTGGCCAGCGCGTCGAGCAGCAGGTCGCCGGCCTCGTCCCGGGCGGTAGCGGACCGGGCGGATTCGGCGGCCTCCTTGAGGATGTGCGCCTCCCCGCTGCGGCCCGCGGAGATCGCGGCGGCAAGGGCGTCCCGATGGACCTCGCAGGCCGCGCGGGTGTCCAGCGCGCCGAGGCCGTGCGCGACATCGAGAAGAGCCGAGGCCGGCCCGTCGTCGAGGAGGAGACGCAACCGTGTGGCCAGCGCGCGCTGGGCCGCGCCGAGGGGTCCCGCCTCGGCGATGCCGAGCAGGTCGAGCGACGTACTGTGTTCACCGGCAACGTATTTCGCCTCGGCCGCGGCGAGTGCGCGCGCGGCCCGCCGCGCCGGATCGGCCGTCAGCGCCGTCGCACGCTCCCAGAACGCGGCCGCGGCCACCACGCCGCCGGTGTCCCGTGCGGAAACCACCGCCTCCTGCAGTTGCGTCGCCACGGTCTCGTCGGGACCGTTCGCGGCATTGGCGGCGTGCCAGGCGCGCCGCGCCGGATCCAGCGTGGCGTCGGTGGCCTGCGCGAGCGCACGGTGCACCGTGCGTCGCTCGTCGAGACGCGCCGTCCGGTAGATCACGGTCCGCAGATAGGGTTCGCGGAACCACACGCGGGCTCCCATCTCGACCAAGCCGGCCGTCTCGGCCGGTGCGAGGGCCCGCAAACCGATTCCGAGGATGTCCGCGGCCCGCGCGAGCAGCAGGGGATCGCCCGTCGGTTCGGCCGCGGCGACCAGCAGCAACCGGCGTGTCGGCTCCGGAAACTCCGAGGTCACACCGGGATTCGTCAACGCGAGCCGCATCCGCGGGTTGGTGAAGCCGCCGGCGACCTCGGCGGCCGCGAACGTCGCGGGCAACGCGTGCAGGGCCCGCGGATTGCCTCGGGTCTCGCCGACGATCCGGTCGCGCACCCGCGGATCGATGGGTCCGGGCAGCAACGCGTCGAACAGTTCACCGGCCTCGCAGTCGTTGAGCCTGCCGACCGTCAGTTCGGGCAGGCCCGGCAACGCGGTGCCGCAGCGCACCCCGAACAGCAACGCCAGCGGCGCGTCCGGCAGGCGGCGCGCCACGAACACCAGCGCCTGCAGCGATGCGTCGTCGACCCACTGTGCATCGTCGACGATGCACAGCACCGGTTTTGCGGCGGCCGCGGCCGCCATCAGTTCGACCACCGCGAGGCCCACCAGGAATCGGTCCGGCTGCGGGCCAGGACCGCGGCCGAAGGCCACGGTCAGCGCCTGCTGCTGCAGGTCCGGCAGCCGGTTCAGGTGATCCAGCAGTGGGGCACACACCTGCTGCAGGGCGGCGTAGGCGAGGTCCATGTCGGACGCGACACCCTTGACCCGCACCACCTGCACACCGGCAGAGCCGGTCTGCTCGTCGAAAACCCGGTCGAGCAGGGCGGTCTTACCCACCCCGGGTTCGCCGCGCAGCACCAGGGCCCGGCCGGTTCCGGACCGCAGGTCGGCACACACCTGCCGCAGTGCGCCGCGTTCGGTGGCCCGCCCGATCAGGTGTCGTTCCCCGCGTTGTGTCATCTGCTCGTCCACCTCTCGTGTCACCAGGTAGACCGGCCGGCCCGGTGATCTGTGACAGCCCGCGACCGTGGGATGCGTCACGCCGATCGCAGCCGGGACACAGCCGCGTGTGTTTGACTTCAGGCCATGGATCCGGCATCCAGTTCGGCGTCCGACCCGGCGTGGACGGATCTCTCCGAAGCGGAAGCGGTCTTCACCCGGGTGCGGCCGCGCCTCTTCGGTGTCGCCTACCGGATGACGGGTACGGTCGCCGAGGCCGAGGACGCCGTGCAGGAGGCGTGGTTGCGGTGGCAGGACACCGACCGCGCAGCGGTGACGGACCCCGTGCCGTTCCTGATGACGGTCGTGACGCGGATCTGCCTCAACGTGCTGCAGTCCGCGCGGGCGCGCCACGAAACCTACATCGGCCCGTGGCTTCCCGAACCCGTCGACACCACCGCCGATCCGGCACTGGGCGCCGAGCGCGGCGCGGCGCTGGAACTCGCGACGCTGATGTTGCTCGAACGCCTGGCACCGCCGGAGCGCGCCGCCTACATCCTGCGCGAGGCGTTCGACTACCCGTACGAACAGATCGCCGAGACCGTCGGTGTGTCGGTGCCCAACGCCAGGCAGCTGGTGAGCCGCGCACGCAGACGTCTCACGGCACGGCGCGCGGCGCCGGTGGCCACGGCCGAACAGGACCGCCTGCTGCGGGCTTTCGTCACCGCGGCGCGAAGCGGCGACCTCGACGCGCTCGAGGAGATCCTCGCCGAGGACGTCGTGAGCCACACCGACGGCAACGGCGCGCGCAACGCCGCGCAGATCCCGGTGGTCGGCCGTACGACGGTCGCCAAGTTCGTGCGTGCCTTCCGCAACCGGCTGTGGCCCGGTGCGAGCCTGCGGTGGATCACCGCGAACGGCCACTCCGCGGTGCTCGTCGTCCACGACGATTCTCCCGCCGCGTTTCTCACCGTCGCCGCGTCGGCCGACGGGATCCACCGGCTGCTGTGGGTGCTGGCCCCGGAGAAGCTCGTGGGAATCGCGCAGGCCCAGGGACGCTGATCACTCGACGAGCTTGCCGGCCGACGACACCTCACGCATGCGTGCCGAGATGTCGTGGGGGATATCGGCGATCGCCTCGTGTTCGATCTGGCCCGGTGTCGACCACACCAGGTTGACCCGCAGCCGCTCGTCGAGGTCGGGGTGATCGGAGCGGTTGTGGCACCCCCTGGTCTCCCGGCGCTCCCGTGCCGCCTCCAACGTCGCGCGCGCCGCCAGGATCCCGCTCTTGAGGTCGAAGGCATGCGCCAGATCGTGGAATCCGGCGATGTCGGGATGGACCGCGATGTCGGACAACTGCGCCTCGACGTCGTCGAGTTTCTCCAGCCCGACGTTCAGACCGTCCTCGTCGCGGATCACGCCGGCGTGCTCGGTCATCAGGTTGCGCACCGCGCGCTGCAGGTACCGCACGGTCTGCGAGCCGCGGGCACACAGCATCGCGTCGATCTCCTCGCGGGCGTCCGATATCGCGGCGGGGCAACGCTGTTGGGCAAGCAGGCGATTGGAGTAGGCGGCCGCGGCCCGGCCCACGATCTTTCCGTACACCAGCAGCTCGATGAGCGAATTGCCGCCCAGCCGGTTGGCCCCGTGCAGACCGCTCGCGGCCTCGCCCACCGCGTACAGGCCCACCACGTCGGTGCTGTGGTCCTCGGCGCGTACCCACACACCACCCATCGAGTAGTGGGCCGTCGGTGCGATCTCCACCGGCGTGGTGGTGATGTCGAGCAACTGCAGTTCCATGAGCGTCTGGTAGACGCGCGGCAGGCGCTGCATGATCTGCGTGCGGGGCAGGTGTGACACGTCCAGCCACACGCCGCCGCGCGGGGTGCCGCGGCCCTCCTTGATCTCGGTGTAGGCCGCGAGCGCGACGCGATCCCGCGTCGAGAGTTCCATGCGGTCGGGGTCGTAGCGCGCCATGAAACGCTCGCCGAGCGCGTTGCGCAGGATGCCGCCCTCGCCGCGCGCGGCTTCCGAAACCAGGGTGCCTGCCGAATCTTCCGGTTCCAGCAGGCCCGACGGGTGGAACTGCACCAGCTCTGGGTCGCGGATGCGGCCACCGGCCTCAACCGCCAGCCGGAACGCGTCCCCGGTGTTCTCGTCGCGCCGCGACGAGGTGTGCCGCCAGATGCGGGTGTGGCCGCCGCACGCGAGGATCACGGCGTCGGCGTGGATGGTGTGACGCGTACCGTCACGAAGGTCGAAACCGTACGCGCCGAAAATCACGTTGTCGCGGACCAGAAGTCGGGTGATGTACACGGAATCCAGTACGGGAACGGCGAGTTCGGCGGCACGTCCGACCAGGGTGCGCTGCAGTTCCAGCCCGGTGTAGTCACCGGCGAACGCGGTGCGGCGGTAGGTGTGGGCGCCGAAGAAGCGCTGCGAGATGCGGCCGTCGCGTTCGCGCGCGAACGCCATGCCCCACCGTTCCAGATCGGCGATCGACTCCGCGGCGTGTTCGGTGACGGTCTGCACCGTGACCGGGTCGGCGAGCAGATAGCTCTCGGTGATGGTGTCGGCGGCGTGCTGCTGCCAGCTGTCCTCGGGGTCCATCGTGGCCAGTGCGGCGTTGATCCCGCCCGCGGCGAGCGTGGTGTGCGCGTCGGCCTTGGGCCGCTTGCCGACCACCAGCACATCGATTCCGTGTTCGGCCAGTTCGATCGCGGCGCGCAACCCCGAACCGCCGGTGCCGATGACGAGCACTGCGGTGGAGATCTGCCGGGCGGGGTCTTCGGTTCTCATCTTCGGGAGAACGCCGGGGTCACCATCGAGCTATCCGGGCGTTAAGGTCGGCGCATGGATGTACGCGTCGTCGACCACCCGCTGGCTGCTGCGCGCCTGACCACGCTGCGGGATGAACGCACCGACAACGCCGCCTTCCGGGCCGCGTTGCGGGACCTGACCCTGATGCTGGTGTACGAGGCGACGCGCGACGCGCCCTCGGAGCAGATCCCGGTGCGCACACCCGTCACCGACACCGTGGGCTCGCGGTTGGCGAACCCGCCGCTTCTGGTGCCGGTGCTGCGTGCCGGGCTGGGGATGGTCGACCAGGCCCATGCCCTGATCCCCGAGGCGCAGGTCGGCTTCGTCGGTGTGGCGCGCGACGAGACGACGCATCAGCCGACGCCATACCTGGCCTCGCTGCCCGACGATCTCAGTGAGCGTGCGGTGTTCGTGCTGGATCCGATGCTGGCCACGGGCGGTTCGATGGCGCACACGATCGGCCTGCTGCAGGCCCGTAACGCCGTCGACATCACCGCGGTGTGTGTGGTGTGCGCACCGCAGGGCATCGCCGCGCTGGAGGCCGTCGCGCCGGACATGCGCCTGATCACCGCGACGGTCGACGAGGGGCTCAACGAGATCGCCTACATCGTGCCTGGCCTCGGTGACGCGGGTGACCGCCAGTTCGGGCCCCGGTGAACCGGCCGTCCTGAACCAGCCCGGTCACCAGCCTTTCGCGGCGCGGCAGAGTTCGTCGCTGATGCGGTTCGCGCGTTCCCGCGCGGCGGCCAGATCGTCGGTCGGAGCGCAGCGAACCTCGATGTAGGACTTGAGTTTCGGTTCGGTGCCGGACGGCCGCACCACGATGCGCACGGCGGTGCCGCCGTCCTCGCCCGTGAAGATCAGTGCGTCGGTGCGTTGCTGCCCGCGACGTTCGGCCAGATCCTCGACGGCCACGGTGAACCCGGCCAGTTCGTCGGGCGGCTGGGTGCGCAGGCGGCCCATGGCCTTGTCGGCGTCGGACACCTGGCGTGACACCGCACGTGTGACGTGTACGCCGTGGGCGCGGGCGAGGCCGTCGAGCGCGTCGACGATGGTGCGGCCCTGATAGCGCAGCGCCGCAACCAGATCACACGCGAGGATCGCGGCGGTGATGCCGTCCTTGTCGCGGACCGACGACGGGTCGACGCAGTGCCCGATGGCCTCCTCGTACGCGTACACCAATGTGGTGCCGGGAGATCCGGCGCGCGCCAGCCACTTGAAGCCCGTGAGCGTCTCGACGTGATGGGCGCCGTGCGCCGCGGCGATCGAGGCCAGCATGCGTGACGACACGACGGTGCTGGCCACCACCGTGGACTCGCTGACCATCCCCGGTTCGATCTGCGACAGAATGTAATCGCCCAGCAGCCAACCGGTTTCGTCGCCCGAGAGCATGCGCCATCCGTCGGGGGTGGGGATTCCGACCGCACACCGGTCCGCGTCGGGGTCCAGCGCGATCGCGATCTCGGCCCCGACCCGTTCGGCCAGTGCGAGCAGTTCGTCGGTGGCCCCCGGTTCCTCCGGGTTGGGGAATTCGACCGTGGGGAACTCGGGATCGGGGTTGAACTGCGACTCGACGACGTGCACGTCGTCGAGGCCGGCCAAGGCCATTGCGTCGAGTGTGAATTCGCCACCGACGCCGTGCATCGGCGTGAACGCGACTCGCACCGTGTCGGATCTGCGCCGCACCCGCGCGGCGCGTTCGAGGTAGGCCTTGATCTGGGCGAGACCGCCCGTGGTGACCGGTGCCCGCGCGATCTCGTCGGCGTGCGGCGCACGCGAGATGGCCTCTTCGATCTCGTGATCGGTGGGGGAGGTGATCTGCATCCCGCCGTCGACGAACACCTTGTAGCCGTTGTCGGTCTTGGGGTTGTGCGATGCGGTGATCTGGATGCCTGCGACGGCGGGCATGTGGCGCACCGCGAACGCGACCACGGGGGTGGGGACGGCCGCGAGCATCAGCAGCACCTCGAAACCCTCGGCCGCAAGCACTTCGGCCGCGGCCAGTGCGAACTCGTCGGACTTGTGGCGCGCGTCGCGTCCGACCACCACCTGGGATTCGCCGAGGCCGTGTTCTTTGAGCACCTGTGCCACCGCCCACGTGGTGCGCAGCACGACGGCGAGGTTCATGCCGTCGGGCCCGCCGCGCAGGGGTCCGCGCAGTCCCGCGGTGCCGAACGTCAGCGGATGGCTGAACCGGTGTTCGAGTTCCTCGGGGCTGCAGGCGCTCAGCTCGGCCGCCGTTTCCGGGTCAGGGTCGTGGGCGATCCATTCCTGCGCTGTTGTCGCGGTCGACGTCATGAGCCAAGTGTGCCCGCAGCGGCGTCGGCATATGCAAGCTTGCGCAGGACCGGTGCGACGAGCATCAGCAGATTGAACTCGAGCTCGGAGAGGTTCTCGCGCATGGTGTCGTGCAACCAGGCGTCGCGTTCGGCGCGGTCGGCCTCAAGGAGTTGGGCGCCGGCCTGTGTCAGGGAGATGAGCTGACGTCTGCGGTCGGTCTCGTCGGGGCGCCGTTCGATCAGTCCGCGCGTGACGAGTTCGTTGATGCTGTCGGTGAGTGACTGCGTGCGCACGTGCAGCCGCACGCCGAGTTCGGCGGGGGTGATGGTGCCGGACCGGTGCACCTCGCCGAGGATTTCCAGCTGGCTCAGCGTGAGGCCGTGGTCGGGACGGTGTCTGCGCATCTGGCGGGTCACCGCCATCATCGCTTCCCGCAGTTCGGTGGCCGCGGACGTCCCGGTGGCCGCTCGCAGCGGGGTGACATCAGCCATAACGAAGTTATACCTTGGTAATCGGCCAGCGAGGTCGGGATAACTGCAGAGAGTTGTGGGGAATTTACAAGGTTTGACTTAGGTTTGTGGGGGTAGGGAGGTGGAATGCTGAAGTCACGGTGGTCGCTCATCGCGCTTCGGTGGCTCCTCCTGCTCGCGGTGACGATCGCGGTCACCGTGCCGCTCACCCTCATCGGCGTCCCGTCGGCCGCCCTGTTCGCCGCCCTCGTGGTCGGCGTCGTGCTCGCGATCGCGGCTCTGGCCCCGGAACGCGTCCCGCGGCAGGCCGGCGTGGTGGCCCAGGGCGTGCTCGGTGTCTACATCGGCACCATGGTTCACCAGGACGCGGTCGACGCCCTGCACTCGGACTGGGCGATCGTGCTGGCGATCGCCGTGGCCACCCTGGTCATCAGCGTCATCGCCGGTGCGCTGCTCGGCCTGCACCGCGATGTCTCGCCGCTCACCGGATCCCTTGCGCTCGTGGCAGGCGGCGCGTCGGGCCTCGTGGCGATCGCGCGTGAACTCGGCGGCGACGACCGCGTGGTCTCGGTCGTGCAGTACCTGCGCGTCGCGCTCGTGACGGCCACCATTCCGCTCGTGGTGACCGTGGTGTTCCACGCCGATCGGTCGCATCCGGCCGTCGACCTACCGCAAACCGCCGCGGCGCCTTGGTATCTGAGCCTCGCGATGCTCGCGGGCCTGGTGGTCGTCGGCGCGGTGGGCGGACGGTTGCTGCACATGCCGGGCGCCGGTCTGCTCGGCCCGCTGGCGCTGACCGTGGTGCTGCAGTTGACCGGTCTGTCGTTCGGCCTCACCGTCCCCGACGTGCTGGTGCAGGCCGGTTACATGGTGATCGGTTGGCAGGCCGGTGTGGCGTTCACCCGGGAATCGCTGCGGGCCATCGGACGGATCCTGCCGCTGGCCCTGCTGCTCATCGTGGTGCTCGGGGTGGCCACCGCACTGCTGGGGGTCGTGCTGGCCAACGTCACCGGCGTGACACAGCTGGAGGGTTATCTGGCCACGAGCCCCGGCGGCGTCTACGCGGTGCTGGCCACCGCGGTCGAGACGGGCTCCAATGTCACGTTCGTCATCGCCGCGCAGGTGCTGCGGGTACTGCTGATGCTGTTCGCCGCACCCCTGCTGGCCCGCGTGATGATCCGGCTCACGGGTCGTCAGACCGAGGCGGCCGAGGTCGCCACACCGGCACGTCGATAGATGACCGGCTGCGCCGCGACGCCGTTGGCCGCGAAGTTCGCCAGGACGAACGAGCGGAATGTCCGGTCGAACAACAGGCTCGGCAGGAAGGTCCGCAGCGTCGGCCAGCTCGCGTGGTTGACCACGCTGTAGTCGGTGGGTTCACCGGGCAGCGGCCGCAGCAGCGTCGAATCCGGCAGTGCCGTGTGACGCTGGAACCATCCCGCGGTGTACTCCCAGACGGCCTGCACCGTGTCGATGTCGTCGCAGTGGAAGTAGTTGAACAGAAACCACCGGTCGTGGAGATGGTCGACATCGGCGATGCGGGCCGCGTTGTCCGCCGCGATACGGCGGGTGTACCGCGCGCCGCGCCGCAGTGCGGATTCCAGATCGCCGAAGGCAGGGTCGGCACTCACGGCGTCGACCGCGTCGACCGATGCGGTGCGGATCAGCACCACGACGTCGTGACGTGCGGGGCGAACACCCGCACGGGCCAGCGCATCCGAACCCTCGCCGGGCGGGCGCAGCACGGCGCGGAACACCGCGGCCTCGACGACGTCGTCGCGGCGGGCGAGACGTTGCGTCAGTTCGACCGCGCGGTCCACAGCGCGGCGCCGGTTCGCCGACGGTGCGGCGAACGGCCCGACCCACCGCCCGAATTCGGCTGCGAGCATGACGAACCCGTGGTCGGTGGGCGTGGTCAGTTCGACCGGGACGGCCAGGGTGTCGTTGACGAGTTTCATGATTCTCCTTCCGTGGGGCGGGGGTTCAGCGACGGTCCAGCCCGGACAGCCGCCTGGCCAGTGCGCGCCGTACCGGTGGCAGCGATCCCGCGGCGCGCATGATCCGGTTGCGCAGCGGACGCTTTCGCGCCGACGCGGTCGCGAGATCGGTGAGCCGTCCGGTGGCCGCGACGATCGTCTGCGCGGTGCGACGACGGTCGGCCGCGTAGTCGTCGAGCACGGTGTCGGGGGCGCCGTCGAGCACCTCCGACAGCGCCCCGGCGAGCATGACGGCGTCTTCGATGCCGAGGTTCATGCCCTGCCCGCCGGCAGGGGAGTGCACGTGCGCGGCGTCGCCGGCCAGCAGAATCCGGTTGGCGCGGAACGCGTCCGCGATCCTGTGGTGCACGCGGAACCGCGAACTCCACACCACGTCCTGGACCACGGCGGGTGACACGAGCGGGCCGCGCTCGTCGAGCAGGCCCTGCACGAACGCCGGGTCGGGGTGTGCCGGCGCCTCCTGCGCGTCGACGGTCGCGACGATGCGGTGGATGTCGTCGGGCAGCGGTGCGACGACCACCAGGCCCGCGGGGGAGAAGTACAGGATCACCTCTTCGGTGGGGATGCCGCCCGCGAGCCGGACGTCGGCCAGCACAAATGATTCGGCATATGTACTGCCGCTGAACGGAATCCGGGCCGCCTCGCGCACCGTGCTGTGCATGCCGTCGGCGCCCACCACATATCGCGCGCGGATCTGCTGACCGTCGTCGAAGGTGACCGTCGCATGCGTGTCGTGCTGGGTGACCGAGGCCACCGTGGCGGGCCGGATCACTTTGCCGCCGAGGGCTTCCAGACGCTTGAGCAGGAACGCCTCGGTGTCGGCCTGCGAGATCATCAGGGTGTAGGGGTAGGCGGTGGGTAACCGGCCGAACGGCACCTCGACGAGCAGTTGGTCACGATCCCGGATGGTGAACGCCGGCGTGTGCACACCGCGGTGCACCAGGTCGTCGACGACGCCGTAGGGCTCGAGCAGCTCGAGCGTGCGGGCGTGGACCACGGCGGCACGCGAGGTGTTGGCGCCCTCGGCCAGGGCGTCGACGACGGTCACGTCGCGGCCCTGCTGGGTGAGCACCATCGCGGCGACGAGACCGACCGGGCCTGCCCCGACGATCAGGACATCAGTTGCGATTGTCATCTCGACTCCTTTGTCAACACTTGTTGGCCAACGCTTGTTGACAAAGGTATGCCCGGTGAAAGGTGATGTCAACACTTGTTGGCCTACACTTGTTGACCATGAGGCGATCGGCAGCTGAGACCAAGTCGGTGATCCTGGCCGCGGCCCGTGAGCGCTTTGCCGCCGACGGCTACGAGCGCGCCACGATCCGGTCGATCGCGGCCGACGCGAGCATCGACCCGTCGATGGTCATGCGCTATTTCGGCAACAAGGAGCGGCTGTTCGCGGCCGCGGCCGAGTTCGACCTGGAACTGCCCGACCTGGCCCTGGTGCCGCGAGAGGAGATCGGCGCGACACTGGCCGGGCATTTCCTGGAGCGGTGGGAGCGCGACGAGGCGCTGCTGATCCTGCTGCGCGCGGGCGTCACCAACGAGGCCGTCGCCGAGCGCATGCGCACGATCTTCGCCGCGCAACTCGCGCCCGTGATCGCCAAGCTCACCGGCGGCGCCCCGGACGCACCGGTGCGGGCCAGCCTGGCCGCATCGCAGGTGCTGGGGATGGCGTTGTGCCGCTACGTGCTGGCGTTTCCGCCGCTGGTCGACATGTCACGCGACGGCGTCGTCGCCTGGATCGGCCCGACGCTGCAGCGGTACCTGGTGGGGTGAGGCGCGTCAGAGACGCGCGATGACTGAAGCGAGCAGCGCGCCCATGCGGGTGGCGGACTCGCGTCCGGCCTGCAGCACCTCGGCGTGGCTGAGCGGTTCTCCCGTCATACCCGCCGCGAGGTTGGTCACGAGTGACACCGCGAGCACCTCGGCGCCTGCCGCGCGGGCCGCGATGGTCTCGTGCACCGTGGACATCCCGACCAGGTCGGCGCCGAGGGTGCGCAGCATCCGGATCTCGGCAGGCGTCTCGTAGTGCGGTCCCGGCAGGCCGGCGTAGACGCCCTCGGCCAGCGACGGGTCGAACTCGCGGGCCACGGCCCGCAGACGCGGCGAGTACGCGTCGACCAGGTCGACGAACTGTGGCCCCACCAGCGGGGAGCGCGCCGTGAGGTTCAGGTGGTCACTGATCAGCACGGGCTGGCCCACGGTGTACTCGGGCCGCAGCCCACCTGCGGCGTTGGTGAGCACGACCGTGCGCACACCGGTCGCGACCGCGGTACGTACGGGGTGCACGACGTGTGCGAGGTCGTGGCCCTCGTAGGCGTGGATGCGGCCGACGAGCACCAGCACACGGTGTTCGCCGATACGGACCGACAGCACCTGACCGCCGTGGCCCGCTGCGGTGGGCGGGGTGAATCCCGGCAGGTCGGCCATGTCGACCACGCCGACGGGGTCGCCCAATTCGGCGACGGCGGGCGCCCAGCCGGATCCGAGGACCACCGCGACATCGTGCTCGACGACGCCCGTCCGGTCGGCGATCGCGGTCGCGGCCGCCTGGCTCGAGGTATGCGGGTCGGTCACGGTAGGCGAGCTTAACGGGCCTGTTTCCCAAGTGAGATACTGCGAGAATGTCCACAGCCACCGCTTCTCGCAGCGTCGAGGACGCCGTCAGACGGCGCAGCGGTGACCTGATCGAACTCTCGCACTCGATCCACGCCGAACCGGAACTGGCATTCGCCGAACACCGCAGCAGCGCCAAGACGCAGGCACTCGTCGCCGACTACGGGTTCGAGATCACCGCGGCGCCCGGCGGGCTCGACACCGCGTTCCGCGCGTCCTATGGCAGCGGGTCGCTGGTGATCGGGATCTGTGCCGAGTACGACGCGCTGCCGGAGATCGGGCACGCGTGCGGGCACAACATCATCGCGGCGTCGGCGGTCGGCACCGCGCTCGCGCTCGCCGAGGTCGCCGACCTGCTCGACCTCACGGTGGTGCTCGTCGGCACGCCCGCCGAGGAAACCGGCGGCGGCAAGGTCCTGCTGCTCGACGCCGGCGTCTTCGACGACATCGCCGCTTCGGTCATGCTCCATCCCGGCCCCGTCGACATCGCCGCGGCCCGGTCACTGGCGCTGACCGAGGTGGCCGTGAGCTACACCGGACGGGAATCGCACGCCGCGGTGGCGCCCTATCTCGGGGTCAACGCCGCCGACGCCGTGACGGTCGCGCAGGTGGCGATCGGTCTGCTGCGCCAGCAGCTGGCCCCGGGGCAGATGGTGCACGGCATCGTCACCAACGGAGGCCAGGCCGCCAACATCATTCCCGGCCACGCCGAGATGCGATACACGATGCGGGCCGTCGACATGGCGGGGCTGCACGAACTGGAAAACCGGATGGCCGGATGTTTCGCGGCCGGGGCGCTGGCCACGGGCTGTGAGCACGAGGTGTCCGAGACGGCGCCGGCGTATGCCGAGCTGAGGCCGGATGCGTGGTTGTCGGAGACCGTGCGCGCCGAGATGGTGCGGCTGGGACGGGAACCACTGCCGGAGAGTGTGGAGGCGAGTGTGCCGCTGGGCAGCACCGACATGGGCAATGTGACGCACCTGATGCCGGGGATCCATCCGGTGATCGGCGTCGACTCGGGCGGAGCGTCGCTGCACCAGCCGGCCTTCGCCGCCGCGGCGGCCGGGCCGAGTGCCGACAAGGCCGTGGTGGAAGGCGCGATCATGTTGGCGCGCACCGTTGTCCAGCTGGCCGAGACCCCAGCCGAGCGTGACCGCGTGCTGGCCGCGCAGAGTCGGCGGGTGGCGTCGTGAGCGTGGATCTGGGTGCGATCACCGACCGCTGGCTCGCCGAGCACTACGACGAGATGGTGGCCTGGCGCAGGCACATCCATGCCCACCCGGAGCTGGGACGGCAGGAGTTCGCCACCACCGAGTTCGTGGCGCGCCACCTCGCCGAGGCCGGGCTCAACCCGAAGGTGCTGCCAGGTGGGACGGGTCTCACGTGCGATTTCGGTCCCGAGGACGGTCCACGCGTGGCGTTGCGCGCCGACATGGACGCGCTGCCGATGGCCGACCGGACCGGCGCGCCGTACGCGTCGACGGTGCCCAACGTCGCGCACGCCTGCGGTCACGATGCGCACACCGCGGTGCTGCTCGGCACGGCCAAGGTGCTGGCCTCGGCGACTGAACTCCCGGTCGGGGTGCGGTTGATCTTCCAGGCCGCCGAGGAACTGATGCCCGGCGGCGCCATCGACGCCGTCGCGGCAGGCGCGCTCAACGGCGTCACCCGGATTTTCGCGCTGCACTGCGACCCCCGCCTGCGCGTGGGCCGTGTGGCCACCAAGCCGGGACCGATCACCTCGGCCGCCGACTCGATCGAGATCACGCTGCACTCACCGGGCGGTCACACCTCGCGGCCGCATCTCACCGGCGACCTGGTCTACGGGCTGGGGACGCTCATCACGGGCCTGCCCGGTGTGCTGTCGCGCCGCATCGACCCGCGCCACAACACCGTCATGGTGTGGGGTGCGGTCAACGCGGGCGTCGCGGCCAACGCGATCCCGCAGATCGGCACCCTGGCCGGCACGATCCGCACCGCGAGCCGCGACACGTGGCTGACGCTGGAGGCGATCGTCGACGAGACCGTGACGGCCCTGCTGGCGCCGTTGAACATCGAGCACAGCCTCAACTACCGGCGCGGCGTGCCGCCCGTGGTCAACGAGGACGTCTCGACGCGCATCCTGACCCACGCGATCGAGGCCGTCGGCCCCGACGTGCTGGCCAACACGCATCAGTCCGGCGGCGGCGAGGACTTCTCCTGGTACCTCGAGGAGATCCCCGGCGCGATGGGCAGGCTCGGCGTGTGGAGCGGGCAGGGGCCGCAACTGGACCTGCATCAGCCGACGTTCGATCTCGACGAGCGGGCGCTCGGTGTGGGGGTGCGCACGATGGTCAACATCGTGGCGGCCGCGCGCCAGTAGGTGGTTTGCCGACTCTCACCCTGAGCGGATGTTAATGCTCACATCCGGAGTTTGCCAGGGATCGCCTTCTGGCGCTTGCAGAATCGTTCATCGCTGAATTGTTGACTTCAAAAATGCTGCTCAGGGGCTGAAACGACACAGTCTTCGTAAGATCGCATTGACAATCCAGTGAAGTGGCTCACATACTTACGGACGGATGTTAACGCTCACATACCGGCCCGTTGTAACCGCCCGCTCGCAACGTTCAGTCAAAGACGTAGCCGCCGACGTTTATGACTGTGGCCCCGCTTAGGAGGATTGATGCGCAAGTTGACCTGGCTGGCCGCGCTGCTCGCGGCGCTGGCCATGGCGATGACCCTGTCCGGATGTGGACGGTCCGCCGAAGGTGGCGGCGGTGGCGACGGTGACGCCAAGGGCACCGTCGGTATCGCCATGCCGACCAAGTCGTCGGAGCGCTGGGTCGCCGACGGCCAGAACATGGTCGACCAGTTCAAGGCCCTCGGCTACGACACCGACCTGCAGTACGGCGACGACGTTGTGCAGAACCAGGTCTCGCAGATCGAGAACATGATCACCAAGGGCGTCAAGCTGCTGGTGATCGCCCCGATCGACGGCTCGTCGCTCACCAACACCCTGCAGCACGCCGCCGATCTGAAGATCCCGGTGATCAGCTACGACCGGCTGATCAAGGGCACACCCAACGTCGACTACTACGCGACCTTCGACAACACCAAAGTCGGTGTCCTGCAGGGCAACTACATCGTCGACACGCTCGGGGTCGCCGACGGCAAGGGCCCGTTCAACCTCGAGCTGTTCGCGGGCTCGCCCGACGACAACAACGCCACCTACTTCTTCCAGGGCGCCATGAGCGTGCTGCAGCCCTACATCGACAGCGGCAAGCTCGTGGTCAAGAGCGGCCAGACCACCTTCGATCAGATCGCCACGCTGCGCTGGGACGGCGGACTCGCGCAGTCGCGCATGGACAACCTGCTCAGCCAGGCCTACACCAGCGGTCGCGTCGACGCGGTGCTGTCGCCGTACGACGGGATCTCACGCGGCGTGATCTCGGCGCTCAAGAGCGCCGGGTACGGCAACGCCGCCAAGCCGCTGCCGATCGTCACCGGCCAGGACGCCGAACTCGCGTCGGTGAAGTCGATCGTCGCGGGCGAGCAGACCCAGACCGTGTTCAAGGACACCCGCGAACTCGCGAAAGCCGCTGTGCAGGAAGCCGATGCGGTGCTCACCGGTGGCACCCCCCAGGTCAACGACACCGAGACGTACGACAACGGCGTCAAGGTCGTCCCGTCCTACCTGCTCGACCCGGTCAGCGTCGACAAGTCCAACTACAAGAAGGTGCTGATCGATTCGGGTTACTACACCGAGACCCAGGTCCAGTGACGCAGGCATTACTCGAGATGCGGGGGATCACCAAGGAATTCCCCGGGGTCAAGGCCCTGTCGGGGGTCGACCTGACCGTCCCGGCCGGGTCGATCCACGCGATCTGCGGTGAGAACGGCGCGGGCAAGTCGACGCTGATGAAGGTGCTCAGCGGGGTCTATCCCCACGGGAGCTACGACGGTGAGATCTTCTTCGACGGAAAACTCTGTGAGTTCAAGGACATCCGCAGCAGTGAGCGGTGCGGCATCGCGATCATCCACCAGGAACTCGCGCTCGTGCCGTACCTGTCGATCGCCGAGAACGTCTTCCTGGGCAACGAGCAGGCCAAACGCGGCGTGATCGGTTGGGACAGAACCCTGACCGAGGCGCAGGCCCTGCTGGACCGGGTCGGCCTGCACGAGAGTCCGCAGACCCGCGTCGCCGATATCGGCGTCGGCAAGCAACAACTCGTCGAGATCGCCAAGGCGCTGTCCAAGGACGTGCGTCTGCTGATCCTCGACGAGCCCACCGCGGCGCTCAACGACTCCGACAGCCGCCACCTGCTGGAGCTGATCTCCGACCTGCGCGACCACGGCATCACCTCGATCATCATCTCGCACAAGCTCAACGAGGTGATGCAGATCGCCGACGCCATCACGATCCTGCGGGACGGTCACACGATCGAGACCATCGAGGTGAACGACCAGCTCACCGAGGACCGCATCGTGCGCGGCATGGTGGGACGCGACCTGACCCACCGCTTCCCGCCCCGCGGGGACCACGAGATCGGCGATGTCGCGTTCGCCGTGGCCAACTGGACCGTGCTGCACCCGATCGACCAGCAGCGCAAGGTGGTTGACGATGTGTCCCTCAACGTCCGCGCCGGCGAGATCGTCGGCATCGCGGGCCTGATGGGCGCCGGGCGCACCGAGTTGGCCATGAGCGTGTTCGGCCGCTCATACGGCCGCTACGTCAGCGGCAAGGTGTTCAAGGGCGACCGGGAGGTGAGCACCAAGACGGTGACCGACGCGATCCGCAACGGGATCGCATACGCCACCGAGGACCGCAAACACCTCGGCCTCAACCTGATGGACAGCATCGCCCAGAGCATCACGCTGCCGTCGCTGCGCAAGATCAGCACCCGTGCGGTGATCGACCACCACAAGGAAGTCGGTGTGGGCGAACGGTTCCGGGAATCCATGCGGATCAAGGCGTCGTCGGTGTCGGCCGTCACCGGCAAACTCTCGGGCGGCAACCAGCAGAAGGTCGTGCTGAGCAAGTGGCTGTTCACCGACCCCGATGTGCTGATCCTCGACGAGCCGACCCGCGGTATCGACGTCGGCGCGAAGTACGAGATCTACACGATCATCAACGAACTGGCGTCGCGCGGTAAGGCCGTCATCGTCATCTCCTCGGAACTGCCCGAACTGCTCGGCCTGTGCGACCGCATCTACACGCTCAGCGCCGGCAGGCTCACCGGTGAGGTGCCGCGCGCCGACGCCACCCAGGAGACCCTCATGCGATACATGATGAAAGGACGGGTCTAAGTGACCTCCACGGTGAATCCGCAGTCGGCGCAGGCGGACTCGGCTCCCTCGCCGGCGAACTCGCCTGCCACACCACCCACACCTCCCGGCCTGCGTACGCGGTTGTCCGCATACCTGATGTCACATGTCCGGCAGTCCGGCATGGTGGTGGCGCTCGTCGCAATCGTGCTGCTGTTCCAGGTCTGGACCAGCGGCATCCTGCTCAAGCCGCTCAACGTCACCAACATCATCCAGCAGAACGGCTACATCCTGGTGCTCGCCATCGGGATGGTCATCGTGATCATCAACGGCCACATCGATCTGTCGGTCGGATCGGTCGCGGGGTTCATCGGCGCGATGTCGGCGGTCCTCATGGTCCGCAACGACATGCCGTGGCCGGTCGCGGTGGTGGTGTGCGTGCTCGCGGGCGCGGTGATCGGTGCCTGGCAGGGGTTCTGGATCGCGTTCGTCGGGATACCGTCGTTCATCGTCACCCTCGGCGGCATGCTGGTGTTCCGTGGCGCCACCCAGTACCTCCTGGAGGGGCAGTCCATTGCCCCGATGCCCCGGGGTCTGGAGCAGGTCAGCAGCGGGTTCCTGCCGGAATGGGGGACCAACGCGCTCTACCACTGGCCCACGGTCATTCTCGGTGCGGTCATCATGGTGGCCGCGGTGGTGGTGCAGTTCCGCAGGCGCCGCTCACAGATCCGCTACGGGCAGAACGTCTCCGGCGTGCCGGTGTTCATCGCCAAGTGCGCGGCGATCGTCGTCGCACTCGGCGCGGTGACCCTGCTGCTCGCGAGCTACCGTGGCGTTCCGATCGTCGGGATCATCCTGGTGGTGCTGACGCTGGTGTACGCGTTCATGATGCGCAACACCGTGTTCGGCAGGCAGGTCTACGCCGTCGGTGGAAATCCGGCTGCCGCAGCGCTTTCCGGTGTCCGCAACCGGTGGGTCACGCTGGCGGTGTTCGTCAACATGGGCATGCTGGCCGCCATCGCGGGTCTGCTGTTCGCGGCGCGCCTGAACTCCGCGACACCGCAGGCCGGCATCAACTTCGAACTCGAGGCGATCGCCGCGGCGTTCATCGGCGGCGCGTCGTCCAGCGGCGGTGTCGGCACCGTGTTCGGCGCGATCGTGGGCGGTCTGGTGCTGGGCGTGCTCAACAACGGTATGTCGATCCTCGGCATCGGCAGCGACATCCAGCAGGTGATCAAGGGACTCGTCCTGCTGGCCGCGGTCGGGTTCGATGTCTACAACAAGCGAAAAGGCGGACGCTAGGGGGGTGCACGAGCGGGCAGGCTGCGGTCTGCCCGCTCGTGCGCTCAGCGTGTGAGAACCGCGTCAGCCTCGATGACGAGATGGCTTCCGTCGAAGGTGATCCCGGACAGATCGGCCACGCTCACGTCGACGTCCTCGCCGATCGTCTGCGCACCGACGCCCACCACGAAACCCACGTTCGCGGCACGGGCCGCCAGGATGCCCAGGTGGGCGTCCTCGAACACCGCACACACGCGCGGCTCGAGTCCGAGCAGGTGCGCGCCGGTCAGGTAGGGCTCGGGTGCGGGCTTGCCCGCGGTCACGTCGTCGGCCGACACCAGGACGCGGGGTGTGGGCAGGCCGGCGGACAGCAATCTGGCAGCGGCCATCTCGCGCGCGCCTGAGGTGACCACTGCCCAGCGGTCCGCGGGGCTCGACGACAACAGGTCCACCGCACCGGCCATCGCGGGCACCTCGGTGGCCATCTCGATCTCCAGTTCGGTGAGAACCTTTGTGGCGAGCGCGCTGTCGCCGTCGCCCACCAGTTCGGCGACCACGTCCGACAGCCGGCGCCCGTGCTGGGCGTCGCGGTGGAAGTCGAAACCCGGCGCCCATGTGCGGGCCCAGTGGTTCCAGGCCGTCGCCGCGGCCTCGTGGGAGTCCACGAGCACCCCGTCGCTGTCGAACAGGATTCCGGCGATCGGGAAGGTCTTGTGAGATGTCATGTAGCAGATGTCATTTCGTTGTGGGCGGTGGGGCGGTGCTGGCGCGGACCACGAGGTCCGCGGGCAGCAGTGCGGTGTCGGTCTCGACCCCCGAGAGTTGAGCGGTCACGAGGGAGATGGCGCGGCGACCGACCGCCGCGAAGTCCTGACGGATGGTGGTGAGTGCCGGGATGAGATAGGCGGCCTCGGGGATGTCGTCGAAACCCACGACGCTGACGTCGTCGGGAACCCGGACCCCGGCCTCGTGCAGCGCGTGCAGCAGGCCGATCGCCATCTGGTCGTTGGCCACGAACACCGCGGTGATCTCCCGCTGTGCGGCGATCTTCTCACCGATCTCGTAGCCGCGGGCCGCGCTCCAGTCGCCGTGCCAATCGGGGTGCGGCACAAGGCGTGCGGCCAGCATGGCGTCGAGGTAGCCCTTGGTGCGTCCCGCGGCCTCGGGGAAGTTGGGTGGCCCGCTGACATGGGCGATCGCGGTGTGGCCGAGATCGATGAGATGCTGCGTGGCCTTTCGTGCGGCGCCGACCTGGTCGACACCGACGGTCAGGCCGGCACCGGAGAGGTCACCCTCGACCACGATCACGGGGACCCCGAAATCCTCGGACTGCACCAGGGTGAGCGCGTCCTGTTGCGCGGCCACCATCACGATGGCCTCCACCGAGAGCCGGGAGAGGTGCTCGACGGCACCGCGGATCGCCTGATGCGTGACCGACGCCAGCGGTACGGCGCTGGAGAAGTACCCGGCCTCGCGCGCGGCCTCCTCGACGGCGCGTTGGACGCTCGACGGGCCGTAGAGGCCGGTGTTGGTCCCGATGATGCCGATGATGCCGGAGCGGTTGGTCACCAGGGCCCGCGCCGCGGTGTTGGGGCGGTAACCCAGTTGGGCGATCGCGTCCTCGACGCGCCGCCGCGTGGCAGGCCGGATGCTCGGCGATCCGTTGATCACCCGCGACACCGTCTGATGGGAGACCCCGGCAAGGCGCGCGACGTCGGCCATCACAGGTTTGCGAGTCATGACGCCATTATCGCGGCGGCTCATCGTGGCTTCCGCACCAGCACCCTCTGCACCAGCACAAAGGCGAGCAGCAGGGCACCGGTCATGATGCGGGTCCAGTAGGAATCGAGATTTTCTGCGGTGACGAACGTCTCGATGGTGCCGAGCACCAGCACCCCGACCAGCGCTCCCGCGACGAAGCCGACGCCGCCCGCGAGGATGACCCCGCCGATCACGGCCGCGGCGATCGCGTCCAGTTCGAGTCCGACCCCGTTGAGGCTGTAGCCCGACAGCTTCTGCACCGCCAGCAGGATCCCGGCGAGCGACGCGCAGAACCCGCTGATGACGTACACCGACACGCGGGTGCGCGCGGCCTGCAGGCCCATGAGTTGCGCCGACTGCCGGTTGCCGCCGACCGCGTACACCGTCTTGCCGAACCGGGTGAGATGGAGGACGTACATGGCGCCGACGACCACGGCCAGCGCGATGATCACGGGCCAGCGGATGAACTTGTCGTCGTAGAGGTACAGGTACGTCAGCCCGAGGTTGCGCAGCACCGGGTCGTTGATCGGTATCGAGTCGACGCTGACGACGTAGCACATGCCGCGTGCCAGGAACATCCCGGCCAGTGTCGCGACGAACGGTTGTACGTCGAAGTACTCGATGATCAGGCCCATGGTCAGCCCCAGGAGGGGGCCGACCGCCAGCACGGTCACCAGCGCGACCGGCGCGGGCCAGCCGAGCGAGAGTGTTTTGGCCAGGATCACCGTGGACAGCGCCACCACCGAACCCACGCTCAGATCGATTCCGCCCGTGAGGATCACGAACGTCATGCCCACCGCGAGGACGATGAGGTAGGCGTTGTCGACCAACAGGTTCAGGAAAACCTGTGCCGGACTGGCGAACTGGTAGCGGTCGAGCACCGCGCCGAACATCGCCACGAACAGCACCAGCGTGGCGACCGGTCCGACGAAGCGTCCCTGCGCGTGACGGCGCAGGGTGGCCACCAGACCGGCGTCGGCGGTGTCGGGTGCGAGTGGGGGCACGGTTGCGGTCGGGGCGGTCATCGGTGGGACACCTTCGGTCGATCGGGCACGGCCGCCGCGGTCTCGACGGCGGGTACGGGCGCGCGCCGGCGCGTGCGCCTTCTGCCGAACAGCGCACGGAACTTCGCCGACTGCAACAGCACGACCGAGACCACCACCAGCGACTTGAACACCAACGTGACCTCGGGCCGGATGCCGACGGTGTACACCGTGGTGGTGAGCGTCTGGATGATCAACGCGCCCAGCAGGGTCCCGGTCAGGCTGTAGCGGCCGCCGAGCAGCGACGTGCCGCCGATCACGACGGCCAGGATCGCGTCCATCTCGATCCACAGGCCGGCGTTGTTGGCGTCGGCAGCCGAGATGTTCGACGCGATCATCAGGCCCGCGATGCCGGCGCACAGTGCGCAGAACACGTAGATCGCGAACACGATCGTGCGGCTGCGCACACCGGCCAGGCGACTGGCCTCGGGGTTGATCCCGACGGCTTCGAGCAGCGTGCCCAGCGCGGTGCGACGCGTGAGCAGGCCGATGAGCACGAACACCGCGAGGGAGACGAGGATCGCGACGGGCAGACCGAGGAAGAAGCCCGCGCCGAGCACCTTGAACGGGGGACTGGTGACGGTGATGATCTGTCCCTCGGTGACGAACAGTGCGATGCCGCGGCCCGCGGTCATCAGCACGAGGGTGGCGATGATCGGCTGAATACCCAGGGCCGCCACCAGCATTCCGTTCCACAGCCCGAGCACCGCGGCCACGGCCAGTGCGATGCCCATGGCCGCGAACACCGTCGGTACGCTCGCCGGGTCACCGGCCGCCGCGATGTGGGAGCAGGCCAGCGCACCGGAGATCGCGACGACCGCGCCCACCGAGAGATCGATGCCGCGTGAGGCGATCACCAGCGTCATACCCAGTGCGACCAGCAGGGTCGGTGCACCGTTGCGCAGGATGTCGATGACGCTGCCGTACAGGTGGCCGTCCTGCACGCGCACGCTCAGGAAGCCCGGCGTCAGGAACGCGTTGAGGATCAGCAGCGCGACGAGCGCGATCGCGGGCCACAGCAGAGGGGTACGCGCGAAACCTTTGAGCATCACGAGGTCCCCGCGATCAGCGCGGTGAGCTTCGACGGTGAGGTCCCGGCCTCGGCCAGCGCGACGTTGTGGCGGTCACGCATCACTGCGATGCGGGTGGAGATGCGGGTGACCTCGTCGAGCTCGGCCGAGATGAACACGATCGCCATGCCGTCGCCCGCAAGTTCGGTGACGAGTTTCTGGATCTGGGTCTTGGCGCCCACGTCGATGCCGCGCGTGGGCTCGTCGAGGATGAACAGGTCCGGTTCGGTGATGAGCCAGCGGGCCAGCAGCACCTTCTGCTGGTTGCCGCCGCTGAGGTTCTTGAGCAGCGTGTCCGGATTTCGCGGCCGGATGTCAAGGGCGTCGAGGTATTTCGCCACCAACTGGTCCTTGGTCTTCGTCGACAGGGGCCGGGCGAACCCCCGTCGGGCCTGCAGTGCGAGCACGAGGTTCTCCCGCACGCTGAGATCACCCACCACGCCCTCGTCCTTGCGGTTTTCGGAGGTGAACGCGAAACCGTGTGCGATGGCCGAGCGTGGTGTGCGCAGCGCGACGCGACAGCCGCGGATCTCGACGTGGCCGGACGTCGCGCGGTCGGCGCCGAACAGCAGCCGTGCCAGTTCGGTTCGCCCGGACCCCAGAAGGCCTGCCAGACCGAGGATCTCGCCTCGGCCGATGTCGAGGGTGACCGGGTGGACCGCGGGTACGCGTCCCAGAGCGTCGGCGCGGACCAGGGTTTCGCTCTGGTGCTCGGCCGTCTCGGCTGTCACGTTCGCGGCCTCGGCGACCTCGTCGAGCACGTCGAGCTGGCGTCCCAGCATGGCGGCCACCAGGTCGGATTTCGGCAGCTCGGCGGTGAGGTACTCGCCGACGAGTTTGCCGTTGCGCAGCACCGTCATCCGGTCGGAGATCGCGTAGATCTGGTCGAGGAAGTGCGAGACGAACAGGATCGCGGTGCCGCTGTCACGCAATCGCCGGATGACGCGGAACAGCTCGCCGACCTCGCGGGCGTCGAGACTCGACGTCGGTTCGTCGAGGATGAGCACCTGCGCGCGCACCGCAGTGGCCCTGGCGATGGCAACCAGCTGCTGGATCGCGATGGGATGTGACCCGAGTTGAGAGCGCGGGTCGATGTCGAGTTCGAGTTCGGCGAGCAGTTCGCGCGCGCGGCGGTTGAGCGTGCGGTAGTCGATGCGCCCCCAGCGCCTGGGCTCGCGGCCCAGCAGGATGTTCTCGCCCACCGTGAGATTGGGGCACAGGTTGACCTCCTGGTAGACGGTGCTGATGCCCGCCTCCTGTGCCTGCCGCGGCCCGGCGAAGGTGCACGGTGTGCCCGCGACGACGATGGTGCCGTCGTCGATGTCGTACACACCGGTGAGCGCCTTGATCAGGGTGGACTTACCTGCGCCGTTCTCACCCATGAGCGCGTGCACCTCGCCGGGAAGCAGCCGGAAGTCCACCCCGTCAAGGGCTTTCACGCCGGGGAACTCGATGCTGATCCCACGCATCTCGACGACCGGCTGCACCGCGGTTGGTTCGTTCATGCGATCAGTACTGACGGTTCGGCAGAGCGGCCTTGGCCTGCGCCTGGTCGAACGCCTCGTCGGGGGTCACCACGCGCTCCGGCACGGGTTCACCCGCGGCGACCTTCTTGGCCAGGTCCATCAGCTCGGGCCCGAGCAGGGGATTGCACTCGACGATGTAGTTGAACTTGCCGTCGGCGAGGGCCTGCATGCCGTCGTGCGTCGCGTCGACCGCGACGATCTTGATGTCGGTGCCCGGCTTCTTGCCCGCGGCCTCGATGGCTTCCATCGCGCCGAGGCCCATGTCGTCGTTCTGGGCGAACACCACGTCGATCTGCGGGGTCGACTTCAGGAACGCCTCCATGACCTGCTTGCCGCCCGAGCGCGTGAAGTCACCGGTCTGCGAGGCCACGATCTTGAGGTTGGGGTTCTTCGAGATGCCCTCGGCGAAACCGGTTTTGCGGTCGATCGCCGGGTCGGCACCGGTGGTGCCCTCGAGCTGGACGATGTTCACCGGACCGGTCGCCGACGCGTACTGGTCGGCCACCCACTGACCGGCGCGGCGGCCCTCCTCGATGAAGTCGGCGCCGATGAACGTCTTGTAGACGTCGGTGTCCTGGGTGTCGACGGCGCGGTCGGTGAGGATCACCGGGATGCCGGCGTTCTTGGTCTCCTGCAGCACCGCGTCCCAGCCCGTGCGCACCACGGGACTGAACGCGATCACGTCGACGCCCTGCTGGATGAACGACCGTATCGCCGAGATCTGCTTCTCCTGCTCGCCGTTGGCGTCGGCGAACTTGAGGTTGACGCCCGCCTCTTCGGCGGCGCTCTTGATCGACTCGGTGTTGGCGGTGCGCCAGCCGCTCTCGGCGCCCACTTGCGCGAAACCGAGTGTGAGGGCGCCGTCGGGCGCGCTCCCACCCTCCGACCCCGGTGCCTTGCCGCTGCCGCAGGCGGTCACGGCCGCGGCGACGGCGACAACGCCGATCGCCGCAGCAAACATCTTCCTCACAAGCCGACTCCTTTGTCCGACGGCGCGGCCGGTGGCCGGCCCGTGTTGGTCATGTGCGTGGCGGGTGCCAGGTGCGTGCTCGATGCCACTCGCCTCCGAGGGCTATGACGCCGATCACAGGTCGTGATGTTAACGCTCACAGAAGCCGTGGTCAAGGGTGCTTGCGGCCCATTTTTCCGTGCGAAAGGGGCGAATGGTCACCAAATACTCGCGTGATGGCTCGACCTGGAAGTTACCTGGATTCCGTGATGAACGCGTTGACGAACCATAGATGTGATCGTTAACATTCGAGCCTGTGACTCAGACCACAGCGTTTCGATCAGGTGGAACGTGGCGACAGGAACCGGTGTTCAGCGGTGTGATCGTCAGGTGCCGGCAAACAGAGCAAAGGGGCCTTCGGTGACCCCGCCCGGCGCGCCGAAGTACGTCATCGGCGTGGATTTCGGCACGCTGTCGGGCCGGGCGCTCGTCGTCCGCGTCGCCGACGGCGCCGAGATGGGCTCGGCCGAGCACACCTACCGGCACGGTGTCGTCACCGAGGCACTCCCGGGCCATCCCGAGGTGCGACTGCCCGCCGACTACGCGCTGCAGGTGCCCGCCGACTACATCGACGTGCTGCGGTTCGCGATCCCGGAGGCCGTGGCCAACGCCGGAATCGATCCGGCCGACGTGGTGGGGCTGGGAACTGATTTCACGGCGTGCACCATGGTCGCCGCCACCAGTGACGGAACCCCGCTGTGCCAACTCGACGAGTTCGCCGACCGTCCGCACGCGTACGCCAAGCTGTGGCGCCACCACGCCGCGCAACCGCAGGCCGACCGCATCAACGCGCTGGCCGCGGCACGCGGTGAGACTTGGCTGCCCCGGTACGGCGGATTGATCTCCAGCGAATGGGAATTCGCCAAGGGTCTGCAGATCCTGGAGGAGGACCCCGAGATCTACGCCGCGATCGACCGATGGGTCGAAGGTGCGGACTGGATCGTCTGGCAGCTCACCGGCCGCTACGTCCGCAACATCAGCACCGCGGGATACAAGGCGATCCGACAGGACGGCAAGTACCCGTCACGCGCGTTCCTCGCCGAACTCAACCCTGGTTTCGCGAGTTTCGTCGAGGACAAGATCGAACAACCCATCGGCAGGCTCGGTGAGGCGGCGGGCACGCTCACCGCTCAGGCCGCGGCCTGGACCGGCCTACCCGAGGGCATCGTGGTCGCCGTCGGGAACATCGACGCCCACGTCACCGCGGCCGCGGCCGACGCCGCGGATCCGGGGCGCCTGATCGCGATCATGGGCACCTCGACGTGCCACGTGATGAACGGCCGGTTCCTGCGTGAGGTGCCGGGCATGTGTGGTGTGGTCGACGGTGGCATCACCGACGGCCTGTGGGGCTATGAGGCCGGGCAGTCCGGGGTCGGCGACATCTTCGCGTGGTTCACGAAAAACTGTGTGCCCAAGGAAGTTGCGATCGAGGCGTCGCGGCGGGGCCTGACCCTGCACGAACATCTGTCGGAGCTCGCGGCCGAGCAGGAGGTCGGCGAGCACGGACTCGTCGCGCTGGACTGGCACAGCGGCAACCGCTCGGTGCTGGTGGACCACCACCTGTCGGGGATCATGGTCGGGCAGACGCTGGACACCACGTGCGTCGACCAGTACCGCGCCCTGCTGGAGGCCACCGCGTTCGGCACCCGCATGATCGTCGAGACCTTCCAGCGCAGCGGCGTTCCGGTCGAGGAACTCGTCGTGGCGGGCGGTCTCATCAAGAACCCGCTCTTGATGCAGATCTATGCCGACGTCACCGGACTCCCGCTGTCATGCGTGACCTCCACGCAGGCGCCTGCACTCGGCGCGGCGATCCACGCGGCCGCGGCTGCGGGTGAATACCGTGATGTGCCAACGGCATCGGCGCGGATGGGCGGGCGCACCAAGAACGCGTTCACGCCGATCCCGGAGAACGTCACGCGCTACAACGCGCTGTACGCGGCCTACGTCGAACTGCACGACTGGTTCGGGCGCAACAACCCGCTCATGCGGCGCCTGCGGGTGATGCGCAGCAATGCCGAACGCCGCGAGACGGTGGGGTCGGCCCAATGAGCGTCACCACCGAGATCGATGCCGTCATCCGGCAACTGCGCAAGCAGGTATGTGATCTGCACGCCGAGCTGACCCGCTACCAGCTGGTGATCTGGACCGCCGGAAACGTCTCCGCGCGTGTGCCCGACCGCGACCTGATGATCATCAAACCCTCTGGCGTGGACTACGACTCGATGACGCCCGAGCAGATGGTGGTGTGTGACCTCCACGGTGAACTCGTCGACGGTGATCTCGCACCGTCGTCGGACACCGCGGCGCATGCCTACGTGTACCGGCACATGCCCGAGGTCGGCGGCGTCGTGCACACCCACTCCACCTATGCCACGGCGTGGGCGGCGCGCGGCGAGGCGATCCCGTGCGTGCTCACGATGATCGCCGACGAGTTCGGCGGCGACATCCCAGTGGGGCCGTTCGCACTGATCGGCGACGACTCGATCGGGCGGGGAATCGTGGAGACCCTGCAGCACAGCAACTCTCGCGCCGTGCTGATGCGCAACCACGGTCCGTTCACGGTCGGGCGCGATGCGCGCGACGCGGTCAAGGCCGCCGTGATGGTCGAGGACGTCGCGCGCACGGTCCACATCAGCCGCCAACTCGGCACCCCCGATGTGATCCCCCCGGCCGATGTCCGCCGGCTTTTCGACCGCTATCAGAACGTCTACGGGCAACCGCAGGCCAGTCAGGAAGGGTGACGGTGGCCGAACACTTCACCGATGAGGAAATCTGGTTCGTCACAGGCAGCCAGTCGTTGTACGGCCAGGAGATCCTGGACCAGGTCGCCGAGCAGTCACGGGCACTGGCCGAACGCCTGGACGCCAGCGCGGATCTGCCTGTGGCCGTGCGGTGGAAGCCCGTGGTGACCACCAGCGAGGCCATCCTCGACGTCCTGCGCGACGCGAGTTCGTCCCCGCAGTGCGTCGGCGTGATCACGTGGATGCACACGTTCTCGCCGGCCAAGATGTGGATCCGCGGCCTGAGCGCGCTGCAGAAGCCCATGCTGCACCTGCACACGCAGTTCGGGGTCGAAATCCCATGGGACACCATCGACATGGATTTCATGAACCTCAACCAGGCCGCACACGGCGACCGCGAGTTCGGGTACATCCAGACCCGGCTTTCGGTGCCGCGCACCACCGTCGCCGGGCACGTCGGCGACCCGCGCACCACGGCACGCATCGGATCGTGGATGCGCGCGGCGCTCGGGGCGGCCGAGTTGCGGTCGCTGCGCATCGCGCGTTTCGGCGACAACATGCGTGACGTCGCGGTCACCGAGGGCGACAAGGTCGAGGCCGAATCGCACTTCGGCGTCTCGGTCAACACCTACTCGGTGAACGACCTCGCCAAGGCCGTGTACGACGTCAGCGACCCCGAGATCGACAAGCTGGTACAGGAATACGAGGACACCTACGCGGTGGCCGAGGAACTGCGCCGCGGCGGCGAACGCCACGCGTCGCTGCGCGAAGGCGCCCGCATCGAACTGGGCTTGCGGCACTTCCTGGCCGACGGCTTCGGCGCGTTCACCACCAACTTCGAGGACCTCGGCGATCTGCGCCAACTGCCCGGCCTGGCCGTGCAGCGGTTGATGGCCGACGGTTTCGGGTTCGGCGCCGAAGGCGACTGGAAGACCTCGGCGATGGTGCGCACGGTCAAGACCATGGGTGTGGGCCTGCCCGGTGGCACGTCGTTCATGGAGGACTACACCTACGACCTGACACCGGGATCCGAACGCATCCTGGGCGCGCACATGCTGGAGGTCTGCCCCAGCATCGCGGGCCAGACGCCCAGCCTGGAAGTCCATCCGCTGGGCATCGGCAACCGTGAGGACCCGGTCCGTCTGCGCTTCACCGCGGCCCCGGGTTCCGGTGTGGTGCTCGGTATCTGCGACATGGGTTCACGGTTCCGGTTGGTGGCCAACCACGTCACGGTCGTCGAACCGTCCGCGCCGCTGCCCAATCTGCCGGTCGCGTGCGCGGTGTGGGAGCCCGAGCCGTCGTGGTCGACGTCGACGGAGGCCTGGCTCATGGCGGGCGGCCCGCACCACACGGTGCTCACCACGGCCGTCTCGCCGACCACGCTCGACGACTTCGCCACCATCACCGGCACCGAGCTGCTGCAGATCGACCAGCACACCACCCCGCGTGAGTTCCAGCGCGAGATGCGCTGGAACGCGGTCTACCACCACATCGCCGCCGGCCTCTAGGTCTCTGTAGGTCACCCAGCACCGCGAGGTCACCCAGCACCGCGAGCGTGCGTGTCCGCCGCCCGACACACCGCCCTTCAGTAACACCCCACGCACGCTCGCGGCTGGTGATTGTGCACAGACGCTGATTCATCCACAGACCACGCAAAAGGCGTCCGCCGCCGCAGCGCGTGGGCCAGACGATCACTGGTATGAACCCACAGCTGATGCGTCTGTTCGACGACCAACGGGGTGTGGCCACCAGTGGTCAGATCCTCGGTCTCATCACGCGATACGCGTTCGACCAGGCATTGAAAACCGGTGTACTGGAACGGATCTGGCCGGGAATCTATTGCCTCGGTGAGCCGACCGAGCCGTTGCTGCTGCGCGGCCTGGACCTGTCGGCGGGCACGAGGGTCGCGGCCTGCCTGACGACCGCCGCAGCGTTGCACGGATTCGACACCGAGGGCTCGACGGATCTGCACGTGCTCAACCCGCCGTGGCATCAACTTCGATCCGTCGACGGACTCGTGGTCCACCGTCGTGAAGGCGCCCCGCTGACCGTCATCGACGTCGACGGGGATGTCCGATATGTCACCGCGCCGGCATGGACGGCGGTGGAGGTGGCTCGCGCGCTGCGTCGTCCGCGGGCGTTGGCGACGCTGGATGCGGCCCTGCGCAGCGGGAAGTGCACGCGCGCCGACGTGTGGCGCGCGGCGCTGGATCAGGCCGGGCGCCGCGGCATCGTGGCGGTGCGCAATCTCATCGCGCTGGCCGACCCGCGCGCGGAGTCCCCGATGGAGAGCGAGGCCCGCCTGATGATGCTCGACGCCGGCCTTCCGGTACCCGAGCTGCAGCACGAGGTGATCGACGGGATGGGCAAGCTGCGCCGTCTGGACTTCGCCTGGCCCGAGTGCCGCGTCGCCGTCGAGTACGACGGGGACGACTGGCACGGCAATCCGGATGCGTTGCGCAACGACCGGGTGCGTGCGGCGGCGCTTTCGGACGTCGGCTGGCTCGTGATCGCGATCGTGTCCGAGGACGTTCGGCTGCGTCCTCAGGAGACGGTCGGGCGTATCGATCGGCAGTTGGGTCTCGCTCGCGCCGCGTGAGCGTGCGCGGACTGCTGGGGATTGACGGCGTGGCGTGGGGCAGACGCGCACGCTCACGGTGCAGGGAGACCCCGAGCGCCAGAAAAGCTACGGGCCAATGTTGCGGGACGGGCGGGTCCGCAGGTCGTGGACATACTCCGGCGGTGCGCCCGCGATCTCGGCGGCGTCGGCCATGACGCCGATGTAGCGGGCCGAGGGCAGGCCGCCCTCCCACGCGTCGACGACATACAGCCAGGCCAGGACCGGGTCGGTGGTGGTGTCGGACGAGAGGCGGTCGACGCGGCAGCGGATCTTCTTGTGGATCCCCAGCTCGGCGCCCTCCCAGCGGTCGAGGGCCTCCTCGTCTTCCTTGGTCATGTCGTAGAGCACGACGAACACCTTGGACAGCGGGTCCTCGACAACGGTGGCCAGCGCGCCTTCCCAGCCGATGTCCTCACCGCCGAAGGTCAGCCGCCACCCGTGCAGCCACCCGGTTCCCGCCATGGGCGAGTGGGGAGCGCGCTGGAGCATTTGCTCCGGATGCATGTTGGACCCATACGCGGCGTAAAGCGGCACGGTAAGACAGCTTAGTGGGCATCGCACGTTAGGTTGGTGCAGTGGTTACCCGCATCGTGATCCTCGGCGGTGGCCCCGCCGGATATGAGGCGGCCTTGGTCGCCGCGGCCCGTGGACCGGAAGTTGCAGATGTCACCGTCGTCGACTGTGACGGCATCGGCGGCGCGTGCGTGCTGTGGGACTGCGTGCCGTCGAAGTCGTTCATCGCCGCGACGGGCGTGCGCACCGAGCTGCGGCGCGCACCCCGGCTGGGCTATTCGATCGATTTCGAGCAGGCCAAGGTGGGTCTGCCGCTGCTCAACGAGCGGGTCAAGGCGCTGGCCGCGGCGCAGTCGCGCGACATCGCCGACCGGCTGCGCAGCGAGGGCATCACCTTGATCGCGGGCCGCGGTGAGCTGATCGACGATGTGCCCGGCATGGCCCACCACCGCATCAAGGTGACCGGGCACGACGGCACCGCGCAGCAGCTCACGGCCGATGTGGTGCTGATCGCCACGGGTGCGAGCCCGCGCGTGCTGCCCAACGCCGAGCCCGACGGTGAACGCATCCTGAACTGGCGCCAGCTCTACGACCTGGACACCCTGCCCGAACACCTCGTGGTCGTCGGCTCGGGCGTCACGGGCGCGGAGTTCGTCAACGCCTACACCGAGCTGGGCGTCAACGTGACCGTCGTGGCCAGCCGCGACCAGATCCTGCCGCACGAGGATTCCGACGCGGCCGCGGTGCTTGAGCAGGTGTTCGCCCAGCGCGGCGTGACGCTGGTCAAGAACGCGCGTGCCGAGTCGGTCACCCGCACCGACTCCGGTGTCTTGGTGACGATGACCGACGGACGCACGGTCGAGGGCAGCCACGCCCTGATGACGGTCGGCTCGGTGCCCAACACCTCGGGCCTGGGCCTGGAGCGTGTCGGCATCGAACTCGGCGCGGGCGGCTACCTGACCGTGGACCGGGTCTCGCGCACCCAGGTGCCGGGTATCTACGCGGCCGGTGACTGTACGGGCCTGCTGCCGCTCGCGTCGGTCGCGGCGATGCAGGGACGCATCGCGATGTACCACGCGCTGGGGGAGGCCGTGGCGCCCATCCGGTTGCGCACGGTCGCGGCCGCGGTGTTCACCCGTCCGGAGATCGCGGCCGTGGGCGTGCCGCAGGCCAAGATCGACGACGGATCCGTGCCGGCCCGCACCCTGACGCTGCCGCTCGCGACCAACGCACGGGCCAAGATGTCCAGCCTGACCCACGGTTTCGTGAAGATCTTCTGCCGCCCGGCCACGGGTGTGGTGATCGGCGGTGTGGTCGTGGCGCCGATCGCGTCGGAGCTGATCCTGCCGATCGCGCTGGCGGTGCAGAACGGCATCCCGGTGTCCGAACTCGCGCAGACGTTCTCGGTGTACCCGTCGCTGTCGGGCTCGATCACCGAGGCCGCGCGCCAGTTGATGCAGCACGACGACCTGGATTGATCAGGTTTGACCGGCCCGGCAACCGGCAAATCTGAGGCGTGCCACGTAGCCTGAGAACCGTGACTGTCCCGAAACCGGCTCCGGGCGACGGGCAAACCTTCCTGGGGCCACAGCAACGGGCGCAAGCCTGGGAGCAACTCGGCAATCAACAATTTGACGTCGTCGTCATCGGAGGCGGTGTGGTCGGCGCGGGCGCCGCCCTGGATGCCGCGACGCGCGGCTTGAAGGTCGCGCTGGTCGAGGCGCGTGATTTCGCCTCCGGTACCTCCAGCCGCAGCAGCAAGATGTTCCACGGCGGCCTGCGCTATCTCGAACAGTTGGAGTTCGGGCTGGTCCGTGAGGCGCTGCACGAACGTGAACTGTCGCTGACGACGCTGGCCCCACATCTGGTGAAGCCCTTGCCTTTCCTGTTCCCGCTCACCAACCGGTGGTGGGAGCGGCCCTACGTGGCGGCGGGCATCTTCCTCTACGACCAGCTCGGCGGCGCGAAATCGGTTCCGGCGCAGAAGCATCTGACCAAGGCCGGTGCGTTGCGCCTGGCGCCCGGACTCAAGCGCAGCTCGCTGATCGGCGGAATCCGTTACTACGACACCGTTGTCGACGACGCCAGGCACACCATGACCGTCGCGCGCACCGCGGCCCACTACGGTGCGGTGGTGCGCAGTTCGACGCAGGTGGTCGCGCTGCTGCGCGAGGGTGACCGGGTGACCGGCGTGCGGGTGCGTGACTCCGAGGACGGCTCGGTCACCGAGGTCAACGGCCACGTCGTGGTCAACGCGACGGGCGTGTGGACCGACGAGATCCAGGCGTTGTCCAAGCAGCGCGGCCGCTTCCGGGTGCGGGCCTCCAAGGGCGTGCACATCGTGGTGCCGCGCGACCGTATCGTCAGCGAGGTCGCGATCATCCTGCGCACCGAGAAGTCGGTGCTGTTCGTGATCCCGTGGGGGACGCACTGGATCATCGGCACCACCGACACCGACTGGAATCTCGATCTCGCGCACCCGGCCGCGACGAAGGCCGACATCGACTACATCCTGGGCCACGTCAACACCGTGCTGGCGACGCCGCTGACCCACGATGACATCGACGGCGTCTACGCGGGACTGCGGCCACTGCTGGCCGGTGAGAGCGAGGAAACCTCCAAACTGTCACGCGAACACGCCGTCGCGGTGCCCGCGCCCGGCCTGGTCGCGATCGCGGGCGGGAAGTACACCACCTACCGCGTGATGGCCGCCGACGCGATCGACGCGGCCGCGGAGTTCGTGCCGACGCGCGTGGCGCCGTCGATCACCGAGAAGGTTCCGCTGATGGGCGCCGACGGGTACTTCGCGTTGATCAACCAGACCGAGCATGTGGGACGGCAGTACGGCCTGCACCCGTACCGGGTGCGCCACCTGCTGGACCGTTACGGCTCGCTGATCGGCGAGGTGCTCGCGCTCGCCGACGGCAAACCCGAATTGCTCGAGCCGATCACCGAGGCGCCGGTGTACCTCAAGGTCGAGGCGGCGTACGCCGCGGCGGCCGAGGCGGCGCTGCACCTGGAGGACATCCTGGCCCGACGCATGCGCATCTCGATCGAGTACCCGCACCGCGGCGTCGACTGCGCACGCGAGGTCGCCGAAGTGGTTGCCCCGGTCCTGGGTTGGAGCGCCGAGGACGTCGACCGCGAGGTCGCCACCTACGCCGCCCGGGTCGACGCCGAGGTGCGCTCGCAGCAGCAACCCGACGACGAATCCGCCGACGCGCTGCGGCAGGCCGCGCCCGAGGCCCGCGCCGAGATCCTCGAACCGGTACCGCTCAATTGAGACGCCCGGCGCCGTCCCCGAAGGGCCTGCCGGAACGTCCGGGGCACGAGGGGATCGGTCCGGCACGTCTCAAGGTCCAGGGCGGCCGGTTGGTCGACGAACTCGAACGGCGTTTCGGCGCCGGATGGAAAGTCCGCGCGGGCGAGGTCTTCTCGCGTGACGGCACGGTTCTCGACGAGTCTACGGTGCTGCCGCCGGGAAGCCACGTGTACCTGTACCGCGATCTGCCCGACGAGGTCGTCGTGCCGTTCGACATCCCGGTCCTGTTCCGCGACGACGACATCGTCGTGGTCGACAAGCCGCACTTCCTCGCGACCATGCCGCGCGGCGGGCATGTCGCGCAGACCGCGCTGGTGCGGTTGCGGCGTGAACTCGATCTGCCCGAACTCGCACCGGCGCACCGCCTCGACCGGCTGACCGCGGGCGTGCTGCTGTTCACCGTGCGCCGCGAACAGCGCGGTGCATACCAGACCATGTTCGCGCGCGGCGACGTGCAGAAGACGTATCTCGCGCACGCCGAGGGCGTGCCGAAGATCGCGTTGCCCGCGACGCTGCGCAGCCGGATCGTCAAGCACCGTGGACGATTGCAGGCTTTCGAGGAGCCGGGGGAGCCCAATGCCGAGACGTATGTCGAGGCCGTGGGCGACGGGCTCTACCGGTTGACCCCGCGCACCGGACGCACGCATCAACTGCGGGTGCACATGGCGTCCATCGGCCTGCCGATCACCGGTGATCCGTTCTATCCCACCGTGATCGACGTGGCACCGGACGACTTCAGCCGCCCGCTGCAACTGCTGGCGCAGCGGCTGGCGTTCGACGATCCGGTGACCGGTGCGCGTCGGGTGTTCGTGAGCCGCCGCACGCTCGGGTGAGGTTCGCTCGACGTGAGTGACTCAGCGGGGCCACTTCGTGCGGCCGTCGCCGTGGTCGAGCAGCAGATGAAGCTCGTCTGACCAGGCGTGGGCGCGCTGGTG